>Ga0163150_10000975_pt1 | contig 50518 bp, 41 predicted proteins | sample OliLakLV19P2IB_FD_148628 | JGI IMG/M metagenome (GOLD analysis project Ga0163150, IMG submission 148628) | Freshwater microbial mat bacterial communities from Lake Vanda, McMurdo Dry Valleys, Antarctica - Oligotrophic Lake LV.19.P2.IB | ecosystem: Environmental > Aquatic > Freshwater > Lake >... | reverse complement strand
GGTGACCGAGGCCGCAACCAACTGATGCCGAGTACGGAGCATTTCGGCCTCGGTAACATGCCGCCGGTACACACCATTTTCTGCTCGGCCGAGGCAGATCTTACCATTGAAAACCCTGGGCGGCACGGAGGCTCGTAAAACTCGCCTCCGTTTGCCCAGGGCTATCTTAGTGAGGCCCTTTCAGGGCAATTGGGCGGACTTGTTGCGAGGCGCGACGGCGAAAGAAACCCACGAAAATTCCTGATGAACCCCATTTACGGAGATTAACTCTGCTTCCTCTACTAACTCCTGTTCCATAAAATTTGCGCACGCCGCGCAAAATTCGACTGTTTGTAACACGAATAGACACAAAATGGGTCGAGGACAAGTTAATTGACGACGACGGCTGAAATGGCCAAAATGTCGATGGTGTAATCTTAATCGAGTTCTGCAGAGTCACTTTTAGACCGATGAACGACGACTTGCGTCCTGAATATGGGTTTGATTATAGCCAAGCCAAACCGAATCGGTTTGCCGCCGGTCTTAAGCCAGGGGGTCGGATTGTCGTACTGGACCCGGAAGTCGCCGAAGTCTTTCACAACTCGGAAGATGTCAATGTATTTTTGCGCGCCGTTGTGCAAGCCATGCCTTCGAGCGGCGATACTGGTCAGGGGGCTACACAGTAACTTTTTCGTTTTTATAATTTTCAGGCGGATCAAGTAAACATGATGGCGTCGGATGTATGGCAGGACTTACGAGTCGGCGACCAAATTCGCTTCATCGCAATGCCGACTGAGTTTAGCAGTAACAACTGTCATGCCGAGACGCTGGAAGCTTACACCACGCTGATCGCGCGCCGTCGTCCAGTTCGAGTTCACGAACTGGACGAACAAAATATGCCATGGATTCACTTTCGTACGCGACGAGATGACGGTGGCTGGGACCATCACTACCTTTTGATCAATCACGATGGCTGGGTGCGGGTGCGGCCGCGGAATACAGCTTTATAATACCACTAAGCCGCTGCTGACAGCGTTACCAACTCATCATTCACGGCCCGCAATTGCGGGGCGTCGATGGCTGCGTCGCCCGCGGCGTAGCCGACCATCAGGGCGAGATCGCAGAGACGATTGATCCGTCGGGGGATGCCGCCTGAGAGTTGGTGGGCGAGTTCCAAGGCTTGTGGCGTGAACAACGGCCGCGTCGCCCCGGCCATCACCAAGCGGTGCTCGATGTAGCCGGCGGTTTCTTCGCTACTGAATGGCTTGAGATAAACCTTCATTTCCAGGCGCTCGTCGAGATTGTTGCACCGCTCCATCGTCGAGAGCGCGGGTATCTGGCCGATTAAGAGCAGCGTAAAGAGCGGTTCGCTCGCGGCGCGTAAATTCATCAGCAAACGTAGTGGTTCGAGAAGTCCCGCGTCTTCGAGCAGGTGCGCTTCATCGACGGCCAGCACCGCGAGGCGGCCGCGCTGGCGGTTTTCGCTGAGTATGCTTTCCAAGCCGCGCAAACTTTCGTCGACGGATTGCTGTGCCGAGTGGCTGGGCGCTCCGAGTTGCTGAGCCAAATAAGCCAACATCTCGCGGGGTGACAACAGCGGGAACACCAAGTGCGCTTGCTTGCCGATTGTATCACCCAACTGACTGGCGAGTGCATGCCACAACAAAGTCTTGCCGATCCCCGTGGGACCGACCAACAGTGCTGCGGGGCGGCGGCTTTCAATGGCGTAACGCAACTTGTGCAGCGCGGCTTGATGCGCGGGACAAGGAAATAGAAAGCCCGCGTCGGCACTCGGCTCGAACGGCTTGGTTTCCAGTTGCCAGTATTCTTCGTACATTGTTGCTATCTACCGTGAATTAGCTCGTCATCCCGAGGGAGGCTTGCCGACCGAGGGATCTGGCATTGAAGCTGAGAGTCCAGAGACAAGAGTCGAGAGCCATATGTCTGGCACTAGACTCTAGACTTTCCGCTCTCGACTACTCTTAGATTCCTCAAGTCGTACAACTCCTTTCGGAATGACACTTACCCTAACTAGCCCGATTGCCGATGACGCCTAGACAGAGCGGCCCGAATAGTTTGCCGAGTTGGTCGATGCCATGCACGGTGACGGGGTCGCTCGCGCCACTGGGGGCGATGATGATCCCCGCGTCGAGCCGGCAATGTTCGATGGTGTTCTGGATAGCGGCAAGCTGCGACTTTTCGCTCGCGGCTCCCAAATCGAACAGCACCAGTTCGTGATGGTAGCGTAACATGCCGGCGATCACCGAGGATTGAATGCTGGTGAGTCGTTCGCTTTCCGCCGTGGCGGGGCCACCGAGCGGCACGAGCGTCAGCTTGTCGGCCAGCGACATGACCGCGCATTCGGCGAGCGGAATCTGCCCGGCCAGCACGTCTTCCCAGCCGGTGTCGAATTCCAGGCCAAGTGTGCTGGCGAGGTTCCCGCGTGTAAAGTTGGCATCCACCAGGGCCATGCTGTGTCCCGCCGCGGCGATCAGACGAGCCAGACACATGGTCGTTGTTGATGCACCTACGCCGGTGTTTGACCCGGCGATTCCCACAAGAGAACGGCCTTCTCGCGCGGAGGCCAGGAGCAGTTCCACAACGGGCAGCAACAGGTTTTTCGATGAATGAAACAGTTCGTCGACGATTTTGGGCCAACGAAATTCATCGACCTCAAACACCGGCTTGAATGCGGCACTCGGAGCTGGCCGAGGTGTGGCAAAGGACGACAACGGGCGGCGTTCGCCCACCAGCGAAGGGAGCGTCAGCTCTTCGCTGGGTGTCTCTTGATAATTGGAAAATTGAACTTGTTGCTCGGTCGCAATTGCTGAATACGGATCCGTGGCAGGCGCGGCAAAGTGCGGCGGCCGACGCATCGTCACGGTTGGTTCCGGTTGCTCGAATCGTGCTTGAGCAGTTCGATCCGTGCCGTGGGCAAAGACGCGTAGCTGGGGTGCTTCCACCGTAGTGCGTGGCGTGGCGCTGTTCCGTAGTGACGCGGTTTGCGCAACCGTCGGCTCATCCGCATAGGCGTTAATAAAGGCTTGGTCAATGTGGCTCATGCGGAGAATCTCAAGGTCAGGGATTAGCGATTGATCGGTTCGGCAGTGGCCGCATCGGCACGTTCGGCGACGGCTGGCAATTCTTGCAAACTCGCGCCTGAGTTGTTGAGAGCCTTACTGTAGTCGAGCTCGAGTGGTGAGCTGGTCTTGGGGAACATCAACTGGCCCAATTGTGCTGGTGAGTCGTCGATTTGCTCGATGATGGGTTGCATTGTCGCGGCGCTGGTGTCCGTGGGGACCGTGTGAGGTTGCATCTCGAGCGGGGATTGCTCGGCAGGAGTTGTCGGTTGAACATATTCCGAATTTTCGGGCTGCTCGGTGGTGGGGGCAAAGTCGGCTTCGGCCAGGGGTGGCTCGCCGATGGCCTGCGTTGTCGAGTAGTCCGGCTCGCTCGCTTCCACGCGGAAGCCATCGCCGGGGAGCGCGAAGTCGTTGAACTCCGCGCCGGGTTGTTGGCCCCCCAGCATCATCCAAAACAACAACGCCGCCGAGGCCATCAATGCCGCAGTGACAATCAGACCGGCAAACGGAGCGATTTGTGAGTGAACTTGCGAAAGTAGAGGCCTCCAGCCCGTTTGCTGTCTGGCCGAGCGTGAGTGAGATCGTCCCGCCACCACTCGTTTCTGCGCGCGGGAAACTCGTTCCCGTGGTTCAAAGTCATCTTCATCTTGATCTTCCGACAATTCCCATTCGTGATCCACATGGGCCCGATCAACAAAACGTGTCGGGCGTGGACCACGTTGCACGGGAGCTTCTTCAGGCAATTCAGCCAATTCGGCGAATGCGGGATGTGATGATTTCAAAGTTCGAGCGGAACGTGCTGCTGTTTCGGTGACAAACTCGCTCTCCACGGGCTGTGCGACGGGCGTCTCACCCACATGCGGCAACTCGGCCAACAGCTTCATGTGCTGCAGGGCAAGAGTTTCGCGACTCGCTGTGTCGGTTCGTCGGGGAATAGTCACGTGAACACCCTCGTGCGAAAGATAAGGATTGCCAGCGCGTGCTAGCACGACGGGTGGTCGCACACCGCCCTCTTGTCCTAGTATCGGTGCCGAACGTGACGACCTTGAGGGTGGAACGGGTCGCGAAAAGATTAACGAGTGCTAGCTAGGAAATAAACCGCTGATGGACGCTGATAAACGCTAATCATGCCAAAGAGAATGAGCGTTGTCGCAAAAACCGAAAGCCCCTCCCCGGAGTACCTGGGAGGGGGATGTTGATATCACTTCGTCGGCTGGTGGTGGGGACTTTCGGCATAGTGCCGTCGGAGATAGTCGGCACCAAAATTGTTGCCAGGCGAATGCCAGACGAGATGGGCGTGATTCGCGTCGTTCTGTGTGTTGTCGTATTCGATAACCAAGGTGGGGCCGTGAATCCGAAAGTAATGTCCTTTTCCCAGTTCGACGCTCCCCGCCCAGGCGAAGTGCAGCTTGTCGAAACCCGCGTGCTCGAGTTCATGGAGCGCTCGTTCTTTTAATTCCTCGTTGAAATTGCCGACCAGCTCTTCCAAAAGCTTGCGCAGCAACGCTTGCTGTGCGTCGGTCATTTCCTCGGCGCCCAGACCCTCGGGTTCGCCGAAGTTGATTTCGATTCCGGGCAACGCGATCACGTCACCGGGAGCCGTCTCGGCGATGATCGCCGTTTTGAGTTGCTCGTGAGTGCAACTGGTAATAAGTTCACGGCCCAAATCTTCTTCGGCACCGAGCACGCGCAAGCCCGCGCGGGGACCATCGCGCAGTTCCGCGGGGTTCGTGCCAAAGAAGGCAGGGGTCACCGAGACAACCTGCCCCGTGACCGAGGAAAAGTTGAGCGACAGATGGTGCCCTTCCACCCGCCAACCCCAAGGTTCGTCGCCTTTTCCCTCATCGCTGCCGGGATCACCAAACAGGGCGAACCAATATTTTTCCGGATCGCGGATTTGATTCACGTCCGCGCGATCCGCTTCCAAGCGGCGGAGCTCTTCTTCGAGCGACATGATGGTCAGCGCTTTGAAGAAACCTTGGCTGCTGAGCGCAGTGCGCAACAGGTTGTGTGCCGCCCGGCGTTGTTCCAGATTCATGTCATCCCATTTCACGCCTAACCGATCTTTCGGAATAAAATGCCAATCGGTCCGCTCGGGGCCTTCAAACTCAAAGGTCGCCCTTTTCGTTAGCTCCGGCCCCAGAGCCTCGCGCCAGGCCAAAACCGCCTCGCGCATGGCTTCGCTATCGACCTCGACAACGGGCTCGTGAGCTTGAGATAAAACGGCATCAAATAAACACGCTGTAAAAAGACCGCTAACAACGACGAGGGATTTCAAGGCAGGACTCCAGGAGAAGGGCGGGAAGAGAGGCGGTGCCGTGATTATTACTGACCAATCCTCTCTACACAACTAGCGCGAATCTTTGATTTCGTTGCTCACATCTGGGTTCTCAAGCCTTTTGGCTGCCTTATACTGAGTATTCATGTTTGTAGGCCGGAACGAGCCGTGCGCTGTTCCGGAAACTGCATTTTACGCGATTCATTGCCGGAACTGCGCGGAGCTTGTTCCGGCCTACACGCTGTTTCTTACCCTTTATTTCCAAGTTGGCAATCCCCATGAAAGCCATGTTGCTCACCGCGCCGAGCAAACTTACCTATACCGACGTACCGGAACCCGAGTGCGCGCCCGATGGCGTGCTGGTGCGCGTGGCAGCGTGCGGGATTTGCGGCAGCGACATCCATGGCTACGACGGCTCGACGGGCCGACGCATCCCGCCGCTCATCATGGGGCACGAAGCTGCGGGGGTGATTGAAGCCGTTGGCAGCGATGTTTCCAAATTTCGTATTGGTGAACGCGTGACTTTCGATTCCACGGTTTCCTGCGGAGCATGTACGTTCTGTCAGCGCGGGGCGGTGAACCTCTGCGACAATCGCCAAGTGCTCGGTGTTTCCTGCGGCGAATATCGTCGACACGGCGCGTTCGCCGAGTTGGTCGCATTGCCTGAGCGAATTTTGTATCGCTTGCCGGATTCGCTCACCTTTGAACATGCCGCGCTGGTGGAGGCAGTCTCGATTGCTGTCCATGCCGTCAGGCGTTCGGAAATCAAGCGTGGTGAGACGGCAGTGGTCGTCGGCACCGGCATGATCGGCCTCTTGGTCTTGCAAGTCCTCAAGCATTACGGTGCGTCGAGAATTGTAGCGGTTGATCAAAGTGAAAGCCGTTTGCAACTCGCGCGCGAGTTGGGCGCTGACACGACGGTTCTCGCTGGTGGAGAAAACATTCTTGATGAATTCCTCGCTGCGAACGAGGGAAAGGGATTCGACCATGCCTTCGAAGTTGTGGGTATCACCCCCACGGTGCAAACGGCCATTCACGCGGTACGCCGGGGAGGTTCGGTGACGCTGGTGGGCAACTTGGCCCCCGAAGTGGCGTTGCCGTTGCAAGTCGTGGTGACGCGCGAACTTTCCTTGCGGGGTACGTGTGCTTCATGTGGCGAATACCCCGAGTGCTTGGAATTGATCGCCTCGGGAGTCGTGAAGGTCGCCCCCTTGATTTCCGCCATCGCACCGCTCGCGGAAGGGCCCAATTGGTTTGAGCGACTCCATGCCGGTGAAGCGGGATTAATGAAAGTGATTTTGCAGCCATGAGCGACACCCCAACCAACAATCTGTTTGACCTCAGCGGCAAAGTGGCGATTGTCACAGGCGCGAGCCGTGGCTTGGGCCAATACTTCTCGCGAGCGCTTGCCGGCGCGGGCGCTGACTTGGTGATTACGAGTCGAACCCTCGCAGCGCTTGAACCCTTCCACCAAGAACTCGCCGCTACGGGGCAACGTGTGTTGCCGCTTGAGCTTGATGTCACCAACTACGACAGCATCCAACGGATGGTCGCCGCCGCGCATGATGCGTATGGTCAGCTTGACATTCTTGTGAATAACGCTGGCTGCAACATTCGCAAGCCGGCCTTGGATGTCACTTGGGAGGATTGGAATACGATCCTCGACACCAATTTGCGTGGCCCGTTTTTCGTGGCCCAAGCGGTGGCCCGCCACATGATTCCTCGCGGCGCGGGCCGCATCATCAATATTGGCTCGGTAACAGCCGTGAACGGTTACGCGGGACTCGGTCCGTATGGCGCGAGTCGCGGCGGCATCAAGCAACTCACGATGAGCCTCGCCGACGATTGGGGGCCGCATGGGATCACGGTCAACTGCCTCGCCCCCGGTTGGTTCCAGACGGCACAGAATCAAGTGCTGTACGAGAATCAGGAGTGGGTCGATTATCTTGTCGACCGCATTCCCCTCAAGCGGCCCGGACAAGCCCACGATCTGGATGGAGCCTTGTTGTTTCTCGCTTCGGATGCGAGCTGCTATGTCACGGGACAAACGCTGCTTGTCGATGGCGGCATCACCACCGGTGCCACGCGGGCACTGCCGAAGAAATAATAATCCCCCTCCCAGGTGCTCCAGGGAGGGGCTAGGGGAGGGGTTGTTTAATTCTTGCGATAGGCTCAGAGATTCTTTCCAGTGCGTGATAGCGATGACACTGCGTACAACTGTCCCCCGCCGCGCCGGGTTTGTGGCAGGTCGCGCAATCTTGCTTGGTGAGCGCATGAAAACCCGCGGCAAAAACTTGCGAGTCTTGGTTCTTGTAAGTCTCCATGACCGTGCTGGCTGCGTTGATGCGATGACACGCCGTGCAATCGGCTAGCTCTGGCTGCAAAGTATGTGGTGAGTGTGAGAACACGGTAAAATTGGCACCAGGGCTCGGAGATTGCAAGGCGCGCCAACTCACTTCGAGCGCGCCGCTGGCCGTGCGATCGACGCTGTGGCAACTGCCACATTGGCTCGGGGCGGTAGGTTTCATCATATCGAGCAACAAACTTTCAACCACTTTTTGCTCTGGTCGTCGCGTTGCTTCGGCCAACAGGTCGATCCACGTCTTGAGCCAGGGATCGGCATGGCCCGTCGGTCGGTAGCGGAGCACCAAGGTTTCGTCATCGCGGGTCCAGCCGCCCCCACCGATGCGTGTGTTTTCATCGTTCTCTGCCGCTGCGGATTCTGGCAGCTTTTCCGTAAACCAAACTTCACTGATAGCCGCCGAATTCTCTGCCGAGAGATGCGCTGCCACTGCCGCCAGTTCTTCGGCAGAAATTTTGCGGCCGAGCAATTTTTTCAGCCGTTCGCCGATGGCCGCGTGGCCGTTGACCGAGAGTTCCGCGGTAAACTTTTTGAGTGCCGCAATGATATCGGCTGCCGCGGCGAGCTGGGTCTGTTCCGCGGGATCAACGTCATAAAAATCAAAATCGGATCCCAGGAGTTGGATTCCTTGGGCCGCCTTGTCGTCGCTGAGCAATAAAAACTTCGTCACCAGCGGCAGCGCCCCATCAAAATCGCCGGTCGCTTGTTCGGGCCAAGTGCCGATATCGTGCCCCTCGTCACTCAAAGTTTCCGTGTCGATGATCGGCAAGCTCACGAAGGGGATGCCCGCTTTCCAACTCGTCGCCAGATCACTGTCGTGGCACTTGGCGCAACTCGCTTCATAGCCCAGCGTGGTTTGAAATCCCGTTTCATTCTGTTGATGGCACATGGCGCAAGCAAACTCTTGCTTCTCTTCGGGAAAATGCTTCGTCTGGTGCGAGGCGTGGTCGAACGCAATCCGCGTGCGGCGCTCGGTCGGCCAGCGGCCAAACTCGGGGTGGTCGCTGGCGAAGCTGTGGAATTGCTCGCGATGGCAGGCTTGGCAAGCCGCGTCGCTCATGTGGATGAGATCGTGCGTCGCCCCGTGATGTTCGCGGTGACAGGTGCTGCACGCGAACTCGCCCATCGGATTAACCCGCCGCGATTCCAGATTCTGTTCGTGTCCAGCCAATAGAACCTGCGAATCAACCCCATGAGCCAACAGCGCGGTGGCGACGGGAACTTCCTGCTTGTGACACTCCAGGCAGAGCGTGCTTTGGGTGGGCAATGCGAGTTGTGGTTCTCGGGCATGCGACAACCACTCCAAGGCCGACTGATTGCCGGCGGCGTGGCAACTCGCGCAGCGCTGCGATTGGTCGTCGCCACGGGCCACCAATTGCGCATGATGTACCGAGAGTGCTCCCGGTGCCAAAAACTCGTTCCGCCAATTGCTGCTCAAAATCATGCACAAACCGCCGAGCGTGGCGAGCGCCACAGCCCACACGAATCGCCCGCGCTGGGAGCGCAGCGATCGCACGGGCGAGCAGGAATATTGCAGACAACACTCACCATCGGGCGTTGGGCCTGTTTCGCAAGGCCCGCCGCGCAAGGCCGAGCGATTGCAAACCCAGCGATCTCCCTCGCGCACGGGATGACACGCCACGGCATGAGAACAGCCGCCGCGTGCGGTGGGGCCCAACGGGCAGGTCGGCCCCTCTTCGGCAAGCCCACAGACCCAGGCCTGATTGGGCCGCTCGTAGGTGTCGCCATGGTCCAGTTTGAGCGGTTCTCTCACGGCGTACCTCCGGCGAAGAGATGCGCGAGCCCACTGTGCATACACGCCACCAGCAGCAGCGGATAGGTCAGCCCAAGATGCACGAACAGCCACATCTTGAGCCGCCACTGCATCGCGGCATGAAAATCCAAATCATCCCGGCGGCGGATCAGCGAAAACAATTGCTCGCTTGCTTGCCGTTCTGGCTCCGAAAGATACCGCGTCACTTCGGTCAGTTCCGCAAGTAACCGCTTGCGGAGTTTGCTCGAAGGTTTAAGCCAATAGTACCAGCCCCGCGATTTTTCCAAATAACCTTGCAATCGCGTCGTAAAAAAATTGCCAAGCGTGTCGCTCCCCGTGGCGCGGACCGTTTCCAAGACAACTTGCTGGGCAAGTTGCTGAACTTGATTACGCAGCGCGGGGATGCGTTCGTACAGGAATTCCTCGCTCACCCGCGCAAGCTGCATCGGCACGGTACGAGTCCAATAGAGTCCCACCAACCCACTCACAAAGGTCGTCGCATACAGCGTGGCGAGTGTTCCTTCGAGCCAGCCGTCGGGGAGCCGCCAACTGACATGGGTGCCGAACACCACCGCCGTGGCGAGGCCGATGTAAATATGCGCCTGCAACCAGCCGGCCGAGGTGGTCCACGAAACAATCGGCAGCTTCTTGCGCAGGTTGTACAGCGCAAGGAACAAGATCATGCCGAGCAGCAGATAGCCGGTCACAAAATCCGGCCGGCCCAGCCGCAAGTTGGCCCACCAGGCATAAGCGACCACGGCCGCCGCCGCGGCAATCGTCAACGTACTATTCCGCAGTCTCCGACTGGCGAACGACTTCATGGCACTCGCGATAATGAATTAGAATTCGAGTAGCAGCCACGGATGACTGGTCTACCAGTCCGGCAGACCGGACACGGATGAAACACGGATAATTGGGAGTAAAGCCTCTGAAGGAAGCCATTGTCGCGGACAAAAAAGTCTTTTTATTATCCTAATATCCGTGTTTAATCCGTGTTTCGTCCGTGGCTAAATACTCTGGACTTTACACAGTAGTACTAGACTACCCGGTTCGCCAAAGACTGCGAAGGGCGAGAACCGAATTCGAGCCGAGTCGGCGGTGTATCCAAGCGGAAAGTTCCCCCAGGTTGCCCAAGTCCATGCGCACAAGTGCGTCGTGTGGACAAGCACGCTGACAGGGGCAACTCAATTGCAGTGCCTTGTTAGATCGGATTAACCTTACTCCACGCGTGAGGCAGAAAATACGTTGAGCATTTTCCGGACTTCAGTGGTTTACTGTTCTTGCGCACCCAGCGAATCAATCGGTCGAACCAAACTGAGAATGCTCGAACGTCGTATTCGAGGCCGTTCGGTGCCGCAAAGTCTTTGGACCAATACAGGCGGCCATAACACTTCGTGGCCCAGTCTGTCCGTACGAACTCGACGAGCGGTGCCGAATGTGCTTGGATGTAATACCAGCCGCCGATGCCGGGTACATCCGCGTTCACGCGCCCAAACGTTGGTTGCCATCGGAATGCTGTATTCCAAAGCCAGTACTGCTGGTGAGCAGAAGCATACTCGCCGAATGTTTCCACCCATAGTCCGTCTGCTGTTGGGGCCAACGATTCAGCTAGACAGACTTCTGCTGTTGAGCGAAGAAAAGCGAGTAACGACAACTCATCAACATGCGTGGCCGCAACGGCAATTTGACGACCCATGACGTTGCCTTATATGGTCCTAACATGTTTTGGTTGGGAATAATTTGGATAACGCGGTGCTTATCAAAATAGTTCTTGAATAAACCCCAGTCACGTCACCATGAACGCAGCTTACCACGGCACCGACTCCCGAGCTAGCTCCGATTCACATCACCGATTCACCCACGCGGAAAGCTCCGCCAGGTTACCCAAGTCCATTCGCACAAGGGCATCGTGGGGACAGGCGCGCTGACACGCGGGGCCGCCCACTTGGTCCGCGCAGAGGTCGCACTTGGTCGCCTTGTGGATCGGTTGCTGCGTCAACTGGTCGACGATGATCGCGCCCGAGGAGTCGCGGACCTCGACCATTTGGATGTTGTTGTAGGGGCAACTGTTGGCGCAGGTGCTGCAACCGATGCAGGTGAGATCGTTGATGCGTACAACGCCGCTCGCCGTTTCGCGGCCGATCGCGCCGGTAGGGCAGCCGATCATGCAGACGGGGTCGGTGCAGTGCATGCAAGCCTGGGCGATCATGAACGGCCCGTGCCGTTGGCCCTCGCGAATGAAGCGGGGATTGTTGTCGTGCGTGGCGGCACAGGCACGGACGCAATCATCGCAGCGGGTGCAGCGATCCAAGTCAATCAGCATCGCCTGAATGCCGTTCATCAAGCGCCGCTCGACCAGGAATTCCAACAGCGGCGTTTCGATTTCCGGTTCAGGTTCATTGTTCGCATTTTGCCTGCCGTAGTTGGTATGTTTCGCGGCTACTTGAGCCAGGGCTTCCCGGGAAAAATGGGGGAACACATGTTGCTCGAGAATCGCCTGCGGAATCCGCAGTAAATCGACGTAACCGAGCGCCCGGAGCGAGTTGTTCATCGCGGCGGGCTGCGCATCCTGCGCGGAATGAATCGCCTCGGCGAGACCATAAACTTGCCCCTTGCCGAGGTAAGCAATCGTGCGATGGCCATGCCCAAAATGATGGCTCAACCGCGCGAAGCCCGACCGCACGAGCAAGATCCCATCGCAAACCGAACCTTCTTCAGCAATCAGCGGCTCGGCAATAATCGCCTCTGGCATCATGCGTCGCGAGGAATCGAAGGTTGCTTGCCAATCGAAGTTGCCGTGCGTTTCAAATTGCGTGGCCGCGGCGACGGCTTCCAACGCTTCCGGCGGAAGTTGCGCCAGCAGCGGCGTTTCGCGCAGATGAACCCGCAAGCTGTTTTCACGATACAGCGCTTCGATATGCTGGCGGAGCGCGGGGGTGCGACTCATCATGTCGCGTAAGCCTTGCCAGCGAATCTCCAAGAGCCAGGCGTCCCCTTGCGCGAGCACGGTGGCCGAGCGTGGGGTGCGCGTGAGCGCGGCGAGTTCGCCAAAGATTTCGCCCGGTTTGAGCGTTACCGTTCTGGCATCGCCCAACACCCGTGGCACATCCTGGAGGAACACTCGCGTTTGCGTGAGGTCATCAACTTCCGCGCTATCGTCGGCTACAAGCTCGCGCTGCGAGCGAATCTGTTTCCGCACTTCGGGCAGAGCGGGACTGCGCCACATCCGCACGAGGGAGCGTAGAAAGCCGCGTTTATCGCTCTTTTGTCGACCGAGCACTGCGGGGTCGAGTCCCGACAGCACGACCTGCACGTTGCCGCGCAGCACCAAAAACGCGCTGTTGCCATAGTCCCCTTCGCGAACCACGATGGCCCCGTCGGGATAGTGATTAATCCGCGTGTCGTTTTTCAGAATTTCACGTAGCGGGAGCGCCGAGGGAAACGCGGCGGCATCCATGTCGCAGAACGGCGGCAGGTCCAACAATTGCTCGACATCCTCCTCGCGCATCGCCTCCCCAAACGGGACATCCCAGCGACGCGGGCGTTCGACGGCAATTTCCAAGGGGACCATGCGATTCCTGACTACTAATTTTTGTATTGCTCGGGTTGGGGGAGCAGCGGATCAAGCGCTGCGAGTTTCTCGCCATTGGCATCCCGCGCAAATTCAAAAGCGGATTTGCCCACCGCATCGGCGGCGGTGGTGAGTTGTTCTTGATGATTGAGTTGCAAGGGCACGCTGAGCGCGGCTTGCAAGGCATCGTCTATGTGCGGATCGGTCACGAGTTCGCTGATGTCGTAAAGCTTTTTCTTGAGTCGGGCCGCGCGTTGGGCCGAGGCGATGCCAAACGGGGCCTTGCTCGTGGCGGCCGCCGTGGCCCGCAAGCTGGCTTCCAAATCGGCGAGCACTCCGACCACGTACATCACGCGCAATTGGGCGGGCGTGGCCGCGGCGTTCAACGTGCCGCTCGTGCGCAGGAAGTTGTGCCGCACCAACCCCTGCGACCACGACACGAGTTCGAATTCAGGACTGCCCGCCGCATGTCCGCCGACGTTCACCAATTCCTCATTGGGCGTGGTATGGCAACTCAAGCATTGCCGCGCGATTAAGTAGAGATTCGCCGGGTTGTTCATTCCCGCTTTGACGCTCGCGGCGATGCGCTCCTGGCGATGCTCGGGCGTTTCGGTTTCCTTAGTGATATTTGGCCCGCCGTAGTCGGCATGCAACGCAATCCAATCTTTCGCGGCCCCGTGGCAAGATTCACAGGAAACCCCAGAGACCACTCGAATCCGCGATCCGACAAGTTGCTGCGTGTAATGGCAAGCCACGCAGGTGCCGTTGCGCTTGATGCTTCCCAGGCCCATACGTTCGGCAATCGCCTTTGCTTCGGGAGTGCGGTGCAGCTTCTCGAACGTCGCGAAGTGCGGCGTCTGTTGCCACTGTAAGGTTTCCTTTTCGTGGCACTTGGTGCAGGTATCAGAGCCAACAATTTTGGCGGGGTCGTTAAGAATCTCGCCCGCGATGTTGTCGATTTCGGCAGCGGATAATGGAAATGCTAACACACAGAGAAGCACGTAGGCCGGAACAAGCCGTGCGCAGTTCCGGCATGAATACGTGCCTGCTGCCGGAACTGCGTAAACTTGTTCCGGCCTACGTGCGAGATCCCCCTCCCCGGTACTCCGGGGAGGGGCTAGGCGAGGGGTCAGTGATTGAACAGAGACTTTGCCTAGCTTTAAAAAACCCTCCCCTAGCCCCTCCCTGCAAGGGAGGGGGATATTGTTAATTCTGTCATTCGTCATTTTCTTCATGCCTCCAACACGACGTCTTGTTCAGGAACGCCGATGCAAGTGAGGCACTCATTCGCGGCCAGGGGGACGCCCGGCGTTTTCGTGTAAGTGACTTTGCCCTCAAGCACTTTCAAGAGACACTGCCCGCAACTGCCGGCGCGGCAGCCGGAGTCGAGCACGATCCCTTCATTCTCGGCAAAATCCAACAGCGACGAAAACTCACCCTTCCAGGTGAGTTCACTATGCGATTTGGCGAACCCGACCTGGCACGGTGCCGTGTGGGGATTAGGTTTTTGCAGACCTTTGATACTCGCCGGGCCAAACGCCTCGAAGTGGACATGAGACTCGGGGACGCCCCATTTCCACAGCGCGGGGACAAGCTCTTCCATCATCTGCGGCGGGCCACACACGTAAAACTGAAAATTGTTCGACGGCAAAATCTGCTTCAAGCGAATAATCGAAGCATGTCCTAAGTGCGTGTAGTTGTGTCCCAGGCGGTCGGTGGCGAGTGGCCGCGAATAACTGATGTCGCAATGAATGTTTTCATGTTGGGCCAGATCAGCCAACTGTTCGCGGCAGGGATGCTCGCTGCTGTTGCGAAAACCGGCGAAGAGATACACGGTGCGGCCAGTTCCCCTGTTGCACGCGCGCTCATGCACAATGGAGTTCGCCATGCTGAGCATGGGGGTAATTCCCACACCACCGGAAATCAACACGACGGGGAGTTGATCGCTCGGATCGAGAAAAAACGCTCCTTGGGGTGCTTGAACGCCGAGCGTGCTGCCGACTTTCACGAGCGTGTGAAAGTGACCGCTCCCCTGCCCCGCCGGCAAGGAGCGACTCGGCGGTTCGGCCAGCTTGATCGTCACCCGGTAGTAATCTTCGCGTGGTCGTTCGGAGAGCGAATAGCAACGGACAATCGGTTTTCGTTGCGGATCGACCGGCAAGCTGAACGTGAGATACTGCCCCGGCTCGAAACGAGGTAGCGCTAATCCGTCGGCTGGCACAAGATAAAAACTCTTGTATCCCAGCGCTTCGTCGACGATGGCTGCCACACGGAAGGGCCGCTCGCCGGCCCACGCTTTGAAAATCGGTTTCGCCGCGCGGGCCCATTTCAAGGCTCCCGCGAATTGGTCATCGAACTGACTGCGTCTCTCGGCATAGCGCCGACGGCGCTTGAACTGCCGGTGCCGGTCGCCGAGGAGCGTAGCCAGTGTTTGCAGGCCGCTCGCACCCAACAGGGCGGCTCCGGAGACCATTCCTAGCGACTGCCAATCCACCGCGCGTCCTTGCCAATGGTTGTGAAGGGTGCCCGCCAACGGCTGAGCTGAGAATCAGCATTTTTTCAGAACCGTCCATGTGTGTCGAGAACAGATTGCCACCACTGCTATCGGTCGGTTTGTGCCGATTCTACGGACCATATCACCATACTCTGCCGAGGTGTGACCTATCTTCCAATAGTGGCAAATTCTCCATTCCTCGACTTCGCTTTCTCCCGACCATGCTCGACACCTCCGCGCCACGCATTGAACGGCAAATGGTAGCGCTGGTCGCGGCTGCGGACTTCGCTGAAGTCGCTCAAGCCGAAGATTCCGTGAGCGCGCCGGGCCCTTCCTCGGAAACCATCACGAAATGGCTTTCGGCTGTCGCGAAGTTGCACCGCGCGTCGGCCAACTCGCGGGAATTCTTCGCCGATGCCGCGCGCTTCGCGGTCGAAACCGTGGGGCTTGATGCTGCCTGGGTCTTGAGTTACGGCCAAGCCCAAGGTTGGCAGACCGTGGGAAGCTGTACCTCGCCCGACTTGAATGACGAGCAACCCGACATCGCAGTGCTCGCAGCGCTCCTTGACAAACCCATCACACGCTACGAACCCTCGGTCAACTGCGACGATCAAACGCAACTTCACGCGATTGTGATCGCGCCGGTACTCTCGGTCACGGGGGAAGTGATCGGTGCTGTTTACGGAATTCGCAATACGCAAGGCGAGAATCGCCGCCGCGGGGTGCGTCCCCTGGAGGCGCGGATGGTGCAAGTGCTCGCCGAATCGGTTGCCGTCGGCATCGCGCGGCTTGCACAAGAAACAGAAGCCGCCCGAACTCGAGTCTTGCTGGAACAGGCGTTCTCGCCCACCGTGGTTGAACATATCGAGCGCAACCCCGAATGCCTCGCGGGCCAACTCCGCGAAGTCACCCTCCTGTTTGCCGACTTGCGTGGTTTCACATCGCTGGCCGAAACTCTATCACCTGCCGACTGTTACCGCTTGCTGAGTGAAGTGATGGAAGCCCTCACCGAGGTGGTCATCGCGCATCACGGCATAGTGGTCGATTACTACGGCGACGGCATGTTGGCCTTATGGAACGCGCCGCTCGACCAACACGATCATGCTGATCTTGCTTGTGCCGCCGCGCTCGACATGCTCGATCGTTTGCCCGCCTTGTCATTTGATTGGCAAGAGTTGCTGGGCGGCACGTTGCAGTTAGGCATTGGCGTTCACACGGGGCCCGTGCTGGTGGGCAATGCCGGCACGCAGAGTCGCTTGAAGTTCGGACCGCGTGGCAACAATGTCAACGTCGCCAGCCGCGTACAAGCCGCCACGCGACAACTGGAAACATCGCTCCTCATTACCTCAGCGACGCAACGCCGCTTGTCAAGCAAGTTTTTCACCTCGCGGGCCTGCACGGCACGACTCCCAGGGCTGGAGCAGCCGATCGAATTGTTCACGGTCTTTCCGGCCAGTGAAGCTAGCGCGGTGAAAACGCGGCTCGATCAATATGCCCACGCCCTGCGGCATTTTGAGGATGGTGATCTCATCATGGCCGAGGTGCTACTCAGTGAGCTTGTGGCGGCGGGACCAGTGACGCCCGCAAGATTCCTCGCGCAACAAGCCGCCAACCAACGCAGCGCCGAATCGGGACGCCGCGTCTCGGATCGGCACGTCGCCGAGCACGGGCCGATTGTTGAGATTTACGAGAAGTGATCGGCTGCGAGTTATTTCCTCGACTTGTTCGCTTCCGATAGCGGCAACTTCTCCGCGAACTCAATCGCTTCCACGGTCGCTGGTAGCCAGAGCCAATTCTGCTCCAACGGGCAAAACACACGCACAAAATTCCCCAGCGGCAGTTCGGAACGGCTTGGTTGCATGACCAAGGGTTTTCCGGCTGCGGCAATCAAGCACCCTGCGGAACCCGCCACAGGGAACGTCCCCGACACGGTCAGGCCACCGGAGTTCAAACGAAAGCGGCAGGCAAATTGATCAAATTTGATCGGTTCTTGTGCAGAAAGAATTGTCTCATCAGGCAGGACGCAGAGTAGTGATTCCTGAAAGGCCTTGAGCAGCGGCGGACTAGCCGTACCCGCGGAGGTTTCCAGCAATCCTTGAACCGACTCGATGCGACCGTCGCGCCAATTCAAATGTTCCAAGTGCAATTTGGCTTGTGCCTGCACACGCTGCGGAGAGTCTTTGCCGATCCAGGCTTGCGCGTCGATCGGTGCGATGCTCCCCCGCAAGGTGCCGACGATTTCCTTGGTGTTCGATTCCCCTTGGGCGGTTCCGCCAAAGGTCGCACCATCCCACCGCCCTGCTCCGGGTACAAGATCGGCGAGTAACCACGTCGGCAGTTTCGCTTGCTGCGTGTCGAGAGTGGTTCGTACCATGCCATCGGGGTGACGTTCGATCAAAATCTGCAACGGCTTGGTTGTTTCGCCGAGTTCGGCTTGGATGGCGATTTGCTTGACGTTTGTGGCCGTCACTTCACATTTCGCGCGGACGTTGTTGAACGTCCAACTGTGGTGGGTTTCGTCGGTGAACACCAGTTGCCGAGCGCTGATTGAGAGCGGCTGAAACTCACTCCCCGCGAGCCAGATACTGATGGTCGTGGCCAAGGCTGGGAGTTGGCGTCTGTTGACATCAATTTGCTCCGCCGCGAGAGTTTGCTGAGAGTGGATATGAAGTCTATCAACACTCAGAAGTGGTAGTGAACTATTGAGATCAACCAGCCGCAAATTGAAAAGCTCGCGCTCCAGTGGTCGCGGGGCCGAAACTTGCACCAATTCCGCGCGGACGTGCAAGGCGCTTTCAACCGAGCGTTGCCAATCACGTTCTTGCCAGGGGCGGTGAAAATAGAGCACCCAACCGATGGTCAGCACCGTCGGCACCGCGCACGCGAACACGAAAGCCATGCGGCAGACGCGGCGTTGAGTTCGTTCGTGCATCGAGAACATCCTTGTTCCCCACTCCGCCGCTTGCGGCTTAGCGTCAATTATTACGGTTTAGGCTTTACCGTTCAGCAGCCATCTTCAAGAAAAGTTCATAACGGGCCAACATCTCCGGCAAACTATCGCCACCAAATTTATCGACCACCGCGGCGGCAATCTCGAACGCCACCACGTTTTCCACGATCACGCTCGCGGCGGAAATCGCGCACACGTCGCTTCGTTCGTAACTGGCCGATTCCGGTTGTTTCGTGTCGAGGTTGATCGAATCGAGCGGCTTGGCGAGCGTGCTGATCGGCTTTTTCGCCGCGCGGATGATAATCGGTTGGCCGTTGGTCATGCCGGCTTCCAATCCACCCGCGTTGTTCGTAGGTCGCGTGTAACCCAAGCTCGGCGAGTCTTTTTGGCTTTCGTCGTAATGAATCGGATCATGCACCTGCGAGCCCGGCAACCGGGCCGCTTCAAAGCCCATGCCGATTTCCACACCCTTGATCGCCTGTACCGCCATCACGGCTTGCGCCAGTCGGCCATCGAGCTTGCGATCCCATTGGGCATGCGTTCCCAATCCAAAGGGCACGCCATCGACACGCACTTCGATGATTCCACCCAGCGTGTCGCCGTCTTTACCCGCCTTGTCGATCAGTTCCTTGATCGCGGCGTCGCGCTCCAAATTCAAACCATACAATTCACTCTTGTCGCGGATGGCCTTCAATTCATCAAGCGTCCCCTCGACGGGCTCGATTCGTTCACCACCCACTTCGGTCACATATCCAAACACCGTGATGTTGAAGGCTGCGAGCAATTGCTTCGCCAACGCGCCCGCCGCCACTCGCACCGCTGTTTCGCGCGCCGAGGCCCGTTCCAAGATGCCGCGGATGCTGCCGAGGTATTTGATCGCCCCCGTGAGGTCGCCATGGCCGGGTCGTGGCCGTGGCAAATCATCGAGCCGTTCTAGCTTGTAGTCGCGGTTCACCACTTCAAGCGCGATCGGGCTGCCGAGCGTCATGCCGTGCCAGATGCCGGTCCGCACGTCGACCTTGTCCGTTTCAATCCGCTGCCGTCCGCCCCGGCCGTACCCCCCCTGCCGACGTTTGAGCTCCACGTCGATGATGTCGGTATCGACGGTCACCCCAGCGGGGAAACCATCGATCAGGGCAATAAGTGTTTTGCCGTGCGATTCTCCAGCAGTCCAGTAACGCAGCATGGTTCAGAAAATGGGGTTAGGGGCTGGAAGCTTGGGACTGCGAACAGTCTCGGCGGGAGAATATGACCCCGCTAGCTTCGATGCAAGGGGAACAAGACTAGCATTCTACATTGGCCAAAGCGGGTGGGATAGGCAAAGCCTGGGGCTGCTATCAATGACTCGGGGCAAGTGTCTGTAAAGTCGCGTGTTTTATGTATGAGCCTATGAGAAACCTGTATGCAGGAGAACTGCAAAGTAGTAGGCATACTCCGTGTGCCATAACCGCCTTGGTGAAATCACCGCGTTTTCGCGCGGCCGCCACGGCACACGGAGTGTGCCTGCTACATTCAGGCGGACTTTGCAATTCTCCTGAACCTGTATGACTTTTGTTTGCCTTGGGTAGGCTCCGCGAGGTAAACTTTAGGCATGGTTCCAGATTCCTCCTTAACACCGGTCATTGCTTCTCCCTCGCATATTGAGGTCACCCCCGGTACTTGTGGCGGCAAGCCTCGGATTGCTGGGCATCGCATACGAGTGCAGGACATTGTGATTTGGATTGAGCAAGGCCAATCGGTCGATGAAATCGTCGCTGATTTTCCGCAATTGAGTTTGGCCAAGGTCTATGCCGCCTTGGCCTACTATCACGACCACCGCGAGCAAATCGACCAGGATATTCGCGAGGACGACGAGTTTTTCCAACAGTTAAAGAATCAACCGTCTTGAGGATTGCTCCTCGTCCGGGGGGTAACGATATCGATGGCGGAGATCCGCTATTACCTTGACGAGCACATGGATGTCGCCGTGGCAATTGGACTCAGGCGGCGTGGTGTTAACGTGATGACCACCGTTGATGCTGGACTGATGTGTGCCAGCGACCCGGAGCAAATGAAGTTCGCGATTGCTCAGCAGCGTGTCTTCGTCACTCGCGATCGAAGAATTCTAGCTACAGCCGGGCACGGACTTTCTCATGCTGGAATTGTGATTGCTCGATCCGAACGTGGTGCAATTGGTCCCACGGTGCTCGCTCTATCTCATCTCCATCGCACAGTCACAGGCGAAGAAATGATAGGCCGCATCGAATATTTGTGAGTCTGTCGATTCCCTCACTTCCACGCAAACCCCTGCCCCGTGATCCGTTCAAACGCCTCGATATATTTCTCGCGGGTGCGATCCACCACGTCGCCGGGAAGATTGGGCGGCGGGCTGCGTTTGTCCCAGCCGCAATCGGTCAGCCAGTCGCGGACGAACTGTTTGTCGAACGATGGCTGGGCATGGCCCGGCTCGTATTTGTCGGCGGGCCAAAAGCGCGAGCTGTCGGGCGTGAGCACTTCGTCGATCAGAATCACTTCGCCGTCCACCACGCCGAACTCAAATTTCGTGTCGGCCACGATAATGCCCTGCTTGTGAGCGTGCTCGGCCCCCTCTTGGTAGACTTCAATGCTAAGGGAGCGCAGCTTCTCACCTAATTCCACGCCGACAATCTCACACATCTGGGGATAAGTGATATTCTCGTCGTGTTCCCCCTGCGCGGCTTTCGTTGCCGGCGAGAAAATCATCGACGGCAACCGTGCCGATTCCTGCAAACCCGTTGGCATTTCGATGCCGCAGATTTTGCCGTAGGTCACATACTCTTGCCAGGCCGAGCCTGACAAAAATCCGCGCACCACGCATTCAATCGGCACCACTTCAGTTTTGCGTACCAGGATCGTGCGGCCGGCCAGCTCGTCGAGATTGGCTCCCTTCGGCAAATTCATTTTACGGACATCGGTTTCGATCAAGTGGTTGGCGACCTTGAGGTGCTCGAACCAAAAGTTGCTCAACAGCGTCAACACGCGGCCTTTGTCGGGGATGCCGGTAGGCAGCACCCAATCAAACGCGCTGATGCGGTCGGTGCTCACCAACAGGAGTTGCTCGCCCAGGTCATAAACGTCGCGGACCTTGCCGCGTGTGACTGGCAGACCGGGGAGATTCGTTTCCAACAAGGGCGACTGCGACATGGGGGAGCCTTGCGAAAGAAAGTAGGTTCGATGAAACACGGCAACGGACAATCAAAATATAACGGGTTGCCGCTGTTCCAGGCAGCCCCTTGAGTTTCTTGGCGCTGCCATCCCCTTCCAAGGAAATTGCTGATAAACTGAAAAACTACCTCGCGGGCCACGGCGAGATTTCATAGATTGTTCGTTCGACCAGGAACACCCCATGGGACAAATGCGCTTTCGCTTGCACGACCAAAGTCGCATCCCCGCCGGTGGTTTGGAGCGGATCTATGTGGCCGGCGCCGAGGAAATTCCCTGGTCGACCCGCGCCCGCTGGCAAGGCGAGGAACTGGTCGTCGAACGCTCGAACAACGAGTCGGGCAGTGTGTATGTCCCCTGGCGGGTCGATGGCCAGGGACAATGCTTTCTCGCCACGGGTACGCTCATGGAGCGCCAGCACCCCTACCTCCTCGAGGTGGAACTGGCCCGCGGTCTGATCCAACGGATTCGCAACCGACTGTTCATCTGGGAGTTTTTGGGGATGATCACCCCCGTTGAACTCAATCAGCAATTGCAATTGGCTACCCGTAACTTTTCGCGCGCGGCCACGATGCAGAGCAACCATGTCGATGCCGCCGAGCACGCCAACACAGCAATCGCCCAAGCGCTGGAAATGTCGGAAGCGATGGTCGGTGTTTACGCCCAACAGGCCATGGCCTCTCGTCAGCAGCAAACTCCGGTGTCGACACTAATGGGAGTCGCTCTCGGCCCGAAATTGCCCAGCGTCGAAACGCGTCGCAAGTTGGTGGACGCTTGCAACATCATTCAAATCCCCATCGGTTGGCGGGCCATCGAGCAGCGCGAGGGCAAACGCAATTGGAAACACACCGACGAACAACTCGCCTGGTGCCAACAAGCGGGCCTCAAGGTTTCCGCGGGACCGCTCTTGCAAATGGATGATCGCGGCATTCCCGACTGGTTGGTTTTGTGGGACGGCGATTTCGATAACCTCATGAAGCTTTTCCTCGATCATGTGAAGTCGGTGGTCTCACGCTACGCGGGCCGCGTTCATTTGTGGCAAGTCGCCTCACGCGTGAATACCGGAAAAATGTTGTCTCTCGAAGAAGAACAACGGCTCCATCTTGTCGCCCATGCTCTCGATCTCGTGCGAAAACTTGATCCGCGCACGCCGACGGTCGTGTCGTTCGACCAACCTTGGGCCGAATATCTCGGCGCGCAGACCGAAGATTTGGCCCCCTCACACTATGCCGACGCGCTCGTGCGGGCGGATTTGGGGATCTCGGGATTCGCCCTGGAAATCAACGCCGGTTTTCGCCCCGGGGGGAGCGTTCACCGCCCCACGTTTGAATGGGGCCGCCTCTTGGATCAATGGAGCATGTGGGGCTTGCCCTTGATGGCGTGCATCTCCACCGCCAGCGCGGAATCGCGCGATCCGTCCGCGCGCAAGAATATTGACGTGAGTTTTCCCTCGGGCATGAACCAATCCGATCAAGACCCGCAGCGCTACTGGGCCGGCGCGATCTTGCCGATGCTCCTCGCCCGCTCGGCGGTGCAAGTCGTGCTGTGGAACCAACTCACCGACAGCGAGCCGCACGAATTCCCCCACGCGGGATTGTTCGACGGCAAAGGGCAACCCAAACCGACGCTCGACCTGATGCGTGATCTGCGGAAGTCATTGCTGTAGTTAGGCAATTGCGAAAACCGTCGGCCGACCGCTTGCGGTTTCGCGGAGTGACGCTTTGTTTTTTTCAGGCGAGCCAGCAGCGTCAGCGCCTGGAGCTAGAAACGCTGAGCCGCAGCGCTGGACTCCAGGCGCTCACGCTACTGGCTCGCCAAAGTGCTTTCCCGGACCGACGTTGCGGTCCGGCTACGCCGTGGTTATCTGATTTGCGCAGCACGTGGATCGGGCACGAAGATGCCGTTTTCGTAGGCGTCTTTGTCGCGTAATTCCGTAGGCACTAACTTGCTCGGCGTTGGAACGACAACGCTCTGCTCTTGTGGACTCTCACGAGTCATCCGCACGGAAATCTGCAATACTTCCCCCTCGGCGACTTCGTATGTTGGCAATTTATTGGTTTCAAAAATGTCTCTGATACGCATGAAGTCCACAGCCATCCAGCCAGGGGAAGAGTCGTTGCCGGGAATCGAAACAGAAAAGGCAAACTTTCCAGCCGGGACTTGAATTTCCGCAATCCCTTCTTCGGAAAACTCAACGGTATCTGAAAGGGTGGAAAGAAAACGAATCGTTCTAGAGATTGGACGAGGTCCACGCGAGGGAATATTCAATGAGCCCTTCGTTGGCTCGTTGAAATGCAACGGCTTACCAGAGATATCGTCGACTAATTGAATTCGCACACGTCCGCCACGAGTCATCACCACATCCGGCGCGGATGTAACTTGTCCTGCATTAACTTCAACGTATTTGACTTCTTTTGTTAGCCAACCGCGTCTGTTGGCAATGACAGCGTATTTTCCGTCGGGCAATGACTCGAAGCGGTAAATTCCCTTGGCGTCTGTTATATTGTTCAAGAGTGGTAAAATTACCTCTTCCGTCGTATCCGGCGAGACCTGCCGTTGCAAGAGTATTTCCACATTTGCTGAGGGCTTGGGCTCTTCGTTTGCTTCTTGCGTGACAACACGACCTGTCAGTGTTGCCGTTTTCGTCTCAAGAGCTATTATCTCTGATTTCACCGGAGATTCCACAAATCGTATACTCGGACCGCGTTGCACGACGAACGGAGTTGAAAGATCGAATCCGGCCGATGGTTTAGGACTTGTGCCAAACGTAATTGCAGAGGAATGGTTAGTGTCGAATGTCCCCTGTGCTCTGAGCAAATCAGGTTTCAAGCGATAGTCGCGTGAGTCAGTTACCCGCAACAAATCATTTCTTCGTGGGAAGATAGTTTCCGATGTATCAAAGTCGATTGCAGAATGGCTCTTGGTGTTGATTAGGCCCTGTGGCGTGAGTAAATCCGGATTTAACCGACCGAAGTCTCTCAAATCCGTTGCTCGCGCCAAATCCTTTCTTTCAGACTCATTTGCCTTCGCTTCAACTTCCACCTCCGCCGGGGTCAGCGTCACCAACGATAGCCCCACCGCAACACCCACCAGCGCCACGAATGTCCCCACGCGCCACCGGCGCGAACAACTTCGCAGGATCGTGAGTTTTTCGTCCAACAACAGCGTGATCCGCTCTTTGAGTTGCGAGGGTTTTTCCCATAGGCCGACCGACGATGCGAGTCGCGGCACGCGGACTTGTGTGGCCCTGCGGGCGAGTGTGACCAGTTGCTCGGCGTATTCGCCGCGACTGGTGAGTGTCGCGGCGGCGGCATCGGCCAGGATTTCTTGATCGAGCCGCACGCGGCGGCGCAGGAGCCAAAACAGCGGGTGTGGCCACAAGAGCACCATTAATGAACGCTGTAAAGCCAGCAGCCAGAGATCGCGGTGATCGACGTGCGCCAATTCATGGGCCAACACGCTACGGAGTTGTTCGCGATTGGCCTGTGCGATCAAAGTTTGGGGCAGCAGGATTGCTGGCTTACGAAGCCCGACGGCCACCGCCACCGGCAAATCCGCCAGCACCCCCAGTTCAATCTTTTTTGCTGACGTTTCAGCAAGTTGCTTGAACAACTGGAGAATTTCCGGCGGCGCGGGCTCCGCATTCGCGCGGAGTCGGCGGACTTGCCAAGCGCCGAGGGCGAGCCAAGTAAGCACGATCGCAGAACCGCTGGCGACCACATACAGCGCGATCGCGCCTAAGTCGATCACTCGGAATTGTGTTGCGGCGGGAAACACACCCGGCGGCAGTTCTTTGTCTGGTGCCGCGGGAATCACCGGAGTCTGTTGAATGGCTTGACCCAGGACAGGTTGCAAATCTGTGGTCCACGTGGGAGCGAGTGGGGCCGGAGCCGACAAATGCCACCGCGACCAATTCGGCAGCGTCGTCAAACACGCGAGGGCCAACAAGCCCACGGCCGTCGCCCAAGCGAGGGCCACTCGCCGTGCCGGTTGCCTCGCGAAGAGGCAAGCCAGCAGTCCGCCGCCGAGGAGCAGCGTTCCCGAAAAGTAAAAATTCCACAACCACCGCGATACGTCGAGCGTGTTCATGGTTCTTATCCGAGTGTTTGACGATCAAGATTTGATGGCCACAAAAAGCACAAAAGGGCACAAAAAAGGAAGAACTGAGCAGGAATTTTTTGTGCCTTTTCGTGTTTTTTGTGGCTAACTTGCTTAGTGACAAAGTTAAGTGTTTCTCTTGGGTTTGTTGCTTGAACGGTTAGCGGCTTTCTCTCGGGCCGTGGCGAGCATGGCTTCAAGTTGATCGAGCTCGCTGGCCGTGATCTTGCGCTTGCCGAGGGCATGGACCAAGTATTCGTCGAGCGCGCCGTCAAAGACGCGATCCAAAAAGCCGGTGGCGAGTTGCCGCAGGGTTTTTTCCCGCTCAATCGCGGGGAGATAGATGTACGCCTTGCCTACACTGCGGTGCGTGACCAAGCCTTTTTGCTCCATCACCTGCAAGAGCGACAGCACGGTGGTGTACGCCAGTTCCTCGCCGGCGGCATTGAGCGCGTCAAACACGTCACGGACCGTCGCCTCGCCGCGGTCCCACAGCACTTTTAGGGCCTCAAGTTCGCGGTCGGTGGGTGGAATGTCGGGCATTGGTTCTCTTTCAAAAATGGCCAATCTACTGTTCATCCAGTAGATGTACCACCGATTCTACTGGTTGACCAGTAGTTGTCAAGAAAAAAACTTGTCCACCGCGAAACCGCAAGCGATCCGCTGGCGGTTTCGCGATGATTCACGAACGGAATGCACGAAAAGGGAGCAGGGCAAATGCCGTCATGAATAGCACCACTGTCCCAGGTTCAGGCACGGCCGCCAGCGCCGCTGCCCCGCCGTCAACTTGCCGCTGCCAGACCAGAAAATCGCGGCCATCAACGTCGCCATCGCCATCGGCGTCTCCCACCGTGCGGGCTGCTCCGCTCGCCGTGCCGTAGCCGGTTTGCCAGATGGCGAGGTCAGCGGCATCGACCGAACGGCTGTAGTTGAAATCGCTCTCGGCGAAATCGAACAGGCGGAAATCAACGACCACGGGCAGGTGATCGAAGTCGATTGAAGAATTGCCTTGGGCCGTGTCGAACTGCAACAAACCGGTCGCGGTACGTTGCGGGGAGGTCATGCTCACGGTGTTGAGGACAAACTTATTGGCAACATCCAACGCGCTGTCGGAATAGATGATGAAATCGAGTTGTTCGGGATCGTAGATCGAAGTGTCGTCGCGCCAGGTATATATTGCGCTTCCCGTGCCGTTATGAACCGGCTGCGCGTCGGTGAGATTGGTGTTGTCCCAATCAGGGGGCGAATCGCTGCCGTAGGTGCCGTTGTCGATGATGTTGCCATCGAGGAGCGTGTTGAGCGGCTGCAAGCCGCCGACGATGTTCAGATCGCCAACGACCGCAAAGGGTGTCCCCGGCGTGAGTGTCACCGTACCACCTGGTGTCCGCGCGTCGCGTAGCCAATTGACAATCGAATCCGATTGCTTTTGGCGCTGGGCGTCTTCCGAACCACCTGGATTCCCACAGCATTTATAATGCTCGTTCAGCAAATAAAAATCGGCGGGATACGTCGCATCCGGGAGGTTCACCAGCGCGATGGCTTGCGATTTATCGCCGGCGGGGACCGTCGTCGTGCGGGTCATGGTGAGCGGATACTTGCTGGCAATCACGGCATCGCTGCCCTTGTGGACGTTCCACGAAGCGCCACCATCAAGGGGGGCAATCGTATTCAAGAGATTCCGCACGTCGATGGCTGTCTTGGGAATCCACCCAGGTGTGAACGGATCGCCGATTTCTTGCAGATTCAAAATGTCCGGTTTCAGGGCATTGATCACGCGCGAAAACTTGGCCGCCTTGGTGGCGTCTTTATCGGGGAAGATCGAATCCCAGAGGATGTTGTAGCTCATCATCCGCAAGTCGGTGGCAAGCTGGCGGTCGATGAACGTGCCGGTCTGAGCCTGACAAGCCAACGCGCAAAGGCTCAACGCGCAAACGACGAAACCGCAAGCGATTTTTGTTAGCGAACCAAGTCGTCGTGAACCAAACGTGCTGGGATGCAATCTGTTCATCGGATGGACAAGAGATGGGCGAAGTTAAGACCTGACACCGCATTGTAACCCCCCCGCGCATTTGCGATACTAAGAGGTTACCTTAACACGATTAATCCCCGCCAAATTGCGATAATCCACAGCCCATGCCTTACCGCGACAGTTCCGCCATTCTTGAAAATCTCCTCGAAGAACGCATTCTCATTCTCGATGGAGCGATGGGCACCCAAATCCAGGCCCTCGGCTTCGACGAGCAGGCCATCCGGGGCGAACGCTTCCTCGGCCACGACCGCGATCTCAAGAACTTTGCCGACATTTTATGCCTCACCCACCCGGCGGAAATTACCGACATTCACCGGCGTTACCTCGCCGCGGGGGCGGATATCGTCGAAACCAACACCTTCGGCGCGAGCCCGGTCGGCATGGACGAATTTAACCTGCCGCTCGCGTTGGTTGAGGAAATCAACGCGGCCGCTGTGGTCTGTGCCCGCCAGGCGTGTGATGAATACACCGAGCGCAATCCGGCCAAGCCGCGATTCGTGGCGGGCTCGATTGGGCCGACGACCAAACAAACGGCGATCAGCACCCAGGTCGATGACCCCGGCCATCGCGGCGTGACCTTCCATGAGATGGCCGAGTCGTATTACGCGCAAGTCGCGTCGCTCGTGGAAGCGGGGGTCGACATCCTGCTGCCCGAGACGGTGATCGACACGCTCAACCTCAAGGCCTGCCTGTTTGCCATCGACCGCTATTCCACCGAGACCGGCCATCGTGTGCCGGTGATGATTTCGGGAACATTCGACAAGGGTGGTGCGACGTTCGTTTCGGGCCAAGAGGTGGAAGCCTTCTGGACCGCCGTGTCGCACTTCCCCGTGTTGTCGGTGGGAATGAACTGTGCGCTCGGGCCGGAGTTGATGCGGCCCCATTTGGAAACGCTCCAGCAAGTGGCCCCCGCGCGGATTAGTTGCCATCCCAACGCGGGCTTGCCCAACGAGATGGGTTATTACGATCTCGGTCCCGCAGCGATGGCCAAATTGATCGGCGAGTTTGCCGACGAAGGTTGGCTCAATATCGTCGGTGGCTGCTGCGGCACGACGCCCGAGCACATCGCGGCCATGAGTGAACGCTTAAGGAAAACGCGGCCCCATAAACCGGTTTCCGTCGAACCACTGCTCCGCTTGAGCGGCACGCGGCCGATGACGCTCCGCCCTGAAACCAACTTTCTCACCATCGGCGAACGGACGAACGTCACCGGTTCGCGCAAGTTTGCTCGGCTGGTGAAAGAAGAACAATACGAAGAAGCCATCGAAATCGCGCGGGGACAGGTCGAGGGGGGTGCCAATGTCATCGACATCAACATGGATGAAGGCCTTCTGGACAGCGAAGCGGTGATGACCAAGTACCTGCGGCTGATCGCGGGCGAGAACGACATCGCCGCCGTGCCGGTGATGGTCGATAGCAGCAAGTGGTCGGTCCTCGAAACCGGTTTGCAGGCGATTCAGGGCAAGCCGATTGTGAACTCGATCAGCATGAAAGATGGCGAAGCGGAATTCCTCCGCCGCGCGCGGTTGTGTCGCCGTTATGGCGCGGCGGTGGTCGTGATGGCCTTTGATGAACAGGGCCAAGCCGCCGACGAAGAGAACAAGGTCCGTATCTGTCAGCGCGCCTACAAGCTGCTCACCGAACAAGCTGAATTCCCGCCAGAAGATATTGTGTTCGATCCGAATATCCTTACGGTGGCGACCGGCATTGAGGAGCACAACAACTACGCAGTGGACTTCATCAACGCCACGCGGCGGATCAAGCAGCTTTGCCCGGGCGTGCATATTTCTGGGGGTGTGTCGAACGTGTCGTTCTCGTTCCGTGGGAACGATGTGGTCCGCGAGGCGATTCACTCGGTGTTCCTGTATCACGCCGTGCAGGCGGGGCTCGACATGGGGATCGTTAACGCCGGGCAGTTGGCGGTTTACGAAGATATCGAACCCCAACTCAAAGAACTGGTCGAGGACGTGATTCTCAATCGACGGCCCGACGCGACCGAACGGCTGGTGGATTTCGCCGAGAGCGTGAAGGGCAAGTCCGGCGAGGCCGTGGTGGCGGACGAAGAATGGCGCAGCCGCACGGTCGAAGAACGTCTCAAGCATGCTCTGCTCAAAGGTGTCGTCAAACATATCGACGAAGACACCGAAGAAGCCCGCCAGAAATACGACACGTGTTTGCAAATCATCGAAGGCCCGCTGATGGCTGGCATGAGCGTGGTCGGCGATCTGTTCGGCGCGGGCAAGATGTTTTTGCCCCAAGTGGTCAAAAGTGCCCGCGTGATGAAAAAGTCGGTGGCTTATCTCATGCCGTACATGGAGGCGGAAAAGGAAAAGGCGGGCACCGTGGGCCAAGCGCGGGCCAAGATTTTGTTGGCCACCGTGAAGGGAGACGTGCATGACATCGGCAAGAATATCGTCGGCGTGGTGCTGGGCTGCAACAATTTCGAGGTGGTCGACCTAGGAGTGATGGTCTCGTGTGAGAAGATTTTGGAAGCCGCCATCGCCGAAAACGTGGATGTGATCGGCCTCTCGGGCCTGATCACGCCCAGCCTCGATGAGATGGTTCACGTCGCGCGGGAAATGCGTCGCACGGGGTTTGAAAAACCGCTCTTAATTGGCGGGGCCACGACCAGTGCGAAGCACACGGCCGTGAAGATCGCGCCGAACTACGAACATTGCGTGGCCCACGTGCTCGATGCCTCGCGTTCGGTGGGCGTGGTGGAAAAACTCATAAGCGCCGACAACAAACCGCTTTTCGAGGCAGAGAATCGCAAACTGCAAGTGCAATTGGTCGCGTCCTACAATCAGCGGCAACAGGTCGCGCTGTTGCCTTACGCCGACGCACAAGCCAGGCGATTTACCTGCGATTGGGCCACGGTGGACGTTCCCCAGCCAGCGTTCACCGGCATTAAGGTCTTGGAAAACTTCTCGCTCACCAAGTTGCGTGAGTACATCGACTGGTCGCCGTTCTTCCAAACGTGGGAACTCAAGGGCAAGTATCCGCGCATCTTCGAGGATGAAACCGTCGGTGAGGAAGCGCGGCGTTTGTTTGACGATGCGCAAACGCTGCTCGACCAGATCATCAAAGAAAAATCGCTCACGGCACGCGGCGTGTACGGCTTCTGGCCTGCGGCCAGCGACGGCGATGACATCGTGCTTTTCGCCGACGAGAAAAGGCACGGAGAACTTTGCCGCTTCCATGGCTTGCGGCAGCAATGGGAACGTAAAGGACAGGACACGTACTATTCGCTCGCCGATTTTATCGCGCCGCTTGACAGTGGTCGGCAGGATTATCTCGGCGCGTTCGCGGTAACCACTGGCATCGGTTGCGACGAGCTCGCCGCCAAGTTTCAGGCGGACCACGACGATTTCAATTCCATCATGGTCAAGGCGCTGGCCGATCGGCTCGCCGAGGCGTTCGCGGAGTATTTGCATCAACAGGCCCGCCGCGACTGGGGCTTTGGCCAAGCGGAAAAGCTTTCGAGCGCCGATCTCATCGAAGAAAAATACCGCGGCATTCGCCCCGCGCCCGGTTACCCCGCCCAGCCGGACCACACCGAGAAACGCACCATCTTCAACGTCCTCGACGCCGAGCAGAATACCGGGATCACGCTCACCGAGCATTACGCAATGCACCCAGCGGCGAGCGTGAGCGGGCTTTATTTCGCGCATCCCCAGGCGCGGTACTTCGCGGTGGATCGCGTGTCCAAGGAACAAGTGCTTGATTACGCCCGACGCAAGGGCATGAGCGTCGCGGAAGTGGAGCGGTGGTTGGCTCCCAATTTGGGTTATGAACCGAGTTAGGTGTAGGCCGGAACGAGTCACGCGAGTTCGGGCATCCCCTGCGACTTTTCGAGAATCTTGCCGGAACTCGTGCAACTCGTTCCGGCCTACGACTCACGGAGCCTCAACCGCCGCTTCGTCGGTTTTTTTCTCGGCCTTGGTGGGATCGCCTTGCTTAAAGTTGAGCGCGGCCGAGTTGATGCAGTAACGCATCCCCGTCTCGGTGGGGCCATCGTTAAACACATGGCCCAAATGAGCTTCGCACCGCGCGCAGCGGACTTCGGTTCGCACTCCCATGAGGGCACTGCGATCCGTGTGCTCGCTCACGCTCTCCTCGTCGGTCGGCTTGTCAAAGCTGGGCCAGCCGGTGCCAGAATCGAACTTGGTTTGTGAAGTAAACAAGGGCATGCCACAGCGCACGCATTTGTAGGTGCCGGCCGCTTTGTTGTTCCAATACGCATTATCAAATGGCCGCTCGGTGCCGAACTCGCACGTCACATGGTATTGCTCAGGGGTGAGCTTCTTTTTCCAATCGATCTTGCTGAAATCGGCATCCGCGGGCATTTCGGTTTCTGCTTCCATGTCGTCTTCCCCCTTGAGCTTGTCGGCGAACACTTGACGAAACTTATCCAGCTTGGGCTGAATCACGAAGCGGCAATACGGTGCTTCGCCATTGAGTTCATAGTATTCCTGATGATAATCCTCCGCCGGGTAAAAAGCCTCGAACGGACTGATCTCGGTCACAATCGGAGCGCCGAACGCACCCGACTCATCCAGCTTCTCAAGATACTGCTCGGCCAATTTCTGTTGCTCTTCGTCGTGATAAAAAATCACGGAGCGATATTGCGTACCAACGTCGTTGCCTTGTTGATTCAAGGTCGTCGGGTCGTGAGTCTTCCAAAAAACTTCGAGCAACTCTTTGTAACTGATCTTCTGGGGATCGTACTCGACTTGAATCACCTCGGCATGGCCCGTGCGGCCGGTCGACACTTGCTTGTAAGTGGGATCCTTGCGGGCACCGCCACTGTAGCCGGATACCACGCTATGAACTCCCTTGAGTTCAATGAAGAACGCCTCGGTACACCAGAAGCAGCCCCCGCCAAAGGTGGCTTGAACAAGTTTGGCGGGACGAGTATCACGATCAGTCGCTGAGTTGGCTGGCATCTTTTTGTTCTCCGTGGGAGCCGGTGGCTCGGCATGGGTGGCGGGGAGTGAATTCAACAACGCAACGACTCCGCCAATGACCGCAAGGCAGGCGAAGACGCCCAGAACTTCTCGGGAAATCTTGATTTTCATGTTATGCCTCCAAATTGGCCGTGAGGTGGTCACTCGCCGGTGAGAGCCACGATTTCATTTTGACGGTGTGACAGGCCGAGCGTTACAGATTTTATCCGGGGCCGCTCATCAACGGGAGACACTGCCCGTAAACCCGTATTATTTGGCAGGAAATTAACCCACCAGCCGCCACGCAATGAGAGAATCCCCCAGCTAGCTTACGCACCTTACCCGGTCGTGGTTCACTTAAAGTGGAACTGTCGAAGGAGATTTTTTTGAGTCGGGGTCTCTTTCGGGTCTGGTTTTCATTAAGAATTGGCAAGTTCTCTTGTAGGGCGTTTGCCATTGGGCGTAAGATAGATTTTGGAAGAGCATGGTAGGCTTTCCACTTTTCTTGCCGACCCCTGGCTGCCTTAGGCGGCTCTTCCGGGCAGTCATGGATGCGGCGCAGATGTTAGGGACTGTCATGAAAATCGATCGTGGCCCCGATTGGTTGATCGTCAAGCTCCATCCCACCGACGAGCCGTACGACAACATGGCCGACCGTTTGTGGTCGCTGCTGAATCAGCACTTTGTGTATCGCTTAGTGCTGGAAATGGATTACGTTGACTTTTTGCCGAGCCAATTGATCGGACAGTTGGTGATGCTCCACAAGCGCGTGCTCAAGCATGGGGGTGCCTTGCGACTATGCGGCCTGTCGAGCGAGTGCATCGAAGCCTTGCACATTTGCCGGCTGGATCAAGCGCTACCGCACTTTGCCTCGCGTAACGAAGCGATCCGTGGCCAGGAGTTGGCGCGGGTATAGCACTGCGATTTCCGCGAAACCGCCAGCGGTTCGCTTGCGGTTTCGCGAACGATATTACTTGTCAGAGACGCAATACAGCTTTTTGCTCGAGCGGACAAAGAGCTCACCATCGCTAATCGCGGGCGTGGCTGAAAAATCGCCCTCGTCGCTGCCGAATTTGTTGGCGGCGATTTGCTTAAACTCGCCGTCGAGCGAGAAAACGTAGCACAACCCCGCGCGGGTCATGAAGTACAGCTTTCCATCGGCCGCGATCGGCGAGGAATAACTCTGGTTCATGAAGCCGCCGCGACCGCCCCGTCCTCGGCCACGCCCTTCACCCTCTGCGGGTGGCGCTGGTGCTTCGGCGGCCTCTGCCGTGGCGGGCGTTTCAAGCCGTTCCTGGAACACTTCCTCGCCCGTTTTGGCGTCGAGGCAAGTCACTACGTCGCGGCTGATCGAGTAAATCTTGCCGTCCTGCATGACGGGTGTGCCGATGCCGCCGCGGGCGTTGCTGGTCCAGAGGATGTTCTTTTCGGTGACATCGCCGGAGCCACCTGTTTTCACGGCCGAAGTGCCGCCATCGCGACCACCCATCATGTACACCACGCCGTCACCCGGGATCGCGCTCGAGCTGCAAGCATCACTGTCGGACACATTCGCAAACCAAGCCAACTTGCCCGTGTCGGGGTTAAACGCCCAAATCTCGCCGGGAACCGCCATCACGATTTCTTGTTTCCCTGCGGCAGCATCGACCAAAATCGGGGAGCCCCAGGTGCCTTCAAACCCTTGCGCTTCTTGCTTCCAAACTTCGCTGCCAGTTTCCTTGTCGAGCGCCACGAGCGCGTGGCTCTCCACATTAGCGGGGACGATCACCAAGTTCTTGTAAAGAATCGGGCTCGATGCTGAACCCCAATCGCGGGGGTCCGATTCCGTGCCGACGCTCGTTTGCCACTGTTTCTTGCCGTCCATGTCGAAGGCGACGACGCCTGTCTTGCCAAAAAACGCGAACACCTTTTCGCCGTCGGAGACCGGTGTGTGCGAAGTGTAGCCATGCTCGGCAAACATCCCGCCGTAGTTATCTTCGGGAAGATAGGGTTCCACGACTTGATCCCACAGAATCTTGCCATCCGCGCGATTCACGCAGACCAGATGCCGCTTAAGTTGCGTTTGGTCGCCGGGTTCGTCACGGTTCAGGCCGTAGCCACTCCAGCAGGTGACGAACACCTTGTCTCCCACAACAATCGGGCACGACGAACCGGGACCGGGGAGGTCGATGCTCCATTTTACGTTTTCGGTATCGGTCCAAGTGGTCGGCGTGGGAGCTTCGTCCGGCGAAACGCCCGAGCCATTCGGCCCGCGGAAACGTGACCAATCGGAAGCTTCGACCGTCAAGCTGGCACTGGCAAACAACGACAGAACAACAACTGCACAAGAGATGACGCGAACGCGCATGACTCAATTCCTCCCTGGAAGTGGATGAGACAGGGTGTGGGGAGAGTCCCCGGATTGGAAGTCCAGATTTTACTCGATAACAAAGTTCGCTGGGAAGTAGCATTTTTGCATATTTAGCAGCGGTCCTTGGACCGCTCGTTCTGGAATCGCTAAGCCGCAAGCGGCGGGGCTAAATATTTGAGGAGTTGATTACCAGAACTTCACATAGATCGCGCTCAAGATCGCGAGGATGCCCACGATCATGGCCATAATTGTCGGACTCACGCGGAACATGCTGGCGTCCACTTCAAAGGCTTTCGGATTATCTTTTGGACCAGCCAAGCTGATGACGACCATTAGTCCAACAGTAAGCCAAAACGCCAAACCCATGCAATTGAGGAAGGGAATCTCATAGCTGCCCGTACCGGTGGGATAGGCCGTGTAGAGGAATGTCTCGGTTCCCCATACTGTTGGAGCAAACTCGTTAAAAAACACCGAGAGCAGGAATCCAGAGAGCACTCCCACGATGGCGGCCGCGCCGGTGGTCCGCTTCCAGAACATGCCAAGGATGAAGATCGCAAACACGCCCGGGCTGATGTAGCCGGTGTATTTCTGGATAAATGTAAATCCGCCCTCGCCACCAATGTTTAACGTATCATTCCAGGTAAGACCGATGGCCATCAACATGGCTGCAAAGATAGCGATTCGGCCCACCCAAACAAGCTTTCTTTCGCCAGCTTCAGGCTCTATGTAACGCTTATAGATATCGAGCGTAAAGATTGTCGAAATGCTGTTTGCCTTGCCAGCCAGTGACGCCACGATCGCGGCAGTGAGCGCTGCCATCGACAAGCCTTTCAATCCATTGGGCAGAAATGTGAGGATCCCTGCATAGGCCTTGTCGACCACCACCTTGTCGCCAACCAGCATTTCAGTCTGTAAACCCCCTTGTTGGTGGATCACATAGGCGGCAATGCCAGGAAGCACAACGATCACCGGCATGAGGAGCTTCAAGAAGCCAGCGAAGAGAATTCCAGTTCGCGCTGTGTTCAAGTCAGCCCCCAAGGCACGCTGAGTGATGTATTGGTTGCAGCCCCAATAGTTGAGATTGGCGACCCACATTCCACCGATGGTGTACATCGCAATCCCCGGCAACTCGCGATACCGATCGATGTCGACCTGTGTCGCCTCAGGAGTTGGTTTGGGAAACATCATCTTAAAATGACTGCTGGCGTTCTCCATCAGCATTCTCAAGCCAGCGAACGCGTCTCGTCCCAGGCCGAATTGTTCGCTGACGAGCGTGAGTGCCATGTAAGTCGTCGCTAAACCGCCGATGATGAGCACGACCACCTGAATCACGTCCGTGTAGCCGATGACTTTCATGCCGCCAATCGTAATGATCGTGGCGAACAAGGCGAGCGCAATGATCACCATTTGCAAGTTCTCGCCGTCTAAGAGGTCATTAATGGCAAGCGCACCTAAATATAAAATAGCCGTGAGGTTGACGATGATATAAAGGAACAACCAGAAAATGGCCATAATCAAGGCGACCGTTTCGTTGTAGCGTATCTTCAAAAACTGCGGCATCGTAAAGATGCGGTTCTTTAAATAGATCGGCATGAAAAACACCGCGACAATGATCAGCGAGATGGCGGCAATCCATTCATAGGCCGCAATAGCTAAACCCACTCGGAAGCCGCTGCCCGACATGCCGATGAATTGCTCGGCGGAGATGTTCGACGCAATCAGCGAGGCCCCGATGGCCCACCAGGTGAGGGCTCCCTCGGCGAGAAAAAAATCGGTGGTCGATTGTTCGGTCTTTTGCTTCTGCTTGTAAACCCAAATGCCGTAAGACGACACACCGATTAAGTAGCCAATAAAGACGATGTAATCGAGTTGATTCATGCGAACAGGCCCAGAGAGAAACGAAAAGAGCTGAAAAGTTCACCTAGAATAGCAAGAGCCTTGTCTGGACGCGAGAGGAGCAACGGCGACTTTGAGATACAGTTACAGCCGCTCACGGCAGCCGGCGGTTATCGAACGCTTCAACCGCCGGCTCCCGCCTACGGCTAATACGAAGATTCCCCGTTTTCTTCGCGGGTTTCTCACTGCTCGACAGCCTCGCAAGCCCTGCTAAAATGAATGTCTGCTCGGCCCGAGTGCCGGCAGCCCTGCCAACCCCGGAGCCAATCGGCTCGTATGTTAATTCAGGTCGACCTTGAGCAGCTTGCTGCTGCTCATTCCATCGCGCGTCGGCAACTGTTAGCCCAACGCCAATCCCCCTCGCACTGGACGTGCCAACTCGCCAGTTCGCCGTTGTGTACCGCTACGGCCATTAGTGCCCTCGTGCTCGCCGAACGCCATGTTGATGACTCGCCGACCGACGATTCGATGCTCCAAAACAGTTGGCTCTCTGGCGTGATGATCCGCACCGAGCTTAATGAACTTGTTTCCAAGAGCTTACGCTGGTTGGCCGAACACCAGAACGCCGATGGCGGTTGGGGTGATACCGATCGCAGTCGCTCGAACATCGCGGCGACCATGCTGGTTCAAGCGGCGTTCAACTTGACCGGCGTACCCGTGAAATATTCCGACGTGTTGCAACGAGCGCAAGAATATGTGGACAAACAGGGTGGCGTTGCGGGATTGAAAAAGCGATTTTCCCACGACCGCCAATTCACCGCGGCGATTCTTACCAACTGCGCGCTCGCCGGCATGGTCCCCTGGGGGAAAGTGTCGTCGCTGCCGTTTGAATGGGCCTGCCTGCCGCGCAAATGGCAGCGCTGGATGGGGCTTTCCGCCGCGTCGTACACGTTGCCGATTTTGGTCGCCGTCGGTCAAACAAAATTCCATTACCAGCAACATCGCAACATTTTTGTCCGCTGGCTCAGGCGCTGGGCCGTCAAACCGAGTTTCGCCGCGCTCGAAACCGCGCAAACCCCGAACGGCGGCTTCGCCGAGACCACGCCGCTCACCAGCTTCGTGCTCATGTGCTTGGCCAGCATTGGTCACAGCGAGCACCGCATCGTCCGTCGCGGCATCGAGTTCTTGTTGGAAACAGTTCGCTCCGACGGCAGTTGGGCCCCTTGCACCAATTTTGAAGTGTCCGACACTTCGCGCGCTTTGCGCTCGCTCAATTGGAATCTCTGCGATGAGTTTCAAGCCGCCAGTTGGACCGCCGCTCCGGAGCCCTCCGAGCAGGCCGACGCGGCGCTCAGTTGGCTCTTAGCTGCACAGATACATGACGTTCATCCTTACACGGGCGCGGCACCGGGGGCGTGGGCCTGGTCGCAGCTTCCCGGTGCGATTCCCAACGCGAGCGACACGGCCAACGTGCTCCTGAATCTCGCTGATTGGCACAACCACTGGCCGCGCCACCATGCTAGTGAGGTGACCGCCGCCGCGACCAAGGCGACGCGCTGGCTTTTGGATATGCAAAATCGCGACGGCGGCTGGGCGATTTTCTGTCCCGGTTGGACCGGTTCCCCCAGTGATTCCAGTTGCTCCGACGTGACGGCCCTTACTATGCGATCGCTGAATAATTGGGCCAAGTATCTGCGTGCGGCTTCGCCGAGCCATCCGTTAATCGACAAGATCGATGCCGGTTTGAAAAAAGGGTTGGAGTTCCTGGAAAAGCAGCAACGCGAGGAAGGGAGTTGGTGGCCGCGGTGGTTTGGCAATGAGCTGCATCCCCAAGAGGCCAATCCCGTGATTGGCACGGCCCAGGTCTTGAAGACCCTCAACGAAATGCAAGCCGGCAAAACCGACATGGCCCAGCGGGCCGTGAATTGGCTCGTCGGAGTGCAATATCCCTCCGGGGGTTGGGGACCAGTGGCGCAGCGCGTGACCAATGAATCGTGGTACGGCCGCAAGCGTGATACCGAGACTGAAACCAACTGCAGTATTGAAGAAACTTCGGTGGCGGTTGATGCCTTACTCCCATTTGCTACCGAGAATCAGGCCGTCAAAAGTTGCGTCGAACAGGGGCTTTCCTGGCTCATTGAGGCGTCGTCGGATACTTCCCGTTTGGAGCCGGCCCTTGTCGGTTTCTATCTCACCAAATTATGGTATTATGACGAATTGCTCCCCCAAACCTTGGCGGTTCGCACGCTCGGCAATGCTTGCCGAATGCTCGGCGTGCCGGCCACGGTGGCTGCCGCGACTCACCCCTAACGGTGGTTCGCCCAACCCTCTGGCGGGAGCAAGTTGGTCAGTCTGTTGCTCACTGGGGCTAGCAGTGAAATTCCCGATGGCTCGCCAGTGCCAAGCTGTTTAGGGAGAGGAGACACAGTGGCGAGTACGCGGATGGAAACCACAGATCGGGAAGATTCAGCAAACGGCGTTGTCGCGCCGGGTGGTGGCCTCTGCTTGGCCCATCTCAAACAAATCCCCGCCGACCGAGAACTGCGCGGCCTGATTCGCCGCGAATGTTGGTCCACAGTGGTGCGGCTTGATCGCACCGCGAGTCTTTCCAAAGAAACTTTAGAAACACTGGCCCGCCTGGTTCTCGACAAGTTGGCTCTGCATGAGGGGTATGTCGGTTGGACGATGGTCGTGTTGTCGAGCGAATTCTGGCGCGACCAAGTCGCCGCCGTCCCCCATTCGCGCCGGCTCTTGCTGCTGCCTCCCGAAGAACCCTCGCTTGCCGTCTTCGCGGAGTTGCGCACCCAAGCTGCTCAACTTGGTCTCACCGTTGCAACCACCGAATCTTCCTCCGCGATCATGCAATTACTATTCAGCGGCTCGATCGACGCAATTGTCGGTGTCGCCAGCTTGGACGTTTTGGAAAAAGCGATCGACAAGATACTGCTCGTCGGCATTCCCGCGCTCGCCGTCCCGCTGTTGACCAGCGACGGCCAGGCAGCCGACTTCGATGCCGATTGGGTGCAAGACATGCTCTACGTTGGCCCTGCCCAAGAATCGCCAGCCAGCCATCCTTACCGCGCGTTGTTGCAAACGGCTCGCAGCCTATTTGAGCCTGCGGAACTCGCCCGTCTGTTGCCCCGACAGCGCTTTGGGCCAAGCCTCGCGGAAGTCAACGGCGCCGGTGCTTCGGCACTTGATCCGCTGGCCGCGACTGAAACCATCGCCCACGATTTTCTCTCCTTAGGCGGGAAATACGCCCGGCCTTTCATCACGCTTGCCGCCTACGACGCCATGACCCGCGAAAGTAACAACGGCAGCGACTCGCTGCCCGATGCCGTGCGGCGCGTGGCGCTTTCGATTGAAACGTTTCATAAAGCCTCGCTCGTCCATGACGATATCCAAGACGCTGACGACTTTCGCTATGGTCGGCCGTCGTTGCACCGCGCTCACGGTCTGCCCACCGCCATTAATGTGGGCGATTACATGATCGGCTTGGGTTACAGCTTGGTCTCACGTGAGTCGGCCAGCTTGGGACCAGAAGTGGCCGGCGATATCGTCGATATCCTTTCGGCTGCTCATCTTCGGTTGAGCGAAGGTCAAGGAGCCGAACTGCTCTGGCGTGACGCCCGCAGCAAACAGCTCACCCCCCAAGACGCGCTCGAGATTTACGCCCTCAAGACATCTCCCGCGTTTGAAGCAGCCCTCTTGAGTGGCTTACGTTGCGCTGGTTCCTTGGAAAATCTTGAAGAACCGCTTAAGCGTTTCTGCGAGCACTTGGGCATTGCCTTCCAAATCCTCAACGATTTGAAAGATTGGCAAGGGGATCAGGACAACAAATTGGGGGTGGGACTCGACACGTTGGGCGGTCGACCGACGGTTCTCTGGGCCCTCGCCCTGGCAGGGCTTTCGCCAGAATTTCGCGAGGAACTGCTGGCTTTGGTCGATTCCCCGGTAGAATCGAGCAAAAAAATTGCCCGCACTCGCGAACTCTATGAAGCGGCTGGCGTATTTGACAAAGCCGCAGGGCTGGTGCGCGATCACCAAGCGCGGGCGGAAGCGATTGCCCAGGAAATTTCCCCGGAAAGTTTGCAGCGCTTGCTGCACTATTTGGTGGAAATCGTCCTGGACCGTGCTTCCACTCTGCCCAGTATGTCAGCGCCCAGCATGTCGGCTCAATGACCAGAGTCGTTCGATCATGCTAACGCCCTATTTCCTCTAATCCTCCCCCCGGTGCGACGTGAGCGATAACGTAATTAAAGAGCTTTGTAACCTCTTCTATCCCACGTCCGCCGAAGTCGGACTGTTCGAGGAAGTTGCCGTCTGTGACCTTCCCGATCATTTCAAGGCGCTGCTAGCCCACGACGATCACATGACCGTCACGGTCGAAGCGTGGCACAATAGTTTGGTCAAGGTGCATGTGCTCGAAGAACGTCGCGACAATAATCATTATGCCCGCCGCATAGTTTTGGCCCTCCAACGCGATGGCAAGCCCGTGCAATTTGGCATCATGCGAATCAACTTGGCCGGACTGCCGCAGATCGTGCGGCTGGAAATCGAATCGCAAGCCTTGCCACTCGGCCGCATCATGATTCGCCACCATTTGCTCCGCGAAGTCGAGCTCTTGCATCTCTGGCGGATCGCTGCCGGAGCCGAATTGCGGAAGCATCTCAAGCTGGAGCGCGGCGCGGTCTGCTTTGGTCGCACGGCACGGATTCTCGTCGATAAGGTTCCGGCGGTAGAATTGTTGGAGATTGTGACTGCGTAATTTTTGCTTCCTCCGCGGAACCGCCTCTGTGAGAATCGCCTACTTAGCTGCTGGTGCCGCGGGGATGTATTGTGGCAGTTGCCTGCACGACAACACTCTAGCCGCCGAGTTGTTGCGCCAGGGCGAAGACTTGGTGCTCGTGCCCATCTACACGCCTATTCGCACCGATGAACAAGATGTCAGCCAGCCGCGCGTGTTCTTCGGCGGCATCAATGTTTACTTGCAGCAGAAGTGGGCCGTGTTTCGCCGCACGCCACGTTGGCTTGACAAACTCTGGGACCACCCCGCCCTGCTTCGCCTGGTCACGGGCCGCGCGAGCAGCGTCGATCCCGCCGACTTGGGCGACCTCACCGTCTCGATGCTGCGCGGTGAAGATGGCAATCAGCGTAAGGAACTCGAAAAGCTCGTTGATTGGCTGATCGACGAAGTGCGGCCCGACGTGGTGCATCTTTCCAATTCGATGATGCTGGGCCTCGCGCGAATGATTGCCGATCGCTGTGGCCCGCCCGTGGTTTGCTCGCTCTCCGGCGAAGACATTTTTCTCGAAAAGCTCAAACCGCCTCATTATGAACAAGCGCGGCAGCTCTTGCGCGAGCGTGCCGGTGACGTTCAGGCGTTCGTGGCACTCAACAATTATTTTGCCGCTTTCATGAGCGATTACTTGGCCGTCCCCCGTGAGCGTGTTCACGTCATTTCGCATGGACTGAAATTAACTGGCCATGGCCGGCCGCAAGACTCGGCAAAGACTTCCGATGCGCCCCAGCGCATCGGCTATCTCGCCCGTATCTGTCACGACAAAGGATTGCACTTGTTGGTCGAGGCCTGCGTACTCCTCGCCGAGCGTTCGGACGTGCCACCTTTTGAAGTTCATGCCGCGGGCTACTTGGGAGCCAGCGATCGCGTTTATTTAGCCGAGATCGAGCGGCGCACTGCTAGCGGCAAGTTGGCGGGGAAGTTTCGTTATCATGGCGAACTCAACCGCGAGGAGAAAATCGCGTTTCTGCAATCGCTCGACGTGTTCAGCACTCCCACCATCTATCGGGAAAGTAAGGGACTGCCCGCGCTCGAAGCGCTGGCCAATGCCGTGCCCGTCGTGTTGCCGCGCCATGGTTCGTTCCCCGAAATAGTCGCGGAAACGGGTGGAGGCTTGCTTTTTGAGCCTCATGACGCGAGCGATCTGGCCGACAAACTTGCCGAACTTCTCCAGAACGCAACCTCCGCCAGCGAGTTGGGTCAGCAAGGCCAGCGCGTGGTCCACGAGCGCTATCATGCCGCCGCCATGGCCGAACAGACCCAGCAGCTTTATCAGCGGCTTCTAGGGAATTCCCGACCCTCCGAGTAGCAGAGCCCGTTCTCCGGGTGGTAAACTCGCTAAAGACTTTTCGAGGGAAAGCCACGCGGCTACGGGGAGAGCGCACTTGTCCGATGAACCCAACAGTGATCGACCCCACAAGTCCGCGCTTTGGGGTGACAGTGGTAATGCTTGGTGCGACATCTGGCCCGATCTCATCAGCGGAACTTCTCTCAATTATTGCTTCGATACCGCTGGGGTCATCTTCTACGTGAGCGAATCCACGCGCATCCTCTTGGGCTACTCACCCGAGCAAATGGTGGGGCAGAAGTTTGCTGACTTCTTCGATCTCGACCATCCGGCACGCGCAACCCTCGACGAACTCGCCGGCCAGATCACCAACGACGGTCCGATCCGTCGTCGCCTTTCGGTTGTCCGCCGAGCCGACGGCGACGTCGCCTTCATGGAGATTAGCGAAGGAGAAGTCCGCGACGCGACGAGCAATCTGCTCGGGCGCGAGGGGATGGCCTACGATCTGACGCACTACATCTCCAGTGATCTAGCCTTGCGTCAGAGCGAACGCAAATACCGTCGGCTCGTGGAAGACCTCGGTGAAGACTATGTGATTTACACCCACAAACCCAGTGGCGAATTGACGTATGTGAGCCCTTCGGTGCGTGAAGTGCTGGGATTCTCGGCTGAAGACCTCATCGGTCGCAATTGGCGGGAGTTGATCGGCGAAAACTTCGTCGGTCGCGATCTTGCCGATCAAGTCCGCTCCGAAGTCAAAGCGGGGGTACGGTTTCACAAGTTTACGGTGGAAATCGCCGACGCGTTTGGCGGCCGGCGTCTCGTGGAAATTCAGCAGCGCCCCGCCTTTTCCGCGGATGGCCGCTATATCTCGATGGAAGGCATCGCCAAGGATATCACCGAGTTCACGCGCAACGCCCAGGAGTTGCAACGCCTCAAGGACGAACTCGAAGAACGGGTCGCCCAACGCACGGCGGAATTGCTGACCATTAACGAACGCCTCGTGGAGAGCGAATCCCGCTATCGCAACGTTGTGGAAGACCAAACCGAGTTCATTTGCCGTTGGCTGCCCGGTGGGAAATACACGTTCGTTAACGATGCGTATTGTCGCTACATGAAGAAGCCTTACGGCGAACTTGTGGGCCATTCCTTTTTGCCGATCATTTACGTGGAAGATCGGCTGCGCGTCGCCGCCGAAATTGAGAGCCTCTCGCCCGAGCAACCCACCATCACCAGCGAGCATCGCGTCGTTCGCGCCGACGGCTCGATGGGCTGGAACCAGTGGACCAATCGGGCGATCTTCGACGAGCACGGCAAGTCCAAAGGCTATCAATCCGTCGGTCGCGACATCACCGACCTCAAGATCGTGGAAGATTTGGTGCTCGAACGCGAAGAGCACCTCAAGCGTGTTTCGCGTCTGGCCATCATGGGGGAATTGATCGCGGGCATTGCCCACGAAATCCATCAACCGCTGCACGCCGCGCAGCTTTTTGCCGAAGCCGCCAGGCGAAATCTCGAAATGGGAGCCGAGCGCGGCGTCTCGACGGCTATCGACTGTACCAGGGAAATCTCGAACGCCATCACCCGTACCGCGACCATTATTCGTCATCTCCGCTCGTTTACGACCAACAAGCCGACCAAGATCGAGCCGCTCGACATGAACGAAGTCGTCCGCGAAGTGGCCGACGTGATGAGCTACGAAACCCGCCGGGCCGGCGTCAAGCTGACGTTCAATCTGACGGAGCCGCTCCCCCCCTGGAACGGCGACCGCGTCCAAATTCAACAGATTCTCGTCCATTTGCTCAGGAACGCTTACGAGGCCATGCCCCAGGGCGAACGATCCGATTGGCAGGTCGTCATCACCACCAAGCACAAAAACCATGGCGTGCTTGTCGAGATTATCGACAACGGCCTAGGCACCGAAATTGCCGACGTGGAGCGTTTGTTTGACGCTTTTTACACGACAAAGCCCGAAGGGCTTGGTATGGGCCTGTCAATTTGTAAAACTATAGCTGAGTCGTTGAATGCGCAAGTCGAGGCTCGCAAGAATCCCGAACGGGGGATGACCTTCCGCTTGCGGTTGCCCTTGGGACCAAGGTACGAGTCATGAGCATGCCCTCAGCCGGTGAAGATGCCGTCGTCTACATCGTCGACGACGATGAGCAGGTTCGCAAAGCCGTTATGGCACTCGTCGAGGCCATGGGGGTTTCTTCGGAAAGCTATCCCTCGGCCGAAGAATTCCTCCGTGCCTACGATGGTCGTCGTCCAGCGTGCTTAGTGACCGACGTGCGGATGCTGGGGATGAGCGGACTCGAGTTGCAGGAACGCTTGTTGGACATGGGGCTCTCGATGTCGGTCATCGTCTTGACGGCCTTCGCCACGACTCCCACCACCGTTCGTGCGATGCGCAACGGTGCGCTCACGCTCATGGAAAAACCGTGCAACGATGATGAACTCTGGGATGCCGTGCGGCGTGGCTTGACGAACGACCGCGAGAACTACGAGCTCGAACAACAACGCGCGAATCTCAAGCAACGCCTGGCAGAGCTCACCCCCAAAGAGCGTGAGGTGCTCGATTTGATGATTGCCGGCGATGCCAACAAAGTGATCGCCCGCAAACTCGATTGCAGCATTCGCACGGTCGAGAACCACCGCCAGAAAGTCTTCCAAAAAATGTCCGCCGACTCGCTCGCCGAACTGGTACGCATGGCGGTGGCGATGGGCATCGTCCCCAATCTCGCCTGACGACTCGCGCAAATCTTTAACTCATTTTGCGTCCCTCTCTCTTGCGAATGCGAACGCCACTGCGGATGTCCGCAGCGCTCATCGGCTAGTGCGGATACCTCTTTTTCGGTTTATTGCCGAATACTTATCAATAAGTAGTACTATCGAGTGCAAGCAAAATGCTGAGCGGACAGCAATTGTTGGGCACTGCGGGAACAGGAAATTACCAATTACATAGTCTTGCAAGCGAGTAGAGGGCGGTATTGAGATGACAGAGGCGAATTCTTCCAGCAGTTCCGTGGTTTACGTGGTCGATGACGACCCCCAAGCGTGTCAAACGATCTCCGAATTGGTCTATTCTTTTGGCTTCCAGGTGAAGTCGTTTGAATCCCCCGAGGAGTTTTTGGCCACCGTCGATGAAGCGCAGGCCGGTTGTGTCATCCTGGATTTGCGGATGCCCGGCATTGATGGTCTGGAAGTGCATCGCCGGCTGTTGGAACGCGGGATTGCCCTGTCTGTGATCCTGCTTACGGCCTATGCCGAGACCAGAATCACCGTCAGCACGCTTCGTAGTGGCGCGATTGCGGTCCTGGAAAAACCATTCAAGGACGAAGAGCTTTGGAGCTTCGTGCAAGAAGGTGTCCAGCGGAGCGAAGTGGAACACTTCCGCCGCCGACATCTCCATTCTTTGGAAAAACGGCTCAAGAAACTCGCCCAACAGGACCGCGAAGTCCTCAAGCTGATGATGGAAGGGGTTAAAAACCGCTCCATCGCCAAGCGGCTGGAAGTCAGCCTACGTACGGTCGAGAATCGCCGCCGCCGGGTGTTCGAGGTGATGCAGGCCGAATCAGTCGCCCAGCTTGCCAGGATGATCACCGAATACGAGCACGGCTTGATTCCCAAGCCCGAAGCCCAGGATAGCTGGCTGCGATTGCCGTTCGAGCGGGTCGTTTGCTAATTCTATTTAGCCCCGCCGCTTGCGGCGGGTTTGGGACGATAATCCGCCGATCTTTGCCGCTTGCGAGCCCCCGCCAAACTGCTAAAATGCAGGGCTACGCCATAACCGGCAGTGCCATGGCAATACCCCCTCGGCCCGATAAGAATCTATGTATACCAAACGTAAGCCCAGCGAACGCACCAGTAGCAGCAACAAGAAAATTGCCAAGAAAGACCCCATCTGCATCGATGGCGTCCGCCCCCGCCCCATGTTCGTTGATTACAAGGATCTGGACTTGCTGAGCAAGCTCACCAACCGCCACGGCCGGATCGTCAGCCGCCGCAAGACCGGTTGCCAAGCCACGAGCCAACACGCCGTCTCGAAGGCGGTCAAGCGGGCTCGCTTCATGGCCCTCATGCCTTACGAAGGCAGCTAAACTATAGAGCGGGACCATCTTGGTCCCGATTCCCCCTCCTGGCCCCGATCACTCCATGGCCGAGCCATTCCGTACCACGCGACTCGTTGAGTTTCACGATACGGATATGGCGGGAATCATGCACTTCGCATCGTTCTTCCATTACATGGAGTCGGCCGAGCACGAGCTACTTCGTTCGCTTGGCTTGAGTGTCCACACCACAGTCGACGGTGAAATGCTCAGTTTTCCCCGAGTGGCTTCTTCTTGCCAGTTCCAGTCTCCCGTCCGCTGCGAAGAAATTCTCGACATCGCGATCCGCATTTCGCGGCTCGGCGCGAAGAGCATCACCTACGACTTTGATTTCCGCAGCGACGCGCGCGAAGTCGCCACGGGCCAAATCACCTGCGTCTGTTGCCGCGTGGTGCCCGGCCAGCCACTCGCATCGGTGGCAATTCCTGCGGATGTCGCCGCCAAGCTCCAGCAGTATGTGACCTAACGTGTCATTCTGACAGGAGTTCTACGACTGGAAGAATCTGGCTTCCTGCATCGCACACTTTCCATGCGAAGTGGTGTTGCAAACCAGATTCTTCGGGTCGTTCAACTCCACTCAGAATGGCACGTAACCACTTGGCGTCGCCTTGGCTGCGCTCGACAGGCTTGTCACAATAGCCTCATGCATTCACTCGTCGCCGAATCCCTTGCCAAGTCCTATCCCACCAGCGCGGACCAATCGCTCCAAGTGCTTGTGGAAGCGTCCTTGCGTTTATCACCCGGCGAGAACGTCGCGATTCTCGGCCCTAGTGGTTCTGGCAAAAGCACCCTCCTGGCCATTCTCGGTACTTTGGATCGGCCCACGTCTGGCACAATGCACATCGGCGATGTCGATCCCTTCCAACTCCCCGAACCTGAACTCGCCAAATTCCGCAGTCGGCAAATCGGCTTCGTGTTTCAAGACCACCACCTGCTGCCGCAATGCACGGTGCTCGAAAACGTGTTGGTGCCATTTCTTGCCGACGGATCGGCGGGGCGAGAAGAAATCGCTCAAGGCACCACGCTCATTGGCCGCGTGGGCTTGGCCGAGCGACTGCTGCATCGCCCCGCGCAGCTTTCCGGCGGAGAACGCCAACGAGTAGCCCTCGCGCGGGCCCTGGTGAGACGCCCTGCCCTGGTCCTGGCCGACGAACCCACCGGCAATCTCGACGGCAGCACGGCGGAAGAAATTGCCCGACTGCTCTTGGAACTCCAAGCCGAGCAAAATTCAATGCTGGTGATCGTCACGCACAGCGAACACCTCGCCGCGCAAATGCAGCGCCGCCTTAAAATCGCGGACGGCGTACTCATGAATGCAGCGAAATAGCCCGACCATCTTGGTTGGATTCCAAATTAAAGCCCGCGAATGACGCGAATGGTCGCGAATACAAGAATTGCTTATTCGCGACCATTCGCGCTATTCGCGGGCCAATCTCCTTGGTTTGACAGCATTTGTTGTCAATCTACTCCAGCCCAATCTCATACGCCGTCATCGTGCCGCTCCCCTCGTTGCAGAGCACGAGCAAGGGCTTGCCACTTGCATTTTGCTCCGCGGGAATCAGTACCAACCCCTCCGGCGCGAGATCGCGCTTCCCACCACTGTTCTGAGGCGGCAGATACTTTAAGAACAGTGGTTCGGCGGGCGTGGAAATGTCGTAGAGCATCGCCCCGCCGGTGCGCTCCAAGCCAATCGCCGCCAATCGCCGTCGGCCCACTTCAAACACAGCAACATTCTCCGGCTCGGGGCCACGTTCCGTGCTGCGCACATCGGTTGCACTATTACCTTTGCTATCGACATTAAACAACTCAGGTGCCACGGCTGCGATGGTTTGCTCGAAGTCGTTGCCGCTATCAAAAACTTGTTCCAACGATCCCCCTCCCCGGTACTCTGGGGAGGGGCTAGGGGAGGGGTCTTCAGAGTTGTGGGATAAGCTCGTGCATCGCCAAATGGAAAACGACCGTGTGCCGAAGCAAACCAGCTTATCGAGATCGCCGTCGCCATCGCTGTCCCCGGCGGCGCGTGAAACTTCCAGTCGACCGAGTTGCTCATCACCAGTGAGTCGCCGCCCGGGGTTGCAGTGATCGAGTGCGATCTTCGCCGCGGCCAGTTGGCCGACGGGTAGTGCTTCGTGAAAATCGATGTAATCGCGGGGATCACCCTCGTTGGCCGTGACCAAGTAATTCTCGCCCTCCTGCTGAAAAGTCGCGATGCCATCCGGCTGGTACATTCCCCAGATCGGCCAATGTCGAATCCGCGCGCCGCCATCTTGGTCGCTCACGTCGAGGCCCGTACTGGTGGCGAGCGAAACCAACTTCGCCTCGCCAGGATTGCCGAGCGAGCGAAAACTCTTGAGACCCAGCGGATGAATCGCGGTGATTTCCGCCGCTTCAAGATCAAGTTCCGCAATCGCATTGTTCTCTTGCAGCGTGATCCAAGCGACGCGGGAATCCCCACCCACGGCGATATATTCGGGTTCAACATCCTGGGCGACGGTCGCGTCGTGGGGACCAAAAAGATGCACACCAGCGGCCATCAATTCCTCGCGCTGGGGATTGAACTTGGTGAACGCCGCTTCCCGCACCGTCGCCTCTTTCCAACCATGCTTGGCTGTCATAACAGAAATCGACGCTTCAGGATCAAACGCATAATCGTCGGTCGGTTCCCCTTCATTGGCGGCCAGCAGCCTCTTGCCGTCGGGTGTGAACACAATCATGTCGGGCAAAAATCCGGCGGAATAGTTGGCGATTTCCGTCAGCTTTTCGGCATTGTAAAACGTGATCCGCCCCCGCTCGCGCTTATCATCCGCCGCCCACGCGACGGCCACCACGTCGCCCGTGCAAGCCGCGCTGGTCGCGTGAAACCCGTCGGGAATCGCCATCTCGGCCACCCGTGTTCCATCGCGCGTGGACACCACATCAATGCCGCCCCCCACGGTAACAAACAGCCGCCCCGTCGCCGCCGAGAAGGCCGCGATCTCACACGCCCCGCTGGGTGCCGTGTAACGCCAGAAGATTTCAACTTGGTCTTGTGCGTGAACAGCGAGTTCCCAGCCAGCGCCGACCGTCAAGACGCAAAACACAAGCAACAATTGTTTCATTCCATGATCGCTTAATCTGCTGAGATGTGATTGCAAACCAGTATAAACCGCCAAGCACACGAAGATCGCCAAGAAACAAGAAAAAGGATTCACCGCTAATCGACGCTAATAATCCCTGATGGTTTTATTAGCGAAGATTAGCGACTATCAGCGGTCAATATGCCTACCCCCGGATTTCCCAGATGACTTCCCGCACAATGGCACGCGATTTGCGCCACACCTTGTAAAAACAGCGGTTTGTACGCTCAACATGCCATCGTGACAGGGGAGCCCCATGGGTGACTGCCAAAACGAG
>Ga0163150_10000974_pt1 | contig 50519 bp, 40 predicted proteins | sample OliLakLV19P2IB_FD_148628 | JGI IMG/M metagenome (GOLD analysis project Ga0163150, IMG submission 148628) | Freshwater microbial mat bacterial communities from Lake Vanda, McMurdo Dry Valleys, Antarctica - Oligotrophic Lake LV.19.P2.IB | ecosystem: Environmental > Aquatic > Freshwater > Lake >... | reverse complement strand
GTCGTGAATACTCACCAAATCGACGCTCGCCAAATCGACTTGCTTCAGGATCTGGTCGACCGCACTCTCCGTAGGTTGGCTGCCACTCATCCAGTTCAGATTAAAACAGCCGCGGCGGAATGTCCAGCGAAATCAAACAAAACTAATCAAAAATGTTGCAGAGTTCCGGTTGGGTTTCCAGCGCCCCCTTCCCGTCGGCCTGCCGCGTTCCCCGAATTATTGAGAAGATACCAATTTTCGCCAAGTGGAGGGCATCCATTGCAGTAACCTATCTCTTAGCTTCATTTTAGAGAGGTATCTTTCTGGACCCGATCATAACGAGTGTTTTCCGCTCGCTCGCCGGTGACATTGCCAATTTGTCGCTGCTCATTTTGCCGGGCGTCTGGATTTGTTTCAGCCCGCTATTCCGAGGGTATCCATTCTGGGCTCGGCTATCGTTGGCGTCACTACTTTCGCCCCTGGTCGTCTTCGTCGCGTTTTTCCCGGTTCGCTGGGCCGGCATCCCGTTCGGGACCACTTGCTGGCTGCTGGCGGCGGTCAATCTGCCGGCGATATGGCTGGTGATGAAAAACTCGCCGGCCTGGCGCATGCCGGGATTCCAGGAACGGATCGCTTTATTGTTCGTCGTTCTGGTCCCGCTTCTCTCGTTTGCCTTCTCGGCGACGGAAGAGCGATCCATGTATTTCGGGCATCCGTGGGTTTATTCCGAACCGGCGTATATGTTTGCCCGCGGGGCGCTGCTGCCGGAGGATCCGGATTTCGCGGGCATGCGAATGGGATATCCGGTTTGGGGAGACTTGTTGTACCGAGGGATTCTCGCCTACTTGCTGGACTCCCCGCCGATGGTGAGCTACATCTGGAGTCAGGTCGTGTGGCTGTTGGCCGGCTGTGCCTTCATGGCGGGAATTGTGGCGGAACTGGGCGGCGGCTGGCTGGCGCGCGGCGTGACGGGCCTCTGGCTGCTGTTCGGGGTTAACCCGGCGGGATACGTGCTGGGACACATCGCCCCGAAGTGGTTGGATGGCTACGACCATTGGGGCGATTTCCGCTATACGCCCTGGTTCTCAAAGTGGACGGTTCTCAACACGATGCCGCTGCCGCTCGCACTGCTGATAGCGGCGGTCTATGTTCTAATCCGGTCCGCAACGCTCACGCGCGACTCGTTGATTCCGATTGGCCTGCTGGCGCTAAGCACCGCCCTTTTTTATCCCCTCCTCTTTCCACCGTTTCTCTTGCTGTTGGGCGCCAAAGCGTTGGCGGTGTGGATGGAGAGCCGCCGGAATGGCATGGGTCCCGTATTCCGGCAATGGAGCGCCATCGCGCTTATCGGGGGCGTAAGCGGCGCCGCGATGCTGTTGAACCTGCACGTCCTTCTTATCAACCGCTTCTCGGGCACCGGCCTCAGACTGTCGTTCGGAAACTGGAAAGCGCGGACCCTGGAAATGCTGATTGTGATGGCGCCACTGGGCATCATGACGATGGCCGCGCTCGTTCCCTTATGGAGGTCCAAACGGCCGGGATTGGCGATATTGGCGCTCAGTGGAACCGGCGCCTGCCTGCTGGCGATTCTGATTCGTATCCCGTATTACGACAATGAATACAAATTCGTTTTTGCCGCCGCTATTGCGCTCGCGCCCTTGGCCAGCATCGGAACGGAGCGGGCTGCGGAATGGTTCGGACGCCGGGGGGCGGTCGCTCTTCTCGCGGGCCTGGTCGTCTTTCTGGTTGGACCATTTGTTCACAAAGTCATTACCGGGGAACCCGCCCCCAAGTACAGGATTCCCAAGACCGGCATTGGTTCGTTCCAACTCCGGCTGGATCCTTCCGAGCCTCTGGCCCATCTTTACGAGGCAATCCGCCGGGAGGTTCCCGATAACGGCATTCTCCTGGCGGATAGACCGGAACAACACTATCCGACGCTGACGGGACGCAGCGTCTATGCCACACATGCAAGAATTGCTCCCTTTGCCGGAGTCGATCTGGGAATGACTGGCTTGCTTACGCACGCGCGGGGATACGACCCGAAGATTATCGCGGAGCGAAGAGAGACGCTGGAAGCGGCCTTCGACGCCGGGAATCCGCAACGCAGTTCCCAGGCACTGAACCGGGTGCTGGCAATGGGCCGCCCCGTTGCGCTGGTGCTGGAACCCGGCCATGGCAACCTGCTGGCGCTACTGAAGCGCGGCCGCGCCGGGAAGGCTGTCTATGAACAAGGGGGCTTTGTCATTTGGCTTTTTTCGCCGGATGAAAAGCCTGTTTTCGCGGAATGAGCAATGCCGCGGACGACCACATCCGCGCCAACACCGCCTAGTACCAGTACTGGTTCGAACTAAACCACCGTACCTATACACGTTGCAGGTGGCGCTGGTAAGATTCTGTTTACGAGATCCTATGGCTTTAGAACCTCTAGATAAAAAATCCTCAACTCAGGTAGCGCCGGAAGAAGCCCCCGTTATCATTATCGGCGCCGGGCCGGCCGGTCTAACCGCGGCTTACGAACTGGCCAAAAGCGATGTCCGTTCAATCATTCTGGAAGCCGAAGATACGGTGGGCGGGTTGTCCCGGACGGCCGAATATAAGGGCTATCTGTTCGACATTGGCGGACATCGCTTTTTCACGAAAGTATCGCTGGTCGAAAAAATGTGGCAGGAGGTGCTGAGCGTCGATTTCATCACCCGCCCGCGGCTGTCCCGCATTTATTACAAGTCGAAGTTTTTTCAGTATCCGCTGGAGGCCATGAACGCGCTGCGCGGTCTTGGCCTTATCGAGGCTATCCATTGCGGGCTTAGCTACCTGTACGCCCAGGTGTTTCCGGTCAAACCCGAGAAGAACTTCGAAGACTGGGTTTCCAACCGCTTTGGCACGCGCCTATATAGCATTTTCTTTAAGTCCTATACGGAGAAGGTCTGGGGCATTCCCTGCCGCGAAATCGACGCCGACTGGGCCGCCCAACGGATCCGGGGCCTTTCCCTATTCTCGGTAGTGTGGGAGGCCATCCGGCCCAAACGCAAAGAGACAGCCGATAAAACACAGGTCATAAAGACCCTCATCCACGAGTTTCAATACCCGCGGCGCGGACCGGGCATGATGTGGGCCAGGACCAAGGAAATTATCGAGTCCAAGGGCTCGCGCGTGGCGTTTCAATCTCCCGTGGAAAAGATTTTCTGGGAACCGGGCCGGGTTACGGGGATTCAGGCCGGCGGACGGCTTTATCAGGGTGAGCAGTTCATCAGCAGCATGCCGATCAAGGAACTGATCAACTGCCTGGATCCGGCGCCGCCCGATCATATCCGCAAGGCCGCCACGGATTTCCATTACCGCGATTTCCTCACCGTTTGCCTCATCTGCAAGGGAACGAATCTGTTCCCCGACAATTGGATCTATATTCACGATCCGAACGTCAAAGTCGGCCGTATTCAAAACTACGGTAACTGGAGCCCGGAGATGGTGCCCGTTGCCGGTAACTCCTGCCTCGGTTTAGAGTATTTCTGTTTTGAAGGCGACGGTTTATGGAGCGCCTCGGATGCCGATCTCATTGAGACCGCCAAGAAGGAAGTGCAGCATCTTGGCCTGGTCGACCGGAATACCGTTATCGATGGAACCGTGCTGCGCATCAAGAAGGCATATCCGGTTTACGACGGCGTCTATCAGCGTGGGCTGACGGCTATTAAAGAGTTCCTTCAAAACGTCCCCAACCTGCAATTGGTCGGGCGCAACGGGATGCACCGGTACAATAATCAGGACCATTCCATGCTGACGGCCATGCTGGCGGCCCGCAATGTTCTCGGCGGCCACTATGATCTATGGCAAGTCAATGCCGACTCCGAATACGGTGAACAAGGCGCGGCGATCACCGAAGAAGAGCTTAAGGCGATGGAAGCCTCGCAACCGCTGGTTCCTCAACCATTGTCGAAAAACAGGTAGCCATTCGCCGGCTGTCATCTCTAAGACTGGTTTATCTGTCCGCAACGATCAAAATCGGAGGACCTATGCTTTCATCAGCGACTGATTCCCACGCCGCGGCGGCGTTTGATTTGGACGGGCTGCGGCTGATTCACTTGCGGGCGCTCGAAGCCGAGAGCATCCAGATTATGCGGGAAGTCTACGCCGAGTTCACCAATCCGGTGATGTTGTATTCCATCGGCAAGGACTCCTCGGTCATGGTCCGTCTGGCGCAGAAAGCTTTCTATCCGGGCCGGATCCCGTTTCCGCTTCTGCACATCGACACTACGTATAAATTTCGCGAGATGATCGAGTTCCGGGATGATTTTTGCCGCGAGATCGGCGCCCGGCTGATCGTCCATACCAATGAAGAGGCGATCCTGGCCGGCGCCAGCCCTGTCCGCCTGGGTACGCAAAAATGCTGTGGTTCGCTGAAAACGCGGGCGCTCCTCGATGCGCTCGCCCAAGGCGGCTTTGACGCGGCTTTCGGCGGCGCGCGCCGCGATGAAGAAAAATCCCGCGCCAAGGAGCGCGTGTTCTCTTTCCGCGACGGTTTCGGCCAGTGGGATCCCAAAAACCAGCGCCCGGAACTGTGGAACGTCTTTAATAGCCGAATAAATAAGGGAGAGAACATTCGCGTGTTCCCACTTTCCAGTTGGACGGAACTGGATGTCTGGCAGTACATCCATGTTGAGAATATCCCCGTTGTACCGCTCTACTTTGCCAAGGAGCGGGAAATGGTGGTGCGGGGTACAAACCTGATCCCAGCCGAACTGGAACTTTCCCTTCTCCCCGGGGAGAAGCCGCAACGGGTGATGTGCCGCATGCGTTCCCTGGGATGCAGCCCGTGTACCGGCGCCATTTACTCCCAGGCCGACACCATCCCGAAAATCATTGAAGAGATGATGCTCTTCCGCCGCTCTGAACGCGAGAACCGCATCATCGACCACGACCAGGAAGGCTCCATGGAAGCCAAGAAACGGGAAGGGTATTTCTGATGAGTTCTCCAGTCGATGTCCTGTCGCCTGTTGCCACCGGCGCTTTTGACGATTTCCTGAAACGGAGCGAAGAAAAAGAACTGCTGCGCTTCACCACCGCCGGCAGCGTCGACGACGGCAAGTCCACGCTAATCGGACGCCTGTTGTACGACTCCAAAGGGATCTATGAGGACCAGCTTGCCGCGGTGGCGAAAGCATCTACGAATCAATCGGCCGGGAAGCTGGATTTTGCGCTCCTGACCGATGGTTTACGGGCCGAGCGTGAGCAGGGCATCACTATCGACGTCGCCTATCGTTATTTTTCGACGCCCCGGCGCAAGTTCATCATCGCCGACACGCCGGGCCATGAGCAGTACACCCGCAACATGGCCACCGGAGCGTCCACAGCCAATCTGGCCATCATCCTGGTGGACGCGCGTAAAGGAGTGCTGATCCAATCCCGGCGGCATACCTTCATCGCCTCGCTGCTCGGAATCTCGCACCTGCTGGTGGCCGTCAACAAGATGGATCTGGTGGACTACAGCGAGGAGATATTCGAGCGGATCCGGGCGGAATTCAGCAGCTTCGCGGCTCAGTTTCGAGTCACCGATATGCAGTTCATTCCCATCAGCGCGCTGATGGGCGACAATGTCGTCGAAAAAAGCGCCCTCATGCCCTGGTACGAAGGCCCCAGCTTGTTACGGCACCTCGAAACCGTACATATCGCCGGTGACATTAATCTGACGGAAATGCGGTTTCCCGTGCAGAATGTCTTTCGGCCCCACCAGGATTTCCGCGGCTACGCCGGGCAGATCGCCTCCGGCGTAATTCGCGTTGGCGACTCGGTGGCCGCCTTGCCGTCGGGAAGAACCAGCCGGGTGAAATCGATCGTTACGTTTGACGGCGAACTGCCAAAAGCGTTCGCGCCCATGTCGGTGACGGTGTGTTTGGAAGATGAGATCGACCTCAGCCGGGGAGGGATGCTGGCCCATACCGGGCACCTGCCGCTGCAGACGCGCCGTATCGACGCGCGCATTGTGTGGATGAACGCGCAGCCACTGGTGAAAGGCCGCTCCTACCTGTTGAAACATACCACGCAAACCGTACGGGCCACGGTTACCGATCTACGCTACCGGATCAGCATGTCGACACTCGAAAAAGAAGCGGCGCCCATGCTGAACCTCAATGATATCGGCGCCGCCATCATCGAAACCAACTTGCCCGTTTTTGTCGACGCCTACCGGCGCAACCGGGCTACCGGCTGCTTTATTCTGATCGACCCGGAGACCAACGAGACGATGGGCGCGGGAATGATCACCGCCCGTCCCGTCGTCCAGGACCAGCCAGCCGGCAGCCGCCAGGGCCGGATTACCGCCGGGGAACGGAGCGGCCGCATCGGTCATCAACCGGCCTGCGTTTGGCTCGGCGGCCGGCGGGAGTTAGCCTACGCGGCCGAACGGCTCCTGTTCGACAGCGGCTGCTATGTTTTTGTGCTGGCGGAGAGCGATCCCGTTCGCCTGTCCGAGACCGCTCGCATACTACAGGCTGCTGGGATGATTGTGCTGTGTGTGTCGGATGCGGGTGTGGATGCGGCGGAGGAGCGCTTCATCAATGCAACGCAAGTTGAGGGAACTATGGCCGAAGCCGCGTCTGAAGTACTACGGATGCTGCGGGAGGCTGGCGCGGTATCGATGTAGACGACGGTAAGCCGCGACGCGAGCTAACCGCCATTGCTAACAGTAAAGGAATGTTTTGGTGTCAGAATCAACGCTTACAGAACTTCAGCGGAACAAAATTGCGATCATAGGCGCCGGGCCGACCGGTCTCGGGGCCGCATTCCGTCTTACTGAATTAGGGCTTTCCAATTTTACGGTGTTTGAGGCATCGGATCACGCTGGCGGGCTGGCGTCTTCTTTCCGCGATGAAGCCGGGTTTACGTGGGATATCGGCGGACACGTGCAGTTCTCGCATTACAAGTACTTCGATACGCTGATGAATCGTCTGCTTGGCGACGAGTGGCTATTTCACGAGCGGGAATCGTGGGTATGGATTTGCGATCGCTTTGTACCTTATCCGTTTCAGAACAATATCCATTCTCTTCCCGAAGAGGAGAAGCGAAAGTGCTTGCGGGGATTGATCCAGCTAAAGAAAAACGGGGCGCCGCCGCCGGCCAATTTCGGCGAGTGGATTCGCGCCAGTTTCGGCGACGGAATTGCGCAACTGTTCCTGCTCCCGTACAACTTTAAGGTCTGGGCTTATCCTCCGGAAGAACTCTCTTATACGTGGGTCGGCGAGCGGGTGGCTTCCGTTGACCTGGAGCGCGTGGTTTTCAATATGCTGGATAATCGGGCGGACGTGGCGTGGGGTCCGAATAACCAGTTCCAGTTTCCATTGCGCGGCGGAACGGGCGAGATCTGGAGAAGACTGGCCGCGCTATTGCCCGCAGGCTCCCTCCAGTTCGGCAAGAAACTGGTTGGCGTGGATACGGCGCAAAAGAGATTGCGCTTTCTGGATGGCTCGGCTGAGCCCTACGATACTTTGATCTCGACGATGCCGCTGGATACGCTGATTGGCCGCTCCGATCTGGAGGCGCTCAAACCGGCGGCGGAAACGCTGAAGTTCTCAACCGTTCATGTGGTCGGCGTGGGTTTGCGCGGCTCGCCGCCGCCGCACCTCAAAACTAAATGCTGGATGTATTTTCCCGAAGCCACATCGCCGTTTTACCGCGCCACCGTTTTTTCGAACTACTCACCCAATAACGTGCCGGATATCTCACGGCACTGGTCGCTGATGATGGAAGTGTCCGAATCGCCGAGCAAGCCTGTAGATCGCGAACGGCTGATCGATTCGGTGGTGGACGGCTTGGTGGCCACGGGCCTGATTTCAAATAAATCGGAAGTGTGCAGCACCTGGCATTACATTGCCGGCCACGGGTATCCCACGCCCTTCCTTTCCCGGGACAAGGTGGTTAATCCGCTGTTTACCGCGTTGGAAGAACGGGACATATTCAGCCGCGGCCGGTTCGGCGCCTGGAAGTATGAGGTTTCCAACCAGGACCATTCCCTCATGCAAGGCGTGGAATTGATCAATCGTCTGGCATTCTCGACGCCGGAAATGACTCTCAATCATCCGGCAATCGTGAACGGCGCCAAACAATGAAACCCGCTTCCGGCCAGTCTCCCCGGTTATACGGATCGTGGCGGGGCGATTATTGCCGGTATGGCTTGCGCGACCGCCGTACCCGATCCGCACGGGCCGTTTCGGCGTGTCCGAATATACAAAAGGCCAACGAGGCGATCTCCCAGGATTTCTAAACCAATGACGACACATTTATCTATCGTGATGCCCGCATACAACGAGGGAGACCACATTGAGGCCGGTGTCCGGGAATGGTATGCCGAAGTGGTAGCGAAGCTGCCCGGGTCCGAACTGATCGTAGTTAACGATTGCAGCAAAGACCAAACCGGCGCGGTGCTCGAGTCGCTGGCGAAACAAATGCCCGCTTTGGTGCCTCTTCGAACGCCGGTCAATGGAGGTCACGGTAAAGCGTTGCGGTATGGATTCAGCCACGCGCGCGGCGAATTCGTATTTCAGACCGACAGCGATCGCCAGCACTCACCCGAAGACTTTTGGCTGTTATGGAAAATGCGCCAAGAGGCGGATTTTGTTTTCGGAGTACGGGAATCTCGCGCCGATGGCGCACTGCGGATGGTCATTACCGGTATTATGCGCTTTCTTAACCTGCTCCTATGGCAGTGCTGGATACGCGACGCGAATTGTCCTTTCAAGTTGATGCGGCGAGCCTCATTGGAGCGCGTGCTCGCACAAGTTCCGGACGACTCCTTTATCCCGATGGTAATGGTTTCGATTCTGGCTCGCTATACCGGCGCCCGCAGTATTGATGTGCCTGTCCGCCACTTTGCCCGAAAAGGAGGCGAACAGTCGCTGAAAGGCACATGGAATTGGGTAAAGGTGGGATCCAGATGCTTCCGGCAACTACTGACGCTCCGGGGCAGGGCGACACGAGGGCGAGGTTCAGTGAGCGCTGTTTAAACTTCCGGCAGCGGCATTCCGAGACGCTTGGAAACGTCCCGGTAGGAATCGCCGGGACTAATGATAATGAACGGCATTCCCGCTCGCTCGGCCGCCTCTCCATCCAGCTCGGGCCGGTCCCCGATATAGACGGCGTTCGCCGGGTCGACGCCAAGCTGCCGTAGCGCGAAAAGCAGTCCGGCGGGGCTGGGTTTGAGTTCCTGGACAGTACGATCCTGGGCGCAGACCACGACGTCGAAGTACTCGCTCACGCCGAGGGCCGATAGCTTGGCGTGGGGCGGGTAATCCGATACCGCGCCAATACGAAGCGAACGGAGGCGCGCTGTTTCCAGAAACTCGCGCAGGTCCGGAAGGATCGCCCCGGCAAGCAAATCCAAGGGTTCCCTTTCCATCCAATGTTCGACAGCGGACCGGACAACATCGGTCCCCAGACCGGCGGACGCGGCGGCAAGATAGATCTGCCGTTCCGCCAGATCCTCACCCGGCGCCGCTTGGGCCCGTAAGGATTCATGGGCCAGCCGGTAGGCGCGTATGGCGCGCATGCAACGCCACCCGGCGAAGGGCCGCTGCAAAGAGAAACGCGCAATCCGGAGCAGGATTGCGCGTTGCACTGGTTTCAGACGGTAAAGAGTGCCGTCTACATCAAAGAGGATGGCTTGTAGATTGCCGTAGCTCAGGCCGTTTGCTTCCGGCGCCGCCGCACGGCGAAGGTCAGCCCCGCCGCTACCGTTCCAAACAGCATCCAGGATTGCGGTTCGGGAACAGGTGCGCCAATAGTATTTCCCGCAACCCAGCCGCTATTGCCCTGACCAATGCTTTGTACATGGGCGACCGAGTACCAGGGCGTCAGTTGAGATGAAGTGGTCTTAGTGGTGGCCGATCCGAAAGTCAGGAAATCGGCTGTCGACAATCCGGAGATCCCGGAAAAGAGATATTGGGATGTCATCCCATTGAGAAACCGATTCCCACTGGAGCTCGATGTGGCAAACCCGAACTCAATATCATAATAACCGCCGGCCCCGCCACCCAATTTGCAGCAGTTGGATGACCGCGTCAACGTGGTGGCCGCAGGGGCGCCGCCCACAAACCCGATTACGAGATTGGAAGGATTATAGAGCGTGTTCAGACTAAAGCCCCACTTGCTGACAAACTCCGTGTTTGTCACAGGTTCATGGTCTGGAGATTCAACTGAACGCCGCCGGCAACGTCCGAAAAGGTGGCGCGCAGCCAGGGGTTAGCCGCACTGGCCGGGGCGGTGCCAGTAATCAGTTGATTGATATCAAAAATTACATTGCCCGCATAGAGCGGCATACAAAGTAAAGCCGATGCGCTCAGAAGCACGTTGCGAAAGCTCATGTATAAAATCCTCTTTACGGGAAGAGTCTCATGTTTTCGAATTTCGGTCAAGCCGGAATAGTACTATTTGCCGAGCTGGTATCGGATCGTGTGCGTTTCCGGGGTATCGGTTTGGGGGCCTTTAGCAGGTGTTGTTCGCGATAACGCGGAATTTAAATCGACCGTCAGGCCCAGGAATAGCCGCAGCAATTGTGTGGTATCGGGGGACACATAAACCGCCGATGGCGGCGGGGCGGAGGCTGACAGTAAAACACTCCCGCCCATCTCAAAGAAGAGACAGAATTCGGCCAGGCGATCCTTCACGGACGCGGCCGATGTCCTAGCGGCGTCGCGCAGAGCATGCGCTAGAGATCGCGCATCGCCTGAGGAGATAATCTGCCCCGCCGGAAGGGCGTACGCGGTGTGCGCGGGCGCACGTGTACCGATGGCCGGAGGCACATCTAAATCGAAGGAGATTGCCGGGCGCTCCGGTGTAGCGGGCTGCCATCCGTTGCCGATGGCTAACGCCAGGAAGTTTGACCACTCGCCGGCGGTTAGTTCTAATGAATCACCAAGAGCGTGATAAACCGTCATCCCATCGACACCGCCTCTTTATCAAGAGGGTACGCATTCACTGTGTACCAGCATCTGGTACTGCTACTCTTAGTAGGAAAATACCATAGAGCGTCAGCACACCTCAACGATACTCTAAATGCTTATAAGGATACAATCTGGTCATCGTCATTTCCGGGAATAGATTTTCGGAATTTAATGAATTAGCATACTTATGCGCATACTTTTCTTTGATTGCGGGCTGCTGTACCGGCTTTCCGGTTCGACATCTTTTTCTTCACTGCCAGCCGGACGGAATATTCGATGAGCGGTGAGCGAACGCCCATCGTTATCCTGGGAGCCGGGCCGGCCGGACTGGGCGCGGCGTGCCGTTTGGCAAAGCGAGGCTGTTTTCAGGTGACAGTGGTCGAGCAGAATCAGGTTGTTGGCGGAAATGCCGGTAGTTTCGAGCTTTCCGGGCTCAACGTGGACTATGGCAGCCATCGCCTTCATCCGGCATGCGATCCCGCGATCCTGGCGGATATCCGGTCCATGCTGGGTCCGGATTTGCTTGATCGTCCGCGGCACGGCCGGATCCGGCTGCGTGGCCGATGGGTGCATTTCCCGCTTAAACCGGTCGACCTCGCGCTACGCCTCCCGTTGGATTTTGCGTTCGGAGTAGGACGCGACGCACTGTTCCGGAATGGAAACAAGGAAACGGAAGAAAACTTTGTATCGGTGCTGGAAAAAGGGCTGGGGCGGACTATCTGCCGCGACTTTTACTTCCCTTATGCCCGAAAAATCTGGGGTGTAGAGCCGGAATCGTTGGACGCCGAGCAGGCGCGCCGCCGCGTTTCGGCCGGATCCGTTGGCAAACTGGTGCGGAAGGTACTGAGTGCTGTCCCCGGTTTGAAGCCACCGGGAGCGGGCCGTTTTTTCTACCCCAAACACGGGTTTGGGTCGATTGTGGAGGCTTATCGAAAAGCCGCCGAAGCCGCCGGCGCCACGGTGCGCCTGGGTACCGCGGTCACGGGAGTGGAATTCCGGGAAGGACGCGCCTCCGGTGTCGCCGTACGTGGCAAAGACGGTGAGGAATTCCTGCCGGCGCGCCAGATTTTCTCCACAATTCCGGTTACGGCTTTGACCCGGCTCACCTCACCGGCGCCGCCGTCCGGTGTGCGCGAATCGGCCGCGGCGCTGCGGTTCCGCGCCATGCTCCTGATCTATTTGGTGTTGGAAACGGAACAGTTCACCGAGTATGACGCGCATTACTTTCCAGGCCGGGACATCGGCATTACCCGCTTATCGGAACCAAAAAACTACGGCCTCGCCACAAACCCGGGGCTGACCGTGCTCTGCGCCGAACTGCCTTGTTTTCCGGAGGATTCAATCTGGAGCGCCAATGAAGAGCAGTTGGGGGAAACGGTGATGGAGGCGCTGGAAGCCGCGGGATTGCCGGTCCGCGTACCGGTGCGCCAAGTGGCGGTTAAGCGTTTGCGGCAAGCGTACCCCGTATATCTGCGACAGTTTGGCGAACATTTCCGGCGCATCGACTCCTGGCTCAATGAGCTGGAAGGCGTACTGACATTCGGCCGCCAGGGTCTGTTCGCGCACGACAACACACACCACGCTTTAGCGATGGCCTATGCCGCGGAGAAGTGCCTGGACGATGCCGGGAATCTGAATCGCGAAGCCTGGGCGGAATATCGCCGCTCGTTTGAAGCGCATGTGGTGGAAGATTGAAGACGAGCCGCTCATCCAACGCCGTTTCGCCCCAGTCCCGGACTGCGGACGGCAGGGACAGCATTCTCCGCCATCTATTCACCGTCAGCCGGCCGCATCAGTGGAGCAAGAACCTGTTCGTACTCGCTCCCTTGTTGTTTTCCCGTAACCTCGGCGACCCCGGCGCATTGGCAAACGCCTGCATCGCCTTTGCGTGCTTCTGTCTGGCATCGAGCGCAATCTACGTCGTCAACGATATACAGGATGCCAATGCCGACCGGCTTCACCCGCTTAAGCGGCTGCGCCCCATCGCGGCGGGCGGCCTTTCACCGGCCATGGCATGGATGTGGGCGGTGCTGCTGACCGCCGGCAGTCTGGCTTTGGCCCAATCGCTTGGCGTGCAGGTGCTGGCCTTGTGCGGCACGTATCTGATTCTGATGCTCGGCTACTGTTTCCATCTGAAGCGGGTGGTGATTTTGGACGCCATTCTCATCGCCGGCGGATTCGTAATACGGGTTGCCGGCGGCGCCGCGGCGATCGCTGTGGCGCCTTCGCACTGGCTTATCATTTGCGCCTTTTTACTGGCTCTGTATCTGGCCTTTGCCAAACGCCGCCAGGAGATGCTCACCCTTTCCGACGCCGTCGGCCACCGGTCCGCGCTGAGCGCATATACCTTGCCGTTCCTGGAGCAGGTCAACACCATTCTCCTCGCCGCGCTATTGCTCAGCTATGCGCTGTACACGGTCGCACCAGAGACAATCGCACGCTGCGGCACGGATCTTCTTGTCTATGGAACGCTGTTCGTTCTTTACGGACTGTTGCGTTATCTGCACCTGATACAAACCGCCGGCAACGGCGGAGACCCAGGGAAATTGCTGGTTTCCGACAAACCTCTAGCGGCAACCGTAGCGGGCTGGACCGTGTACAACGCCGCTATTATCTACCGGGCGGAAGTCATGCGTTTTTTGGAGCGGCTTTTCTAAATGGACGTGCGCCAAACGGACCCGGCCGCGCCCCGGCCGTCTTTTGCGATTTTGACTCTCACCGCCCCGGAACGATGTCTCGCGCTGCGCCTATTTTTCAGCGTATGGACGGTTTATTCGCTATTCTGGACGCCCTTCCTGGTGCGTGAGCATTTCCCGGCGCTCGCGCTTATTGAACGCGGCAGCTTCAATGTGGAGCGCTACGCCGGCTGGTGTGAGGACATCTTCCCCGGACCCAAAGGCGGCGCCTACATTAACAACAACCCGGGCGCGTCTTTAACCGCGGCAATTCCGCTGGCTACCGTGAAACCGATTCTCGGCTGGCTGGACCGGAATGGGAATCCGCCCGGCCCGCAGTGGACCTTCCCCGATCACATGTTCCAGACGGCGGCGCGCGAAGGGCGCGGCCTGTCGATGTTGCTGGCCACTTTCATCACCGTCGCCGGCGTCACGGCCGCGGCGAATGCGTTTTCTATTGCGTTTGCCGGCGTACGCTTGCTGCAGTTCGGCGTGCCGTCCCACTGGGCCGCCAGCATCTGCCTGCTCTATGCCTTCGGTACGCCGGTATTCTTCCGGAACGGCCACCTGAATCACAATATGCTCGTCGGCGACGCCGGGTTCATCGCTCTATTGCTTCTATGGCATCCGGATGGACGCCCGATAACGGTCAAAAAAGCATCGCTGGCCGGATTACTTTGCGGTTATGCCATTCTCTGCGACTTCACCGGGTTGGTGGTGACCGCGGTAATCGGCGCATATATTCTGTGGCGTGTTTGGGAACAAAACCAAGCGGGCTGGCCGCTTCCGGCCGCGTTCGCCGCCGGAGTGGCGCCGGGGATAATGGGTCTGCTGCTCTATCAGCTGAACGCGTTCGGAAACCCGCTGCTTCCGTCGCAACAATATATGGCGCCAACAGCGCCGACGGCGCAGGGTTATCGCGGCTTCGATTGGCCATCGCCCGATCTGGTGTGGGAGAACTTCTTTAATCCAGAGTTCGGGCTATTCGCTTACTGCCCGCTGCTGGTTCTGGGATTAGCGGCTCCCTTTGTCCGTAATGCCGCTCACCGGATACCCCGGCGGGAGACGGCGGCGATGCTCGCCTACTTCGTTAGCTTTGTTATTTTTTGCGCCGCTAATCAATATTCATGGCTGCAATGGTCCACTGGATTTCGGTATCTGGTTCCGGTCGTGCCCATGCTTTTCCTGTTGGCTATGCAGACGCTCCAGGCCCTGCCGGTGTGGGTGCGCTGGGTGCTTGCCGCCGCCTCGCTTATGGAAAGCGGAGCCAGCGCTCTGACGCGTCATCATCATGTGGGCACGGCTTTGCTGGACGCATTCCAGCACCCGCTGCGTGTCCTTTGGATTGATCGCATGACTGCAATGGGAGTGATACCCGAATGGTCCGGCTGGGGAATTCTATTCGCCACCGGCATTACTGTGTTTCTGGTATCGGTCTGGCTGCCTTTCTTACGGCGGGGCCTTAGTACGAATGGTACTGTTTCTTCCGTTCTTATAAAGTTATAATCAAGGCAGTGGCAATGATGCGAGTTTTATGTCTCTATACCGTTATTCTGCTTGGTTCCTGTGGTTGGAATGCAAATCGCGCCAAGCAGGAGTATCTGGCGCAGGGCAACGCACTTTACGAAAAAGGCAATTACGCCGAGGCGGAACTGGCCTACCGCAAGGCTACGCAGAAGGATCCTAAGTTCGCCGAAGCTTACTTCCGGCTGGGACTCGCTCAGATCAAACGCGGCGACTTTCCCCGCGCGGTTCGCTCCCTGCAGAGAGCCGGCCAGCTTGACCCGGCGCATACGGAATCCCAGGTGGCGCTGGGGGACATTTTCCTGTCCGCCTATATTGGTGACGGGTCCCGGCCAAAACCGATTCTCGATCAACTTTTAACGATTGTCTCCAAGCTCAAGACCAAGTCTCCGGATACCTACGACACTCTGCGGCTGAGCGGATACCTCGCACTAGTGCAAGGGAACCGGCAAGAGGCGTTACGGTTTCTGCGGGGGGCCAACGTCGCCAAACCGATGCAGGCGTCGCTTGTCCTGACCATTTGCCAGAATCTGATGCTCGAGAACGACGGGGCGGCCGCCGAGAAGCTCGCCCTCCAATTGATGGCGGCCCAAAAAGACTACGGCGACATCTATGATTTCCTGTACCTCTACTATCGGTCCGCCAAGCGGGTTCCGGAAGCCGAGGCGATTCTCGATGCCAAAGTCGCCAACAACCCCAAGGTGTCCGGATACCGGGTGCAACTCGCCGCGCACTACGCCTCGATCGGCCGCGGAGCGGACACCGGCACGACACTGCGGACTCTGACCGATCGTCCGGCGGACTTTCCGGGAGCCCGGATCGACGTCGGCGATTATTACCTCAGAACCCAGAATTGGACCGAGGCAATACGGCAATACGAGGAAGGTCTGCTGCTTGAGCCGAAGAACAAACTGCTCTACCAGACGCGAATCATCCACACCCTTTTATTCCAACAAAAGATCGACGAAGCCAGAAAGCAACTCGACACCACTTTGGCGGAAAACCCGAAGGATGAGGGGTTGCGGGTCACCAAGGCTTCCCTGCGTCTCGGTACCGGTGATAGCAAGGAAGTCGATCTTGCCGTCCAGGAGTTTCAACAATTGGTGAAAGAGTCTCCGGAAAACGCAGTTTTGCGTTTTCATCTGGGGAGGGCGTGGGTGATGAAACGGGATTTCCGGTCGGGGCAAGCGGAGTTGCGCGAGGCCGTCAAGCGCCGGCGCGATCTCCTGCCCGCCTACATCGCTCTGACCGAAGTTACCATCGATATGCGCCAATACCGGGAGGCATTGCAGAATGCCAACGAAATTCTGGCGCAAGCTCCGCGGAACCAGCGGGGGCGCCTGTTGCGGGCCGTGGCGTTGGTTGGCCAGGAGAATTACCTTATGGCGCGGCCCGAACTGGAAAGACTGGTTCAGGAGTACCCTGAATTCGGAGAAGCCCAGCTCCAATATGCGTTGCTGAATCTCGCCGAAAAACGCATGCCGGATGCGGAAGCCCAATTGCGCCGTCTATATCGGCCAGGGCACGCCGATCCTCGTGTCCTGCGAGGGATGGCGGAGGTACACGTCATGCAAGGCCGCCTCAACGAAGCGATCGCGCTGGTGCGGGATGAGATCCGCAAAAGTCCGCCGCCAGCGATAGACCATCGCCGGCTGCTCGCCGAACTCGCAACTCGCGGCGGCCAATTTGATCTCGCCGTGACGACGTTACACGAACTGATCGCCTTGGACGCCCGGCCGACGGATGCCCGGTTTCAACTCAGCGGGCTTTACTACTTACAAGGCGATATGGCGAAGGCCATCGGCCTTTTGGAAGAAAACCGGCGCCAAATGCCCAACGATCCAACGGTGCTGTTGACGCTGGGATCCCTCTATGAACGGGGAGGCCGTTTGCCGGAAGCGCAGGCGCTCTACCGGGAAACATTGAAACTGGATCCCGACAACGCCGCCGCGATGAATAATCTGGCGTATAACCTTGTCGAGTCGGGCGGCGATCTGGAAGAGGCTCTCGTCTTCGCCAAACGAGCCTCGCAAAGGGCGCCGAACCAGCCGCAATACTCCGATACGATGGCTTGGATCTATCTGAAGAAGAAAATGACCAGTGCGGCGCTGCAGGTATTTGAGAATCTGGCCCGGAAGCATCCGGACGTCTCCACCTATCGATATCATCTGGGAGCCGCTTTGATGGAAAAAGGAGAGCATTCTAGAGCCAAGAGCGAATTAACCGCCGCGCTGACGAAAAAGCCATCGCCGCATCAGGAATCCCGCATCCGCGCCCTGCTCGCCTCGGCTAACTAGAGCCTGTCCCGTTTACCTGTTTTTCGGCACCTACAATTTCGCCGTTGCAAATAAACGGCTTACTGGTAGACCACGGCCCATTTAACGCCAATTCTTACCTATCACTTGAAGTTCCTAAGGCATCATAATCGACCTTTTTGCCATTTTTGGCCAATAGCGGCAGTTTTGTCGACACGATATGACGTCTCGAAACCCCGTATTTATTGACGAATAACTTCGTGGGACGCGCTCTACTTAGAAAAGACGTACCGGTTTTCGCCAACCCCAAATTTCTCGACAGCGAATGGCTCGCCCTGATAAATCCGTTCCACACGGTCGAAGTCCGTTCCTCGCGTGAGCCGGCGAATGTCGCGGGCGCCGGCATCGGACAAGGCCCCTTCTATGGTTTGCGGAGTCAATCGGACGTTAATCGGAACCAGAACGTGGTCCAGCATATAGAAGACGCGATTCGAAGGCAGCCCTAAGGCGTAGAGCGCCTGGCGCGCCAAATCCCGATCCTCATCGCGCATGACGACACGAAGGATCTCTATCAGATCCCAAAAGAGTCCCCCAGGATCCTCGATCAGATATAACCAGCCCAGCCCCCCAGGCTTCATAACCCTTAGAAGCTCTATCACTCCCTTGCGCCAATCGACCGTGTGATGCAGAACGCCATTGGAAAACACGACGTCAAAGACGTTATCTTCGGCAGGCAGACTTAAACAGTTCCCCTCACTAAACCCGATGTCGCTCAGATTCGCAGCCTCGACACGGCGCGTGGCATCACTCACGTTGACCGGTGAAATATCGACTCCAAGAGCCGGACGGGCGCCCAACAATCGCCACGCCGCGGTATAGCGCCCGCCCCCGCAGCCGGCATCGAGAACCGACTTACCCTCGAACAGATGGCCCTCGATACCGTTCCGCTCCAGCCTTGTGCGGAGCAGCCCGATAGTTTCTCCCCAGTACGATTCGGCGGAAAAGTTTTCGAAAAGCCGCCCGTAATGTTCTCCCGTCGCTTTTTCAACTCCGTTGGTTTTACCAGCCACACCGCCGTCGCCGGACAGGACCGTTCCTAAGTCCGTAAACCCAACACTCTTCATCCGCACCAGCAACCCGGCAGTTTGGAACAACATGCCGCCGAACGCGGCCACCGGCTCTTCACCGGACTGGAATATGAGTTCGGAACGCTGAAACAGATGGGCCACGCACCAACTTCGCGTGAACGAGGCGACCTTCCCCGATCCAAGTGCGCGAGCCGCTTCCACGAACTCGCGCGCGCTACTCGAGATCGCGCTTTCTCTGAGACAAGGTGCTATTTCGTAGTCAAGTTCAATTGGCATTTCAATTCAGTTTCCATCGGCCTTTATGCTTTTGTCCGACACTAGGATTGTATCACGTAATGTGCCCGTAACAGGCGCGACTTATGCACGCTACTTATCCGCCGGACCGCGAAAGCCGGGCGCTTGGCTTTAACTTCGGACTGTAGGATCGCTGTCTGCCACCGCGTCGCCAAACGGTACTTCACATCCCGCTCCGACTTCTTGTTCCGGCGGACCAAACTTGGTATAGGTCTTGCGGCGCAAGCGCAATATCGGGGGAAGCATCGCCAGTCTGCATGGCGCGGGCATCACCCATGATAGTTACTAAGTCCAGTTATCTACCGGCGGCTGTATAGAGGCTTTCGCCAGATGGGAAAGTCCGCCCGGGTAAGTGACAGACCATCCCGTCAATGCCACACGCCCCCGCACTGCCGGTGCCACACAGAGAAGTAACATCATGTACCGGTACCGGCATCCGCGATGTGGGCCGAATCCCAGATTGCCAACTCCCTTTCCCGTAGCGGCGATTACTGGGATCCACAATCCCTTTCCGCCCAATCCAGTGGACCATTGGCCCGGCGCGGCGCCCGGAAGTGCGCCGCGATGAGTTTGCCGCGCGCGCTCCGCCCTACGGATTCGAAGGCTTGCGGTAAATCCTCAATTCATGGCGGTACCAGAGGCGCGAAATCGCTTCCGCATGGACGGGGACCAAGCCGAACTCGCCGGCCCATTCATCAACGCGGCCGATCGGCAAATAGTGAATCCACTGCCGGGCCAGCAGGAGATCGTGCATGCGGTTCAACCAGGCGTGAAATAAGGGGCGATCCGCCAGGTCCTTGTAAAGCAAGACGCCGCCCGGTTTCACGCTTTGAACGGCTCTTTCAATAACGCTTTTCTGATTTGCGGGCGGGACATGGTGCATAACGTCCACCAAGCTAACCACATCGAATAACCCCTCCGGCCAAGGTTCGCCGGCGTCGAGCCGAACGAAGCGCAACTCAGCTTGCAGGCCGGAACGCTTGGCCTGTTCCGTCATCCGGACGGCCGTATCGATGGCCGGCCGTGACGAATCGAAGCCAACTCCGGTGACGTCCGGCACGGAGTGCGCCAACAGCGCCAGGAAAAGACCCGCTCCACACCCGGCATCGAGCACAGAGGCTCCGGGAGGCACATGCGGAATGAGACATTCGAATGGGCAAATGACGATGCGGTAGTGCATCATCTTGCGCATGAGATAAGGCCCTTCGACATACAGTTGCCGCGCGAGAAGAGCCACTTGATCCGCGTTCATCGTAAACATCGCCCTGTATCCGGCGAGCGTACTCCGGAGTGTGCAATGCGTCCGGTTGTTTTGTTCTGTTCGATCTGCAAGAGCTATCCAAAGAGTCGAGAAACGGAAATGCGTTTTGTCTTTGTGTTTCCAGAGAGAAAAGACTGACTAGGAAGCGCCATGCCGCAACTTACAGGCGCCGGCGGATCATCCGCCACACTTCAATTGTCACACTGTTGCCGCCGCACCGGTAAGACCCGGTCAAGGGGGGCTTAGCCGCTTTGGGGAAAACACCGGCTCGCTGACGCTCGGGGCTCAGTAACTCTTCCGGAATCAACGCGACCGTTTCCGAGCCACGGCCGTCACAGCGTGTTTTCCGGCGGAATCCCCGAAACCGTTGAGCACCCAAGCCGGGAAAAGAATCTGCCTAGCGGCTTTCCCCAGGCGGTAACTGCCTATCGAGAATGGCGGACGCCGGCTCCAATGGACCAGCTACCACCCGGTAGCCCGACCGGGTAATTGACGGGCCATCAACGATCCAGACTTGCCTGTCCGGAAACGCTTGCCGCGCCTGTTGACGCGCCTCCGGGCTCTTGTCCCACGCATACACCGTGTCATCGGAGCGCATATCGAGCGAATTATATATGGCGGCCGAGGCGTAGTCGGGGTGCCGTCTTCCGCGAATGAGAACGAGGCTCTTTCCGAACATCCCCTTCGCGGCCATCTCCCGGATGCCGGGGCGCATATTCAAATAATGATGGTATTTGTCAACGGCGCGCCACGGGACGTATATAAATAATGCTCCCGCACACATACAGAGAGACGCCGCCGTGGCTCGCGGACCATGGCGGCCTAGAATCCGGTCGATGCCGCAAGCTCCCCGCACTGTCAGCGCTACGCAGGGAAATAACATCAGGTACCAATACCGGGCTCCGAAATCGGGACCGCCGCTGAACCAAAACAGGCTGAGGGCCGCTGCGGTCAGAGCAATCACGGCCAGCATCAAATAGTCGATCTGCCGCCGCTTAGCGAAGAAACACACGCACGCCACAAGAAGTAACGACCCCATAGGCCATCCGAATAACTCCACATTGACCGAGTACGCGTTGAGATTCGCGTTAATAAGAGATTCGACCGGCGTGTGTCCCGGGTAGGGATCTAGTGCCCACCCGACACCGCGGTTTGGGCCGAATCCCAGATCGTTAACGCCCTTTCCGTAGTAGCGATTGAAATAATCCATCACCGGCGCCAGCGATGGGCTGCCCGTCAGCGCATCGTTGTAAGGAAGCGCAACCGCCCCTACGCCAGCCACGCCGATGGCGAATGCCGTGATTGCCGGAATCCGCAGTCGCTTTCCGCCCAAACCTATAGACCACAGGCCCAACGCGGCGCCCATAATTGCGCCGTCCAGCGGTCGGATCAGGCTAATCTCCCCCACCGCGATGCCCGCAACGAACGGCCATGCGATGCCGCCGTTCCTGCGGGAACGGGCCACGCCCAGTGCCGCAAGCAGGCCGCAGACTAATGTCAGAGTATGGCTCATAAAACTCATGGCCATAAACAGTTGCCAGGGAGAGGCGCACAACAATAGAACTCCCAAGCGGGCGGCACGCCGCGAAAGGAGTTCCCGAAGGAGCAGGTAGGCCAGCAGTATGCCGGCTCCGCCCAGAACCGGGTTTACTATCCACGGCGCGCCCACCAAGACTCCCACCGCCAGCACCATGGGCCACCCGGGCGGGAAAGGGCTGAACCAGCGATCCTTTTCGTAGGTCATCAGATCCACGCTGAAAGCCTCCGACACCGGCGGCGGGGCCGACGCAATGCGGCCCTCGGCAAAGTAGCGGGCCTGGTATAAGTAGCTCACCTCATCGGCGACATGAGGATGCCGTTCATAGACGCCGATACTCAGTCCGGCTGTCAGCAGCGTAACCGAAATGGCGGCCACCCAAGCGAAACGGTCCAGTCCGCCTGGCTCGGGTTCATCGCCGGACGCACCGAGAAACCGGTCGAGAAACGCCGCAATCTTCGAGGAAGTCTCTTCCGGAAGCGCGGCCGCAGCCAACGCAATGGTTGCCAAATGGACGGTCTGAACCGCGGCCGCTATGACGAGTTCGACCGCAAAGAACGAAACATCGCGCGAAGCCGCGGCACCCGTTCCGTACACCACCGCGGCGGCGGCCGCAAACTTCCACGCCGGCGGATTGTCTCTCAGCCATTCCTTCAAAGACAACCGCCAGCGCCAGATGCCGGCGGCAACCAACAGCGTCTGCAGCAGGAAGAAAGCCGCTGTGGCCCAATGCTCCGCTATGATCGCGGCGGGCGATTTGTAGTGCTGGTAGTGGACCGATGGGCCCGCGTCAATCCACTGGAGCGTTGCGGCCTGCCCGGTCAGCATCAGTGTCAGCCAGCACGCCGCTTTCCACCAGGGCCTCCCAGCGGAAGAGCCCAGAATCAGGAGCGAGAGGCCGATGGCCAGTGGAACGCAGACGGATCCGAGCAACGCTCCTTCCAGGTTTCGGAAAGAGGAGGCACCCAGTCCCCAGAGGAGAATAGCGATTCCAATTACCGTCAAAACGGCGCGTGTCATGCGTATTGTGGATGAAGTCATTTGCTATCGGCATCTCCGTAGGAGACGGCAGTCGCCCATCTCCCGGGCGTTTACCGATTCGTGGGCATACAAAGCCGGCCCGGCCCGCTTACGCCTTCCTCAACGCGCCCGCACTTACTGCGCGCCCGCCGTTCTGCGGCCGCGGTCAAATGGAAGGAGCCGGCGGCGTGGTCCACCTCTTCCGGCGGCGGATTGCGTTCCCGCATCGCCCGCCCGGGTAACGACGACGAAGGCGCCAAACAACGGCGCTGTGTGCGTCGGGATAGTCGGCACATTGCCAATGGGACGGGCAACGCGCTCCAGGTTCATCGGTATGACGACCGGCCCGCCATCATACACGCCAAACGCCACCGCCTCGCCATAGTAATTTTGCGCATCGCGAATGCTGTAGGCGTCTCCGGGCTTCAATATTTTATACAGATCGAGTTCCACCGATTCCTTTTTGTCCCAATTGAATACCGCGACATTCGCCCGGCCCGGCTCATACGCATTAGGCCGTATGAAGATCTGCGTGGCTTGGGGCGCGTTCGGCTCATACCGCGAATTGGCGTCGAATCCGCTGGCGCGCTGCCATTCATTGAAAGACAATCTTCTGCCGCCGAGCTGATTTTTGGCGTCGTTAAATCCGAATGTGTAACGCATACCGTTGCTGTAGGCCGGCGCGGCGTCATAGTACGTATTGGAGTTCCATTCATATCCGGGTCCCGGAACGGCGGCGATGGTCGCCGCGTTTACGAGCATCGCCGCGTTCCACGAGCCGAGAGTAGGTAAGTAAAAGGTATTGCCCTTGACTACGGCTTGTGCCCAGCGGGTGATACTTAGCGCGTCGCTCCCGCCCGCCACATAGCTATTCGTAATGCCGATCCGGTTATTGGAAGATACAAAGCCGACATGGAGATTCTCGCCGCGCGTGCCCACTGTATGATACAGATACGAATTTGAAATGTTGATCAAATCCGCGGGGTTACTGCCGGTGCCGATATACAGGTTGGTTTCCTTGCCCTGGCGCGCGATCCGCGGGGAACCGTTGTTAAAGCTGATTACACCATCGAAATCCACGCCGATCGCGTAACCAGCCTCTCCGTAGACCTTCATCCCAGTGGCGAAGTTATTGAACGAGATAACGTCGCTAATCAACTTGAGGCCAGTGCGATTCTGTATGTAGAGTCCATGGCCATGGCCGCGGTCCGGGCCTTGCCAGCCCGTGTTATAGGTAAGGCAGCCGTTCACTTCCGTACCGATCGCCGATTCCCATAGGCCCATGGCGTCGCCGGCATCGTGCACGATCAAATTGATCAGCTTGATACCTACTCCGCGCACTTCAACCCCATCGCCGCGCGAGATGTCGACGGAAGAGGAACCGGTGATGGCGGTGACCCGCACCGGATCGGAGCTCATCAATTCGAATCCCCAAAACCAGGTGTGACGGCCAAGAACGGCAAGTATGCCGGCTCTCGACTTCACTTCCGCGGCGCCGGCGTGCGCTTTTGCGGCGGTGCCGGCCCAGCCGCGAACCACCGTCAGGCGATTTCCGGTTTTCGCCCGGACGGAAACCTCTTCCTGCTCGATGCGGAGTTCACTGCCGGCCATGAAGTCGGAGGCATCGCTGACGGTCAGCGTTGTATCGCTTGCCGAGATCGGGAAGATAAGGGTGGATCTGTTGTTCCCGTCAATGGTAACCCATTCGCCGGGATAGGCCCGCACAGTAATCGGTCTTCCATCCTCCCCGGCGAGGCGGCTGATAAACTTGCCCTTATACACGCCTCCGTGGATCCAGATCGTATCGCCCGGCTTTACCGCCGGAGGATGAGCAAGCGCGGTCCTTAACGGCCATGGCGCCGAAATACTTCCATCCCCGTTGGGCATGCCGTCGGCCGATACGTAAAACTCCTCCGCAGCCGCGGCCAAGCCGGTCAACAGTACCAGGCATATAAAACGACGCATATTGAATCTCCTGAACGGTAGTTGCCATCTGGCGGCACAAGAAGCTTGGCAAGGGTATCTTGATTATTTCACGTCCCCGGTCCCGGCGCTAAGGCCCAGAGCGGCGTTGTATAGCCGCTCCAATGCTTTTAGGACAGTGGAAGGGGCATGATTGGTTGCAACAAATGTCCGCGCCTGCGCGCCTAAACGATCCCGTAGCGGGGGGTCTTCCATCAGGGACAGCAGGGCGTTTACTAACGCCGTCTCGTCGCCAGGCGGCGTTAGAAGTCCATTCCGCCCCGAGGTAATCAAAGCGGTGACGCCATCGACAGCAGTAGCGACAACCGCCAATTCGCTTGCCATCGCCTCCATGATGACATTTGGCGTGCCCTCATGGTCGGAAGCCAGAATCAGCGCATCCGCTTCCCGGTACAGCGGAGCGGCATCGGCCACAATTCCGCGAAATTCCACGCAATCGAGCAGGTTCAAATCCCCAGCCTGTTTCTCCAGGGACGATCGCAGCGGGCCATCGCCCACGAGCACGGCCCGGATCGGAACGCTTGTTCTCGACCGTAATTGCGCCAGTACCCGCAGCACCCGGTCGAACCTTTTCTGCGAATGCATCCGGCCTACGCCCAGGATCTGAAACGGGCCGGAATGTTTATTGGCGCCGGATTGGAATCGATCGATATCCACGGCATTGGGGATCAGCCACAATTTCTCACGCGGCACTCCCAGCGAGAGAGCGTTTTGTATCCCCGCGGAGGAGTTGGCCGCCAGGTGGCGCGGAAGGTGCAGGCACAGGCGCCCTAACACTCTTCCGTTCCCGCGAATTTCCCCGAATACGTTGTTGCGAATGGCGCCAATGGTGGGAAGGCCCAATGCCCGGCCCGCGAATGCCGCGTACAGGTTCGTATAAAAATGCTGGCTCTGGACGATGTCGGGCCGGGCCCGGCGAATTTCCTTGTAGATTTGAACCAGGCGCCGCACGCGGCTTTGTTTTTGCCCCACCCAGACGCAGCACACGCCCAGTTCTCTAATCGGGCGCTCCCAAAACTCTCCCTGCGTCAGGCACAAAAGAGTCACCCGCAGTCCGGCCTGCCGGAGCTGCTCCAGCATGTAGAACAACTGGCGCTCCGCCCCTCCCTGCCCCAGCGTCCCCGCTAAAAAGCAGATGTGACGCCCGGCTAATTGCTCCCCGTGGTCAGATCGGGCGCGCATCCGAATTCCAGTGCCGGGCCAGCATGGCGGCAATCGTGTCCCGCCAGCGCTCTAAGGAGTAATCGGCCGCCGTCAGCAAGGCCTGGCGGGACATCTCCCTGTACCGTTCGGCATCGGAAAGGCAATGCCGCACGGTGCCCGCTACGCAATCGGGAGATGCCCTCTCCATGAGCAGGCCGCCGCCAGCCGCCAGTAGCGCCGGAAGGACGGAGACGGAAGTCGTTACGACAGGCAGGCCGCACGCCATTGCTTCCAGGACCGCCTTGGGAAATCCTTCCGACGATGTCGTCGGAAAACAGAACAATCCGGCCTGACGAAGAAGTTCGAGAACCCGTTTATGTCCCACGGCGCCATGAAAAGTGACTCTATCGGAGACGCCCATCCGGGCCGCTAGCGCCTTAAAATCCGGCAGCGCGCCGCCGCCGCCAACCACATCGAAGTGAATTCCCGGCATACTGGCCGCCAGCAGCGGCAAGGCTTCAATCACGACTCCGGTCCCCTTGGCATGCTCCTGCCGGCAGACGATAATCAGCCGCGGAGCGGGTTCGGTCCGTTCACAGCCGGCCCTGTACTTCTTGAGGTCGGCATCGCGCAAAGATGTCGAGAAGATCCAGGAGACGTTCGGGTTCTTGGCCGAGGGCGGATGGGCAGCGCCGCCCGTGGCCAGCATGACGTTCCGCCCCCCCGCAAAACGTTCCATGAACCATTTCCAGAAATGTTCCGCCGCTGTCCGCTCATTGGCCCAGTTGCCGCAATGCCGGACAAGCAGCGGTTTGCCCAATGCAAAACCCAGGAGCATCCCGATGGTGCCGACATCTCCCGGCACCGGAGCGTGCACGGCATCCGCGCGCAAAGTCTCGCCGAGAAGGACCGGCAGGTTCCGGAAGACCCACAATACTATCGCCAGTTTTCCCCAAATGGCCCTGCCCTGCACGGGCGTCAAAGGAATAACCCGGAGTCCGGGACCGGCCAGCGGAGCTTCGCTGGTTGTGTTGCCGCTTTTAGCCACCGGGACCACTATCCGGGTTTCACCAAACGCCTCGGCCAGCGCGCCCATCTGGAACGGAAAGCCGCCATCGGTGGCAAAGCCAGTGGGAGACGAGCCGCTAGGCCAGCAGAGCTTGTGAGAGAACACGGCCAAGCGGGCGTCCCGCAGCGATTTCATGCGCCCCTTGGTTTCATCCGCCACGCCGCGGCGATACCGGTGGCCTTCCCGAGAACGCCCTGCCAATCCTTGCCCGCCCGCGAACGAACGGCAAACGCCAGCATCCGGAATAAATCGAACACCTGGACACGCCAGAACCGCCACTCCTGCCGCCACGTTCTTTCCGGCACGATATCCATGAATACGAAGCGATAGTTGACCGCCGTCTTATAACCGATGCGGCGCGAATTCTGCCGCCCCCCTTGCGCGTGCAGATGCTGGCAGCACGCGCGTCCGTTCTCTACCAGTGTCCATTTTCGTTTTGCCCGCAGGGCGAAGTGGGCGTCCTCCAGCGTCCCGTAGTCGCTGAAAAATTCGTCGAACCGCAGACCGCTGTCGATGACTTCCCGGCGCCAAAGCGCGCAGTTGGAGCCCATGAAATCAATCTCGCGCACACCGTCATGGGGCGGGTGCAAATAGCGGTTGATCGGATAACCGGATTGAAAGTCGTAACGGCCCGGTTCATAAGTCGTGAACAATCGCATACGGCGGTACCAGCGCCACCGGGGAGACTTGGCCGGGTCCAGAAACTGGTTGGTAATATAACCGGCCATGCCCCCGATACGCCGCTCCGTATCCTTCTCATAGACTTCAAGCATCCGCTCGAAATAATCCGGATTGAGCCGGACATCGTCATCGATGAAGGCAATATATGCGCCCTGTGCGCGGTCAATGCCAATATTGCGCTGAATCGCGGTCCCGCCGCCCCGCCGGATATAAACAAGGCGGTAATTGAGAGTGGGCAGAATCGACTGGACGACGGTTTGCGTATCGTCTTCCCCTTCCGGCGCCCCGTCAACGAGTACGACCTCCAGCGGCAGCACCGTCAGCCGCGTCAGGTTGTCAAGCATCGCCGCAACCTCGCCCGGCCTCCGCAATGTAGGCGTGACGACAGAAATAGTGGGCATTCTAGTTCCCATCGGCAGGCATGGCCAGGGCCGCATCGAGCGCCCGTTGCCCAGTCTTAATATCAATTTCGCAGATCACTGTCTTCTCCCACGGGTTTCGATACACAACTTTTCGCACCCACTTCCTTGGCTCCGCAGGGGCCTCATCGGCGTCCAGCACCACGAATAGCCTTCGATCAATACTGGAAAACGCCGATGTCCAATAGCTCTCCAACGGAAATGGCCGCACCTGGCTTCCTGGCTTTGGTCCGCCGGGCAAGCCGTCAAAGACATACAGCGGATAACCCTGGACCAAAAATAGCGCATCCGGATGCTTTTGGAACAGTTCGACTATGGTTCTTCTGGTATCTTCCTTGGCCGAAAACAATAGTCCGTAGCTGGGAAAGGAGACAGGCGCGGAAGTGCTGTTCAAATTCGGCGCTTTGCTAGGGCTGTATCCCAGCACGATTCGAATAATATTCGGTCGTTGGGACTTTATGGCGGCTCGCAGCGGCATCGCCACGCAGAGATAGGCCAGAAAGACGGTCAGTATTCCCCGTGCTCCCCACGCTATGACGGCCCTCTGGCTGCCGCAGAGAATTATGCAAACCAGCACCCAGCACAACTGAACCGGTTCATAATAGCGCGGCACTCCAAGAAAAAAGCCGCGGCTGACAACGATCAGAAACACCACCAGCACCGCCGGCAGAATCAATAGCGGCAGCGCGAGGCTTTCCTTCTCTCGCGGACTTGCGTTCCATCGCAGAACCGGTGCAATGAGAATCGCCAGTACGCTCAGCACGCCGGCGGCATAGGCGATTAGAGGCCAATCGACGCGCCCAAGCACCCATTCGGGAACCGGACTCCCGAAGATCATAATGCTTGTCAGATAGCTATTCCTGGCGACTGTGATAATCTCCGAACTAACCAAGCCGGACTCATACATACCTCCAAGGGGTATGTATACTGGGCCGCTTTTCATGAATAGTAAAACAGGAACCGCCAGCAGCAGCGAACTCACTCCAAAGGCGGCATAACGCTTCAGCAATTCCTTCCAATTCGGCATCGCGGCCCAAAAGATGATGACGCCGGCCGCGAGGGGAAGAAACGCGCCGGCATAACGCAATGCGAATAATGCACCGGCGAGCAGCCCGGCGGCGGCGGCCTGCGCACTACCCGGCGAACCGGCCAGCCGGTTTGTCAGAAGCGTCACCCAAGGAACGCCAGCCCACAGAAAAACGTCGGTCCCCTTCCACTGCGGGCTGTAGAAGACGGGTACAAGCGTGGCGGCAATCAGAGGGACGGCACGCAGAACACGGGAGGATCCGGTTGCCGGAGCCTCAAGAAACACCTTCCCGCAGACCCAGGCCCAGCCGAGCCATCCCAGCGCGGTCGAAACACTATAGAGAAGTTTCAGCGATGTAACGAGCGATAGGCCGCAGCCGAGCAGCGCCGCGATGGCGATGGACAAACCGGGCGGCCATTGCGTCAGCAGTACTGCGTCCTGGTCCGGGGCGATATCGAAACCCGATGGCCGGGGATGGCTGGTATTGGTAATGCCCTGACCGTCCACGAGCCGTTGCGCGGCCTCCAGTTGTTGCGCCTGATCCATGCCGGCCTGGAAAGGAGCGGCGACACGCGCGAGGATCACCAATACAGCCGAAAAGAGCAGCAACCGGGGAACCCAACGCGCCCAGAACAAGGCGGTATCCGGGATCGCGAGCGGCGGCAATAATTTTGAATCAACAGCCGGTATCATATGGGTTCCATTTCCTCGAAGTCATAGTCTGGAACTACATACCACTCCCTGCAAGCTGCAGCAGGATAGAGGCTACTCTGCCGCTGGAACGGCCATCCAATGTATATCCGAACATTGTCTCCAATAAACGGCGGCGTTCGCAACTTCGAGCATCGGGAGTTTCCAGCGCCTTACTCAATAGCCGCTCCATATCTCCAGCCGAGCGGGCGACTTCCACGGCGCCGCTCGAAACAAGCGGTTTGTAGTGATCGAATTCGTAGTATCGCGCGCAGGAATCCGCTTTGAGATCCACGCCCGGCGGATCGTATCCGACATTCACAACCGGCTTATCGAACATGCACAGTTCCAGCGATACGGTTGAGGCGATATTAATTCCCGCCGCGCAATGCCGCAGCATGTTCGTCAGCAATGGAATATCGTCCACCTTCGGCGTCAGCCACGCCGCCTCCCAGGGAATATCGGGGAACAGAATATCCGGTCGCCTCTTTTTAAGCTCCTCAAAACGTCCCGTCCGGTCCTTCGGATACACGCGAACCAGCAGTTGCGGCTGTCCGTAATGCTTCATGCGGCCCAGCATTTTCGCGATCTCTTCCACCACTCCCGGCTCACCCGGCATGTGGTTGGCCATGCCTGTGCTGTAGAGAACGAACGGCCGGCCGGGGTCGGCGCCAACCCGCTGGCAAAACTCCTCCCGGCTCCAGTGATTCTCCGCCCGGAAATGGAAGTCGAACTGGGGCGTTCCCACAACAGCGATCTGTTCGGACTGGATCGCCGGGTAGATATTCCGCAAATCACGTTTGATCGATTCATTCCAAACCAGGTAGTGATCGTAAGGAGGTACGATACGCCCCTGCGACGTCAGGTTATCCCAGGAGAATAGAAACGCGGCCGTCGGAATGCCCAGCCATTGGGCGGCATTAACCGCCTGCACCGCCGCCCGGCCATGCACATGCGACCCATTAAAAACCAGCGTCGGTTTCAGGCTCTGAAAGAGCCGGACGAACTCATCGGAGTTCCGGAACCACCAACTGGCTTTCCTCTCCCAGCCGGAGAGGAGTTTCAGACCCGGCTGGTTGGAGAAGGGAGCGCAGAGGAGTTTCTTCAGCCCTCGTTTCAACCGGGCGCGGCCCGTAGCGGCTTCGGCATCCCGGATCCGCCATCGATCCTGAGCCGCCATCGACCATAACGCACGCCCATGCGCAATGTCGAGCATCTCCCGCGTAAACCCGACAATCCACGCCTCGGGACGGTCCGTAAGGCGGTGGAATCCCTGATAGCGGCCGGCGATCAGCTTTTGAAAATCGTCGTCCGGGACAACCGAAAGAACCGTTACCTTCGCATGGGCCGCCACTTCATCCAGCGCGCCGCTATAGATAAAATTGCGAATCGCTTCCCCGCGTGGAAGCACGGCCACCACATGCGGCGTGTCCAGCGCCGGAGTCCGGCGGGCTGTCGCTGCTGACGGGTTGCGGCTAGCTTGGCTTACTGTATTCATGGCCTGGTCAGGCTGTCCGGCTTTCGCTCACCGGCGGCCATCGACCATCATTTCCGGACCGCGCCCGCCGGCGGGTGTGCCCGTTGCCGGATCTTCGGCGTCCGGAGATTCCCGTGACGACATATTCCCAGTCTGTAACAGGCCCGCAATTTGCATCACTCCGTCGGCCATTCGCTCCGCCGCATGGCCATCCACCTCTCCGCATATAAACCGCAGCATCTCTTTCCTTTGCGCGCCGTGTAACTCCGGAGTGCGCGAGTAAACCCGTATCGCTTCCAGTATTTCGTCCGTGTCCTTTGCCAGCCATGTGCCGCCGCTCTCCGTAATCGGCTTGTAATGATCCCACTTGTAGTTAATATCCCGCACCAGCTCGCCGTTCGGCATGCCGGGCTCGGGGTCGAAAGTCACGTTGATAACGGGTTTATCGAAAACGGCTCCGTCCAGCACAATGGAAGAGCAGAGGTTGACGATGATATCGGCGTGCCGCATGGTGTTCACCCACTCCACGATGCCCTCATCCGTTGGACAGGGAGCGCCGGGCGCATCTTCCTTCGGCCCCTGGATCGCCACATGGGGAAAGTGCTCCCGGATGGACCCCATCACTTTGTGAAGATGCTCGGGAAACTGCGGATGCGGCCGGATAATGATCTGGGTTCGTTCGAACTCGCTTTTACCGGCCACCCGTTCCAGCAGTTGCAACGCTCCGTAATCTTCGTTGATGAACCGGGGCGATCCCAAACAGTAGACCACCGTCTTTCTAGCCGGATCGAGACCATACCGCCCTAGGAATTCCTCCCGTATTTCATAGAGGCTTTCGTTCCGGAGAATATCGAACTGCGGCGCGCCGGTAACTATAACCGGCCGGTTGCGGCTTTGCGGATGGAGCGTATGCAATTCCCTCCGCATGTTTTCCGACCACACGATATAGCCGTCATAATCCAGCAGCAATCTGGTCTTTGTGGTCAGATTGTCAAACGATGTGACGAAGGCGACGATGGGGATGCCCACCGACTTAGCCGCCGCCATCATCTCCATCTGGCGGGGATTGAACGGGTACATGGTAACCACCGCCGCCGGAGTATTCTGACGGAGCCAAGCCGTTACCTTCGCCCGCCGGCCATAGCGCAGCATCTGCCGCTCCAATAATTTCTCCAAGACCAGCTGCAGCTTAAATGCCGCGGGTATTCTGGCCAGCCACCGCAGGTACGGCCTATCCATCCCCGCCTCATACCGCTTGCGGTGATGCCAGTAACTCTCCCGGCTGACCGACATCCCGGTATGGTCCCAGGCGAAATCGTTAAAGTGCCGGGCCACGGTCAACCAATACGGCGCCGCGTCCAAATCCTTACCGCGTTCAAAATAGCGGGCGGCGGCAAGCTGCCTGGGGAATACCTCATCCTGGGAGGCCGGGCTCCAGACCACGGGCTGAAACCGCTCGCTAAGCCGCGTCAGCAGATTCGTATGCAGAAGGATCCGGTCGGTCAAATAGTTAGTGGATACGAAAACGATCGATCGTTTCATTGCGGTGTCTTCCCATTCTCACGCACGAGTAGATAGTCCTTGTCCGCTCTTTTTATGAACTCGCGCAAAACGGACTCGGTCCGGCACGGCGGGATGGACAAGTTTCTCGTCCGTTGGCATCGTGCCTGCGCGGCCTTTGCGCCTTTGCGGAATTCGCGCAAAACGGACCCAGTCGCGGGTGGGGTTGGGCGTAAGTTAATCGTTGGCTGGGGGCCGCGACCGTCTTGGCTTTTCGCCGCCCCGCTAGTTGGGAAGCTTGATCCACGGGCCGGGACGCCGCGGCGCCAGCGCGACCTTCAGTTGCATCGTGGGCGCGCCCGGGAGCTTTTGCGGGCGCTCCAGAAGCTCTCTCGACTCGGAAGCGGGCGACGTAAACATTGATGTATACATCAGCCGGTCGCTCCGCCAGGCGTGGCCGCCCTTATGATAGCCGTGCGTGTCGGTAAAAATGATGGTGCCTTTCTTACCGGTGGCCTTGACCCAATCGCCAGCCGGTACCACCTTGGCCATTTGTTCATCGACGCTCCGTTTTACGCCATTCTCCATGTGGAATTCGGGCTGGGTCTGGATGCGGCCCTTGCGGTGGGTGCCCGGCGCGTAGGTAAATGGGCCGGCTCCCTCATCGACATCGTTCAAATAGACGAAGACCTTCAAAATCAGCAGATCCTCACGGTCGCGATGCCACAACTGGCTTTCGCGCGCGGCGACGGACGTTGTGAACGTGTGCCACACGTTGTACTCCCGGAGCCTGCAATACATCCCAAAATAAGCGTTCGCTATGTTGAGAATTTTTTCCTGCAACACGAACTTCGCCCAAATACTATCCGCGTCCAGACAGGGCATTTTGCCCAGCAATTGGCAGAGGAAAGTCTTAGCGCCGGGATTTGACGCATCGTTGGCCGCCTCGCGAAGTTTGCCCAACTCTTCGGCCCGGTCCGCTTCGATCCGGTCCACTGCGGCCTGAAGCTGGTCGTACAACGAATTCGTTCCCAGCAATTCTTGCGCCGTTGTCACGCCGATTCCATTCCGGTCTATCTGGGACAACACCGCCTCGCCGGCCGGCGAAAGCGGATGCTTGGTCCGGTCATAGGCGAGAGTAGGCGCGAGATTGTAGACGTACCTCCAGCCCAAGTCGGACCGGCGTAAGGTTTGCCCGATTATGCGGTAAAGCGACGCCATCTGATTTCTCTTTCTCCGTTTACGGTAGCGTATATCAAGTCAAGCGGCAGGATCGAAATACTTGCTTACCTTGGACCATGCCGGCGGTCGACAAAAACTCGCGCAATGCACTAACACTTCTCTGCGCGCCATGAGCACTCCGGCGACAATAACGATCTCCCTAGACCGGCGGACGCCCCGGAAACCTGGAATAAAACCCGGTCGGACACATATCTTTCGGCGGGCCCAAGCAATTTGAAATGCAAGCTGTATACACTTGGCGCCAGCCACAAGGCCGGAAGCCGCGCCGTTATCGCCAGCCGTTCGGGGCTGTGGCCGATGCCGTTCAATAATACGTCGAATTCCGTCCGCCGATGGACCAGTGTGTTTCCCAGTGAATCCTCAATAATGAGAAACAGCCGCGTGAACTCCTTCCCGGCCGGACAATCGAGATATCCGGTGATCGCTAACGGCTGGCCTCCTGAAACTTCCACCTGCGTGCTCTGCGACTGCCCGTTGATCTCGATTTGCCTCCATTGCCCATTGCGCGGCGCCTCCTCGGCGCTTCCGGTATAGAGGCTCTCCCCGTACTTTGTCAACGTGTCGGAAATCTTCCCCTGATGCACTAATTCGCCGTGACTGAGCAGGATGCCGGTATTGCACAGTTCCTTCACCGCCGCCAAATTATGACTGACGAATAGAACGGTCCGGCCGCCGGCGGCGATGTCGCTCATTTTACCGATGCATTTCTGCTGAAATTCAACATCGCCCACCGCCAGCACTTCGTCCACCAACAGTATTTCCGGTTCCAGGTAGGCGGCCACGGCGAAGGCCAGCCGTAAATGCATCCCGCTTGAGTAGTGCTTCACCGGCGTATCGATAAACTTGCCGGTACCGGCGAAATCGATGATCTCGTCGAACTTCCGGTCAATCTCAGCTCGCTTCATGCCGAGGATAGCTCCGTTGAGGTACGTGTTCTCGCGGCCGGTTAACTCAAGATGAAATCCGGTGCCCACTTCGAGCAGCGTGCCCACGCGCCCGTGGATCTCGGCCATGCCTTCGGTTGGTTCGGTAATGCGTGAAAGGATCTTGAGCAGCGTACTTTTGCCGGCGCCGTTCCGGCCGATGACACCCACCACCGCGCCTCGTGGAATCTCGAAGGAAATGTCCTTCAGGGCCCAAACCGTGTTGTCCTTCTCGCCGGAATTACGATGCCGCTTCCGTACCGACTTCGCCCAGCGCCACGGCGCGCTCGCCGTGCTGGCCACCGCGTCCCGCAAAGTGCGATACCGCTCCGCGCGTTCGCCAATCCGGTACCGCTTCGATAATCCATCGACACGAATTGCTATATCGCTCATTACAACGTTTCCCATCCTCCTCTAACGCCTTGCCGCCAACTGCCCGAGACTGATCCACTGCCACACATAAAAGCTGTTCTCCCCAGCGCCAGCCTGATATTCCCGCCAGACACTCCGGGTTTTTTCCGTATCGAGCCAGGAACCGCCAAACCTTTCCAGCGCGTCTTCGATCCGCTCATCCGCCCAGGGGCGCAACGGGCCCCGCAGCCACTCTCGCTGCGGCGTTTGCAGCGGACGCTTGGGAGCTTCCACAACACCGGCGGGCAGCAATCGCGAAGCAATGCGCCGCAGCAGCCGCTTTCGTACGCCGCCGGCAATCTTTCTATCGGCGGGTTGGCGCAATGCCAGTTCAAATAAACTGTGGTCCAGAAACGGCTCACGCAGTTCGGTGGATGCGCGCATGGACACACGGTCGTTGAACCGCAGCGCCCGGGGAATCTTCGTGTAGCGCGCGTCGCGGTACTGCGCGTTTCGCAGCGCGTCCGGAAACGGCCGGGGAGCATCCCACGGTTTTGCCATTTCCAAAAACTCTCCACACAGGCATTCCGGGCGCACCGGCCGGTCGGGGGTACCTTGCATCAGCCCGGCGCTTCGTCCTTCCAGCGCATCCACGTAATAATCGTACCCGCCCCACTGCTCATCCAGCCCTTGCCCATCGAGAAGCACGATGACCCCGGCATCCCGCGCCTTCTGAAACAACGCGGCGTAGGCCAGGGTCGGCAGTCCTCCGAACGGCTCGTCCTGGTGCGACGCGACGGAGGCGGCCAGAGCCGGAACGTCTTCCGGGCGCAGCCGGCATTCGGTCAGCGGATGCTTCGTATGACGGACCATCTGTTCCACCCACGGCAGTTCGTCATATGCCGGGTCACCCGCTGTGAACGTGAACGCCATCGTTTCGCTGTCTTCCCCGCGCACCTTTTGCACGAGGCCGAGCAAGAGAGAAGAGTCCAATCCGCCGCTCAGATTTATCCCTACCGGCACGTCGGAACGAAACCGCAGCCGCACGCTGTTCTCCAGCAGCGAAAGATACTCCTCCTCGACGGCCTCTTCGGGCCGGGAATCGAATTCCGTTCCGCTCCGTTCGGCAACGTCGTACCAGCGGGAAATGGAAACGGCCGCCTTCCCTGATTGGCCGGTGTCCCGCCAGCGCAACAGGTGTCCGGGAGGAAGCGCTTGCACCCCTTCCCAAAACGTTCCTTCCGTATTCTCGTGAAGCCCGCGCTTTAGATAAGTGGCCCACGCCGCGGCATCCGGCCGGGCCGGAACTTGGGCGGCATGGAGCGCTTTGATCTCGCTCGCCAGCAGCAGCGTGCCGTCCGGATGGAGATGGTAATAAAGCGGCTTGACTCCAAAGCGGTCGCGGGCGGCGAACAGGCTTGCCTCGGAACGATCCCAGAGCAGGAACGCGAACATCCCGGTGAATCGGTCCAGACAGGCCTCGCCCCAGCGCTCGTACGCGGCGAGAATTACTTCCGTATCCGTTTGGCTCCGGAACGGGTATCCGGCGAGTTCCTGGCGCAGCTCCAGATAGTTGTAGATTTCTCCGTTGAAGACCACGGCCCGGTTCCCGGTATGGTCCCACATGGGGTTTCGACCGGCAGCGGAGAGATCGAGAATACTCAGCCGTTTTTGGCCGAAAGCGGCGGAGCGGTCCGGATCCGCATACAATCCTTCCCCGTCCGGGCCACGATGGCTTATGGCGTCCATCATGGCGCGCACCGCCGCTTGTGAACCGCCTTGTGGGCCGCCAAAGCTGCCCGCTATGCCGCACATCGGAAAATCACGCCTTTCTCTCGTACGCTTAGTCGCCCGCGCGGCGCCGGCCAGGCCCCAAGAGCCGGATAAGCGCCTCGGCTCGCCCTTTCGGATCGGCAATGTGGCCGGCCAGTTAGTTGGCCCCGCAGCGGCAACCCGGCCTCGAAAGCCCTCATCGGGGCGTATTCCCGGTTTCCGCAAAGGTCCGATTGACGAGCGCCTCGGCTCGCTCCCAATCGGCGGGCGTATCGATATTGACGGGCCCCTCCGGATCGGCAATACGGCTGACCGGCTAGTTGGCCCCGCGGCGGCAACCCGGCCCCGAAAGCCCTCATCGGGGCGTATTCCCGGTTTCCGCGGAGGCCCGCCCGATGAGTGCCTCGGCTCGTTCCCAATCGGCGGGCGTATCGATATTGACGCGCCCGTCCGGATCGGCAATGTGGCCGGCCAACTAGTTGGCCGCGCGGCGGCAACCCGGCCTCGAAAGGCCTCATCGGGGCGTATTCCCAGTTTCCGCAAAGGTCCGCTTGATGAGTGCCTCGGCTCGTTCCCAATCGGCGGGCGTATCGATGTTGACGCGCCCTTCCGGATCGACAAGATAGCCAGCCAGCTTGTTTCCGTAGAGGCTGCCAGCCTCCATCAGCACATCCCGGCGAGTGACGTAGACCGACCCCTCCCGGTGATAAGCGGGCGGCAATTCCTGCCGCCGCGGAATCGGCGCCGCATCGCCCGTACTCAGCCGGAAAATGCCGTCCCGCTCAAAATAGACCCAGCGCGGATTGAAGTCCGCTGGAACGGGACTCATCGTCACTACGGAATCGGCGCCTGACCGCGCCAGCAATTCGATGCAGCCGTCAATATCGGACGCCGTGCGCATGGGCGTGGTTGGCTGCAACAGGCACACCGCATCGAATCGGGCGCCAGCTTGTTCCATAGCCGCTACCGCGTGTTGCAGCACCGGAAGCGTAGGCGTACGGTCCCCGGCCAATTCACCGGGACGCAGAAAAGGCACCTCTAAACCCCACCGGCGGCCCAGTTCGGCAATCTCTTCATCCTCAGTAGTCAGAATCACTCGCGTCAATCTCCGCGCCGCCAGCGCCGCCTCTGCCGTCCAGGCCAGCAATGGACGCCCTCCCAGCGGACGGAGGTTCTTGCGCGGCACGCCTTTGGATCCGCCGCGCGCCGTGACCACTCCCAGAACTGTTAGCGAAGGTTTTGTCAAAACTTTATGCCCCGGCCAGCGCGGTAATCTCCTCTTTGATGTAATGCAGGCGCTTTTGCACGTAGGGCTCCATCTTCACCAGCGACTCCGCCAGCCGCTCGGACACATAACCGTCGCCGTAAAGTGTGCTGGGAGCGTAGCGGCCATGCGTCAATTGCGCCCGCACAGCGGAAACGATCGCCTCGCCATCGGGCACGACGGGCCCAACGTTTTCGGCCACTTCCCGCCCTTCCTGCCGGTTTCCCACCAGCACCACCGGTGTCCCAAAATAGCTGGAGTCGCGAACAAAGCTGCTGGAGTTGCCAACGGCGCACGCCGCGCCGGCGAGTACTTTCAGGTAGTCTTCCGGATTCAGATTGATCAGCGTCCGCAGCCAGACAGGCCGGTTGCTCTCACGGAAAACGCGGATCGCCTTGCTGATGTGGTCGGACCCGGCGTCGATATTCGGCCAAAGCAGAATCGTCTGTACCTGCAGCCGCCCCAAAGCTTCCAGCATCGCCTCCATCTGCCGGCGTTCCCCGCCGTACTCGGTGGTCGTCGGATGGAACAACACCAGCAGATAGGGCTTGTCCACGTCGATGACCGCCCCGGCGCCCTTGCTGTTTATGATTTTGGGGTCAAACCGCCGGTCCAATGTTCGGGCAATATCGCTGCCCGGACAGCCGATGGACAAAATGGTTTCCGGAGCCTCGCCCATGCGGAGAAGATATTCCGCCGCGCGTTGCGTGCTGGGAAAGTGAAAATGCGAGTATTTGGAAATGGCGTGCCGGGTGCTTTCATCGATAGAACCCGATACTTCCCCGCCCTGGACATGCGCGATACATATATTCATGAACGCCGCCGCCAGCGCCGCCGAGAGCGCCTCGTACCGATCCCCAATCAGCAGGACGACATCCGGCTTCAGGTGCTGAAACTCGCTGGCGAACTCAACCACCGCGAAGCCCACTGTCTTGGCCATTGTGGCGGGCGTGGATCCTTCCAGTTCGATGTAGATTTCAGCGTCTACGCGGAATCCATCCTGGCGCACCACTTTGACCGGCGTATCGAATCGTTCCAGAACCATGGTGCCGGCGGCAACCACCTGCAATTCAATCTCCGGGCGGGCCTGCAAAGCGCTCATGACCGGCTTTAGCCGGCCGTAATTGGCCCGGTCCACCAGCACTACACATACTTTCTTCAGCGCCGTATTACTCAAAATCTTCCTCCGTAAAGCGATGATTGGCACTTACCGGCCCGCGCAACCGCCGGTTAACGAACTCCCGAAGGCGGGAGGCAGGCAAGCCGGTACCGGGTTTTTTGGCGGTTATGTCTTCCACCGACAGTGCGATGCCGGCCGGGAGGTCCCGTACCGCCACCAGGCTTTTACTGAAAATGGCGCGCGTCGAAGCCAGCTCCGCCGCCATCGCATTCTTATCCATCGGATGGGCCAGCGCCTTCTCGATAAAGCGCACCCCTTCCACCAGACGAGTCCACTCCGGCGTGGTCAGCGACGAGCCGACGTCAGGCCCGAAACACTCCCGCGACAAGGTCACATGCGCCTCAATGATTTCCGCGCCCATCGCCGCCGCCGCCAGACCCGCGTAAATTACACCGGAATGATCCGACAGGCCTGTTGGACATTGGTAGCGGCCACGAATCTCAGCCATGACATTCAAACCCAGATTCTCCGGCGGGCACGGATACTTTGTCGTGCATTGAAGAACCGCCACTTGCGTCCCGCGGCGGCGGACGCAGTCGACCGCCGCGTCCACCTCTTCCCAGGAAGACATGCCGCTTGAAAGCAACACCGGTTTCCCGGTTCCCGCCATCCATTCGATCATCGGCAGATTCCCGGTTTCACCGGCTCCCACCTTCCACGCCGTAACGCCGATTTCCTCGAGCATCCGGCAGGCTTTGATCGAAAACGCCGACGAGAGAAACACCAGCCCCCGCTCACCGGCATGCGCGGCCAGCCCCCGCCACTGGGCCGGAGTGAATTCCATCCGTTTCCAATAGTCGTAACGGGTTTCATCCTGCGGGCTGAACTTTATCCGCCACGGCTCATCGGGCGAGCTTTCCGCTTCGGCGATATGCGTTTGAAACTTGATGGCGTCCGCGCCGGTGCGGGCGACGGCGTCGATATAGGCATGGGCTGTGCCCAAACTGCCGTCATGGTTCTGGCCCACCTCCGCGATTAGGAAGCAGTGACCGGGCGCGAAGATCATGTGACCGCGGCCTTAAACAACATCGGCAAATGTCTTTTCCATCCGCCGGAAATAGTAGGCTCCCGACAGTAGAACCACCAGCGCGGCCACCACCGACACGGCAATCAGCGGCCCGGGCTGTGTTTTCGTCCCCAGAATGGCCCAGCGGAAACCTTCCACCACTCCGGCCATCGGATTCAACCCATAAACAGTCCGCCATGGTTCGCTTAACAGACTGCTGGGATAGGCGATCGGCGTGGCATACATCCAGAATTGCGTGATGAATGGCACGATGTAGCGCACGTCCCGGTACTCGACGTTCAGGGCCGCCATCCATAAACCCACGCCGAGCGATGTAATCAACGCGAGAAGAATGAAGGCGGGCAGCCACAACGCGTTCACCGTCAAATGCATGTTGTGGTACATCATCATCCCGGCAATCAGCACCAGGGAGATAAGCAGGTCCACCGTTCCCGACAACACGCTGGACATGGGTATGACCAACCGCGGGAAATACACTTTCTTGATCATGTTCGCGCTGGCCACGAGACTGTTCGACGATTGCGTCAATCCGTTGGAGAAAAAATTCCACGGCGTCAGGCCGACCAGGGCGAAAACCGGGTACGGAACGCCATCGGATGGAATACGCGCCAGACGGCCGAAGAAAACGCTGAACACAAGCATCGTCAGCAGCGGCTGCAGAACGCCCCAAGCCACTCCGAGCGCCGTTTGCTTATACCGGATCTTCACGTCCCGCCACGTCAAAAAAAACAATAGTTCGCGATATTCCCACAATTCACGCAGTTTGAGGGAAACCCAACCCGTTGAGGGCTCAATCCTGATAACGGGAACAGCGGAACCGCCGGCCTTTGTCCGATCTAATGTAGGAAGTATTGTGCTCATGCGGTGCAATTCACTATTCGGTACGAATCAGGCTGACCCAGTCGCGGTTGGCTCGATACCATTCCACAACGGCGCCGGCGCCTTGTTCGTAAGTAGTTCGCGGTTCCCATCCGAGTATTTCGCGCGCCCTTGTAATATCGGCCCACGTGGCGGGAACATCGGCCGGATGGGCCGGCCGGAATTCGATCCGGGCCTCTTTTCCAACGAGCCGTTCCACCGTACGCAACAGATCCATCAGCCGCACGGGACGATCCGACCCCAGGTTGAATATGCCGTGGCCGACGGGCCGTAATCCGGCGATGGTCCCCCGCGCGATGTCGTCGACATACGTGAAGTCGCGGGACTGGGAGCCGTCACCGTAAATGATCACGGGACGGTCCTCGCTGATCCACTGCACAAAACGCAGCACGCTCATATCCGGACGCCCTGCCGGTCCATAAACAGTAAAGTAGCGAAAGACGGTGACATCGATCCCGTAGAGATGGTGATAGGAATAACATAAGGCTTCCGCGCCCTTCTTCGTCGCCGCGTATGGCGACAGCGGGCGGTTCGTATCGGTTGCCTCGTTATAAGGTAAAGGGTTGTCGGCCCCGTAGAGGCTCGATGTTGAAGCCAGAATGAACTTGCCCACACGATTCCGCCGGCAGAACTCCAGCAGATTCAAGGTGCCGGTCACATTGGTTTCGACGTACACCCACGGGTTCTCCGTACTCTGCCGCACGCCGGCCCGGGCCGCCAGGTTGACGACGGCGTCGAAGTTTTGGCCCTCCAAGGGGGCCAAGGCGTCACCGCGGCCGATATCGGCTTCATGGAACAAGAAATTCGAATGAGCCTTCAGCCGGTCAAGCCGCCAGTGCTTCAGCCGGGGGTCATAGGCGTCGTTGAGGTTATCCATGCCTGTAACCCGGTGCCCATCGGCCAGCAATAACTCACAAACTCGCGCGGCGATAAATCCCGCCGCCCCAGTTACTAGATAGTGACTCATGAATTACGTTAACTCGTCTTATAATACTTCTCGTAATACCGGTAGTTGCCGCTTGGGCCGTCCCGTTCGTCCCAGTCATTCAGAATAGCGCCTAGAATATAGACGCCGTCTTCCTGCAAACGCTGGCACGCCGTGACGCCGTCGGCCCGGCCGGTGTCGCCGGACCGCACCACAAGGATCGTTCCATCGGCCAGACCAGCCGCGACGCGGCCATCGGCGAACGGCAGAATAGGGGGCGTATCGATCAAAATGTGATCGAACTCGCGGCGCAGACGGCCCAGCAGTTCCCGGAAACGAGGAGCGTAGAAGACCGATGTCGTATTGACGACAGTCGAACCGGCCGGCAGCACATACAAGCCGGGTACGTCGGTGGGGAATCCCAATTCTTCCGGTGTATAGTCGGCCACGGGTGTGTGATTCATCACCAGATCGGTAAGGCCGGGAGACCGCTCGACCTGGAAGACAGAGTGCAGCCGCGGCATCCGCAAGTCGGCATCGATCAGCAACACCCGCAGATTCGCTTCGGTCAGCGCGATGGCCAGATTGCAGGCGACCGTCGACTTCCCCTCCCGCGGCGCCGGGCTGGTGATAACGAATATCTTCGACCGGGAGTTGGCCGACATCGCGCCGGACAGGGAGGCGAGCGTATTGCGGAACGATTCGGCAAGAAATGACGGTTTCTGCTGCCAGGTCGCCAATTCCACGATACCGGCAGGGCCGGCGATTTCCGCTTTTGCCCGCCGCGATGTGTTTATCAGCCGCTTCAACCCGGTTCGCCGGTCCATACTGGCGAGAGACGGAATTACACCCAGTTCCGGCACCCGTAGTTGGGCTAGAACATCGCCGGGCTGCTTCAGCCGCCCGGATGTCTTGTATTGAATGACCGCCAGCAGCGCGGCGAGCGTCAGTCCGCCGACAAAGCCGAGTCCGATGTTCATAGTCCACCGGCGAATGTTGTCCGGCTGCAAGTCCGACCGGGCGGATTCGATCATGCGCAGATTTTCCGACGGCAGCGCCGTCGCCAAGCCGGCTTGATTGAGATTCTGCTGCATGGCAAAGTAGAGTTGGCGGTCGTTTTCCACCTGGCGCTTAAGCACGTCGTATTCGACGGCCTTATCGGTGCGAATACCCAGGGTCTTCGCTTCCCGCGTCTGAACCGCGGCCTGCGCTTTCTCGCGCCGCAGAGCGTCTTCGTAATCGCGCCGCAGACGGCTGACCAGCAGTTGTTTATCTCTTTCCAGGTTGGCCTCAACATCGGCAATTTGGGCATTCAGCGTTTTGATTTTGTAGTGTTCGCGGGTTAGCACCCCGCTTTGTTCGGCCAATTGCGACCGCAGCGCATGCAGCCGCGTCAACGGCTCGCGCAGGGTAGCGCCTTCCACCGTCAGGACCAGCGCCTCGACCGACGTGGATTGCACCGATTCCATCGCCGCCTGCTTGGTCGCCCGGTCCGTCTGCAGCAACGATGTTTCCTTCTCCATCTGGAGCAATTTGTTTTGCGCCAGGATATTCTGCTCCGCCGGTCCCATAACGCCGCCCATGACGCCGCCGCCGTTTGTCCGCACGTAGCGCTGGAACGCTTCTTCAGACTTTTCCAGCTTCGACTTCAATTCCTGCGACTGGGTGTTCATCCACTGCGTCGTGCGTTGGATTCCCTTCATCCTGGCACTGAGCGTCTGTTCGACAAACTCGTGGACCAGGGTGTTCAGGTACGCCGCCGCAATCTCCGGATGAGTCGATGTGCACTGCAATTCCACAATACGAGTGCCCAAAAAATTACGGGCTTCCAGGCTTCCGGCAGCCATCCCGATGGCCTGCCGCATGGCATCAACCGGATCTTGCGGGGCTTCCCGGAAAATTCGGGTATTGACGAAGTTCCGCAGGCTGTAGACACCGCCTGTCGGCACCGGCGGCAGCGAAGGAACGATTTCCCGCTCCAGTCTCGCCGCGACTTCCCGTTTCACCGTGGAACTGCGCAGAATTTCCAATTGCGTGCGGATGTTGCTGTCCGTTGGAGAATATGCGCCGGATTGCGGATCGAACGCGGCGCCGAGTTTCTCCATGTTGCCGACGAGCGGAACCTCGGCTTTGGCATCGGCCCGGTAAAGGATTGGCTTCGGGAGGGTGATCAGGAACCCAATTACGGCGCCTAGCACGGCCGAACCCAGAATCAGTCCTTTTTTCCGCCGGAAAATCTCCCAAAAGTTGTGCAGTCCTTCGCCGCTCTGCTCCGCCTCCATGAACGTCTGGGAAGCGGTTGTGACTGGCGGCGGTTGGCGAAACATCCTATCTAACGGATACCGCGAGTTATCCCCGCGGTCCTCAAAGCCATCATCCCTCATTGCTTCCTCCGTACATCTAGTTCCGCCGCAACGTTATAAAGAGTAGTGACGTCGCTAAGCCCGGCAACATGATCGCCGCATACCTTCCCACGGTTTTACCCACCGACGATCCCTTGGCCCGGGGTATAAAGAGGACATCGTTCGGCATCAACTGGAAGTCCGGCGACTTGCCCTCCAAGATGCTCTTTACGTTGAGAGGGATCTCGGCCCTGCGGTTCGTATCGAGAATCTGACGCAGCACTTTCGCTCTTTCCGGATCCGCCGTGGTGGGAACTCCGCCGGAAACCGCCATTAATTGCATAACGCTCAACGAGTCCCGGTCATTCAGCGGGAATCCTCCCGACTTGCCCGCGTCGCCGCTGAGATACACCATCTCCTCGGCGCCTACCCGGATGACATCGTAGGGCATCAGCACGATATCTTCTTCCGGTTCCATGGTTTCCAGCAGCCGGCTGATGCTGACATTCGCCGAACTGATTTTGCGTTCCCGGTCTTCCTGAGCGCCGGCAAGAGGTATCCGGCCCCATTCGGCCCGCCGGGTGACACGCAAACGCCGGCTGGCGTTGGGCTGCAGTCCGCCCACCGTCATCAACATCTCCACCAGCGTCCGGCGGCCCTGCAGCGGGTAAATCCCAGGCTTGACGAAAGCGCCCAGAAAAATGACCGGATCGCCGCGATACTGAACGACCGTGAGACTGACCCTTGGCGAACGATAGAACACCACCAGCAGTTTGGTGAGTTCCGCTTCCAATTGCTGTAACGTCAGACCACTCGCTTTAACAGGGCCCACCACCGGCAATTGGAGGTTCCCATCGCTGTCGATACGGAACGCCTTTTCATTCAATTCCTCGGCTTGGGGCACACGAATCATAATCTGATCGTTGGCGTCCAGAATATAACTCAACCGCAGCCGGTCTCCTTCGGCGCCTGCCGGGAACGCTCCCTGTGCGGCTGTCTGCGTTCCTGCAGCGGGTACGCCCGGCGGTTGCTGCTGGGCGGACAAAACCAAACACCCCGCCAGAATGGCAATCGCTCTTGTCAGTTGCATACTTCAGCCTTTCCGGCGTCGTCTTGTACGGTCTCAGCCTGCGTAGCCGAACTGGGGATCCCCACAGCGGAAGAGTTCACGGAACGATCGCGGATCTGCAGCAATAACTGTTCGACCTGCTCACCCAACTCGGCAATCATGCGATTCAGATTTTTCAGCGGCGCCAGTCCTCCATCATAGCCGTTTTCATTGTTAAGAATGAGCTTCTGCACCGCCGAACGGGAGAGTTCCGAGACGCTTCTCGCCCCCTCCAAATCCTGGCACAGGCTCGACAATTTTTGAAACTCTTCATGCGAGAGCCGAAAATAGACTACGCGGTTTTTAGGGCTTACAACTGGCATCGATACCCTTCCCGATCACGGCCATCACGCACCCGCCGGCGGCGGGGGCGACGGCATCCACTCCCATTGACGGATGCGACGGCCGGATCCAGCCGCCGTCAATCTCAACCGCCACAGACCGTTGCAACAAGTGCACGGAAACCACCAGCCGGTAATCGCTCTTCGAACAGACCAGTACTCCTTCGAGCCCGGCCAGCGGACCGCGGATAATCTGGACCTTCCCCCCGGCCGGCAAGTACGGCCACTGGGAGACGGGTAGTCTCGCGTTCAAAATCATGCGGATACCGTCAATCTCCTCCGGACTGACCGGCCCCGGCGAATTTCCGTAGCCAACAATACCGATGACTCCAGGCGTGGTGAGGACAGGCAGACGGTTGTTCACGTCCAAACGGCAGAAAACATATCCCGGAAACAACGGCCGGTGTACCACTTTCCGCCGGTCCGACCATTGCCGCAGGGTCCGGTAGACCGGCGACAACTCTTCGTACCCTTTTCCCCGAAGCGCTTGGGCGACTGTCTGGTCGAAATTCGATTTGACTCTTACCGCGTACCAGTCCATTTCTAGCCCTTTACCAAAATTCCTAATCCTCTACCCGAACCGGAGGGTGCCGCAATTGAAAGCGCGCTACCGCCCTGTCGGTCCCCAGGAACCTAATTTTCTACTGCTTTTGTCTTAAATTGTGACGGTCGAATAACATTGATGGAAGCTTTTCAGGCCATCGCACCTTCATGTTCGGGGATTCATTGACAGTTGTCAATAGTATGTAGTTCCTAGGACTTATGGGTGAGTACGGCGCGGATAGGCCCCTCTAAGATCCTATCTCCCGGGCCACGCGGATCGCATTCGCCATTAGCGTAAAAGTCAGATTTTTCGCTGGAAGCGAGGGGAACGTAATCCCATCGGCAAAGAAAAGATTACTGAAATCATAGCTGCGGCAGGAAGGCGAGCAGTGCAGCGGCGCCGTCTGCCGGGTCATCGGGATCATCCCCGCGTAATGAACGCTTGCCCCCATAGGACGGATGTGGGTCATGGGCGGAGGCGCAACGCACCCCATCTCCCAAAGTACCTTCCGAAACCGCTTCCTGGCCGAAGCTATTTTTTCCGGCTCCGCTTTATCCGGCTGGTATTGAATGGCTAATCGGGTTTCGTTATCCGGTTCCAGCTCCACATAGTTGTCTTCCCGGCGAAAGTCGGAGAAATTGATGTTCACCAGTCCAAGGGCGGCATGCAGGTTCCGGAACAAAGAGGTGGAAGTTCCCAGATCGAACGGAAGATTCTGCGCGATAGGATGGATCAGCGCCGTTTTCAAGGTCGTCACGAGCCCATGCACGTAGTCGGCGGCGGCGGCACCGGTAACGCCCATCGCCAACTGGTGGTACTGGTAGTTTTTAGGGTTAAATTTCTGGCCCAGCAGGGATATGTTGACGAAGGGCATCAGAACCTGGCGGTTGTCCATCAACCCGCGTAACCGGACCCGCTCCCCGCTGTCCCGGTAGATCGATTCCAGAAAGATTCCAGCCGAGGAAAGCGCGCCGGCGGCAAGGACCAGATTATCGGCGGGAATTTCCCGCTCGGTCCCATCGAGCGAGGATGCAATCAGGCTGCGAACGATCCCGCCAGTCGTAAACCGGAAGTGGCTGGCATAATAGCCCCGCAGATATTGAAATCCCGGGTGGCGGAGGCACTCCTGCAACGTCACTACAGGGGTATAGAGGGACTGCGAGGGACACCCCCATAAGCAACGTCCGGAATAATCGCACGCTTTCCGCCCATTCAGTTCCCGGCTTAAAACCGCGCTGCGCGACCGGCCGATGAAGCAACTGAGGTCTCCGTTCAGCTTTTCGCGCCGCTGCGTATAAGCCCCAAGCAACCGTTCGGAGTGTTCGTCCAGCCGGAGCGGTTCCTGCAGCCCGTCATGGACAGGGAAAAAAGCGGCCAGATCGTCGCTCGCTCCGGTTACCCCGATGCGCCGGGCGGTCTCTCCGTAATAAGGACCAAGCTCCCGGTAGCCGAAGGGGAAATCGGCCAACTCCTCCTCCCGGAATGGATAACAGCCGCCCGTCCATGCCTCCGCCAAGCCGCCCGCGGCGAACGATACCAGCGGAGCAAACCCCCGGGCTTGATAACGGAACTGCCGGTGCGGTGAAAAGACGTGTTTCTTGTTGGGCGGAAACCCGTAGTACTCGGCCTTGTTTGAAGGCAGAATCAGCGATTCGAATCCGCTGCCCAGGAAGTAGGCGGCCGGATCGGCAAGGTTCCGCTTCAGGGAGTTTAAGTCGTCGCCGGGCCGCTCCGGCTGGGGACCTTCGCGCCCGACATCCACCATCAGGACGTTCCGGCCCATCTCCAGCGCCGTCTGGGCAAAATGTACGCCGCTGGCCCCGGAGCCGACTACCACGATCGGCGCTTTCACCGCGGACTCCTCGAACCGGCGCCGCCGCGCAGCAGCAAATGCACCGGGCCCAGCACGGCCGTCGAAACGGCAAGCAGCAGGATATACCGCGTCCCCTGGTAAACGCCATTGAGGAGAGTACCCGCCAATCCGCCCGGATCCGGAGTATCCAGCCGCTCAAACGAAGGCGAACCGCACTCCAGCAGCGCCATGGTCAGCACCAGTTTCCGCCGCAGCGCGGAGGCCCTGGCAAACCGGCTGGCGTAGGTGTCGGCGATCCTGGTCATCCATGGATGCCACCGTGAGATGGTTAGCAGAAAGCCGTCAAAGGCGCCTTCCGCCGCGCCGGCCGCCGGGCGCTGTTCATGAAACTCTTTGTATTTTCGCTCCATATAGGGGCCGGGATCCTGGCCGATCAGAAAACGCGAATAGACCCGGCACTCCCGTTCCCATACGGCGCTCATTAGCGGGCGACCGCCATTCGCAGGATCTCGCGCACCGTTGTCATCCGGCCCGCGCCGGGATGCGGCGTGCCGGCCGTGCCGTCGCTGGTAAACGACGTCAATTGACCCGCCGTAACAGGTAGTAAAGGCAGCATGAACTTTTCCAATATTGCCAGCACCGCGGAAAGTGGCCCAACGGGAATGGGAAGCAGTCGCGCCGGTTTCCCATATACAGTTTGCCGGATTTCCACCAGCAGATCTTTCATTGTCATCACGTCCGGCCCGCCGAAATCGATGGTTTGGCCGTCGAATCGGCTGGCGCGCAGCAGCGACAGCAGCCCCTTTGCCAGGTCGTCCACGAATACCGGTTGAACAATGGCGCGGCCGCCTCCGAATAGAGGAACCACCGGAGCGCCGGCCAGCCGCGAAAGGCCTTCCAGCACCGGAGCGCCCTTGCCGAAAATCATGGTGGGCCGGACGATGCAATACTCAAGTCCGCTTTCCCGCACCAAAGCTTCGGCCTGCAATTTGGACTGCGCATAGTAGTAATGTTCGATATCCGGAAATTTCACGGCGATGGTGCTGACATGAAGAATTCGCTTCACCCCGGCCTTATGGCATTGGTCCAGTAGGATACGCGTGCCTTCCCGGTTGACGCGGAAGTATTCGGCGGGCGGATTGTTACCGGTCGCCGCCGCCAGATGCAGTACCGTTTCGCAGGTTTTGAGGACCCGTGCGTAGGATTCGCCATCGAGAAGATCGCCTCCGATTGTCTCGGAGGCATTAGCGACCGGTTGGCCAGACCGGCTCAGGCATACAATTCTTCCATCGTGCATTGAATTGGCCAGTGCAAGCACGCGCCGGCCAAGGTATCCCCCGGCGCCGGTAACAAACAGCGATCGTGTCATTAGCTAACATTCAGACTCGCACGCCACCGGCCCCGGCGTCGATGAACCGTTCCGGCTATTACCTATGAGGTGTTGCCTTTTTCGCGCTTCCGCACGGCGCGGCCCCGGCACCGCTCATGGAGCGATGGGCATTTGCTTTACATGACCCCGCCTTCCGATTTCAGCTCAAACCCGGAAAACCATCCCCGGGTCATTCCACCGAAAAGACGCTTGGCAAAAAAGGGTTCCAGCCAATTTGGTCGAGGAGGGCCACACAGCGGCGCTTGCCATTTCCGCTAGGGTGATAGCGGGGCGCATGATTCGCGACTGGCAAACCCAAATTCACGGGAAGGGAGGGTTCCCACGCCTTACAAGTTTCGGCCCGATCGATATTGACAGCACGCTGACCGGGCCGAAGGTTAACTATTTGGATTGTCCCACCGTGTAGTAAGAAGTGGGCCTCTCTACGCAACTGGCTTGCGGGCTTCTTTGGAATGATGCGTAGTAGCGTATTACGGGAGAAGGGTTTCCCAGGTACCTCCTCTGCGGCAAGACATACTTGCCGTTTTGCGCCTTGCTTTTGGGAGTGCAGCACAAGCTCGGGGCTCGGTCGAAGAACTGCCTTTGAAATCAACGTCGGCCTCGGTGGCTTAAACCGGCAAGACGGAAAACCCCCAATGTTCCGATCAGGAAAGGGCCGAGGTTGAGCGGACGTTGTCTTTTCGTATCACGATTTACAACTCTCAACCCCGACCTCGTGCTGCTCTCCTTCATGACGCGCTCTCTCATTTTCGCAGAGCGGCCCGGCACACCCAGCCATGGTTCCGGCACTTTAGTCCGGTTGTCTATACACAATCAGATCCGTTAGAATGCAGAGGCCTCCCAGCATGTCTTCCACGCAACAAAGTT
>Ga0163150_10000973_pt1 | contig 50534 bp, 38 predicted proteins | sample OliLakLV19P2IB_FD_148628 | JGI IMG/M metagenome (GOLD analysis project Ga0163150, IMG submission 148628) | Freshwater microbial mat bacterial communities from Lake Vanda, McMurdo Dry Valleys, Antarctica - Oligotrophic Lake LV.19.P2.IB | ecosystem: Environmental > Aquatic > Freshwater > Lake >... | reverse complement strand
GTTTTGCAGCGGAATCAAATATTAATTCCGCTGCAAAACCCCGCCAGTTGGGCGTTTTCGGCTGTTGTCGTGAAAATCTGGTATTGAAGATGAAGGACTTAACAAGAGCCAATCCCGCGAAGTCGGCTCGGGACGGGGGTTTTGAAGCAGGATCAAATATCAAATATCGCCTTCCGTTAGTCAGAACCCCGCCAGTGCAAAGCAGATGTCCTTTCGCGAGCAGAGTCCTGGATACACTTTCTCAGCCAGCAACTTTTGAATGCTTATCAGCTTCAGCGGACGGTTAAGGCGCTATGCGGAAAGTGCCAGCCTTTCGGTTTGCTTGTCCAGATCGCGAATGACTCTCTGAATGGCTTCAACCTCGGACTCCTCGAAGAAAGCTTCGCCACACTGAGAGCAGACCCATGCAGGAATTGTGTCAAGGATCAGATGGTATCCCTTCCGATCAATGTGAAATGGAGCGGTGTCAAGGCAAGATGGAACGCGTGGTGAACCTTGCGAACGGCGTCAGGTGCGTCCGCGATCTCCGCGGCTGTCACGTCCGACAGCACTGGTATCAACCGCTCGCGCGGAAGTCTCGCATCAGGGCTTGCGACCACGTGACGAATTCAGGGTCGAAGCACCCGCCGAACACTGACGTGTCCACGTAGATCCGGAGTCCATGTTAGATGAAAGTCGAGCTACGGAGTCCAATTATGTATGCTACACAGCCCGCAGTCTAACTCGAAATGACTTCTTTTTGCTTGGACCGCCTTGTCATCCACTGACTTCAACTATCCCGTCCCCGCTCCACGTTTATAGAAAGCACGATGCAGCCTAATTCCCACCGGGTGTTGGTTTTCAATGGTAGGGACGCGCTGCTGCGCGTCCGCGACCGTAAACCCAACATAGACGCGCAGCACCGCGTCCCTACCCGATCGGGTTTATACGCCCTCCCGAATGTTTTCACAGCTTCAGGGGCTGGGGGGTGAGGGGGAGTCTGCGTCGGCTGAAGTCCGTCCCAAAAACCGAACAAAATGGAAACCTCGAAACCGTGGCGAGAAAATTCAAACGGTGCCGCCCCCTCCTCAGCCCTCTCCCGCGTTTGGGCGAGGGGAACGGAAGTCTATCGAATTTTTCGAAAGACGAAGAGCGTCGTCACCCTATTCTGTCATTCTCATTACGGCACTACGACACTCTTGGTGGACTGCCACCGTTGCGTCGTCTCGATGGCCTCCATCACGCGATCGAGGGGAAACCGGTGGGTCACGAGTTCTTCGAATGGAAAACGTCCGCCCTGGTTGCGCAGGAACTCCAATGCTTGTGACATATGCCGATGCTCGCTTCCCCAGGAACCCTGGAGCTGCAGCTGCTTCCGCGTGATGTGATGAGGATTGATGGAGACTTCGCCGGCATCCCCGTAGTGGCCCAGCACGAGAAACTTGGCGCCGTCGCGGCACATATCGATGGCTTCTGGGACCACTTCGGGCGAGCCGACGCATTCGATCACAGCATCCGTGCCATATCCGCGCGTCAGCTCACGCACGCGCTGGATGCGCTTCTCGGCGGAAGGCAACTGATCGATATTTAGACACTCGGAGGCGCCAAAGCGCCACGCCGTCTTAAGTCGCTCCTCTGGCCCACCGATGACGATCACGCGGCTCGCTCCATGGTCGAGCGCCACAGCCAAGGCTGCCAACCCGACCGGGCCCGCTCCCTGGATCACGACCACGTCGCCCCAATTCAATCCCATGCGTTCGATGCCATGAATGGCGGTGACCAAGGCGCACCCAGCACCGATCACGCGCTCGGTGGAGAGCTGGTCGTCAAGCTTGAAGATCGCTGTCCCGGGGCGGAGGTAGATAAACTCTGCGTAGCCTCCGCTGCAGTGGGGCGGCTCATCGCAGTTGTAAGAAATGCCATAGGCCTTGCGATTCAGGCAGCGCGTCGGCTGACGCTTTTCCTTGCAGTAGAAACAGTGGCCGCAGGCCAGTGAAGAGCTCCAGGTGACCCGGTCTCCTTTCTCCAACGGTGCGCCGCGCCAGTCCTGCCTGAGGGATTCTCCGCACTGTTCAATGATGCCAACGGCTTCATGACCCAGAATATTGGGGCGGGGAATGGGCAACTGTCCTTTCCACAGATGGACATCAGTGCCGCAAACACCTGCCATCTGAACGCGAACCAGAGCCCCGCCTGGATCGATGGATTGTAGCAGCGGAAATTCACGCACTACGATCGGACCTTTGAATTCGCCCAGAACAGCGGCTTTGAAAGTTGCAGGCATGGTTGCAAGGTCTCCTTTTCGCGTGCATTGTAGCGGCACGGCCTGGATTTACAAATGATTAACCGTGCTGCCGCGGGTTCCGTATACTCTACGTCGATGACACTTCGATCTACCCTCCAGCGCAGCCTAAGCATTCTCAAATCACTCATCGAGATCGAGTCCGTAAACCCAACTCTGGTTCCTGGCGGGGCGGGCGAGCGGCGCGTTGCCGAGCAGCTGTTGTCTGTGTTGCAGGCGGAGGGCATCGCCTCCAGTCTGGAAGAAGTTTGCCTTGGCCGCTTCAACGTCGTAGCTCGCGTTCGCGGCGCAGGTTCTGGACCTCGCCTTCTTCTCAATGGACACCTCGACACGGTCAGCGTGGAAGGGATGACAGCGCCGTTCAAAGCTCTTGAGAAAGATGGCAAAATCTTCGGGCGTGGCGCACTGGATATGAAAGCGGGACTCGCGGCTGCCACTGCGGCTCTAATCGCCGTGCATCAGGAGAGGGAAAGTTACTCCGGCGAAGTGGTTCTGGCAGCGGTGATCGATGAGGAGGACTTGAGCCTGGGAACCCAGCATTTCTTGGAGAACTGGCCCACCGGGCTTCCCTTCGATTTTGCCTTGGTGACTGAGCCAACCAATCTGAAGGTTTGCAGCACCCACAAGGGCTTTGCCTGGCTCGAAGTGTCGACACAGGGCATCGCAGCGCATGGCAGCAGGCCACGGGAAGGCGTGGACGCAATTCGCGCGATGGGAAAGGTGCTTCAAGAGTTGGAATTGCAGGATCAACGTCTGCAAGCCGGTCCGGCACATGCGCTGCTCGGAACGGGGTCGCTGCATGCCTCTTTGATACAGGGCGGACGCGAGTGGAGCAGTTACCCCGATCGTTGCGTTCTCAAATACGAGCGGCGAACCGTTCCGGCTGAGAGCAATGCGGTTGTCGAAAGGGAGCTGGGCGGCATCCTCAGCAAGCTTCGGCAAAGTGATGCGCGTTTTCAGGGGCAGGGCCGTCTGGTTTTTTCACGCGCGCCTCTGGAGGTCGATCGTGACCAACCGCGTGTGCGACGCTTCTTCGAAATCGCGCAGTCCTGCCTGCCGCTGCGGGTCGAATGGGGAGCGGCTTCGTTTTGGACCGATGCGGCGCTGTTGTCCGAGGCCGGGATTCCGGCTGCGGTTTTCGGTCCGCGCGGCGAAGGGCTTCATTCGCTCGATGAGTACGTCATTGCCGACGACGTGGTGGCGTGTGCTGAGATCATTTATCGCTTTGTGATGGGTACCAAGGAACCTTGATGCGCGGGGTTTCGCGGCAACCTGATGAGTGCCGCGAATTGCGAGAAATTCCCCCTTAAAAAAGGGGGAAAGCGCCAAAGGCGCGGGGGTTGTCTCGGGAGGCCGGAAGGCCAATAGAAGGGGGCGGAGCCATTCGAGATACGGTGAGCTGATCCGAGGCTTTCCCAATTCGCAAGACAACCCCCGGGCGGCACCGCGACCGCGTCGCACCGCGACCGCGTCGCACCGCGACCGCTGTCGCTGCGCCGCCGCCCCCTTTTCTAAGGGGGAATCGCTTTTATCGCTTCATGGGTTGGGAGTTCGAGGCACTGAAGTCCACGTATCTGTTTCCAAAGCCCGAATCCTTTCCATCACCGTCGGATGCGAGTAGTAGAAGAAGCTGTACCACGGATGGGGCGTCAGATTCGAAAGATTGTCGCGAGTAAGTTTGACCAGTCCCTGAATCATAGGTTCGCGCCTTTCCATGACTTCCGCCGCAAAGCGATCGGCTTCGTATTCGTGCTTGCGAGACAGAATCGAACCCAAGGGTGACAGAAAGAACGTGAATGAGCCTGACGTTTTCATAAAGATCAACAACGCAGCGTGCGAGGAAGGTTGGGCAAACTGGAATGCCTCATAGAACCACGGCTTGTTGACCAACAAAGAAAGCACATACAACCCGGCCAGAGAAACGACGGAAGAGATAAGAAGTCCGGTCCGAACGTGCTTCTTTACGTTGTGACCCATTTCATGCGCCAGCACTGCCAGCAATTCGGACTCGGTGAGTGATTTCACCAGAGTGTCGAACAGCACAATACGGCGAAGTTTTCCCAGGCCAGCGAAGAAAGCGTTTGAATGCGCGGAGCGTTTCGATCCGTCCATCGTATAAATACCGGAAAGACGGAAGTTGATTTTCTGAGCGAGTGCAAGGATTTGCTGCTTCAATCGGCCATCCTCGAGCAGCGTAAGCTTGTTGAATAGCGGCAGCAGGAAGACTGGAAAGATCGCGGCGATGAAGATCTGCACCAGCGACAGGAGAATCCAAACATACAGCCACCATAAGCCTTGAAGGTGGCGATCCATGAACCAGAGCACCGCGGCCAGAATGGGGCCACCGATGAGGATCGAAAGCAGAATGCTCTTCAAGAAATCCACCAGCCACAATCTCAGCGTCATCCGGTTGAAGCCGTATTTCTGCTCAATCACAAACGTCGAGTAGAGGCCAAAGGGAAGGGAAATCAGGAAGAATACGACCGAAATCGCGGCCAGATACAGCAGTCCGGTGACAACCGTGCCAGACCACAACCCACGGACAACCGTATCGAGCTTGCCGTAGAACCCGCTCAGCAACAGTCCCCAGAAGATGGGGACTTCCACCCACGACGCAATCATGCCAAATCGAGCCTTCTCCCGCGTGTAGGCGCTATTTTTCTGATAATCGCCAAGGTTGATCTTGTCCTGAAAATAGGCGGCCACCGTGTGCTGGTGTTTTTGCACGTGCGCAACATTGAGCCAGGTGAGCCAGGAATCGAGGAGGTGCTGAGTAAAGTAGAAGACACCGAAGAGGAGGAGGAAAAGATTCATTGGTTCAAGTGATCGAACAAATTCAAAAGAGTGGCAGCGGCATCTTGCCGCTGCTATCAAGCGGCTGGAAGCCGCTTCCACTTTGGCTTAGTAGGCTCGGCTATTTAGACCGAACTTCTGTCCATAAGCGGTCAACCATCAAAGCGGTTTCACCCAAGTCTTCCAGCATTTCGCATTTATCGAGGGTCGCGGAATCTGGGAACAGCGCCGGGTTGTTCAACAATCCTTTATTAATGTACGGGCGTGCCGCGCGGTTGGCAACCGTATAACCAGTGTGGTTCACGACTGCGGCTGCCGTTTCGGGTTCGAGCATATAGTTGATGAATTGGTGCGCCAGTGCTCTGTGAGCCGCACCGGCCGGGATGCAGAAGGAGTCGATGAAGAGCGTCGTTCCCTGTTTCGGCAGGAGGTAGCCGATATTCGGGTTCGCGCGAGCAGCTTTCACGATCTGGCCATTCCAGCCCTGCACCAGCCAGGCGTCGCCAGAAACCAGCAGTTCTTGAAAGTTTGAGCTGTTATAAGCCTGCAACAACGGCTTTTGCTTTTCCAGGAGTGCCTTCGCGGTTTGGAGTTGGCCTGGGTTGCGACTGTTGATCGAGAACCCCGCCAGCTTGAGAGCTGCGCCGAAGTTCTCCCGCATATCATCCAGCATGACAATCTTGCCTCGATACCGCTCTTCCCATAAAGCTTCCCAGCCGTCCGTAAGCTGCTCCACCCGGTCTTTGCGGTATCCAATCCCCGTTGTGCCCCACGTATAGGGAACGGAATAGCGGTTCCCCGGGTCGAAGGCCCGGCCGAGGAACTGCGGGTCGAGGTTTCGTTCCAAGTTTGGAATTTGAGTTTTGTCGAGGGGACTCAGTAATCCTTGCTGTTGCAGGATCTGTACCGCGTAGTCAGAAGGAACGGCGATATCGTAGCCGGAATTGCCACTTTGGAGCTTTGCCAGCAAAGCTTCGACCGAGTCGTAGAGATCGCATTGCACGCGCGCCTGAAACCGCTGCTCAAAGACCTTCAGGGTATCTGGAGCGAGATAACCTGACCAGATGTACAGATTAAGAACTTGGCGGTCACCCGCCACTGTCCAACGGTGCCAGGCAACAGGCCCTATCGCGACCGTGGCAATCAGCAATAAGGCCGGCATCATCCCCCGCCACGAAACCGCGGCACGCTGCGCCCACTGGGCCGCCAAGGCCATCATCACCGTCACCACCATCAAGAGTGTGCTGACGGCATTGATTTCGGGTGTCAGCCCCTCCTTCGCCATTGAATAAATTTGAAGCGGGAGAGTCGTATTGCCGGCACCTGCGACAAACGAAGTGATGACGTAGTCGTCCAGTGAAATTGTGAAGACCATCAAGGAAGAAGCCAACACAGCCGGCGACAAGTGAGGCAGTAAGACCCTGAAGAACGTTTGGCTCGGGCCGGCACCCAAGTCCATGGCGGCCTCGACCAGCGACGGGTTGAGCCGGGCCATGCGCGAGCGCACCATCAGGATGACATACGAGAGGCTGAAGGCCACGTGCGTGGTGACAATGGTCCAGAAACTGAGGCGCAGTTTGGCAAATCCGTAGAGTCCTGCGAAAGCCACGGCCAGAATGATTTCGGGCACAACGAGTGGCAGCAACAATAGCACTTCGAAGAAAGCGTTCCTTTTGAACGAACCGCGCGCTAATCCAACACCGGCGGGAATGCCCAGAAGAAGGGAAAGCAGCGTTGTCCAGAGCGCGATCCAGAGGCTGTTCGTCAACGCATCGAGCATGCGCTCGTCCTGGAAAAGAATGCGATACCAGAGCGTCGTGAACCCTTGCCAGTCCATCATGAGGCGCGACTCGTTGAAGGAGAAGAGCAGCAAGACAACGAGAGGGAGATAGAGAAACGCAAAGATAGCCAGGGTGAATAGAAAGAGTTTGGGATGTGCGAGGCGCGAGGCTGATACAGGCATGGTTGTTACGGTCCTACTGCTGGGAGCGCGGGCGTCTCGCCCGCATCAATGAAGGTAAGCCAGAGACGCGACGTTCCACCGCGTCTTGGCGGGCGCGACGCTGCGCTGCCGCCAGATCTCACAAGATTCTTAACTCGGCGTGCTCTCGCGTGGACCGGTAACTGATTGCCATTAGGGCGAGCACCACAACCGTCAATACGAAGGCAATGGCCGCTCCGAACGGGTGGTCGCGGATCACGGCAAACTGGTTGTGAATGAGATTGCCGGCCATCAGCGATTTGGCGCCACCCAGCAAGTCAGGTATCAAGTAGGCGCCTACCGACGGAACAAACACCAGCACAACGCCGGCGGTGATGCCAGGGCGGCTCAGAGGAAGAAGAACGTGCCAGAAGGTCTGCCAGTCGGTGCAACCCAGGTCAGATGAAGCTTCCAGTTGCGATTTGTCTATCCTTTCGAGAACCGTGTAGAGCGGCAGAATCATGAACGGCAATTCGGTGTAGACCAGTCCGGCGAGAATCGCAAAGTTGTTATAGAGCATTGGGAGAGGCTGCTGAATGATTCCGAGCGCCAGGAGCGCGTTGTTGAGGATGCCTTCCGTGCGCAACACGAGGATCCAGGCGTAGGTGCGAATCAGAAAACTGGTCCAGAAGGGCAGCGTCACCAGGAACAAGAGCAGGTTTCTCAGCGCAGCGGATGGCTGCCGAGCGATGAAATGCGCGACTGGAAATCCGAGCACGAGGCAGATGAGCGTGGTTGTGAGCGCTAGCAGCAGGGAACGCCAGTAAATCCACAGGTAAAGTGGGTCCAATGCGCGAAGGTAGTTGGAGATCCCCAATGCCCACTCAATGCTGCCCGAGGGATTTCTCCGCGCGAGGCTCAGCACGAAGACGAAAGCCAGGGGAATCGCGATAAGAACCAGGAGCCAGATCAAAGCCGGCAAAGCCCAGAGCGGGGAACTGCGTAGGGGCGCACCTGGGTGTGCGCCCTCGGTGGGAGCAGTTTTCATGTCCGTTCGACGCGATTGACCTATTCGGTACTAAATCTAAATCCAGGGGGCAGACCCATGTGTCTGCCAAGTGGAAATTGAACGTTCTTCGGGCTCCTGAGATCAGGAGGGGAAGTGCCGCGTAGCGGCACGGGGGTGGTCTGAAGAATGTTCCAAAAAACCCTCATTCGAGCGTTTTGTATTGAGTACGCACCTTTGAGACACGAAACGTTCGATTGGAGGTTTCTGCAACGGCCGGCCGCACCACCCCGGCGCCAAAATGTCCAATCTCCAGTGGGCAGACACAGGGGCTGCCCCTACAAGACCAACACGCCGTTTCCTGGTTCCCAGGACAAGTAGACCTCGTCCTCAACGGAAACTGAATCCATGCCTCCGCTTCCGTTCACACTTACGGATGCAGTCCAGATGACGCTGTTGACCTCGACGTTCCAGAGCACACTGGAGCCGAGATAGCGAGCCTGGCGGACTCGGCCACGGACGAGGTTGCTGCCGTTGCCATCCGGCGGCGACGTGCGTGAAACACGAATGTTCTCGGGGCGAACGGCCAGAAACCGCGCGTGATTGCCATTGACCGCCGAGGTGACGAAAAAGGTCTCTCCCGTATCGAGCTGGCAGCGTGTGCCGCCCGCTTCCGGCTTGGTGTCGGACAACCGGAAGATATTTGGAATTCCCATGAACTCAGCTGCGAAACGGCTGGCCGGCCAGTTGTAGATCTGATCCGGAGGTCCAATCTGATCCAGGCGACCTTCATGAAGCAACGCGATCCGGTCAGAGAGACTTAAGGCTTCTTCCTGGTCGTGCGTCACAAAGACGAAAGCCAATTCGAGTCTTCGCTGCAGCGCTTTCAGCTCCTGTTGCATCTGCTGTCGCAGTTTTTGATCCAGAGCGCCGAACGGCTCATCGAGCAAGAGAACGTCGGGTTGCATGACCAGGGCTCTAGCCAGGCCTACGCGTTGTTGCTGGCCTCCGCTCAGTTGATGCGGGAAACGGTCTGACAGATTTGCCAGTTGAACCATGTCCAGCGCCGCGCTGGCCCGCGATTGAATTTCTACCTTGCTGAGTTTGAGATTACGCAATCCGAAGGCGACGTTGTGGGCAACGGTGAGGTGGGGAAACAGCGCGTAGTTCTGAAAGACGGTGTTCACTCGCCGGCGGTAAGGCGGGAGATGAGAGATGTCGTTACCACGAAGCACTACCTTGCCTGCGTCAGGATGCTCGAAACCAGCAGCGAGGCGCAGCAAAGTCGTCTTGCCGCTGCCGCTAGGACCGAGAAGCGTGAGGAATTCCGATGGATTTACAGACAGGTTGATGTCTCGAAGAACGGGTTGCCTGTCAAAGCTCTTTGAGATGCCTTGAAACTCAAGAACAGGGGGCATTGGATTTGTTGGAAGACGATTGCTCGACCTCTTGGTTTCACTCGCTGCCTGTGAGCCCGCCAAAGTTCGATTAGCGGTCTGCAAAGACCAATTTGCTATTGGTTATTGACGATTTGCGATTCTCTATCCTGAAGAAGAGGAACGCATTGCACCAATAGCAAATAATCGATAGTGAATCGACGATAGCGAATGCTTCATCTGCCTTTTATTAATTAGTGGCCGGGCTTTGACTGAACCCTGCTGTGGGCTCGATACCTCGTGATCAGCGCATTTGTCGAACCGTCATGCTCAAGTTCGGGCTCGTCGGCGCATTGGAGCTCGGGAACAATCCGTTGTGCGAGCACCTTGCCGAGTTCGACGCCCCACTGGTCGAACGGATTGATGTTCCAGATCACACCCTGAGTAAACACACTGTGTTCGTAGAGCGCCACCAACTTGCCGAGGGTCTCGGGTGTAAGCCGGTCGGCGAGGATGGTGTTTGAGGGGCGGTTACCCTCGAAAGTACGGTGGGGCACGAGCCAGGCTTCCGTGCCGTCTTTCATGACCTCATCGCCGGTTTTCCCGAACGCCAGCGCTTCAGACTGGGCAAACAGATTTGCCATGAGGATCGCGTGGTGATTACCCAGCGGATTCAGCGTTTGACAAAACCCAATGAAGTCACAAGGAACGAGTTTGGTTCCCTGGTGGAGCAACTGGTAGAACGAGTGCTGACCGTTGGTGCCGGGTTCTCCCCAGATGACCGGGCTCGTCTGATAGTCGACAGGGTCGCCATCCAAGGTGACTCGCTTGCCATTGCTCTCCATGATGAGCTGCTGCAGGCAAGCCGGAAAGCGCTTCAGGTACTGATCGTAAGGCAGAACCGCAGTGGTTTGCGCGCCAAAGAAGTTGATGTACCAAACTGACAGCAGGGCCATGAGAACGGGCAAATTTTGTTCCAGCGGGGCCGTTTGAAAATGCTCATCTATGACTCTAAACCCGGCCAGCATGGCGCGAAAGTTTTCGGGCCCAATGGCCAGCAGGGTCGAAAGCCCAATGGCCGAGTCCATGGAATAGCGGCCGCCCACCCAGTCCCAGAACCCGAACATGTTGGCAGTATCGATTCCGAACTTTGCCACGTCTTGAGCATTGGTCGAAACGGCGGCAAAGTGGAGCGCGATGGCTTGCTCTGCGCCCAGAGACTGGAGCAACCAGGCACGAGCACTTCGCGCATTGGTCATCGTTTCGAGCGTCGTGAAGGTTTTCGACGAAACAATGAAGAAGGTTTCTTCAGCGTTCAGCCCCTGCACGGCCTCGGCGAAATCGGTGCCATCCACGTTGGAGACAAAACGGAACGTCAAATTGCGCTGGCTGTAATGACGGAGAGCCTCAAAGGCCATCACTGGGCCGAGATCAGAGCCACCAATACCGATATTGACGATGTTGCGGATGGATTTCCCGGTATGCCCTTTCCAGTGGCCGAGTCGAATCTGCTGGGCGAACGCCGTCATGCGGTCCAACACTTCATGAACCCAAGGAACGATGTTCTCCCCATCGACCACGATGGATGCATCGCGAGGGGCCCGGAGTGCGACATGAAGAACAGCGCGTTTCTCGGTGGTATTGATCTTGTCGCCGCGAAACATCGCTGCGATGCGCTCCGGCAATCGGCATTCCGACGCGAGGTTCACAAGCAGGCGCAACGTCTCAGCGGTGATTCGATTTTTCGAGTAGTCAAGATAAAGGCCAGCGGCTTCGACCGTCAAACGCTTTCCGCGTTCCGGATCCTCAGCAAACAGTTCCCGGAGATGGATGTCCTTAATCCGCTGGTAATGCGTCAGCAGTGCTTGCCAGGCAGGCAGCTCGAGTAATGAGCGCGGCTGAGGTGTCTGGCTTCTCGTGGTCATCGCTTCCTCTTGCAGAGTTTTCGTCGTTCGTAGATCGCAGGGAGTGTTTGCGCTAGCAGTGCTCGGAGAGCAAATATCCCACACCTCGTGCGGATCGGCAACTGGCCTTGCGGTCACCGGTAACGTCGAGTCCAATCTCCATGCTCATGTAATGCGTTAGATACGGGGGAACTGGCAAGTAGGTCAGCCTTTTCAGGCTGACCCAGTCTTGACGCTGATCCGCGAGGTCAGGCTGGAAAGCCTGACGTACGCCGTCCTGCTTGTCCGCAACAGCAGACTCTCTCATTCGACGCTTCACCAATTCAGTTCCCTGCACATATCAAACTCAGCCACGGTGGGGGGTCGCGTTGGATCCTTGTATTCCACCAGGGCAACGATACTTCTCAGACAGCCCCAACCGATGTAGGAAGCGCGAAAGTTTCGTTCCCCTCCTGCGGTCATCAACGTATTTTGAAAGGTCGGATGGTTTGCCAGGTAGGTGACAAACGCAACAGCGTCCTGGCCCGCCGGCAGCGTGCCCGGTTCCGGATAGAGGTCGAACTTATAGACCTGCTGGTTACTTGGATTCTTATACCCAAGGTCTGCAGCTCTGGCTGTGAAGCGGAGCGTGGTGTTCTGATCCAGTGACGACAGCAACTTGCTGAGGTTGTCTTTGTCTCCAGACAATGCTGCCTGCCGGATGAGCAGGCTTCTCTGGATCATCTCAACCGCCGACTCCGCTCGTTTGCGTTGATGCTCGGCATCGAGCCGCGCCTTATCTGCGTCCAACCGCGCCGTCTCGGCGATTTTTCGAGCATTTTCTGCCGCCACCCGTGACTTGAGTGCCCAACTGGCAGCCCCGACGGCAGCAATCGTCAAAAGCAGGAATAACGCGGCTGCCACTCGGGTTCGCTTCAAATTCTGACGATCGCGCTGGAACTTCTCGCGTTCCTGCGCTTCCTGGAGCACACGCCGCTCATTCTCCGAGGCTTCGAGCTGGAGGCGGAGGTCGCGGCTGGTGCAGACCACTCCACAAAGAAGGTCATGCGTCAGCTCCAGGCGTTGCACCCCGCCCCGATCCTCCCGGCGTACGAGCCTGCGCTCGACCAGCCTGTCAATGGACTCGCGAGTGACCCCGGGTTCGCTGAGGGCATTGTCTAACGCAACGCTGTCTCGATAGCCGGAAACGGTCAGCAGGTGATCTTCAACAAAGCAGCGAACCTCGATGGGAAGGTCTGCCACGCTCGTCTCATACAGGCTGGTGAGTACCTGTTCGTGGCTCCCCGCGAGCAACCCTGCCGTAATCTTGGGCTCGCCCAGATCTTGCCGCTTGTTGTTCAGTTCCCGGCAGACGACGCTCAGGAGTGCGGGCTCCACCTCGAGATCGGCGAGCGGAACGTTGCGCTGGTCAGCGGCAACGAATCGCACCACCTGTTCGGCGACATCGGGATTGATCAAGTGCTGTGCTTGATTCACCACCAGCACAGCGGCCTCGCCGTTCATGCGGCGGAGGCGGAACCGGTTCAATGCCACCGCCGGCATGCCTGCGCGCAAGGCTTCCAGGTCCGGCAAGAAGTCTTCGCGAATGCTGAGGAGAATCTTGTAGTCGTGATGTGAGAACGAAAATTCTTTCGCTTCCTCGGGATGCTCGTCAAGCCGGGCTTTGAGTCTTGCGGGAGGCCGCCCTTCGACCAGGTCGGCCAGTTGCTCAATCAGCGTTTGAGTGGCGCGGGCGCGGCCGGAGTCCGCGCGCCCAAGGGTGAAAGTCTCCTCAAACTGGTCGAAAACCAGCAACGGAATCACTGGCCGGTTGCGCGCGTTCCAAAAGTCGTTGTCCTGCCGGTGAAAGTATTCCCAAAGCGTCTCGCCGGCTTTGGCCGGTGGTGCTTCGATGTCCACAGCTAAAGCTTGGCGGGCAATATCCGCCTTCACCTCGCCCACCAGATCGAGCTCCTGAGCGGAGAAGTCCAAACGGATGTAGACAGGAAAAATGGCTTCGCGCCGCAGCAACGGGAAGACACCGGCTTGCAGCAACGACGACTTGCCCAAGCCGGAGAGGCCGAACAGAACGCTCAGCCGTTCACGCATCACCAGGCGAAACAGCTCCTCCGTTTCAGCTTTGCGACCTTGGAAGTAGCCTTGATCCGCTTCGCGAAAGGCCAGCAGCCCCGGCCAAGGATTTTCGGTGTTGACGGTTGATACGCCGGCTGGAACTGGCGAGATCGCTTCTTCGACCCGCATCAGGCCCTCGCTCGGGATTTTTGGTACTTTCGATAGAGCTGCTGCACCCGGTTGACGAAATCAGGTGTCGGTTGTCCGCCGGGCAGCGATTTCCATTGAGTGGCGCGAAACTTGGCTGGAATGGCAGGATCGTCGATCTTGGTGTCATCAATCACAACGGGAAGCAGGAACGCTTCGTCATCAGAGAACGAAACCTTCTGGGCTTCGTCAATGGCCAGGTTCCATTCAACGCGGAAGAAGCGCCGCTCTGGAGTCAATGTTTGCCGAGAGATGACCGGAAGGAATAGGGAGCATTGATGGATGCTGCGTCGCAGCTTTGCTTCCCAATCGTTTCCGGGCTCCAGTTGCTCCCGATCGAAGAAGACATCCACCCCGGCCGCTTCCAGGCCGGTCTTCAGTTTTTCCGCCGCTTCGGCGTCGCCGCTGGCATAGCTCAGAAAGACCGCACCGGGCTCCAGTTCAGGCGACCCAGACGAACTGGGATCAGCCCCAGCAATCTCGCCAGCTCCTTCCGGATGACGCTCCCTCCAGCGACTATGGAGTTCACGGACGAATTCGACAACGCCTCCGCTGCGATAGATCTTGGTGCCTTTGCTGAAGTTTTTCAGGAACAACACCTGATTGCCGTCGTTGCTCACCTCTGCGTCTACCACATAGTCACACTTGCCTCCGGCCGAGAGACGCTGCCGTTTAGGCATGCGCATGAAAAAACGGGCCAGCCAGCCGCTGAAACGGCTTCCGAGAACCATCAGGCTTTGACGATTCAGTTCGTCGAAAAGCAAGGGTGGTTGCCGCGTCCCCGATTGCAGCGAATGAAAGAACTCCACGAAGTCTTCCTGGGTGACGGCATAGGCTGGAGTTGACGATGACCTGCCGAGCAAGTGATAAACGATGGGTGAATTCAAGCTCTTCGTGTCGCCAGGCAGGTCCGTCACTTCGGTGGGCGAATAAGCGAAGACTCTGGTTTTCTCGTTGCCGCCGAAGCGCTTCTGGTTGAGCGCCCGGGTCAGAAAGGAATCGAAAGTTGTCGTGACAAACAATTGCAGAGGACGGATGTCAGCGAGTTGGAGCAGTGGTTCGGGAACGGGTAAAGCCTCGGCTTTGGAGGAGACCGCTTTCAAGGCCGGATAGATATCCTCCACCTGATTGTTTTGCGCCAGAAAGCGGTATGCGACTTCGTTGAGTTCGCTGCCTGGCGGCAAGTTGTCAGCGGAGATACCAAGGTAGCTGGCGAGTTGCTCGGCGAGGTAGGCATAGAGGAGCTTCGGCCCCGCAGGGGTGTCGACGGTCAGAAGATCCTGTCCCGCGATCGGAACGACCTTGCCTTCCTCGATGAGCTGAAGCAGTGTGTCCCAGAAGAGGGTGGACTCGGCGATGGTCAACCTCCTTGTGGCAGGTTGTGACGTCTGAGCGAATGCTTCTCCACAGAACCGATCCGTGTTGATTGAGAGGGAGTATACAACATCTAAGGCGGGCAAGGCGCGGCGCAAGCACGCATGTGCAGGGTTCCGTCAAAGTCGCCGTGAAGTCGGCAGCCTGGATAAATTGGGACAGCGGCTCCCACTTTCAGTCCTATTCCCGGAACACGAAGTCGATGGTTGTTAGATCAGGGACATCCGACTTTGACGCGGCGGCCCTGCACGCATTTGATCTGCAGCGATAACGGGAGGGATGACGTGCCCATGTGGCCTCCGGACCCTATCAATGGGGGCAAAGGCGCCTTCTGCCCTGGGCCGGGAATTCCGTGGAAGGGTAATCTGCGAGTGAAGGGACAGTTCGAGCCTACATCTTTTTCGGGCTCTTCTGCGGCAGTTGGGAAACCGTTTGTGGTTTTGGGTTTTGATTGTTGTCTGGAGGCTTTGATCCCTTCTTATCCTCCAACGCCTTCTCCATGGTGTTTACAACACCTGGAAAATATTGACCTGGCGTGTTGGTAAACAAGACAACGCTCTGGTTCAGGTTGAATAAGTCGCCTCTGTACTCCTTGGGATCGATCTGATAGGAGTTGGCAATTTCCATGGTCAATTGGGGCGCTTCATAGCCCAGCCAGGAGGCCTTGATCTGGTGTTCCGCGAGACCACAGCTTCGCAGGATCTTTTCAACCTGCCGGACGCGCCGTCCTGAAAGCTCCTTGTTATAGCCGCTGCCACCGATAAAGCTCGCCCGGCCCATCAGGTACAGCGTTTGATTATTGTTCTTCCGGGCAAACTCCTTGAGCCCCTTTTGATAACGCGGAGTCACTTGGTCTCTGTCCAAATCGAAGAAGACCACGTCGTGGGGCAACTTGGCCACTTCCGTCATGTTCGCAATAAAAATCTTGTTGAGAAGCTGGCCGCAAAAGCGCTGGCAGCTTACCAGGTGTTCATTCAACCCGTCGGCCGTGTACTTACCCAGCCGGATGTTGTTGATCTGCTCAACCAGGTGAGCGTCCATTTCCCCTTCAAAGACTTCGTTCTTGCGGAGCTCATCGGTCCACTGCGCGACCTGGCCTTCGGTGACCGCCAGAACCGGCAGGGTCGCGGACATCTTCTGGGCTTCGCCAAGAAACGTCCGGCTAAGGCTATACTTCTCATAAGTGACATAAATCATTACGAGCGCAACCGCGAACGTTATCATCAGCGCCGCAAAGCCGATCTTCAAGTCGGACGTAAAGCTTCTCATAAAGTGCCCCCTGCTTTCCGCTTGGTGGCCTGCCCCACTTTGGCGTCGGCCAGATTAGTCAGTATTTCAAGGCGTGATATCCGGCCTTCGACGTCAGCAATCAGCTTGTTTAGGGTCGAGAGGCGAACGCACACGAATGCGATCAACAGGCCCAATGCCACGTTGAGGACTCCCAAAGCCATCAATCCAGCGATTTCAATACTCATCAGTAGCCGAAGTAGTGCAGGATGTAGCGTGTCATGTGGCCGCAACTCAGGCTGCCTGTTTCAAGGCAATTCAGGGGCCTGAATTCGTAAGGTCGTGATCCTGAATGGGCTGGTTCAAGAGAACGAAGAATCGCGATGGGTTGCGCAGCCAGCCGAGCATCCCTTTCAGGGTCCTCCACTGCCTAATTATAGAAAAACTTTTCCGCTTAACGGCGATAATAATTTTTCGCGCAAGCTGGCCGGGCAGGATCGTCTATCCCCGTGGAAGGTAGGAACTGTTCCGATAAACGGAGGCAATCCGATGAAACTGAAGCTTACGCTCGCTGCATTGGGTTTGGCCGCTTTGTTGGTCAACCAGCAGCGCCTGGTCTCTCAAACCGCCCAGCAGAGCACCCCTGGCATCACTACCACCAGCCAGGACCAGCAAAGCTTGTCGGTCACAATCTACAACTCCAACATTGGCTTGGTCAGGGATGTCCGGAAGATCAATCTTCAGAGTGGCCTGAGTGAACTGAAGTTCATGGACGTGGCCGCACTCATCAACCCGGCTACGGTGCATATCAAGTCGCTGACGAGTCCTGGTCAGTTCTCGGTTCAGGAGCAGAACTATGAGTACGATCTTCTCAATCCGCAGAAGCTGCTCGATAAGTATGTCGGCAAAGAGGTCACTCTGGTGCGCGTGCTCACCGAAAACAACACCACCGTGGAACGGCCGGTCAAGGCGCTGTTGCTGAGTAACAACAACGGCCAGCCAGTGTGGCAGATGAACAATGAGATTGTGACCGGCATGCATGCAGACAGGTACATTTTCCCGCAGCTGCCGGAGAACCTGATTGCGCAGCCGACGCTGGTCTGGAGACTGGAGAATGGCGGAAATCGTGCGCAAACGCTCGAGGCGTCGTATCTCACCGGCGGAATCACGTGGAAGGCGGACTACGTGCTGAATCTCAGTGCGGACGAGAAGACCGCTGACCTCAACGGCTGGGTCACCATTGACAATCGCAGCGGCGCCACTTACAAGAACGCCGGTTTGCAACTCGTGGCGGGAGAGCTGAACCGCGTGCAGGAGATGAAGGACGCGGTCATGGAAATGAGGGCCAAGCCAGCGCGCGCGGAGATGTCCAAACAGCAGTTCGGCGAAGAGAGTTTGTTTGAATACCATCTCTACACGCTCGACCGGAAGACAACTCTGAAAGAGAACCAGACGAAACAGATCAGTCTGCTTTCCGGCATGGGTGCAGCCGTTCGAAAGGAGTATGTGGTCAACGGCCAGAATTTCTACTATCACAACCGCCAGAGTCCAGGAACGCCATTGAAAGATCAGGTGGAAACGTTCATCGAACTGAAGAACTCGAAAGAAAACAATCTCGGCTTGCCCCTTCCCAAAGGCGTGTTGCGGGTCTACAAGTCGGACACGCGAGGCGGGCAGCAACTGATTGGCGAAGACCAGATTGATCACACACCCAAAGACGAGACGGTGCGGGTGAAGCTAGGCAACGCGTTTGACATCGTCGCCGAAAGAAACCAAACCGATTTTCAGGTAATCTCCGACCGCGTCTTTGAGATGGGCTTTAGCGTCACCATCAGGAACCACAAGGATCTGCCGATTACGGTGGTGGTCAACGAACCCATCGGCGGCGATTGGCGGATGCTGCAGTCGAGCTTTGAACACGAGAAGACCGCAGCCTTTGCAGCGCGATTCAAGGTGCCCGTCGATAAAAACGGAGAGGCCAAGCTGACCTACCGGGTGAGGGTGAGATACTGAAGGTCCGATTTACCAGGAACCTGGAGAACTGGTTGTGCCATGGGAGAGGCAAGGTCATTACAGGGTCCGAGTATAACGCTTCGCAAAACATTGATTATTGTTGATTGGCTATTGGCTATTTTCGATTGGTGAGGCGATTCTTTCTGCTCGATAACAAATCGAAAATACCCGATGACCAATAGCTAATCTGCTTTTGCCGACCATTCCCGCCAAGGAAGCAAGTTTGTCCCGGTGCTGAACAAGAATAAGAGCCGCCCTCTTAGTGTTCCTTCGTGGATGACATGACTCCTTCCAGCCTTATCCGGCGAAGCCTCCGCTACTATTGGCGGACGAACCTGGCCGTCGTCGTTGGCGTTGCCATCGCGGTCTCGGTTCTAGCCGGCGCGCTCCTCGTCGGCGATTCAGTTCGCGGCAGCCTGAAGGATTTGTTTCTTGGCCGCTTAGGGCGTGCCAGTCTCGTTCTTTCTGCGTCGCATTTTTTCTCCGAAGCCTTCCCCAGCCGAATTGAGCATCAACCGGATTTCCAGAAGCGATTCAAAGACTTGTGTCCGCTAATTGTCACACAGGGAGTTGTCACCCATCAGGAAAACCGGCGACGCGCTTCCGAGGTTCAAGTCTACGGCATCGATGAACGCTTCTGGCGGTTTCACAATCAACCCGCCGGCGGTGCGTTCGAGATTTCTTCGCGTGAAGCACTGGTCAGCCAGCCATTGGCCATGGAAGTTGGAATTCAGCCCGGAGATTCAGTCTTGCTGCGGCTGGAAGCGCCTTCGGACATTCCGGCGGAATCGTTGCATGGAAGAAAGGAGAATCGGGGACGCACGGTGCGTCTCACGGCGCGCCAGGTGCTGCCGTCCGGCGGGCTCGGGGAGTTTTCGCTGAACGCGGAACAGCAGAGTGTGAAGGCCATCTTTGTTCCGCTGGGCCGATTGCAGAAGGAACTCGGACGAGACGGCCAGATCAATAGCGTGCTTGTCGCCGAAGCTTCCACCTGGAAGGAGGACTCGTCGCGTCCGGCAACAGACGCTGCCAGCGAACTCGATCGTATTGTCCGAGACGAGACGATGCTCGAAGACATGGGCCTTCGACTCCGTCGTCTTGATATACCTGCGGGGCAGCCGGAAAGTTGGGCTGTCGAGTGTTTGTCTCTGGAGAAAGCGAGCACGCTTCTCGACGCGCCTTTAGTGGCCAAATCCCAGGAAGCCGCAGTCCGTTCTGGGCTGGCACCGATGCCGATCCTGACGTATCTGGCCAATGGCATTCGCATCGGCAGCCGCGAGATTCCGTATTCTCTGGTGGCCGCAGTCGAGCCCGGCGTCGTCCAATCTTTGACGCATGAGGCAGCGAGCAACTCCGCAACGTCTCCAATCTGGTTAAATCAGTGGGCTGCCGAGGATCTGAACGCCAAGAGGGGCGATCGGGTGACTTTGGAATATTACCTTTGGCGGGAAGAAGGCCAACTGGCGGCGCAGACGTCGGAATTCCAGCTGGCGGGCATCCTTCCCATTCGGGGTATCGCTGCGGATCGAAACCTGGCGCCGGATTACCCGGGCATCAGCGATTCAGACACACTGTCAGACTGGGATCCTCCGTTCCCGATGGATCTCGGGCTCATCCGACCTAAGGATGAAGCCTACTGGAAACAATACCGCGCCATTCCCAAAGCATTCATCGCTCTGGCTGATGGGCAGAGACTCTGGCGATCCCGCTTTGGTATGTTGACTTCGCTGCGTTTCGTGCCGGCGGCAAACGCAGTTTCTTCCACTGAGTTGTTGTCGAGTTCGGAGAAGTTGCGTCAGGAGTTAGGTGCCAAGTTGTCGCCGTTTGAGATGGGGTTTGCCCTTCTACCGGTGAAAGCCCAGGGCCTGGTCGCCTCTCGTGGCGCCACGGACTTCGGGGAGTACTTCACCTATTTCAGCTTTTTTCTCGTCGCCTCAGCGCTGTTGCTCGCCACGCTTTTCTTCAGGCTGGGGGTGGAACAACGATTGAGAGAGGTGGGTCTTCTCAAAGCGTTAGGGTTTGCCCCGAAGCAGATCCGCAATCTCTTTCTTTTGGAAGGCTTATTACTGGCTGCCGTGGGAAGTTTGATCGGAGTGTGTGGCGCATTGGCCTACGCTTCTCTGATGATGTTTTTCCTGCGTACCTGGTGGGTGGGCGCAGTTGGCACGACCGAGCTGTCATTGCATGTGTCGGCGGCGTCTTTGCTGGCTGGTGCTGCCGGCGGCATCTTGAGCGCGGCTGGCTGCGTTGCCTGGACGCTTCACAGAATGATGCCAGCTTCGCCGCGCGGCCTGCTAGCAGGAGTTTGGACACGGAGCGCACCTGCACCGCCCAAGCATCCCTGGGAGCGCGGGCGCCTCGCCCGCAGACTCGGCGGCAGGACGCCGACAAACTCTTCCGGTTCAGAGGGGCGGGCGAGACGCCCACGCTCCCAAGAGTCACGGCATGCCAAAGTTGCCGCCGTTGCTTTTTCTCTCTTGGGCGGAATGCTGCTGGCGGGAGCCGCCAGTGCACGCCTCAACGAGGCAGCTGGCTTCTTTGGAGCGGGCATCTCCTTTCTGGTTTCGTTGCTTTGCCTTCAATCGTTCCTGCTGCGCCGCACGCCGTCAAGCGCATTCAAGGCTGATAGAGTATCGACGCTGTGGCGGCTAGGATTCCGTCAAGCATCCGACCGGCCGGGTCGCAGCGTTCTTTGCATTGCCCTGATTGCCTCGGCCACATTCATCATTGTGTCTGTCGATGCGTTCCGACGTGACCACACCGTTTTGGCTGGAGCGCCATCGAGCCAAATGCCCCTTTTACCTTCTGGAACTGGCGGCTTTGCCTTGATGGGACAATCGTTGTTGCCAGTCTTTCAGAATTGGAGCACTCCGGAAGGGCGCGACGCGCTGGGCTTTTCAGAGGAACACGTACGATCGTGGGGCCAAGCCACAGTTGTGCGTTTTCGCGTCCAGCCTGGAGAAGACACCAGCTGCCTCAATTTGTTCCAACCCAGGAACCCGCGCATTCTGGCGCCAGAACGCGGGCATCCTGCGGAAGGACGTTTCGCTTTCAAGGAAAGCGTGGCTGCCAGTGAAGCGGAGAAACGAGATCCGTGGCGGCTGTTGGACAGGCCCTTTCCAGATGGGGCTGTTCCAGTGATTGGAGATGCGAACTCCCTGGAGTATGTATTGCACCTTAAGGTGGGAGCGGACTGGTTGCTGGAGCGTGCAGGACTCGAGGCGGTGAAACTGCGCGTCGTTGCAGCCCTGGCCGACAGCCTGTTCCAGAGCGAGATCCTGATGTCCGAGGAGAATTTCAAGCGCCTGTTTCCCGAACAACAGGGATACCGCTTTTTTCTGTTCGACGTTCCGGTGGGTCGTGCTTCTGAGTTGTCGCAATTGTTGGAGGAGCACCTGACCGATGAAGGGCTCGATGTGTCCCTCACCGCCGAGCGGTTGGCCGGTTTTCATCGCGTGGAGAATACCTACCTTTCCACATTCCAATTCCTGGGCGGTTTGGGACTGCTGCTGGGCACGCTGGGGCTGGCCGTGGTCCTGCTTCGCAATGTGTTGGAACGGCGTCGAGAGCTTGCGGTGTTGAGGGCTGTGGGCTACACGCCGCGGCACTTGGCGATGATGGTTGCCAGTGAGAATGTTTTTCTGTTGCTCCGCGGAACGGCTATTGGCGCTGCTTCGGCTTTGCTTGCGATTCTGCCTGCGATCGCCTCGCGCGGGTGGAGACTGCCCTCGGGTTCGATGGGATGGTTGCTGATGGCAGTGCTTTTGGCGGGTCTGGCCGCGTCGCTTCTAGCCACCCGGGCCGCCTTGCGAATTCCGCTACTTGAAGCCCTCCGTTCGGAATGATCTCAAGTAACCTTCCCAGGCTGACTCGAAACGATCCCCACCTGTTTCCATCCGGGAAGGCGGCCATTTCATCCAGAGACAAATCCGGTTCTGCTATACTTCACGACATTGCTTTACCAATCCAAATAAAGGAGACCATCCATGCTCAAGGTAGTGACCCTCGCAGCGGTGCTGATGTGCGCTGCGGGCTGGACTTCTGCAGAAGCGGCCGAGTTGAAAGAGGGGGATGTCGCGCCCGACTTCTCTTTGCCGGGTTCCGACGGAAAAAACTACAGCCTGGCAAGCTTCAAAGGCAAGCAGGTGGTGGTTCTGGCCTGGTATCCCAAGGCCTTTACCGGTGGGTGAACGGCTGAATGCAAGTCATTCCGTGAGAATGGCAAAGCCTTCAAGGACGCCAATGTCGCCTACTTTACCGCCAGCACAGATACTCCGGAAGACAACAAACGATTCGCTGAATCGCTTAGTGTCGACTATCCCATCCTTAGCGATCCAGGAAAGAAAGTCGCCGAGGCTTACGGGGTGGTACATGAAGGTAGACCCGTCCCTGAACGCTGGACGTTTTACATTGGCAAGGAGGGTAAGATCCTCTACGTTGACCGCCAAGTCAAAGCCGCAACGGCCGGCACGGACGCCGTCGCCCGTTTGAAGGAGTTGAAGGTTCTGTAGTCGCCAAGCTTTGCCGTATCTAAAGCCCTGCCGGAACCCCACGATCGCCGCTCAGCTTGTGGCGATTGTGGGTCGTTTGTTGCGACCCGCGGCCCTTGAAGGGTTGACCGTCCCCAAACAAGATCGGAGCGCGACAGCCTTCCTGAAGGATCACAGTTCACACACCCTCGTCCATCGGAACCCCCTCGCTGATGTTTTTTTCTCACATCGCTGATGCCTTTCCACAAGCGCTGAACCTTTTGTACCGAACTCGCGACGCCATGCAGCAGCGCGGTGAGTCTGTCCTGGATCTGATTTCAGGAAACGTCAACCGGTCCGGCATTGTTTTTCCCGAGCCGCTGTTGCGAGACGCGCTTCACGAAGCGCTCCCGGACGCGAGGATCTATCAGCCCGATTCGTTTGGCCAACCGGCCGCGCGGCAGGCGATTTCCGAGTACTACGAGCAGACCGGGCTGGCGTTGCCGCCGGAACGGATTTTGTTATCGCCAGGCACCAGCCTTTCATACCTCTATTGCTTCAAGCTGTTGGCAGAAAGTGGCGATGAGATTCTTTGCCCCAGCCCCTCCTATCCATTGTTTGAAACCATTGCACAACTCTGCCAGGTGCGATTGACCTCTTACCTTCTCCGAGAATCGCAAAATTGGGAAATTGACCTCGACTATCTTGAATCGCAGCTGACCACGCGGACCCGCGCCATTGTGCTCATCTCACCCCATAACCCAACTGGTGCGGTGGCGGACTGGTCTCACTTGCGAAGCCTTGCTGAGATTGCTGCCCGCCACCGCGTGGCGGTGATCGCGGACGAAGTCTTCAGCGAGTTCTTGTTCGGACTCGGCCAACTTCCGCGGCCGGCACAAACCGAAGCCCCCCTCGTGTTTACTCTGAATGGATTCTCCAAGATGCTGGCGCTGCCTGCCTTGAAGCTGGGCTGGATTGGTGTGAGTGGCGAGGCAGCGCTGGTTCGGAAATCGATGCGGACGCTGGAAATGATGTCGGACACGTTTTTGCCGGTGAACGAGCTGGTGCAATTCGCGGTTCCGACTCTGCTGCGAGGGGCGCGGCCCTTCATGGCGCGCTATCGCAGCCGAGTCGGAGGTTGCCGGGAGCTGGCGGTGAAGGTGTTGTCGCAAGCCCGGAACCTGTCTCTAGTCCCACCCGCAGGCGGATTCTGCGCATCAGTTCGTTGGACCGGCGCTGAGCGTGACGAGGAGCAGCTGCTCATCGATTTGCTGAAGGAGTGCAGGATTTTGGCGCACCCAGGCTACTTCTATGAGATGCCCGGAACGCACCTCGTGATGACCTTTGTGGAGGAGTTAGAGGTGCTCGAAATGGCATTGGGGAAACTGGTTGCGTTTGCGGATCGGTAGGAAAAGCCATCCATGCTCCTGCGGAGCACCATAGAGCATGAAGATGTTTCATGCCGCGACGGATGAGGAGTCGAACGATTCCTCTTCCCTCGGGAGGGCAAGGGCCGTCAGGCCCTAGGGTGGGTTGTGAATTAGGACCGAACCCACCCCGGCGCTCGCGACCGCTGTCGCTGCGCGCCACCCCTCCAAGGAGGCGATTTTGACCGCGAACGCGGGAGCTGAATTCCAGCTCCCGCGTTGCTTAGCCGGAATGGCGTGGACAGGAACGAGTCTCAGAGGTCGAATGTCTAAGTTTCAACTCAGAATGGAGATTCACAGCCACACAGACTACGATCCGCAAGACTGGATCCAACACTCTGCCGAGGAGCTGGTTGATGAAGTGGCGCGTCAGGGCATCAACGTTCTGGCAATCACCTGTCATCGAGCGCTGCAGTGGTCATCTCGATTGAAGGCCTACGCTGAAGCGGCAGGTGTGCTGCTCATTCCCGCCGTTGAAGCCAGCATTGAAGGCAAAGACGTGTTGATTTACGGGCTGGAGCACTTTGAACATCCGATGAGCTTTGATCAACTTCGGGAACTGCGCCGGCTGAATCCGGCGATTCTAACCATCGCCCCGCATCCCTTTTATCCCAGCAGCACTTGTCTGGGCCAGAGGCTTTTCTTGCACCAGGATTGCTTTGATGCCATCGAGTATTGCCACTTTTACACGCGCCGACTGAACTTTAACGAGAAGGCCGTGGAAGCTGCGCGCGAGTTGAACAAACCCCTGGTCGGGACTTCCGACATTCACTTTCTGACCCAGGTCGGGAAGACGACTTCCACCGTTAGTGTGAGTGAAAAAACCTTTGCCGCAGTTTCCACTGCCATCAAAGCCGGCCAGTTGGAGTTGCAGACGAGTCCGCTGAGTTTAAGCCAGCTGATTCTTCAAGTTCTGCAGATGCTTTGGATGAACCTCAAGAGCTTTCTGCGACGCCGTGGATTGCTCGCGAGGAACGCAGCCCTTGGCTAGGGTCACCCTGGGAGCCCGGACGTCCCGTCGGCAACCGTGGCCGCAGGCCACAGGCACGGGCTCCGGCCGCGCCAGGGTGGGCCGGACGCCCGCGCTCTCAGGGTGGCCGCGTCAATCCCGGCGGATAGTAAGCCGGGGCGGGAACTCAGCATGGCCCGAAGAGAACGGAGCTTCTCTTTCGTGGGAATGACACACAATGCAAAGATGAACACTTTCGATTTTTCAAGGAGATGGCATGTTTAAGGGACTGTCCCTGCTTGTTGCCGCAACTGGCGCGTTGGTCTTTGGTTCTTTGGCCGTTTCACAAGGGCACGCCACGGCGACAAGGCCAAAATTGCTGCTCGTCCTATCCATCGACCAGATGCGATTCGATTACCTGACCCGCTTCAGCAGTCTGTACAAGGGCGGCCTGCGCAGACTGCTTGACCAGGGGGCTGTGTTCTCGAATGCCAAGTATCGTCATGCAAACACCGAGACCGGACCGGGTCATTCCGTCATTCTTTCGGGAAGGCATGCGTCGCATTCTGGCATTGTGGCTAACACATGGTACGACGCGTTCCTCAAGAAGGCTATCAATGTCGTCGACGATCCAGTACACCTCCCGGTTGGAGGTAAAGGACGCGGTGCATCGCCGACAAACTTCATCGGGTTCACGGTAGGCGATATTCTGAAGCGCGATTCGCCACAGACCAGGGTCGTCGGTGTTTCGATGAAAGACCGTTCAGCGATTCTCATGGCAGGGCGGCGCGCCGATGCGGCCTACTGGTTTGAGAACGAAGGTGGGAACTTCATTACGAGCACCTACTACATGCTGGCAGCACCTGAATGGCTGAAACGGTGGAATGCCAGGAAGTTTGCCGATCAATATTCCGGGAAACTTTGGCAGCGACTGTTGCCCGACACGAAGGTTTATGAAAAGTATGCTGGAGCGGATGCCGTGGACGGCGAGTGGGATCGCAAGGATATCGTGTTCCCGCATCGGATTCGTGAAGCCCCGCCGTTGAAGGGGTACTACGAAGATTTTCGAAGGACGCCTTTTGCCGATGAGATGGTGTTGCAAGTTGCGCTGGAAGCCATGAAGGCGCATGGGTTGGGCCAGGGCCCAGTCACAGACATCCTGGCCATCGGTTTTTCAGCGACAGATGTCATTGGCCATACCTATGGTGCCGACAGTCAAGAAGCGATGGATCAACTTTTGCGGCTGGACCAGACTCTGCAGAAGCTCTTCGAGGAGGTCGACCGGCGCGTGGGCCTGCAACAGACCTGGGTGGTGCTCAGCGCTGATCACGGTTCGATGCCGCTGGTGGAGGTGGCCCAAAAGAAAGGATTGCCCGCCAGGCGCTTTCGGGCTGACGCCGTGGAGGCGGCGGTCAAGCAAGCGCTGCAGAAACGCTTTCCGGGCGTCTCGGGCCTGATTGCCAACTATGATGCGCCGAATTTCTACTTGAGCGAAACTGCGCTAACCGCAAGCGGGCTGAAACGGAGTGTCGTTGAAGCCGTAATCGTCAAGGCCCTGCAGGACACGGGCTTGTTTGAATCTGTTTATACGCATGCCGATATTTTGAATTCTGAAAAACAGGATGACCCGCACCTATCGCTGATTCGTAATTCTTTTTTCGCGCCGCGCAGCGCGCATATCATTGCGACGCCCAAGCCCTACATTTACATCAGTGACAATGTGGGCGGCACTGGGCACGGCACGCCACACGATTACGACCGCCATGTCCCGATCGTTTTTCTTGGCGCTCCGGTCAAGCCTGGGTCCTATCCCGGCGCCTGCGGACCGGAGGATATCGCGCCAACACTGGCTGGAATGCTGGGTTTGAAAGGCCTTGAGAAGGAAACCGATGCGAGGATACTGGAAGAGATGATGCGATAGGACGAAGGCCTTGCGTCCCTCTTGGCCTTACCGACTCGGAGCAGGCGTTGCGGGCAGCATGTTGCGAATTGCAGTGATACGCCACCCGTCGCTGGTCTTCTTCATTATTAGCGTCGCCCACATGCTCCGGTTTGTTCCGCCCACCATGCCGCTAAGTTCGTAGCGCCCATCGGCGATCGCCACATCGGGTGTCACAAAACGCACTTGCTCCACCGTAATGGTTCGTTTTCCTCCCGTGCTGCGCGAACTGGCCATCGTCCCGCGGACCACTGCGTCGCGTCCTTTCCGCCATTCACCCGAAGACACCAGCTGATCGGCATCGCTGGTAAATAAAGCCTCGACGGCTTGCGGGTCGATGCGCTCCCGGGCGTCGACGTACTTGCTTACGATCCCTCGAATTGGGATTTCGTCGTTTCCGGGTGCGCCGCTTTGCGCAAAGCAGAGCCCAGCTGAAACGAGGCAGGACAGAACTGCGAACCCTGTGCCCATAGTACCTCCAGAATTAGGTCTGACAGCGAAGGATAGAGTTCTGTCTGACTGCGAACTGCCCTCGTGGAAAATTTCGTGGGTCCTGCTTACGAGTAAGCAGGCGGTGCAGGCGGGCTCTTAGGCGGCGGAGGCATGCTGTCCGCTCCCGTACCCTGGCGGATCACGTTCATCGCGAGCGCAATCATCGAGCCGACGTCGCTGAGCGTGGCCGGCAAGATCAGCGTGTTGCTTTCTTTGGCCAGGTTGCCAAACTGGTTGATGTACTGTTCCGCTACCCGCAGTTGCACTGCCTGATAGCCGCCGGGAGCTTGAATTGACTCGGCCACTTTGCGAATGCCCTCTGCCGTGGCAATGGCGACGCTCAAGATTGCAGCCGCCTGTCCTTCGGCTTCATTGATCTTCTGCTGCTTGCTGGCCTCAGATGCCTTAATGACCTGCTGCTTCTCGCCTTCGGCCTCATTGATGGCCGAGTCGCGCACGCCTTCAGAATTCAGAACTGTGGCGCGCTTTTCGCGCTCGGCACGCATCTGTTTCTCCATCGCATGTAGAACGTCTTTCGGCGGCGTGATGTTCTTGATCTCATAACGCAACACCTTGACTCCCCAAGGTTCCGAAGCCTTGTCCAGCTCGTGCACCACGGAAATGTTAATGTTGGTGCGCTCTTCGAAGGTCCGGTCGAGTTCAATCTTGCCGATTTCGCTGCGCAGAGTGGTTTGCGCCAGCTGGATAATGGCAAAAATGAAATCGCTGATACCGTAGGAAGCGCGCTGCGGAGTGAGCACCTTCAGATAGAGCACGCCATCGACAGCCACCTGGACGTTGTCGCGCGTGATGCAAACTTGCTCCGGGATGTCGATGGCCATTTCCTTCAGCGTGTGCCGGTAGCGGATGACATCCATGAAGGGAACGAGAATGTGGAAACCGGCATCCAAGGTGCCGCTATATTTGCCGAGTCGCTCAACGATATAGGCGCTCTGTTGGGGAACCACAACTGCCGTTTTGGCGACGATAATGATCACCAAAACTGCCAGCACGAGGACAACAATCAAACCGCCAGATAGCTCTCCCATGGAGTCTGTCCTTTCTCATTCAAGTTGGATAGGAACTGAAAACGGAAACTCGACACGAGTCGATCCCGATTGGCGACAGCTGGATTATGGCCCCGGTTCTCACCGGGGTGACGTTCTTTCAGGACTCAGGCCCGCACGCAGAGCATCAGCCCATCGACTCGTTCGACGGTGCAGCGCTGACCGCGCGTCAGCGAGTTTCCACCGACATTTCGCGCGCTCCAGGCTGAGCCGTGCAGCTCGGCTTTTCCAATTGCGCCGACCGCCAAGTCTTCCAGAGCAATGGCGGTTTCACCGACCAGTTTATCGACCTCGTTGCCGAGCGATGCGGGACGCAAGCGTTTCAGTAGTGGGCGGCGGAAGAGGCTCAACGCCACCACCGACAGGATGGAAAACATGAGCCACTGCATCCAGTCGGGACCGATCAGATTCAGTCCAGCCAACAGGCCAACAACGATGGCTGCCGCTCCGAAAAAGAGCAGGTAAAGCCCGCCGGGTGTTAACAGTTCCGCGAGCAGCAGCAAGAAGCCCAGTAGTATCCAGACCCACCAGAGCATGGCGCGAATCTCCAAAAACAATTGTCAACCACGAAAGACACGAAAGACACGGAATGGAAGAGACGCAAGAAAAGGCCCTGTTTCGTCTGGCCCGGATGGACTCACTGGTTCTGCTTCCGTGTTTTTCGTGTGTTCCGTGGTTTGAACTACCGACTGTGTTTGACGCCACTGTGTTGCTTTTTCTCGTGTTCTGCGGTGGCTCTTGTCCCGCACGAGTTCATTTCATATTTAGGAAAACGAGGCGCGGGTCATGCGCCAACCCGGTTTTTCCTTTCCAGCTCGCTGGCCAGGTTGGCTGGTAGAGCGAAGTGGACGTTCTCCTTCGTCGTCTCAAATTCCTCGACCGTGACGGCGCCGCGCGACGTCAAGTGCTCGACCACTTGTTGCACCAATATCTCGGGCGCAGAGGCCCCTGCGGTGACGCCAACCACGCGCATACCTTCCAGCCAACTCTCCTGAATGTCGCGGTAGTCATCGATCAGATAAGATTGCGAACCCGACTTTTGAGCTTCCTCCACGAGCCGGTTTGAGTTCGAGCTGTTGGCAGAGCCGACAACGAGAATGAGGCCGGCGTGTTGCGCCATGGCTTGAACCGATTCCTGGCGGTTCTGGGTGGCATAGCAGATGTCTTCGGACGGGGGACCCACGATGTTCGGGAAGCGTTCACGCAGAGCGGTGATGATCTCGCGGGTCTCGTCGAGGCTCAGGGTGGTTTGCGTCAAGTAAGCGATGCGACTCGGGTCAGGCGGTTGTAACTGGGCCACTTCCTCACGGGAGCTGATCAGAACCATGTGCTGCGGCGCTTCACCCATCGTCCCGACGACTTCTTCGTGGCCCTTATGCCCGATCAGAACGATGGTGTAGCCCTCGCGTGCGTATTTCACGGCTTCAAGGTGAACCTTCGTGACGAGGGGACATGTGGCGTCAATAACCTTGAGATTTTTGGCCCGGGCCTTTTCCCGCACCTCCGGCGAGACGCCGTGGGCACTGAAGACCACGGTCGCCCCCGAAGGAACCTCCAGCAAGGTATCGACAAAGACAGTTCCTTTGGCACGCAGCTCTTCGACCACATGCCGGTTGTGGACAATTTCCTTCCGGACATAGAGAGGCTTTTCGTAGACATCGAGAGCGATGTTGACGATGTCGACTGCGCGCACGACGCCCGCGCAGAAACCACGGGGCTTGGCGAGAAGAACCTTTTCCAGAGACATGGGTTGAGTCATCCTGAGAAACGTTTCTGAAAGGGCCAGCGTTCGGCACTAAACCGGCACAGTCTAGCATAAGTAAAGCCGGAGCGGCCTCACAGGGTTGCCTGGGAGTCAGGGGTAAGGGCACAGCATGCCGGGGCAGCAATTCCCCCTTAAAAAAGGGGGAGAAGGCCGAAGTGTGAAGCCTTGAGAAGGTTTCACGGGGTTGTCCGGGACTTGCCGTTCACCGAGCGACGACAACCCCCGGGCGGTTTCTTCGAAACCGCTGCCCCCCTTTGTTAAGGGGGACTTCTGACAGCGACCCAGTCGAGACCGGATGGAGTGAAAGCCTATCGCGCTCTTCCTATACAGCGTTGACAGGCTTTCGGAGCGTGAATACACTCAAGGTCAAATGATCAGACTCACCCGATCTCATCGCCTTTCGTATCTTCGCCGGTTTCAATTCGGCTGGCTTTTGCTTCTGCCTTCGCTGATTCAAGCAGCCAATCCGACCGCCGGACAGATTGAGTTTTTCGAGAGGGAGATCCGGCCGTTGCTCGTTGAGAAGTGCTACAGCTGCCACAGCGCTCAATCGCCGATGGCGATGGGAGGACTGCGTCTGGACACTGCCGAAGGCCTTTTAAGGGGTGGTGATAGCGGCCCTGCTGTCGTTCCTGGCACGCCGGAGAAGAGTCTGTTAATCAAGGCTGTCAATTACAAAGATCTGCAGCTCAAGATGCCACCCACCGGCAAACTGAGTGACAGCGAGATTCAGCGGCTCACGACGTGGGTAAAGATGGGAGCGCCCGATCCTCGGAAGCAGGTTGCGTCCGTTATTCAACCGACGTCGGGCATCGATTTTGCGAAAGCCAGAGACTTCTGGGCATTTCGGAGAATTCAGAAGCCCACGGTGCCCGTAGTGCGCCGGATTGGCTGGACGCGTTCCCCCATCGATAACTTTGTGCTGGCCCAACTCGAAAGCAGAGGACTGAAACCGGCGCCCCCAGCCGACAAGCATTCCTGGCTGCGGCGCGTCACTTTTGACCTGATTGGTTTGCCGCCCTCACCACAAGAGATTGAGGCCTACGTTTCGGATACCTCCGCTATGGCCCGGCAGCGAGTCGTGGACCGCCTCCTGCATGCTCCACATTACGGAGAGCGATGGGCGCGTCATTGGCTGGACTTGGTGCGCTTTGCGGAGACCAATGGCCATGAGTATGACAATGACAAGCTGGATACCTGGAGGTATCGCGATTACGTCATTCGCGCCTTCAACCAGGATGTCCCGTACGATCAATTGGTCAAAGAACACGTCGCCGGCGATCTACTTCCGCACAAGCGTTTGAGCGCGGACGGTACGCACTGGGAATCGCCGTTGGCCACAGGCTTCTACTGGTTTGGCGAGGTGCTGAACAGCGCAACCGACTCCGTAAAATCACGCGCGGACGAAGTTGACAATCAAATTGACGTCCTTACCAAGGCGTTTCTGGGGCTCACCGGCGCTTGTTCCCGCTGCCACGATCACAAGTTTGACCCAATCCCCACCAGCGACTACTACGCGCTAGCGGGCTTCCTCCACAGCACCAACGTTTCGGAAGCAGTTGTGGATTCTCCATCAACCGTCAAGTCGATCGCGAGGTCTCGACGGGAGATTGCTGCCGTCAATCGCGAGATCGAGCAGTTGCTGCAGCCCGCGCTGGCCGATCAGGCGCGTTTAATCACGACTTATCTGTTGGCCGCGGCCGAAGTGCTGAAGACAAAGGCGGATGAGCGACTGCAGGTTGTTCAAGCGATAGCCCGAACGCAACACCTTTCCCATGATCTTGTGGCTGCTTGGGTGACGCGCATTGAGGCAGCCAGAAAGGAGCCAGCAAGTGTGTTCTACCCATTCGCGGCCGTTCTGGATGCACTGCGCCAGGATGCTAAGGACTCTCCCGCAAATCAAGCGAACGTGCCTCCGAGCCCGTCCTTCGAGACAGCCTGGGCACACGTGGGACGTGAGTTGAAGGCCGCGGCCACCGGGGCGTCGGCAGCGCAAACTCGGCAGGAAAGAGGCGACGTTGTTCTTGAGGACTTCGAAACGGTCGCGTTCCAGGGTTGGAATGTTGCCGGGCAAGCTTTTGGGGAAGCCCCCATGCACCGGCTGCCACCGAATCAGCAGATTCGTGACTACCTGGGCCAGGGGTTGGCCAGTTCCTTCGCGGGCGGCTCAGATCGCTTGGTAGGGAGTTTGACGTCGAAGAAGTTCAAGATGCCAAAGTTGTTTGTTCACGTACGCATGGGAGGCAGCCGCGAAGAGGCCAAGAGCGACAAGGCAAAGCTGCGTTTCACCGTAATCGCGGATGGACACAAGAGTTTGCACCTATCTCCAAAGGGCAGTGAGGGGCTGCAATGGATGACTCTTCGCTTGACGAAGGAAATCGGCCGTTCCTGCTACTTTGAGATCGTGGATCGCAGCCGGGAAGGACATCTTGTCATTGACCAGATTGTCTTATCGGATAGCCCGGAACCGCCCAAGCTTTCGCATGCGCCGCAGGACGATCTATCCGCTCTGCTGGGGCGCCCTGGAGTGTACTCGCTGGAATCGCTGGCGAATGCCTATCAACAGCTCTTTGTCGGGACGGCCCAGCGAACGGTTGGATCAGAGGACTATCTGAAGCGTCTCGACTGGGCGCTTAGCCCGACGGGCAAGTTAGAGGATTTGGTTCGTTTCTTGCCGTCGGAACCTAAGCGGAACGCCGCGTCTGATGTCAACAAGGCAGAGGAAGGTCTGGAGGGTAATCCAAGCCAGCCTCGCTCGCCAAGGGTCGCTCGATCTTTCGGTTCACCGATTCTTTCCAAGTCGCAACAAATCGAAAGACTATGGAGAATGCGAAGAGAGGCTGAGGAATCCATTCCCGTATCCATCTTCGGCATGGTTGGAACCGATGAAGAGCCGCATGACGTGCGGGTACACCTTCGCGGCAATCACAAGAATCTCGGTGAAGTAGCTCCGCGGCGATTTCTGCAGATTATTGCGGGTGAAAAGCAGCCTTCCGTGAGCGAGGGCAGCGGCCGGTTGCAACTCGCCGAGTGGATGGTACACCGCGAAAACCCACTGACGGCGCGCGTCATGGTGAATCGCATCTGGAAGCATCACTTCGGGCAGGGAATCGTGCGCTCAGTGGACAACTTCGGCAAAACCGGCGAGCCGCCGACTCATCCCGAACTGCTCGATTTCCTGGCGCAGCGGTTCATCGAGAGTGGCTGGTCGATAAAGGCCATGCACCGCATGCTGGTGCTGAGCAGCACTTATGCCATGTCGAGCCGGCCAGAACCTGAGGCTGAAAAGCTGGATCCCGAAATCAAGTGGCTGCACCGAATGCCGGTGGAGCGGCTGGAAGCGGAGTCCATTCGCGATGCGATTCTTGCCGTCGCCGGTAGTCTGGACCCGAAGATGCTGGGTCCGAGCGTTCCTCCGCACATCAGTGCCTACCAGGACGGACGCGGAAAGCCGGAGTCAGGCCCCTTGGATGGCAACGGTCGGAGAAGTGTCTACATCCAGGTGAGGCGCAATTTCCTGACGCCGATGTTCATGGCGTTCGATTACCCGCTGCCGATTTCTGCCATCGGCCGTCGGAGCGTCTCGACCGTCCCTTCACAAGCGCTCATGCTGATGAACAATGAATTTGTCGCGCGGCAGGCAGAAGCCTGGGCGCAGTGGTTGCTTCAGCGTGAGACCGTTCCCGAGAATCTTGTTCGCAGGATGTTTCTCACCGCATTCGCGCGTCCCGCCAGCAATCATGAGGTTCAAGAAACGCTCCAATTTGCGCGGGAGCAGGGGCAGAGACACGCGGCTCTGGTGGATGCCCAGTCCGAAGCACAGATCAGGCAGCGGGTCTGGGCGGATGTCGCACACGTCCTATTCAATTCGGCAGAGTTTATTTATGTCCGATAGCAGAGGATGGAGGATGGAGGATAGAAGATAGAGGATGGAGGATAGAGTATAGCGAATAGTTGATCGAGGATCGAGGATAGTTGATCGCGGAAGACCTGTCTGGTCGCCCAAGTGGAAACGCAAGGGACCCTCGATCCTCAATCGAGAGTGATATGCACCGAGTGAATCTGTCTCGATCCTCGATCCTCTATCTTCTATCCTCAATCGAGGGAGATATGCACCGAGTGAATCTTGCAGCTCCTGGAATCAGCCGCCGCGAAATGCTCTGCCGTTGCGCCAATGGCTTTGGCGGCCTGGCGCTGGCGACCCTCTTGGCTGAGAAGCTCGATGCGGCGGGCACGAACCCGCTCGCCCGACGACCGCCCCACTACGCGCCGAAAGCGAAGTCGGTGATCTTTCTCTTCATGGATGGCGGTCCCTCGCAAATGGATACGTTCGATCCCAAGCCTCGGCTGGCAAAGGAAGCTGGGCAGGCGATTCCGCTGGAGACGCCGACAACCGTTTTCAATATCAGCAACAAGATCTTTCCGTCGCCATTTCAGTTCAAGAAACACGGTCAGAGCGGCGCCGATGTCAGCGAGCTGTTTCCGCGGGTGGCGGCTTGCGTCGATGACTTGGTGATTATTCGCTCGATGGTCGCCGACCACTCCGAACACACGGCAGCGAATTACTTCATGCATTCAGGATCGGGCTTCCAGGGAAGACCAAGCATGGGGGCCTGGCTGACGTATGGATTGGGTAGTGAGAGTGACAATCTGCCAGGTTTCGTGGTGCTGGAAAGCGGGCTGATCCCGCCGGGAGGTTTGGACCTCTTCGGCAGCGGCTTTTTGCCGGCTTCGTATCAAGGCACTTTGTTTCGGAGGGGCAAGTCACCCATAGCAGATTTGGAACCGCGGGAGAAGAGCAGCGAATTGCAAACCGGCAAGCTGGGTCTGTTGCGGCGCTTGAACCAGGGAGCGCTCGAGCGCTTCGGCTCCAGCAGTGAGCTGGAAGCGACGATTGCCAACTACGAACTCGCGTTCCGAATGCAGGCCGAAGTGCCAGGATTGCTGGATCTGCAAGGAGAATCGGAGGCCACGCGCAAGCTCTACGGCCTGGATGAGACCGACACTCAGGAGTTTGGCCTGCAGTGTCTCCTTGCCCGGCGGTTGGTAGGGCGCGGCGTGCGTTTCGTCGAACTGCTGCCGCCCGCGCGTCAGGGAATCGACCGATGGGACCAGCATGGCGCGCTGGAGAACGGTCATCGCATCAACGCTAAAGCGACCGACAAACCCATTGCCGCGTTGTTGAAAGACCTGAAGGCTCACGGACTGCTGGACTCGACCCTGGTGATTTGGGGAGGCGAGTTTGGCCGGACCCCAACAGCGCAGTTTCCGGACGGCGGCTACGTCAAGGAGATCGGCCGGGATCATGATCCCTTTGGCTTCACGATGTGGCTGGCCGGTGGCGGGGTCAAAGCGGGCACGACCTTCGGCGCCACCGACGAATACGGCTATTTTGCCATCGAGAACAAAGTGCATGTCCACGATCTGCACGCCACCATTCTGCACCTCCTGGGCTTAGACCACGCGAAACTGACCTACCCGTTCAGCGGTCGCAACATGCGCTTGACCGACGTTCATGGCCGCGTCGTCAAAGAAGTATTAGCGTAATTGGACACCAGACCTCGGAGATCTCCTGTTTCCACGCGCTGCCGTGGGTTACAAGGGGAGTTTGGAGTGTGGTAGCTTATGCCGCTTGGCACCGGCGCAATTCTCCTCAGGCGCAGCTTGCTAAAGCGAGCGCCAGCAAGCTGGCGCACTGGAGTTTGGACCTTTTGGACCGCGGCGACGTGTCGCCGCTTCCCCCGGGCGCGACGCGTCGCGCCCGAGCCAGACCTTCGGTCTAGCTGTTCACATTTGTCCCCCTTGAGAAGACTTGCGAAGGGGGGACCATAGGGGGTCTTCAGCGGTGAAATCGAGACCCCCAGCCGCAAAAAAGCGCGGCGAAGCTTTCTCAAAGCTTCGATTCCCTTGTCAAGGGGGACAAAGGAAGCTCGACTGGCCCCGCAAATGTAGAAACTCCAGCCGCAGACCCGCATAAAACGCGGGTCTGCGCTACACGTCTCTGCGGCTCTGTGTCTCTGTGGCTTGCTTGTCACGCCGAGTTTTCTTTTGCTTCCGTCCGGTATTTCCTCTAGACTCCGCCCTTCAATCCCAGCATTTTTCTCTTGGCTATGAATCCTTTTTCGAAAGCGGATCTGGCAGCGGTGAGCGCTGTTGCTCCCATCACGTCTGTCCGCTATCGCGTTCTGTGGCTCACGGTGCTGCTGTACGCGATCACCTACATGGATCGAGTCTGCATTTACGCCGCAATGCCGGTCATTGCAAGGGAGTTTTCGTTTGACAAGTTAACCCAGGGACTCATTTTCAGCGCGTTTGCCTGGGGCTACAGCTCTCTGCAGGTTCCCAGTGGTTGGTTGGTAGATCGCATTGGACCGCGTCGCATGCTCTCTGGGATCGTGTTGTGGTGGTCGGCCTTCACTATGTTCACCGTTTCTGCCTGGAGCACTGCCTCGTTCATCGTCATCCGGTTCCTTTTTGGGGCCGGTGAGGCCGGAGCGTTTCCCAGTGCGACACGAGCCTTCTCGCGCTGGCTTGCCACCTCCGAGCGCGGATTCGCTCAGGGCGTGACGCACTCAGGCTCGCGTTTGGCGGGCGCCCTGACGCACGGTGTGGTGGCTGCGATGATTGTCGTCTGGGGCTGGCGCACACCCTTTCTCTTGTTCGGGGTCATCGGGATTCTCTGGGCTGTTGTCTGGTTTTTCTGGTATCGCGACCGTCCGGAAGACCATGCGGGCGTCTCGGCCAGCGAGTTGAAGTGGATTAACGATAACAAGGTTGGCCTAGGAAAAAGGAAGGGTGTGCTCTCCTGGAAGAAGCTGCTCTGCCATCCCAACATGTGGTACCTCTGCGTGATGTATTTCTGCTATGGCTATGTTCTATGGATCTTTCTGAGCTGGCTCCCTACCTATTTCGCCGAGGTGCGTGGGTTTGGACTGGTGAAGTCGGGCATCTATACGATGATTCCGCTGCTCGCCGGCACGGTGACGAATTCCCTGGGCGGCTGGTTCTCCGACAGACTTTACGTGCGGACCGGCGATTTGCGGACCAGCCGCCGGATCGTAGCCATCACTGGTTTCGCCATTGCTGTGGTGTTTGTCACGGCGGGTGTTCTGGCGCCCGATGCCACGCTCGCAGTGGTTGCCATGTCGGTGGCCGTGGGAGGACTGGAACTGACGACAGGCGTGTCATGGGCGATTCCGCTGGATATCGGGCACGATCATTCCGGAACGGTTTCGGGCGTGATGAACATGTTTGGCAATTGGGGAGGCGCCATTTCGCCTCTCCTGGTGGCCTGGCTGGTCCAGCGGTTCAATTCATGGACGCCTGCTTTCGTCCTGGCGAGTTTTCTGTGTTTGGTGGCCGGGCTCTTATGGTTTAAGATTGACCCCACAATCTCGGTGGTTAGTGAACCAGGAGAGATTTAGCCACAGCTAGTTGATTTGGCGAACTGGCGTTTTTCTGGAGACCTTTATGTTGATCGATGAAAAAAAATGTGTGGCTTGTGGGAATTGCGTGCCGATCTGCCCGATGGGCGCCATCCATATTGATCCCGTGAAACGGCGTGCTACCGTGAACCAGGACGAATGCGTGGAGTGCTATACGTGCTACCGGGGTATGAGCAAGGAGCATTTGAATCCGGTGATGGTGCGCACCATTCGCAAGATCGGTGGATTTCTGCGGTGGCGATTCGACCCCGAACCGGATGTTTGCCCGACCGATGCGCTCACCGAACAGGAGTTGTCGTGGCCGCGCGTGGTGCGCCGCGCTTTCAGCGATCCGGTCGTGCCGCACGAGAGCACAGGTGTGCATGGACGGGGCACCGAAGAGGTGAAGACCAACGACGTGACGAATCGTGTCGGCCCAGGCGACGCCGGTTTCACCATCGAGTTTGGCAGGCCGACAATTGGTGTGCGATTCTGGCAGATCCAGGAGATGACCCGCGAGCTGGCTAAAATGGATCTGACGTTTGAAAAGAGAAATCCCGTTACGAGTCTGATGGCTAGCACCAGCACAGGAGACCTGCGTGAGGATATTCTGAGCGAGAAGATCCTTTCAGCGATTGTGGAGTTCAAGACATCCCTTCGCAATGTCCCCGCTATTCTTCGCAAGGTAAAAGAAGTTGCAAATAGGCTGGACACGGTCGTTGCCATCGGCGCCGCGACGCGGTGCGACGCCAACGGGGACAATGAGCTGGAAGAAGTCCTGCGTCAGGAAGAGTTCCACTTCGTGCGTGGGAAGACGAATCTCGGTTTGGGCCGCGCCTCGAACACTGTGCCAGTGTCGGAAGAAGCAGCCGTCAGCGTGATGTAGGTCGCGGTCAGCATTCAGCTGTCAGCGTCGTTTCGTTTCGTCATTCCGGCCAAGCGAAGCGCGAGCCGGAATCCAGCGCGATTTGGCGGGAACGCCCTGCTTAGCCGCAACCAAAGACCGTCTGGATTCCCGCTTTCGCGGGAATGACGGAGATGTTACTCGGCAACGTTCGATAGTTGCATGACAGTCGTTTCAAGCTGAATGCTGACAGCTTAACAGGAGTCATCCATGACCAACACCCTCCACCGCTACGGCGACGAACGCAGCCTCCGCAACGATTTCATTGTCTTTGCCATTCCGTGCCGGGGCCATAACGATCAGGACTCCGTGCCCAAGCTCAGACAGTTTTTGAGAATGGCCGTGAAATACAACCCGGTGAACATCGGCGATGGCTCCAAAGGTGGAATGTACCGCCCGAACAAGAGCCTCAACCCGCTGGCCCACTGGTCGCGCGACAGCAAGCCGGACATTGAGGAAGTGGTTGAAAAGGTTTCCAATCCGACCACGGTAGCCGCGGTGTTTGACAACAAGCAAGCCGTGGAGAGCTTCGTTCAGGAGTTACGCAAAGCGGATCTGGGGCTTTCGATCAACATCAGTGCTTCGATCAAAAATGCCCAGGCCTGTTGCCGCGACATCAACTTGCCCCGCCACAGCGTGGAATACTCGCTGGGCTTCATCGGGAAGACGGACCGCCTGGCCGACCGGCAGGTATTGGAGCTGTCGACGATGTGTGGACACGGTATGATCTCGTTTACATTCGCGCGCAAGATGATTGACTGGGTCCGCGAAGGTCGGCGTACGCCCGAGCAGGCTTGCGGCTATATGTCCCGATTTTGCTCTTGTGGCATTTACAATCCAACGCGGGCGAAAGAGATTCTGGAAGACTCGAGAATGCATAACAGCTGAATTCAACCAGAGATCCTGAGATGGCTGAGCGATTGATTGACGAGGAAAAGCTTAAGAGTATATTCAAGAATGCCATCGTCGAGGTTCTTCAAGAAAGACATGAGCTGCTTCGTAGTCTCTTGGATGAGGCTATCGAGGATCTCGCCTTGGCTCGCGCGATCGAGCAAGGAGAAAGCTCGGGGTTTGCCAGCAGGCAAGAGGTTCTTGTAATCTTTGAAGGTCAGAAGTGAAGGTTCAGTTCAGAGAGAGTTTCGCGACGGACCTTCGAAACGTTCGTGACCGCCGAACACTTGCGAAAGTCAAATCCTTGGTGAGGTTGATCGAGAACGCTTAAACATTGGACGAGGTGACAAATCTGAAGAAGCTGGCAGGCGGCAAGTCATATTACCGTGTGCGAATTGGAAGCTTTCGGCTGGGACTTGTTGCCGAAGGCGCCATGGTCACCTTCGTACGATTTCTCCACCGAAAAGAGATCTACCGCTATTTCCCTTAATCCAGTAGTCCACATCACCTCCTTGGAGGAAGCCAGCTCATGCATGTCTGTATAGGTTCCTGCTTGCCCAGAATCCTCGCAGTCTTGCGAGGATTAGTGGCCTCGACCTTACTGTTTTTGCTGCTCCAGTCCTGTTCCGAGAGAACCGTTCAAGCTCCAGGGCCCGCCGAGCCGGTCGCACTTGTAATTGACGGAGCCCAGGTCTGGGACGGCACCGGAGCGCCGCCGGTTCAAGACGCTATTGTGGTCGTCAAGGGCGATCGCATTGATTTCGTCGGTCCGCGTGGCGCCGTAACCGTGCCCGCCAACGCCCGGAAGATCGATGCGAAAGGGAAGACCGTCATTCCTGGCCTCATCAACATGCATGGGCACGTTGGAATGACGAAGGGGCTCAAGCAGGCTAAGGAAAACTACACCAAGGAAAACATCCTGGCGCAACTGAAGCAATACGCAAGGTACGGTGTGACGACCGTGATGAGTCTCGGCACCGATTTCGAGCCGATGTTCGAGTTGCGAGGGCCGGCCAGGGCTGACGAATCGCCGCACGCTGCGGTGTTTACGGCCGGTCGCGGCTTTACCGGCAAGAACGGCTATCCGGCTGTGTTGCCGGGCAATGCAGGGCTTCCCGTGGAAGTGGACACTGTTGACGAGGTGAAAGCTCACATCCAGGAACTGGCGCGACAGAAGGTCGACATGGTGAAAATCTGGGTGGATGATCATTGGGGACACTACGTCAAAATACGCCCGGAACTCTACAAAGCCATCATTGAAGAAGCGCACAAGAACAATCTGCGCGTCATGGCCCACTTGTTTTATCTCGGCGACGCCAAGAGCCTGGTCGGCGCCGGACTGGACGGCATGGCGCACAGTGTGCGCGATCGTGAAGTGGATGACGCGCTGATCAAGACTTTGAAGGAGAAGAACTCATTTGCCGTGGCCACGCTGACCCGCGAAGAATCCACGTTCATTTACGCCGAGCCGCCAGCGTTCCTGGACGATCCGTTCTTTTCTCGCTGGGTCGACCCCGAGGTGATTAAAGCGCTCAAGGATCCGGCTTGGGGTAAAAAAGTCAAAGCCGACCCCGACTTTCCAAAGTATGCCGGGCAGCTGAAGATGGGACAAAAGAACCTCAAGAAACTCTTTGACGCGGGCGTGAAGCTGGCGTTTGGCACGGATACCGGGCCGCCGGCACGCTTCCAGGGATTCTTCGAGCATCGTGAGCTTGAGCTCATGGTTCAAGCCGGGCTGACGCCGGCTCAGGCGTTGCAAACCGCAACCTTGAACGCCGCAGAGTGTCTCCGCGTTGATAAGGACTTTGGAACACTCCAAAGAGGGAAACGCGCGGATTTGATCATTCTGGACGATGATCCGCTGGAGAATATTTTGAACACACGCAAGATTAATCAAGTCTGGATCGGTGGAAGGGAAGTCAGCAACTGAGCGATGCATCACCGCGGAGACGCAGAGGCACAGGGAATTAACGCGATTACTGAGAAGATTATCGGGTGTGTCATCGAATTCTGTTGCCCGTGCATGAAGCTCAACTCTTGTCGTATTTGAGACTCACCGGAATGTCTGTTGGACTGTTAACGTTCATGTGCCGCTTCTCAGGGACGGACTGAAACGTATGATGAACGCCGTTTAGCCATTCTCAGCATCTCAGCGTCTCTGCGGTGCATCTGTCTCGAAAGGAGCCAGGCTTATGTCTCAGAACACTCTTTCTCGACGCAACTTCATGACAGGGATTGCCGCGGGAGGTACGGCGGCTACTTTAGCCAGCCCGGTCGTGGCGGTTGCAGCCGAGCCGGTGGTTACGGCGGCGTATCCGCTGGTGACACCTGTGGCATCGACAGGCCCCGTCAAGATGCTTTGCACGCATAAAGTTTCTGCCGCCGAAGAGCAGCAGATCCGTTCGGCGGGAAAGAATGTGGACTTCGTCGTGGTTGGCAGCCGTGCCGAGCTCAAGTCAAAGATTGCGGATGCAGAAGCCATTTTTGGCCCGGTCGACGCCGAGTCACTCGCGGTGGCAAAGAAGCTGAAGTGGGTTCAGCACACGGCCGCGGGCGTCGAGGTTTTGCCCAAAGAACTGATGGAGCATTCCTGCGTGCTGACGAATATGCAACGGGTCTATGCGCCCGTCATTGCTGAAACCGCTTTGGGCATGGCGCTGAGCTTGGCGCGTGGGCTGGTGCAAGACGCGTTTCCAAATTTCAAGGCCCGCAAGTGGGGAACTGAGAGCAGCGTTCCGTTGGTTGACCTCTACCACAAGACGATTGGGTTGGTGGGTCTGGGAGGCATCGGGACGGAAATCGCCCGCCGGGCACACTACGGGTTTGAAATGCAGGTTCTCGCGGTTGATCCGAAGCCCTTGCCGAAACCCGCCTTCGTGGCTGAATTGCGGGAACCCGGCTGGCTGCTGGAGATGGCTTCCCAAGTTGACGTGCTGGTGAGTTGTGCGCCCCACACCAAAGAGACGTTGAAGCTGTTCAATGAAAGCGTCTTCAATCGCATGAAACCGACAGCTTATTTCATTAACGTTTCGCGGGGCGGACTCGTGGATCAGGAAGCGTTGGTCAAGGCACTCAAGGAAAAGAAAATCGCCGGAGCCGGTCTGGACGTCACCACGCCAGAACCCTTGCCGGCTGAGCATCCACTGTGGGATTGCCCGAACCTGATTATCACTCCCCACAACTCGGGCATGGCGCCCATGCGGCAAGTGCGGTTGATCGCACTGGTGACAGAGAATGTTCGCCGCTATTCGAATGGGTTGGCGCTGTTGAACGTAGTAGACAAGGCCAGAGGGTATTGAGATCGGGCGCGGGCATCTGAGTTGGAGATTGCATGCGACGAGAAAGAGACATGGAAGGAACAGGAGCGATTCGGATCCTCGGGCGTCGCTCTGGCGAGATTGCGCCGACATTGGAGAACGCCAGCGTGCTGCAAATGACCATGCGCCAGCTGAGAGGCGGGCGTGGCATCTGTCCTCGTGGGGTTTATCGGTTTCGAACGTTTGAGGAAGCTGATGCGTGGATGATCAAAATGATGGCGCAGAGTATTCGCGTGAACCCTCAGTAGATGACTTGGTCCTCCTCTGCCAGCACTTGAATGCAGAGGGTGTAAAGTATGCCGTCATCGGCGGCTTTGCAATGTTACTCGCCGGCTACCTGCGAACGACTGGGGATATTGATCTACTGGTCGAAAGTTCTACAGACAATGTCGACCGTATCAAGAGAGCCTTGAGCTATTTGCCAGATCAGGCGGTGACCGAACTCACTGCGGACGAAGTTGCCAAATATACCGTGGTCCGGATTGCCGATGAGATTGTCATTGATCTCATGGAGAAGGCTTGTGAGATCACTTATCAAATAGCGGAACCCAACATTCTGTATCGGCCGATTCAAGGAGTTCAGGTTCCCTGTTTGCCGCCAAAGCTGTTACTCCAAACCAAGTTGAGCTTTCGTCCGAAGGATGTTTCCGACCGCCGTTTCTTGGAGCAGCTACTGGCTGAAAGTTCGAATCAGCAAACTGACTAACGGCCTTTCATGAACGCTTCTCTCACCCGCCGAACGTTTATTCATGCCGCCTGCTTGGCCGCCGCTTCACGCCTGATTCACGCTGTGCCGCCCAGCAACTCAAACTTCAACATCGGTATTACGACGAACACGCGTGGCGGATGGGAGAAAGACCTGATCAAGTCGTTCCGGGAGTCTGCCGAGGTCGGCTATCGTGCGGTCGAAACGTTTTACTCCTACGTCTTGCCCTATTGGGACAAGCCGGAAGAGATGAAGATGATTCTGGACGAGTTCAGGCTCCGGTTCGTCACGGTTTCGAACGGCGGACCGATGGCTATGCAGTTTGAGGAGGCTGCGCTGGCGGACCGCATTATTGATGAGCATCTCAAACTGGTTCGCTGGATCAAGGGCTTTGGCTGTACCCATCTGAAGATCAACACGGGCCAGCGCCGTCCCGAAGGGACAACGGGCGCAGACCTGAAGCAGATGGCGAAGACGATGAACGCGCTGGGGAAACGTATCAGCGATGAAGGGCTGAAATTTGGCGTCCATGCGCATCTCTGGACGCAGTTGCAGGACCGCCAAGAGATCGACCAGTTGATGAACTTGACGGATCCGAACCATGTTTTTCTGGTGCTCGACACGGGCCACATCAACATGGCCGGCATCGATCCGGTTGAACTCACTTCGGTCTATGCCAGCCGGATTGTCGAGTTCCATTTAAAAGACTGCAAGCCGGAGGACCGCGGCGGGCACAAAGGGCCAATACCGAAACGTGAAGGTTACGCCGACAAAGGGAAGCGCATCTTCTATGAACTCGGCAAGGGTGGCGTCGATTTTCCCGGCATTCTGGCCGTCCTGCGCAAGAAGCGTTGGAAGGGTTGGCTAACGGTTGAATTGGATTCGACGGACACGACGCCGCGAGACAGTGCGACACAGTCGAAGAAGTATCTTAACGAAGTGCTGGGTGTGACTCTGTGACCTTGTGTGTACTGGGTACCGATGGAGCGACCTGGCTTGTGTCGGCACTCCAGGCAGGGCTCGAACCGTTTGTTCCGACTGGAACATTGTTTGGCAAACCACTACGGCAGTTCCTTCTCCATTCACCCTCCACCTCAGTCCTTGCGGAATTGCTTGCCGATGTTGGATCTGATAGCTTGCCTGCATTCGGATTCGTGGCATCCGCCATCTGTGCCTAAAACCTCTGTGACCCTTCGACCCATTCTCTTCTGCGTTCTGGCTCTTCTGGCTGGTGCAGACTGCTCCCAGGCTGAAGTTCCTCTGCCAACTCCGAAGGACCACTATCGGAGTTTTGACGCGAACCAAGCAGGGTTGAAACTGTTCACGGACATGATGGGTGAGGCTGATCCGGCGGTCCAAAAAATGATGATGGAGCTGGCCAGCGCCCCGCCTGCCGAGAGTCTCGCAAAGGTTCCGCGCGCCGAGGTGCAGTCGATGCTGCGCGCCGTAGATTGGAAGAAGTGGAAGGCGCCTGCGCTCGAAGTCTTCCTGCACTATTCGAACGTACTCGAATTAATTCCCCCGAGCTCGAAGGAATGGATGCCTGTCGTGCACGATGGGCTGCTGTACTTCCTCGACCGATTGGACCAGGAGCGATTGATCAACCGATTTCTGGACCTGGTTTACCTGTCTCCGGAAAGTGGTCGCGGCGAGCGGATCTTGCAGTTCGCATCCCGAACACCCACTTTTCAGAAAATTGGGCAGATCCTGGCCAGAAACACAGGCGTGGAGGCCGACATCCAAAAAGCGCTGCAGACCTTGGAGAATACAGTCCAGACGGCTTCGTATGAAGAACTGGTAGAGGGCATAAAGATCTCGCTGGGTCGCGAAGTCATGGAAACGCACGACATGAAGCTGGCCGATCGCATTCTGGCGGAAGCCAGTGTCGGGGCGGTGGTTCGCGCCAGCCTGCGGATGCCGGGGGAGACAGAACGCCGCGAGGTTGTTTGCAAAGTTATTAAGCCCTATGTGCTGCGGGCGATCACCGAGGAAGGAGCCATCATTGATCAGTTGACCCGCTATTTTGCTCAACAGCGCGACTTTTATGAGCTGGGCGGGATGCCATTGACAGAGATGTTTCAAGAAATCCGCAAGTCGATGGCTGACGAAATCAAGATTGAAGGCGAACAGCAGAACTTATTGCGGGCTGCCAAGTATTATCAGAACAACTCTAAGATTCTGGTTCCACGGCTTTACCCGTTCTCAACAAAACACGTTACGGTCATGGAATTCGTCCGAGGCGAAAAAATATCGAACGCCTTCTCGGGTGATGGCCGCCAACGGGCCATCATGGCCCGGCGCTTGAGCGACGCACTGACTTCCGACGTGATCTTCTCGAAGGAGGAAGAAGCGTTGTTCCACGGAGATCCCCACGCAGGCAACGTGTTTCATGTGCTGAAGGATCCCAAGGATCCCTACCGAATCGCTCTGCTCGACTGGGGACTGTTTGGCCTGTTTCCGCGCGCCCAGAGAGCGCAGCTGCTTCAGCTGATGTTGGGAATTCAGTTGAACGACGCGCGGCGGCTGCGGAGAAATCTGGGGGCCTTGGTGCAGGGGGAGGTCCCGACGGAGGACCCGGCGAAGGCCGGGCGTCTCGACAAGGCCGTTGAGGAGACACTGCGGCAACGATCCAAACGGAGCAACTTCGATACGTTGGGTGATCTGATCGTTCGGCTGGGCAAGGAAGGCTGCGTGCTGCGTTTCAACATCACGTTGTTCATCAAGTCGCAAGTCACGATCGCGGGCATTCTGGCGGGTCTAGATCCAGCGCTCAAACAGGATGACTATCTGATGAAACGGTCCGGCAGTCTCGTGCGAAGAGAGTTGCACAAGCGCTTGCTGTACACCCTCTGGATTCCAGCCTGGAACTCCCACAAGTATAAGAGCATGCTCTCGAATGAGGACATCAAAGACGTGCTGGTGAACAACGTTCGCGGCTGGTTTCGACATTAGCCAGACCTTGCGGGCCGACGTTGCGCCCCTCTGGATGCGCCGTGATACCGCAGGTTCCAACCTGGAACGATCTGGATTCACGAGGCGTGATCGTGCAAGAATAGTACGAATCGCAAGCCTCACTCGACGAGACTAAATTCAAAGGTGGACTTTTATGAATAAGCGCAATCCGCAAGCGAAGTTCAGTTTGTCACGACGTGAGTTTCTAGCCCACTCGGCGACGGCCGGCAGCATCGCGGCGGCTTACCTGAGTTTTCCACAGAAAACCTACGCGGCGAACGGCGACACGCTCAAGGTGGGCCTGGTGGGTTGCGGCGGCCGGGGAACTGGCGCGGCTGCGCAGGCGCTGGGGGCTGATAAGAACATTGTCATAACGGCCATGGCCGATGCCTTCGAAGACCGCTTGAAGAGCAGCCTGGGAATTTTGAAGAAGCAAACCGAAGATCGAGTTCAGGTCGATCCCGAACATTGCTTCGTGGGATTCGATGCCTATCAAAAGGTGATTCAAAGTGGCGTGGACGTTGTGTTGCTTGCTGCGCCCCCTGGATTCCGCCCGGCTCATCTGAAAGCGTGTGTGGAAGCGGGCAAGCACGTCTTTTGCGAGAAGCCGGTAGCGGTGGATGGACCGGGAGTGCGCTCCGTTCTGCAGACGGTGGAGGAAGCCCGCAAGAAGAAACTGGCTCTAGTTTCGGGACTTTGCTGGCGGTACAGCACCGCCGAGCGAGCGACGTTTCAGCAGATTCACGAGGGCGCGATCGGGAAGATTGTTTCCCTGGCTTCCACCTATCACACCGGGCCAATCTGGAATTTCGCGCGCCAACCGGGTTGGAGCGACATGGAGTATCAGATGCGCAACTGGTACTACTATGCCTGGCTGTCCGGGGATCACATTGTCGAGCAGGCAGTGCACAGCATCGACAAGATGGCTTGGGCGATGAACGACGAGATGCCGGTGAAGGCCAGTGCCGTTGGTGGCCGGCAGGTGCGCAATACCCCCGAGTTTGGGCATATCTACGATCACTTCAGCGTCACCTACGATTACGCCAGCGGCGTGAAGGGATTCCACAGCTGCCGTCAGCAACAAGGCTGCGCCAACGAAACCAAGGACTACATTCAGGGTTCGAAGGGTGGCTGCGAGATTGAAGGCTCGCGGCGCATTCATGTCATTCGTGGGGAGAAAGAGTGGAAGTATTCTGGGACCCACAACAACATGTACCAGGCCGAACATGACGAACTGTTTGCCTCGATTCGGAAAGGCGAACCCATCAATGACGGCGTGCGGCTGACGCACAGCACGCTGATGGCAATCTTGGGACGTATGGCGGCTTACACGGGTCAAGTTATTACCTGGGAACAGGCGCTCAATTCGCAACAGGACCTTCTGCCGCCGAAACTGGACTGGACCGTGTCGCTCAATGAACCCGAAATCGCCATGCCCGGCGTCACGAAGTTCGTTTGACGCCTTGTTGCGTTTAGCCAGACACAAATTCGCAGGGATTTAGAACGCGGATGTCGTCATTCCCGCGAAAGCGGGAATCTGGAGATTGGAGATTTTGCAACAGATTGCAGGCAAGATGCCTTCACCACAAAGGACAGCAACCTTGTAGTGCAGGCTTCCAGCCTGCAGTCTTCCCGCTTTCGCGGGAAGACGAAGAACCTTCGGGAGGAGAACGATTCAACTCCCGACCGACGGAGTAGCGACTCTATGAATTTCACGAGAAGACAAATGCTAAAAACCAGCGGCACGGCTTTGGCCAGTGCGGGCTTGGGTCTCGGCCGGCTATCGGCGGCTGCACAGAAGCGTCCCGGCCTGAAGAAGGCCCTCATGTTCGGAATGGTGAAGACCGAAGGAACCTTGCTCGACAAGTTCCGCATGCTCAAGGAAGTGGGTTACGATGGCGTGGAACTCGACAGCCCCGGCTTCGATGTCAAGGAAGTGCTGAAAGCCAGAGATGCATCCGGCCTGCAGATCTGCGGCGTTGTCGATTCTGTGCATTGGAAGCAAACACTGTCCGATGCAGATCCAGCCGTGCGTGCCGCCGGCGTGGACGGGCTCAAAACCGCACTGCGCGAGTGCAAGCAGTATGGTGGCAATTCGGTGTTGCTGGTGCCGGCCGTGGTCAACAAACAAGTGTCCTATGCGGATGCTTATGTGCGTTCGCAAGCAGAGATTCGCAAAGCCCTGCCTCTCGCAGAGGAACTGAAAATCAAGATCGCAGTGGAGAACGTTTGGAACCAGTTTCTCCTCAGCCCGCTGGAGGCAGCCCGCTATGTGGACGAGTTCAAGAGTCCCTGGGTTGGCTGGCACCTGGACATTGGCAACCTCATCACCTTCGGATGGCCGGAGCATTGGATCCAGATCCTAGGCAAGCGCATTGTCAAACTGCACATCAAGGAATTCAGCCGCAAGAAGCGCGACGAAGAGGGGCTGCGTGCAGGCTTCAACGTCAACCTGTGGGAAGGCGACTGCGACTGGCCCGCAGTGATGAAGGCTTTGGATGAGGTTGGATTTCAAGGCTGGGGATCGGCCGAACTGTCCGGCGGAGGCCGCGAGCGGCTGAAGGACATTGCCGAGCGGATCGACCGGATTTACGAAAGCTGAGAGGACGAAGTTCGAAGTGCGAATGTCGAAGTACGAAGGGTCGGTAGGGTGCGTTGCTTTTTTAGCGCACCGACCTGCTGAGCAAACAACCTGGTGCGTTTGAGGAGCAACGCACCCTACGATGGGTTCGTCTTTCATGATTCGTAATTCGCAATTCCGCATTCGCACTTCGACCTTCCTTACCGGAACCACCCCGGCAGGGCTCCTTCGCGAATGGCCTGATTGACAACTTCCTGCTTCTCCTGCTCGCGCTTTTGGTTCAATCCCTTGACCTGAACATCAATGTCGATCACGCGAGGTGGCGCGCCCAGGCCCAACGCTCCACTTGCAGTTGGCGCTTCCCCTTCTTTGAGACTTCGGCGGTTCACCATCTGAAATCGCTCAGTTTCCAAAGGGGTGATCATGGCGCTGTAACGTCTGTCTATGGCACTCAGCTTTTCCTGCCAATACTTCTGATCCTTAATCTTTGGTTCTTCCGGCTTGGTTTCCTTTGGATCGGGCCTTAACGCAGCTTCAGAATTCTGCCAGGAAGCAGGGTTGCCGCTCTTGCGCAGTTCCTCTTGAAGGTCTGCCAGTCCTTGCTGTGCTGAGGCTCCTTCCGACTTGTTTTCCTCAAATTGCTGCTTGGCCTGAGCGATCAGCGGTCCATAAACATTTTCTCGATCGTAAACATCGGATTGTCGCAACAGCTTCATGTTCAGATCGTTCAGCTTGGTCTGCAAAGCCTCGCCTTTGGTCTTACTCTCCTGCACGCGCGCTTTGGCTTCAATAAAACGTCTGCTCCAGACTCGTTCACTACTGTCATCTGGTGCGGACATCGCAGTCTTTGCGGATCTACCCGCGCTGTCCGACGACTGAGCTGGAGTTGCCGGCACGCTGGACCGCAGATCTTCGTACTTTGTCAGATCGTCATTGGTGTAAACCTTCTTCGGCTTGCCCTGCTGCTTCTCACGTTCTTTTTTGGCCAGGTCGGCAAGGCTTTGACATAGCCCGGGAAGCACCGGCAAGAGGCTGAGAAGGCAAACACTCATTAGGAACCTTCGCACCATGTTATTACTCCTGATCCATTGCTTTTGACTCATCTTATCGGCCAATCTCAAAATCGTCGCGAGGAAAATCATCTTCTAACGGTGCCTTGGCCCGGCAACTCTGAAACCTGGGATCTGTGGCCCACGCAATCCCAAGCCACAACCCGAAGGTTGTTCGTCATTCCCGCGAAAGCGGGAATCTGGAGATTGGACATTTGTGAAGCGGCAGGAGGCCGCTTCTTCATATAGAGCCCCAGGGGGGCGTCAGACGATAGCCCTGGGTCAGTGTTTCCACAATTTGTTCCCTCTCCCCCAGCACGGGTTTTGTGTTGGGGGAGAGGGCTAGGGTGAGGGGGAAGACCCCCGTCATTTGCGAGAATCACGCTTCGTGCCGAGAAATGTTTGGCGAACAACGAAACGCGAGACTGGCTACTCGGTAACAAATGGC
>Ga0163150_10000970_pt1 | contig 50623 bp, 49 predicted proteins | sample OliLakLV19P2IB_FD_148628 | JGI IMG/M metagenome (GOLD analysis project Ga0163150, IMG submission 148628) | Freshwater microbial mat bacterial communities from Lake Vanda, McMurdo Dry Valleys, Antarctica - Oligotrophic Lake LV.19.P2.IB | ecosystem: Environmental > Aquatic > Freshwater > Lake >... | reverse complement strand
ACTACAACCGAGTGCGCACCCACAGCGCGCTGGGCTACCAAACACCCGTGGACTTCGAGAACCAACTAAACTAAAACACCCATGCGCACTGCCTCTCAAAGGTGTCCATCAATCCGGGTTAAGACCAAAGTCCGGTAGCAGGTTCGATTCTACCAGGAGAGTTGCCTATCGACGTGGGCGGCAGCCCCGTAGTTCGGGGGAATGGTGACCCCGGTGGTTGCGCGCCACCCACGCTTGCGGTGAGCAGCACGACCGTCATGAACCAGAGAGCCAAACGCAGAGATTTCGTCTTCATCGTGCTGATATACGGATGAAGCTGCAAAATCCTTCGCGCCGCAATCAACTTTCCATTCACCGCAACCATTTTCGGGTCGCACTCAGAATGGGTTCAGTTCTAACAATCGACAATGCACGCACGGTGAGTTCCGGAAAGCAGAGGAAGACCGGGTTGGAAGTTTGCGACGAGCGGGTTCATTCTCCGGGTGCGGGCCACGAAAAATCGCCGATGAGTTCAGCGCGTGGCCGGTGTCGCCGCAGCGCAAGACGCAGTTGCGGAACCAGCGCGATGGCAAGTATCGCACCTGTGGCGAGCCACGGGTCACGGCCGCGTACGGCCTGAAATACGCCCTAGCCGTGCGCGCCCGCGCGCAGCGCCAGCGCGGCGGCACCCGCCCGACTTTTCCCCTCACGGATCGCCTTCGCGCCGCGGCCACCTGACTCCCGCTCCTCCACGGAGTGGAGAAACCGCGGCCAAAGCTGAATTCAGGTCCGGCGTGTTCATGCCCAATTTCCCGTCGGCGCAGCCACGCCGCCCTACCAATTCTCCCTCCACGCCTTGCTCGCGCTGCAGCCGTACTTTGCAAAGCAATCCTCCGTGAATTGCAATGCCTCCAGTAGAGGTCGCGCCACTTGCCCCGTTGAAATGAATGAATTGGCGGACTTTCTCGGCGGTGGCCGGACGTGGGGCCGGTCGGTATTCGCCTTGCTGAACGACAGCATGAAACGTGACGTGCTTCTATTCTTGGCCGCCGCCGCTTTGGGCGCGGCGAGCCAGGCGGCCCAGGCGGAATCGCGGCTCTCGCCGACCAACGGCCTGGCCCCGACCACCAATTCACATTTGTTGGCTGAGTGGTTTGCTCCCGGTGGCGAGCCGGTTTGGTATCCGCCCAATCATTTTCCACCCGGTTACGTGCCGCCCCCGGGATATGAACCCATAGCAGAACCCACTCGTCGCGCTGCACGACCAGTCTCGGCTCAATCCGACGCCGCCCCGGCGGATGCATCGCTCGTCCCGGTCGCGCCCACGGCTCCTGCCTATCCTTTGCTCACGCCGCTCACGCCGCTCACGCCGTCCACGACCACCGAGGCCGCCCCACCCGGCGCGACCCGGTCCGATCCTCTGCGCGCTCCAGATCAAACCGTGCCGACGAGACCACCCAATTACTCGATCACCAATCCGCTCAATCAAGCGGAGCCGAATCCTTTCGATCAACCGCGTAACAACGTGGCTCCCTCCGGCTTGATTCCTGGCCAACCTATTCCCGGCGATCCAGCCGGTCGCAGCGCCCCGGCCCACAGCGTTCCCGGTGCGCGCTCCACGCCCGGTGCGCCCGCCACTCCCAGCGCGCCTTCTGCGCCCAGAGGTCCGGTTGGGAAATAACCTCCGTAACTCAGGTACGCGTAGCTGCGCTTCCCACCTTTCCGGCGGCGCGGCATTGCCGCCCTAGCGTGCCTCTTTCTTCCTTGCGCTGGAAATCCCGTCCCGTTCTTCCACTGGGCGAGCGATTGCGTTGTGGAATATTAGTAAGATGAAACCAACCAACATTTCCGGGCAGACCTTGTTCTGTGTGCATGGCACGGTCGAGGCCACGCTCGTCTCCAATGCGGGCCGCAAAATGCGGTCAAGCTGGCGCAAATTTAAGGACGCCCATGAAGCCCTGGACTGGTGCATCGAGAACCGCGCGAATCTCTCGCTCAGTTTTTCCGCGGATGAATCCGTAAAACAGGACCCCGAGGAAACGCTCGCCAGTGCCGCGCCTTGACCCAATTCATCTGCCGCTCCGGTGCCGGAATGAAAAACCGGCAGACGAATTGGGGCAGACGAATGAAAGCCCGGATACAGCAAAGCATTGGGATGCGTTTGCCCTGGAGTCCTGCTCCAAGCTCGGAAAATTTTTGCCGCGTTGTCACTTGGCCTCTGGTAGTTTCGTTTGCATGACCCAAAAGACATTCGTGGCCCTGGCCTTGATCTGCTCTGCCCTCATCACGCAGGCGGCCGAAATTTCCATTTTTTCCACCAACGCCACCTGGCGCTGGCTGCGCGGAACCAGCGAGGCGTCGGCCCCGGATGCGAGTTCGTGGCGGAGCAATTCGTTCAACGACGCGGCCTTCGCGCCCGCGCCCGCGCCTTTCTGGTATGGCGACGTGCTGCCGGGCGGCACGCAGCTCACCGACATGCTCGGCAGCTATTCGTGCATCTTCCTGCGCCGCACGTTCGTGGTCACGAACGTCGCGGAATTCTCCGCGCTGCGGTTCGGCGCGCAGGTGGACGACGGCTACGTGATCTGGATCAATGGCAGCGAGCGCCTGCGCGTGAACGTGGCCGGTTCCCCGGGCGATCCCGTCCCTGCCGCCACCACGTTCGCGGCCAACGCCACCGAGCCGCCGCCGTTCGATTTCTACAATTTCACCTCCATCGGCTCCTATCTCGTCAATGGCACGAACACCATCGCCATTCAGGTGTTCAATACCTCGCTCACCAGCAGCGACCTCGGCTTCGACTGCTCGCTGGCCGGAGTGCTCGTGGACACGAATCCGCCGGTCATCGTGGGCGTGTCGCCCGCGCCGGGCAGCAGCATGAACACGCTCACGCAGGTCGTGGTGCAGTTCAGCGAGCCGATCACGAGCTGGAGCGCGGATGATTTGAACATCTCCGGCGTGGGCGCGACGGGGGTGAGTGTGGCGGGCAATTTTTACACCTTCACCTTCGCGCAGCCGCCGGCGGGCAACGTGGCCATGACTTGGACGGCGGGCCACGGCATCACGGACCAGGCCATGCCGGGCAATCCGTTCAACGAGTTCGCGCCGGGCGGGACGTGGAATTACACGCTGGTGGATGACGTGCCGCCGGTGGTCTCGCTGCTCTTCCCGGCGGCCAGCGCGGTGGTGCAGGCGCTCGGGCAGATCGAAGTGACCTTCAGCGAAACCGTGACGGGCGTGAACGCCGCCGACCTTTTGGTCAATGGGGTTCCGGCCACGAACGTCATTGCGCTGCCGAATTCGGTGTATCAATTCCGATTTGCCGCCGCGCCGACGGGCACGGTCTCGGTGACGTGGGCGGGCGGACACGGCATCACCGATGTGGCAGCGGTGCCGAACGCGTTCGCGGGCGGTTCGTGGAATTACACCGTGGAACCGAACGCGAACGTCAGCGGCGTGATCATCAATGAGATCAACGTCTCCAACCAGAGCGGGGCCAGGGACGAGAACGGCGAGGAGCAGGACTGGATCGAACTTTACAACGCAGGCAGTGGCTCGGTGAACCTCGCGGGCTGGTCGCTGAGCGACGAGGAGGACGAGTCGGGCCGCTGGGTTTTCCCGGCGCGCACGATCCTGCCGGGCCAGTATCTCGTGGTCTGGGCCTCGGCGAAGGACCGCCGCGCGCCGACCGGCACGAACCGCTTCCACACGAATTTCAAACTGGCGGGCGACGGAGAATTTCTCGGCCTCTTCACCCCGGACTCACCGCGCCGGCTCGCGAGCGGTTTCTCGCCGAAGTTTCCCGAGCAGCGGAATGACAACTCGTATGGTCGCGACGCGCAGGGCGTCTATCGCTACTTCGGCACGCCCACCTTCAATGCGCCGAACGGCGTGAGCACCATCAACGGCGTGGTCAGCCGGGTGCATTTCAGCGCGGAACGCGGGTTTTTCAACGCGCCATTTCCGCTGGTGCTGAGCTGCCCGACGCGCGGGGCGACCATCCGTTACACGCTCGATGGCAGCGAGCCGACGCTGCTCCGGGGCATCACTTACACGGGGCCAATTAACGTGAACAACTCGCTCTTCATCCGCGCGGGCGCGTTTCACGAGAACCAGCTTTCGTCGAAGATCACCTCGCACTCGTTCCTCTACAACCAGTCGGCGGCGCTCCGTTCGCTGCCGGTCGTGTCGATTCAGACGGCCACGAACAACCTGATCGGCACGAACGGCATCGTCGGCATGTTCGGCGGCACTGGCCCGCCCAACAACGCGTGGACACCTGTGAACGCCGGCGACTTCCACAATCCGACCAAGAAAGGCATCGCGTGGGAGAAGCCGAACTCGGTCGAATACATTTTGCCCGCTGACAACTCCGGTTTCCAAATTGACTGCGGTATCCGCGTGCAGGGCAGCGACTGGACGCGGCCGCGTTACGTCCCCAATGACAAGTTTTCCTACCGCCTGTATTTCCGCGGCGACTACAGCCCGGGCGATCTGGACTATCAATGGTTCACGGACGGCGTCGTGAAGAACTTCGAGCAGATCGTGCTGCGCGCCGGTCACAACGACATCGCGAACCCCTTCCTGCGCGACGAGCTGGCGCGGCAGTTGCACGCGGACATGGGCCAGGTCGCGGTGCATGGGAACTGGGTGAACTTCTTCATCAACGGCGTGTACAAGGGCTATTACAATCCGACCGAGCGCGTGGAAGAGGGCTTCCTCCAATCGTGGCATGGCGGCAGCAATTCGTGGGACGTGATCACCGTGGGCAGCGTCGCGCAGGGCGATGGCGACACGGTGGACTGGACGTCGCTCCGCAACTACATCAACACGCAGGACGCGACGCAGCCGGCGGTCTTCAACGAAGTGCTGCGCCGCATGGACGTGGCGAACTTCATCGACTACCTGCTCGTCAACACCTACGGCGCGACCTGGGACTGGCCGCACAACAACTGGCGCGCGGCCCGCGAGCGTGTGCCCACCGGCAAGTGGCGCTTCTACGTGTGGGATGCGGAGGGTGCATTCGGCGAGTTCGACGGGCGCGGTGCGAGCTCGGACAGCTTCACCGGCGTGAGCAGCCCGTTGCTCAACGGCGCGGAGCCGATTCCGCAGTATTACACGCGGCTGCGCAACAGCCCCGAGTTCCGCCTGCTGTGGGCGGATCGCGTGCAGAAGCATTTCTTCAACGGCGGCGCGCTCACGGACACGAACGTCACGCAGCGCTTTCTCCAGATGCGCGGCGAGTTGATCCAGGTCATTCCCGGTTTCAACAACAACATCCTGAACAACTTCATTCCGGCGCGCCGCGCGGTCATGTTCGGCCAGTTCAACAGCTACAGTCTCTACGCCTCGAACGCGCCGGTCTTCAACCAGCACGGCAGCAATGTGGCTGCCGGATTCGCGCTCGCCATGACGGCCCCGGCCGGCACCATTTACTACACCACCAATGGCACGGACCCGCGCGTGATGTACAGCGGCGCGGTCTCGAACGCCGCCGTGGCCTACGCCGGCCCGGTCACGCTCGGCCAGAGCATGGTCGTGAAGGCGCGCACGCTGAATGGCACGAACTGGAGCGCGCTCACTGAGGCGAACTTCGCCGTCTCCTCGCGTGGGGTCCCGCTCCGCATCACGGAGATCAGTTACAATCCATTCGGCGGCACGGCCTTCGAGTTCATCGAGCTGCAAAACATCGGCACCGCGCCGGTGGATTTGAGCGGGATGACTTTTAATGGCGTCACCTACGCCTTCGCCAATGGTGCGTCGCTCGCCGCCGGTGCGCGGCTGGTCATCGCGTCGGATGTGAGTCCCGGCTCGTTTGCCGTCGCGTATCCTGGCGTGACCGTGACGGGCTACTACTCCGGCAACTTGAACAACGGGGGCGAACGTCTCGCGCTGCTCGACAGCTCCGGCAACGTCATCACCTCCGTGGATTACGACGACGCGAACGGCTGGTCGCCCGCCGCGGACGGTGCGGGCTACACGCTGGAGAACATCAATCCCTACGGCGATCCCGATGACGCGGCGAACTGGCGCGCGAGCACCGCGTTCAACGGCACGCCCGGCGCGGCTAACGCGCCCGCGCTCACCGCCGCCGTGCGGTTGAATGAAGTGCTCGCGGAAAATCTCGGCGTCGTGAACCACGCCGGCACCTTCCCCGACTTCGTGGAACTCGCGAACACCAGCGGCGGCAGCGTGGACATCTCCGGCTGGAGCCTGACCGACAATGACAACGCGCGGCAGTTCGTCTTCCCGCCCGGAACGATCATTGATGCGAACGGATTCTTCACCGTGTGGTGCGACGCGACCACGAACGCCACGCCCGGACTGCACACCGGCTTCGCGCTCGATGCGCAGGGTGACCGCGTTTATCTCTACAACGCCGCGACCAATCTTGTGGACGCGCTCACGCTGGGGCGGCAGTTGCCGAACGCCTCCGTGGGCCGCGTGGGCGGCGCGTGGGTCTTGAACACCGTGACCACGAACGCCGCGAACGTCGCCGCGTCCGTCAGTCCCGGATCGAGCCTGTCCGTCAACGAGTTTCTCGCCAATGCGCCGGTGAGTTTCCCGGACTGGATTGAGCTGTATAACAACTCCGCGCTGCCCGTCGCGCTGCGCGGCACGTTCCTCTCGAACACGCAGACGGTGCATCAGATCACGTCGCTCTCGTTCATCCCCGCGTTCGGCCACATCCAGTTGTTCGCGGATGAGGGCGTAGGCCCGGATCATCTCGACTTCAAGCTCTCCGCGCTGGGCGGCACGATCCTCCTTTACGATGCCGGTGCGACCGAGGTGAACCGTCTGAGCTACACCCTCCAGTCCGAGGGCGTGACGCGCGGGCGTCTGCCGGACGGCACGGCCACCATCGTGAACTTCACCGGCACGGCCAGCCCCGGCGCGGCGAACTACGCGGCGACCTACACCGGGCCGGTCTTGAACGAAGTGCTGGCGCGCAACGCCACCGCGCTCACGAACGCGGCGGGCAACGCCGCTGACTACGTCGAGCTGTTCAACGCGGGCGGCTCGCCCTTCTCGCTCGCGGGCTTCAGCCTGGGCGTGGACAGCGCCACGCCGCAGTGGAGCTTCCCGCCCGGCGCTTCGATCGCCGCGGGCGGCTACCTCGTCATCTGGTGCGACAACGCGCGCGCGGTCTCGACGAACGCGGGCGACTACAACACCGGACGCGCGCTCAACGGCGACAGCGGCGGTGCGTACCTCTTCAACACCTCGAGCCAGCTCGTGAACTTCGTCGAGTTTGGCTTCCAGGTGGAGAACCGCGCCATCGGCCTCGTCAGCGGCGTGTGGCGTTTGCTCAACACCAATTCCCCCGGCCTCGCGAACGGCACCGCCGCCGCGCTCGGCACCGCCAGCGCGCTGCGCTTCAACGAGTGGTTGGCAAATTCCGCCGATGGGCCCGACTGGTTCGAGCTGCACAACAGCACGAACCTTCCGGTGGAGTTGAGCGGACTGATTCTGACCGACGACCCGACGAGCAGCGGCACGAATGAGTTCCGCATTCCGGCGCTGAGCTTCATCGGTGCGAACGGCTTCGTGCAGTGCCTCGCGGACGGCCAGCCGGAGCAGGGGCGCAACCACGTCAGCTTCTCGCTCGACGCGCTCGGTGACACGCTGCGCCTCTATCAGGCGAACGGCAGCAACATCATCGACACCGTGGTCTTCGCCGCGCAGGCGCTCGGCGTTTCGCAAGGCCGGCTGCCGGATGGCGTGACGAGTTCGCTCTTCACCTTCCCCGGCTCGGCCTCGCCCGCCGCGTCGAACTACCGCCTGATTAACGAGGCGGTGATCAACGAAGTGCTCACGCACGCCACGCTGCCGCTGCAGGACGCGATTGAACTGCACAACCCCACGCCCGACCTGGCGGGGATTGGCGGCTGGTTCCTGAGCGACAGCAGCGCGAACTTCCAAAAATTCCGCATCCCGGACGGCACGGCTATTCCGCCCGGCGGCTTCGTGACCTTCGGCGAGGCGCAACTCGGCTTCCCGCTCGACCGCGCGCGGCCCGTGGAACTGTGGCTCTCGGCGGCGGACGGCTCGACCAATCTGACCGGCCTGCGCACGCGCGCCAGCTTCGGCGCGGCGGACGACGGCGTGTCCTTCGGACGTTTCCTCGTCGGCGGGGCGATCCAGTATGCGGCGCAGTCCGCGCGCACCTTCGGCGCGGTCAACGCCGGCCCGCTCGTCGGCCCCGTGGTCATTCACGAAATCATGTACCACCCGACGGACGTCGATGTGGGCGCGCGCGAGTTCATCGAGTTGAAGAACATCAGCGGCACGAACGTGGATTTGTTCAACGGCACGAATGCCTGGCGCGTTGCGGACGGCGTGGACTTCACCTTCCCGCTGGGCGTCACGCTCGCGGCGGGAAATTACGCGCTGGTCGCGGACTTTGATCCCGTCACGAACCCGACCTTGCTCGCGCAGTTCCGCGCCTTCTATTCGGTGCCGCCCGCCGTGCCGGTCTTCGGCCCGTTTCTCGGCAGCCTGAACAACGCGGGCGAGAGCGTGGAACTGAAGAAACCGTCTCTGCCCGACGGCGCGTTCATCCCTTACGTGCTGGTGGACAAGGTGAGTTATCTCGACCGCGCGCCGTGGCCCACGGGCCTCGTCGATGGCGGCGGGCATTCGCTGCAACGGCGCGTGGCTTCTAATTATGGCAACGACGCCGCGAATTGGCTCGCCGCCGCGCCCAGCGCCGGCGGCGCGAACGCCAGCAGCCCCGTGGCTCCGCCCGTGATCACGCAGTCCCCCGCGAATGCGAACGTCTTCCTGAACTCGGACGTGGTGCTCCAGGCCGCCGCCACCGGCCCCGGCCCCATCTCCTGGCAATGGCGTTTCAACGGCGCAGAAATTGGCGGCGCGACGAACGCCGGCTTCTCCCTCGAGGCCGTTCGCGTCGAGGAGTCCGGCGTGTATGACGCCTACGCCTACAACGCCGGCGGCTCCGTCTTCAGTGCGCCCGCGCAACTGACCATCGTGCAGCCCGTGTTCATCGCGACGCCCCCTCCGGCGTATTACCAGACCAACGCCGGCTCGAACGTCACCTTCACCGTGACTGTCTCCGGCACGCCGCCCTACGCCTACCAGTGGCGCTTCAACGGCGCGGACCTTCCCGGCGCGACGGGCGCGTCGTTCTCGATGACCAATCTCGTGTTGGACCAGAGCGGGTTTTATTCGGTGGCGGTCACGAACCAGTACGGCGCGGTCACCGCCGCCGTGACGCTCGTGGTGCTGGTGCGCCCGGTGGTCACGAACCACCTCCAATCGCAGAGCATCCTGCAAGGCGGCACCGCCATCTTGACGTTGGTGGCCGGCCCGGATCATCCTCTGGCTCCGCTGGGCTACCGCTGGATTCGCGGCGGCTCGGGCTATGCCACCACTTCGGTGCCGGTGCTGGTCATCACCAACTACCAGGTCAATTCCTCCAACTCGGCCTCATTCCGCGTGGGCGTGACCAACTTGGCCGTGCCTGCCGGCGTCTTCAGCCCGAACGGCGGCAACGTCACCATCACCATGATCCCGGATTTTGACGGCGACGGCATCTCGGACTGGTGGGAGACGAATTACTTCGGCAACGTGGGCACGACCAACACCGCCGCCAATGCGCTGCTCGACCCGGACGGAGACGGCATGATCAACCGCGATGAATACGTCGCGGGCACCAATCCCACGAACGCCCTGAGCGTGCTGCGTCTCTCGCTCTTCCCGGACGGCGGCGGCCTGCTCGAGTTCGTGGCGCAGTCGAACATCGCCTACACCTTGCAATACCGGACCAACTTCGCCGGGCCGCCGTGGACCACCGTGACGAACATCGGGGGCCAGTCTCTAATCCGCACCATTCAGGTGAGCACGCCCTATCCCGCGCCCGAGGCCGAGCGATACTTCCGCGTGGTGACACCGCCCGTGCCCTAAAAGGAGATGGTGCGCGGCGGGAGTTCGGGCTTCGGCACTCTCCGCCGCGCGGCGACGGTTCCGTGGAAAAATTGGGTGGTAAAACGCCGTGGTCGAAAACACCTTTTGACAAGCCCGGTGCGCCTTCGTAGCCTCGCCGCCCGGTTGGGGTCTTAGCTCAGTTGGTAGAGCACCACAATGGCATTGTGGGGGTCAGGGGTTCGAATCCCCTAGGCTCCACCAACCTCTTTTCTCCGTCCCTGATATTCTGGTCAGGGACGCTTTTTCCGTCGTGGCTGAGGGAGTCGGCCGGACGTGGCCTCGGACTTTTCGCGGCTCTGATCAGCCCGAAATAACTCCTTGCAACGAAGTGGCGCGCTGCTACTTTCCGCCCTCTTAAAAATCGGAAACAGGAAATTTTATGGCACGTATTTGTGAATTGACCGGCACCGGCCCCATCAAAGGGCGTCACATCTGGCGCAGTGGTAAGGCCAAGAAAAAGGGCGGCATCGGCACGCACGTCACCGCGACCACCAAGCGCCGGTTCTTCCCGAACCTCCAGCGCGTGAAGGCCTTGATGCCGAATGGCGAAGTCCGCTACATCCGCGTGACCGCGGCCGCCATCAAGAAAGGTCTCGTGACCAAGGCCCCCCGTCGCACTTGGAAGAAGGATCAGGTCAAGAAGGCGTAATTTCCGCGCCCAAGATTTTCTCGAGCGAGGCTTCGTGCCTCGCTTTTTTCTTTTCCAGCCTCAAGTCAGTCGCAGCACCTTGCTCCGCAGCGGAGCCAGGTCCGGATCTTCGAGGGCCATCGCGCGAATCATCCGGGGATCCGCCGCTTTCGTGGCTTGTTGCAGCCACTGCCACGCATCCGTCAGGTGGCCCATCCGGCACTGGTAGCAGGCGAGGTTGTAGGGGATGACAAAGTTGTCCGCAAACCGGTTCACCACGCCGCGCAACTGGTCGAAGGCTTCCTTGGTGCGCTGCAATTCGTGCAAGGCGAACGCGAGGCTGATCCACGTCGAGGCGCGGTCCGGCGCCCTCTTCACGAGCGTCTCGGCGCAGGCCAGCGCCTCGGTCCAGTTGTCTTCCGCCGCGAGGATTTTCCACCAAACTTCGAGCGCGTCGGGATGTTCGCGGTGTGGTGCGGCCACCCGTTCCAGTTCGGCGCGGGACTCGCGAAGGTTGCCGAGTTCCAGCCAACCCACGGCGGCGCGGGCGTGGAAACAATCCGGCGGCGGCAGGGGAAGTCCGGCGGCGTTCATGACGGTGCTGGAATGGAAATTTGAAATTGGTGCCCCGGCTAGGACTCGAACCTAGGACCAATTGATTAAGAGTCAACTGCTCTACCAACTGAGCTACCGAGGCGACCAAGAGCGGGAGAGGTTACGGGCGGAAAGTGGTTTGTCAACGGGCGCGTTTGGCTCTCTTCAACGACGGGCCGCCCGCGTCCCGCTGGCCGTTGGCCGTTCCGCCAGAAATGCCCGCGAGAGGTTGGCGGCACGTTGCGGCTACTCCGAATTTGGATACGAACCCAGCACCTTTACGAAGGTGCAATGGTTGTGCAAATCGGCAATGGCCTTCGCCACGCGCGGGTCTTCAAAATGGCCGTCGCAGTCCACGAAGAAGAAATATTCCCACGCCTTTCGCTTGCTCGGGCGCGACTCGATCTTGGTCATGTTCAGCCGGTAGCGACGGAAGATGCCGAGTGACGTGTGCAGTGCCCCGACTTGGTGCGGAATGCTGAACATGATGCTCGTGCGATCCTGTTTCGTCGGCGGACTGCACTGGCGGCCGAGCACAAGAAAGCGCGTGGTGTTGGTCGCGTTGTCCTGAATGTCGGCTTCGAGCACTTCGAGTCCGTAACGCTGCGCGGCCAGCGTGCCGCCGAGCGCGGCGGAATTCCGGGTCTTCGCGGCCAGTTCCGCCGAGCGCGCGTTCGAGGAACTCTCAATGATTTCAACGTGCGGCAGATGATTCTGAATCCACGCGCGGCATTGCGCGAGCGACTGCGGATGCACGAAGAGCTTCTGAATGTCCTTCTTCGCGCCCTTGCTCATCAGGCACTGCTGCACGCGCATGACGATTTGCGCCACAACCTTCAGGTCGCTGTCCACGAACATGTCGAGCGTGTGCGTGACGACGCCTTCGGTGGAATTCTCCACCGGCACCACGCCGTAATCCGCGCGGCTTTTTGTGACCTCGCTGAACACGTCGCCAATGGTTTTCTGCGCGGAGTAATTCAGGCTCGCGCCAAATTTCCGAATCGCCGCCTGGTGCGTGAAGGTCGCCTCCGGCCCGAAGTAGGCGATGGTCATCGTCTTCTCCAATGCGAGCGCGCTCGACATCACCTCGCGGTAGATGGCGCGCAAACCGTCGTTGGTGATTGGACCGTCGTTCAGCTTGCAGATGCGGTCGAGCACGGCGCGCTCGCGGTGCGGCACGTAAATTTCCTCGCCCGCCTTGAGCTTGGCGTCGCCGATGCCGAGGACGTGTTTGGTGCGCTCGTTGAGCAGCTTGACGATTTGCGCGTCGAGCTTGTCGATGGCCTTGCGGTGTTCAGGGATGTTCATTGCCTGTGTGAAAATCAGAATTAGCCACAGAGCACCCCAAGAACACAAAGAAATCCTTCCGGCTCTTTCTGGGCTCCGTGTGCTTTGCGGCAAATGCCACCGCGCAATTCTGCTTTGCCGCTCCGCGCGCCCGACGCTTACAGTCGCGACCGCACATGAAACCGAAGCAGCCGTTTGATTCCATCGAAGCCGTCATCGCCGACCTGCGCGCGGGGAAAATGGTCATCGTGGTGGACGACGCCGACCGTGAGAACGAGGGAGATCTCATCATGGCGGCGGAGAAGGTCACGGCGGCGGCGGTGAACTTCATGGCGAAGTTCGGGCGCGGACTCATCTGCGTGCCGACCACGGGTGAGCGTTTGAAACAACTGGGCGTGGAGGAAATGGTGTCGCGCAACCGCGAGAGCTTCAAAACGGATTTTCAAGTGAGCGTCGATGCGGCGCAGGGAATTTCTTCCGGCATCAGCGCAGCGGATCGCGCGCGAACGATTCTCACGCTGGCCAAACCGACGGCGCTGCCGGAAGACCTTGTGCAGCCGGGGCATGTGTTTCCGTTGCGCGCGAAGGCGGGCGGCGTGTTGCAGCGCGCCGGGCATACCGAAGCGGCCGTGGACTTGGTGAAGTTCGCCGGCTGCAGGCCGATTGGCGTCATCTGCGAAATCATGCGCGACGACGGCGAGATGGCGCGGCTGCCGGAACTGTTCAAGTTCGCGCGCAAGCACCAGCTGAAGATTTGCACCATTGAGGAGTTGATCAAATTCCGCCGCGGGAAAGAGCGTCTCGTCGAGCGCGTGGAATCCATCCAGATGCCGACGGACTACGGCGATTTTCAACTCACGCTCTACCGCTCGACGCTCGACGGCCAGAATCATCTCGCGCTCGTGAAGGGTGACGTGGCGGGAAAGAAGGATGTGCTGGTGCGCGTCCACAGCGAATGCCTGACTGGCGATGTGTTTGGCTCGCGGCGCTGCGATTGCGGGCCGCAGTTGCATCAGGCCATGAAGCAGATCGCGGAGGCCGGGCGCGGCGTGATTGTGTACATGCGGCAGGAAGGCCGCGGCATCGGACTCGCGCCGAAGATTCAGGCTTACAAGTTGCAGGAAGGCGGCTTGGACACGGTGGATGCGAATTTGAAACTGGGTTATCCCATGGATTTGCGGGAGTACGGATTGGGCGCGCAGATTCTGGTGGATCTCGGGCTGAAGAAGATTCGACTGCTTACGAACAATCCGAAGAAAATTGTCGGTCTCGAAGGCTACGGTTTGGAAATTACCCAGCAGGTGCCGATTCGCGTGAAGGCCAATCCGCACAACCAGCGCTACCTCGACACGAAGCGCGCGAAGCTGGGGCATTTGATTTAGTGGCAACTTTCAACAAGCAACCACACTCATGCTTAAAAAAATCAAAACCACCGGCGCGAAGAAAACCAAGGGGCGCTTCGCCATCGTCGCCTCGAAATACAACGCGCGTTACGTGGACGCGATGCTGAACGCGGCCACGGCCATGCTGACCAAGGCGGGCGCGAAAGAAGTTCAGATCATCCGCGTGCCGGGCGCGTTTGAAATTCCCGTCGTCGTCGCGCGCGTCGCGGAAACGATGGACGCGCCGGACGCCATCATCTGTCTCGGCGTCATCCTGCGCGGCGCGACCACGCACGCGCAGGTCGTGAGCGAGATTGTGAGCCATCAACTCGGCGACATCGCGGTCCGGAAGCAGGTGCCCATCATCCACGAAGTGCTGCTGCTGGAGAATGAACAGCAGGCGCGCGAGCGCTGCCTGAGCAAGACGCACAATCGCGGCGCGGAAGCGGCGGCGACGGCGATGGAGATGGTCGCGCTGATGGGGCGGCTGCCGAGATGGGAAGACGATGTGCCGTTTTAACTGTGGGCCAGGAGCGCCGAGTACCTACTCCGCGCTCCAGATTCACTGCTTCGCTTCCAGCGCGGCGAACGCGCCTTCCAGGCTGTTGAACGCGGCGTTGTTCCCCGTCGAAGTCGGGCTGAACAGGCGCTTCAAATAATCCACGGCTTCATCCGCGTTGCGCACCGAGCGCGGCAGCACCGCGCCGCTGGCGTTGGCGTGACCGCCGCCCTGAAGTTTCAACGCCACGGGCAGCGCCTCGCCGTTCTTGCTGCGGAGGCTCACGATCATCTGGTTGTTCGCCTTCTTGAACATCGTGAGCAGCACCGGATACTTCGTCGCGCGGGCTTCGAGGAGTTGATGCACGACGAGGTTCGTGTTGCCCACCACGGTGTCCACGTAGCCAATCGTCGGGCTGATCGCGACGATGTTCTTGCGGCTCCACTCGAAGCCGAGCGGGTCCTCCACGCGGCGCTTCACGGCCATCACTTCGAGGAGCGGATGGTTCACGAGCCGTTCGACCTTCCCGTCAATCAACGTGTGGAGGTTCCAGAAATTGTAGGTCTTGACCAGGTTCGCATAGTCGCAGGAGGTGACGAACTCCGGATCGTTTTCGAGGAACAAGTCGGAGACGTTGTTCCAGTGAACGAGCTGGTCCAGCTCGGGCGTGCCCAGTTTTTGCGCCACACATAGTTCGTAGCACAGCGAGCCGGCGGACTTGGTGATGTCGTGAATCAGATGCGCGTGCTGCGGCTTGAGGTCGGTGGGATGATGGTCAATGACGACCCAGTCCGGCTTGTCGAGCCGCGCCTCGAAGCTGAAGTCGCAGACCCACGCGCTGCGTTCGCGCAGGTCGCGCGTCTTCCACGCCTGATAGTGGTACGCTTGCAGCGGAATCTGCGTGCCAAAGAGATGTTTCGCGAGGCGTTGCAACAGCAGGCCGGAAAGCAATCCGTCCAGATCGCTCTCGTGCGTCAAAATCACTTCGGGTTTGGGCAGGGGCATCGTCATCGCGGTGACTTTACGGAAGCGAAGGGAAAGGCCAAACAGGAAATCACGGCGAGGCAACCCCGGAGGGCTTGAATATGAATAGCCCCGGGTTGCGAGGCCCGAGCGAACCCGGGGTTCACGGTCGTTTTGTATCTCAGCCCCGGATGGGGTTGAACTGGAAGTGCCGCCGCTGCGGTTCGACCCCTCCGGGGTCGTGTTCGCATTGCCAATTTACCCCCCCGGTTGCACCGGGGGCTATTCATGTTCAAGCCCTCCGGGCTTGGGGGCGCGCGTGCATTCAGTCAATTGCTGCCTTCCACAGCGGCAACTCAGAAAAAATTCACCCGACCTCAATCTTCCGAATCCGTCCGACATGCCGTCCGCCCTCGAACGATGTCGCCAGCCAGATTTCCACGAGTCGCAGCGCCAGCTCGCGCGGGATGGTGCGCTGGCCGATGGACAGCACGTTCGCGTCGTTGTGTTCGCGCGAGAGGCGGGCCGTGTCTTCGCTCCAGCACAACGCGCAGCGCACGCCGCGCACTTTGTTGGCCGCGATGGCTTCGCCGTTGCCGGAACCGCCGAGCACGATGCCGCGCTCGCATTCACCGCGCGCGACGGCCTCGGCGGCCGGACGGATGAAGTCGGGATAATCCACGCGCTCAGTGCTGAAAGTGCCGAAGTCCTTCACCTCATGGCCGCGGGCCGTCAGCCATTCGTGGATAGCCTGTTTGTATTCGAAGCCGGCGTGGTCGGAGGCGAGCGCGATTTTCATGCGGCGCGTGGACGATTAAATTTCGCGGTGAACAATTTTCCCCGCGACCACCGTGGCGGCCACGCGGCCTTTCATGCGCCAACCGCCGAAGGGTGAGTTGCGTGACTTGCTCGCGGAGGCCATGCGGTCGTAAGTCCATTCCGCATCCGCGTCGAACACGGTCACGTCCGCGTCCTGACCGACGCCAAGCGTGCCTTTGTCCAGCTTGAGCAAACGCGCCGGAGCCACGGTGAACTTCGCGATGAGGTCGGGCAGCGAAAGCCGTTGCGTGTGATAAAGCTGCATGAGCGAGAGCGGCAGTTCCGTCTCGAAGCCCGTGATGCCAAAGGGCGCGTAGTCGAACTCCACTTCCTTTTCGTAATCGCAGTGCGGCGCATGATCGCTACAGAGGATTTCAATGGTCCCGTCGCACAATCCTTCGAGCACCGCCTCGCGGTCGGTGGCGGAGCGGAGCGGCGGATTCATTTTGAAGTTCGTGTCATACTTGGGCCAGACCGGTTTTGCCGTGTCACTGTCATAGCCGAAAACTTTTTTTCCATCCTCGCGCCAGAACTCCTCGCTGCCGGCCACCGCCGCATCGGTCAGGACAAAGTGATGCGGGCAAGCCTCTCCGGAGATCGGCACGCCGCGCTTTTTCGCCGCGCGCAGCAATTCCACCGAGCGCGCGGAACTAAGATGCTGGCAGTGGATGCGCGTGCCGGTGAGTTCCGCGAGCAGGATGTTGCGCGCCACGATCATGTCCTCGCCCGCCGCCGGCCAGCCGCGCAGACCGAGCGCCGCGCTCCAGTAGCCCTCGTGCATCACGCCGTCCGTGACGAGCGCGTAGTCCTGGCAATGATCCATGACCGGCAGATCAAACATGCGCGCATACTCGAGAGCACGGCGCATCAGTTCATTGTTCTGAATACAATGGCCGTCGTCGGTGATGGCCACGACGCCCGCCTGCTTGAGCGAACCGATGGGCGCCAGTTCCTCGCCCGCGAGGCCCTTGCTGATGGCCCCGGCGACAAAGACATTGATGACACCTTCGCGCTCGGCCTTTTCCTTCACCAGCGCGACGGCCGCCGGATTGTCGATGCTCGGCGACGTGTTCGGCATGCAGACGATGGTGGTGAACCCGCCGCGCGCCGCCGCCTTCGTGCCGGTGGCGATGGTCTCCTTCGCGGACTGGCCCGGCTCGCGCAGATGCACATGCAAATCGATGAGTCCGGGGCAGACAATTTTGCCGCGCGCGTCGAGGCGTTCATCATTGGCCTCCGCCGATTTCGCCGCGTCGTTTCCAACCGCGACGATCTTTCCGTCGCGCAAAAAAACATCGGCCACGGCGTCGTAGGAATTCGCGGGGTCAATCACGCGCCCGCCCGTAATCAGCAGTGAACTCATCGGGGCGGCAGCTTAATGACCGCCCTTCGCGCGTAAAGGAACAACTCGCCGCGTCGCGCCTCGGCCGCATTCGGCGCGACCGCCGGCGAAGTGCTCCGCGCGAGAAGCACCCTGACAACCGTTCCGTTCAATGTCATGGATAGCCGATGAAGCTGACTTCGGATTATCCCTTCTGGGCGGTGTGCAACGGGCTGCTGGCCAACTATCCCCGGCTGCACGCGGACGTGAAGTGCGAATGCGCGGTGGTGGGCGGCGGCATCACCGGAGCCTTGGTCGCCTATCACTTGGTGCAAGCGGGCGTGGACACAGTGCTGGTGGACAAACGCGACATCGGAACCGGCAGCACCAGCGGCAGCACGGGATTGCTCCAATACGAAGTGGATGTGCCGCTGCGGCAGTTGATCCAGCAGGTGGGCGCCGAGCACGCCAATCGAAGTTATCTCCTCTGCCGCGAAGCCATCGACAAACTCGGCGCGCTGTCGAAAAAATTGCGCATCCCGTGCGGGCTGGAGAAAAAGCCGAGCCTCCAGATCGCGCGCCATGCGTATGAAATTCCTGAGCTGGAAGAAGAATTTCGCCTGCGTCAGAAACTGGGCTTGCAGCTCGAGTTCTGGGATCAGTCGAAGCTGGCCCGCCATTATCCGTTCACGCGTCCGGCGGCTTTGTTTTCCCAGGATGGCGCCCAGGTGGATCCTCACGCCCTCACGCACGGGCTGTTGGCGGCGGCGGTGAAACGCGGACTGCGGGTCTTCGACCGGGCGCGTGTGACCTCTTTTCAGCCGACACGGCAGGGGATGGTCATGCCGACCGACGATGGCCCGGTCATCAAGGCTCGCCGCGTCGTGATCGCCGCCGGGTTTGAAGCCCAGGCGTATCTGGGTGCCGCCGCCGGTTCGCTCAAGAGCACCTACGCGCTGGTCAGCGAGCCGGTTCCTGAATTGAAAGGCTGGCATCGCGAATCCCTGATTTGGGAAACCGGGCAGCCCTATCTCTACCTGCGAACCTTGCCCGATCATCGCATCATCGTGGGCGGTGAAGACGAGGACTTCGTCAACCCGGTGCGCCGCGATGCGCTCATCGCGGCCAAGACCCGCACGTTGAAAAAGAAGTTCTCGAAGCTGTTCCCGGACATCGAATTGGAAGTGGACTACTCATGGGCGGGAACGTTTGGAGAAACGAAAGACGGCCTGCCTTACATCGGCTCCCACGCCAGTCTGCCTCACGCGTACTTCGCCCTCGGCTACGGCGGGAACGGGATCACCTACAGTTTGATTGCCGCAGAAATTCTTCGGGACGCCTTCCTGGGGCGGGCCAATTCCGATGGCCGTATTTTCAAATTTGATCGGTGATTCGTCAGTGGGCTTTTCACAACCGTCTCCGGCGCGGCCTCCCGGTTCGTTAATTGCCGACCATATCAATGCGGAGAGGGCGCAGGGCCGGTCGCAGGAGACCGTGGCGCAGGTTCGATCGGCGCCGGGACGCGCCTCGTCCCTTGACCCAGGTGTCGAATGACCGCAACCCGACGCGCATGAACGGCATCAAAGTGACAGCGGGCCGGAAGCGCCGGGGCGGTGGGAAGATCTGCCGGGGCCGGCGCGTCGCGAAGGAGAATAAACTTTTCCGTGTACTCCTCGAGAATGGCCGCCTGCTCCGGCAGCAGACCGGGCTTGAGGGACTGGATGATGACTTCGTGTCCAAGGTATTTTTCGAGAATGGGTTCGTAGGCGTTGGGCACGACCGCGAGGAGATGCTTGCCAAACTCGCTGCCCCGCTGGTCGAGGGCCGGCACGGCTCCGATCTTCTGCTTGGTTTTCACCAAGCCGACGAGCAGCCCGATGGATTGTGAGAAGGCGTCGCGCAGAATGTTCAGCAGGTTTCGCCCGTGCCGCAACGTCCGCTCCCACCAGGTGCGTTCGAGCAACGAATCAATTTCGTTCTGCCAGCGGATGAAGTGCTCAGTCGGCTCGCGTGGAATGGGGCGGATAAGCGACGTGATGGTTTGAAGCTCTGGCTCGTAAAAGACGTAGCTCCGCTTGGCCGGCCCGATGTGACCCGCTTCGAGGCGAAAGCGCAGTTCCAGGCACGTCGCAAAGACATTCAACTCCCCCCAGAACCACCGGCCATCCTCAGTTTTGATGAACACGAAGGAACCTTGAAACTTCTTCAAGCAGTCGTCGCGCGAGCGATTTTTAACAATCGCCCCGACAGCCGTGCTTAGAAAAAGCAGCAGCAAGGGCAGCCAAAGCATCCAGGTAAAGTCCATCTCTCCGGGCGTCGCTCGCAGCCTACATGCCATGCCGGTCGCTTCGTGCGGGCGTGGGTTTCCGCCGCTCCGAGACCAAAAATATGCACGCTACGGTTGCAACTTGCCCTGTGGCTTCTGAAGTCAGGGCGGCTCCGGCCCTGCGCGGGGTGGATTTTCCTCCGGCACGGTCGCAGCTTCCGGCCCGGCCATGCACCTCATCCAAATTCTGCTTCCGCTCTGCGACAATCAGGGCCGCCGTTTTCCGGTCGCCAAGTTTCAGCAGGTGAAGGCAGTTCTCTCGGAGAGGTTCGACGGACTCACCGCCTACAACCGCTCGGCGGCGGAGGGCTTGTGGAAAAGCGGCGCGAGGATGCGGCGGGATGACATCGTGGTTTATGAAGTGATGGCCCGGGCGTTGAACCGCCGCTGGTGGAAGCGCTACCAGAAAACTCTTCAGACCACTTTTGCCCAGGACAGCATCGTCATCCGGTCGCAGCGCATGACCCTGGTTTAGCGGGGCAGTTTCTGTTTCAGCGTCAGCACGGGCGCGAACAGGTCGCCGTGCTTTTTCACGCGCTTGAGCACATCGGTGGTTTCAAAGACCAGGGCGGACGCACTCTTCTTTTTTACCACCGCCTCAATTTCCGCCCAGGTGACCGGCGTGGAAACGGTCGGGCGCTGCTTCGCCCGCATCGAATACACGCACACGGTGGTCTTGTGATCATCGTTCTGACTCCAGTCGATAAAGACTTTTCCTTTGCGGAGCGACTTGGACATTTTGGAAACCACCTCGCGCGGATGTTCCTGCGTGAGGCGTTCCGCGAGGGCGAGAGCGAAGGTCTTCGTGCGCTCGTAAGTCACGGACGTGTTCAGGGGCACGAAGATTTGCAGCCCTTTGGAGCCGGAGGTCTTGGCAAAACTTTTCAGGCCCGCGTCATCCAGCACTTCTTTCAGCCGCAAGCCGACGCGGCAACACGTCACCAAATCGGCCGGCGCACCGGGATCGAGATCGAAGGCCAGCGCGGTGGGACGATCCAATCGCGGAGCCTGATGCAGAAAGGTGTGCAGTTCCAAATCCGCCAAGTTCGCCGCCCACACCAACGCCGCGAGATCGTTCATCAGGCAGTAATCAATCTCCCCGCCGTCCTTCGGCACGAGGGCCGTCCGCACCCACTTCGGGCGATGCGACGGGCATTGCTTCTCGTAAAAGAAAATGCCGTCCACGCCGTTGGGATAACGCTTCAAGGTAATCGGACGGTTCTTCAGATGCGGCAGCAGCACCGGCGCAATCTGCACGTAGTAATCAATGACCTGACCCTTGGTGAAACCGGTCTGCGGATAAAACACCTTGTCGAGATTGCTGACGGCGACTTCCCGGCCACCGATTTTGAGGAGGGTGGAGTTGGCCATGTCAGGACGCATTTTCGCGGACGACCTCGCGCGCCTCTTTGTCTTCCCGCAAGCCGAGGAAAACGGGGTGCCGCAGTTTCTCATCGCGCGTCCAGTTGCTGAACTTGATCTGGCAGACCAGTTCCGGCCGGAGCCAGTGACAGCGTTTCATTTCCGACGCCGTCACGCCGGCTCCGTAAAGCCCGCGCTGCTTCTCCGGAAGATTCGTAAAGGGACAGCTTGACTGACGCAGGGGCTCAAATTGTTCATGCAATGTTTCGAGAAGTTTGTCGTTAAACCCGGTGCCGACCTTGCCGGCAAAGCACAGCGCACGCCCGCGATGAACACCAACCAGCAGCGCGCCGAAGTGCGCGCGGCTGCCTTCCGGATCGGTGTAGCCGCCGATGACGAATTCCTGCTCGTCGTGAAGTTTGATTTTGATCCACGCGCCGCTACGCCGGCCCGCCTCATAAACGGAGTCCGGCCGTTTACCGATCACGCCCTCCAAGGCCAGTTCGCGGGCTTTGGTGAGCAGCAATTCGCCGTCGGTGCCGAGGGTCGAGGAGCAGCGGACGAAACCGGGCGGCTTCTTGAGCAACCGTTCCAGCCGTTCTTTGCGCTCGCGCAAAGGAAGCTCGCGCAAGTCCTCCCCATCCAGATGCAGCACATCAAACGCATAGAAATAAATGGGCGGCGACGTCGCATTTAACTCCCGCGCCTGAAGCAACTGAAAGGAAGACCGCCCATTCGGGTCGAGCGCTACAATCTCGCCGTCGAGGATGGCGGTGTCGGCCTTGAGCCTGGCCACCGATTCGACGACGTCCGGAAAGCGCCCGGTGAAATCCTTCTCGTTGCGCGAAAGCAGGCGCACGCTGTTGCCATCCTTCAAGGCCAGCGCGCGGAAGCCATCGAACTTCACTTCGTACAGCCATTCCCCGGCGGGCGGAGCGGAGGCCGCTTCCGCCAGCATCGGTTCGATGAACTGGAGCGAGGTTTGGGCACGGACAGACGAACTGCGCTTCGGTTTTGGTTTTGTGGCCCGTGACGTTTTCCGCGTGGGCGTTTTCTTCTCAGTCGGCGCAGATCCGTTGGCGAGCTGTTGCATGGATTTCCCGGAGAGCGTCGAAGCATCTTCTTTTTTCAGACGCTCCAGATCTGGCCCGCTGCGAATGAGCAGCCACTGCTTCTCCTCCGCGCGCGTTCTCACCAGATACCATGCGCCGTGCAGTTTCGCGCCGTGCAGCGTGAAGTGGAGTTTGCCGTCGGCCAGACCAGGCGCGGGAGATTTTCCATCGACCTCGTAGGTGCCGTGATCCCACACCATGACCGTGCCGCCGCCGTACTGCCCTTTGGGAATGGTGCCTTCAAAGTGCAGATAGGAAACGGGATGATCCTCGACCTCGATGGCCAGCCGCTTTTCTCCCTTGAGCAACGGAATGCCCTTCGGCACGGCCCAGGATTTCAGAGCACCTTTCCACTCCAGCCGGAAGTCATAATGCAATCGCGTGGCTTCATGCTTCTGCACCACGAATCTGGCCTGATTCTTCCCCGCGCGCTTGGCCCGCGGTTCCGCTGTTTTGCGAAAGTCGCGTTTGCGCGCGTATTCCTGAAGGGACATAACTCATTTGGCATTGCGCAAACGTTTCGATCGCGGCTGCGCGTGCGGCGCCGGTTGAGCCGCCGATTTGCGAATGCTCTTTTGCAGCAGCGCCACCAAGTCCACCCCCTTGGCCGGCTGGAGACGCCGCTTCGTAGCGGGATGCTTTTCATCCCCGTGCTCGATCTTCTCCTCGATCATTTTCTCCAGCGCCTCGTGGTAATCGTCCTGATAAATCTTCGGGTCCCAGGCGGCGGACATGCTTTGCACAAGCTGCTTCGCCATTTTCTTTTCCGCCGGGCTGGCGGCCTTTTCCGCCGGGGCCTTGAACTCGCCCAAGTCCTTAAGATCTTCGGGGAAATGCATCAGTTCCAACATCAGCCCGGTTTTTTGAGGCTTGATGGCCGCGAGATGTTGCCGCGTTTTGATGACCACTTTCGCCACGCCGATCCGGCCTGATTCCTCCAAGGCGTCGCGCAACAGGGTGTAGGCTTTGTCCCCGCCCTTCTGCACCTCCAGATAGTAAGGCTTGTAGAACAGCATGGGATTAATCTCCTCCAGGCGCACGAAATGCAGGATGTCCACGGTCTGCGTGGCCTCGATGTCCACGCGCTTGAAGTCTTCGTCCTTCAGCACCACGAACTTTTCCTTCTCGTATTCGTAGCCCTTCACGATCTGGTCCCAAGGCACCTCCTGGCCGTCCGCTTCCGCGACTCGCTTGTAGTTCACCGGGCTTAAATCCTTCGCGCGCAGCAGCCGGAACTTGAGTTCCTCGCGCTGGGTGGCGGGAAAGAGGGCGATGGGAATGTTGACCAGCCCGAAGCTGATGGAGCCTGTCCAGATGGCGCGCATGATTGATACTTGGTTGGCCGGCGGGCTTTCCGCCTAAGGCTTTGCGATGGCAGGATTGGGCGCGGTTGGCTTCGCGTCCGCCTGCGGCACGAAGGGTTCCGCCGGCGGGCGGCAGCCCGTGACGAACCAGCACACGCTCAGGATGAGTAGAATTCGTAGTTTCATAACTTTCTCCTCGTATTCCCAAGCGCACGCCGTGCCAGCAACGGAGCGTAAATCCAGGTGAAGCAACGAGGGGCCTTTGCGGTGCGACGGACCGCAGGCGGTGTGAGGCGAGGCCAGTTAATGCTCTGCAAATTGCACAAGGCCCACGCCGGATATAACGAATAATGCAAGCCCCCGGCGGCGTGCGCCGACCCGTCCTTGATTGTTTAATCCTGTTTGTGAGGGCGCGCGGCCCGTTCAAGGGCTGGCACATGACACGCTCACTGCGTCACGGAATGAAGAGCACACCGCAAACTCCATTTTCCCGCGGCTCTCTTTCGCCGCGGTTCGCGCTCACTTAATTCTGACACTACCTCCATTGCCTACATGAAAACCAATTCCCGCACCCAACAAAACAAAGAGTCCCTCAGCAACAAGCAACCCCTTGACCCGCGTGCTAACCCGCTGGCGCGTGACTCACGAGGGGCGGCCGCGCGCGAAGAAATTCGCGCCAAGACGACGATGAGATCCGCGCCGCGCCAGTCCCAGCGTCCCGTGGAGCGCAGCGGCCAGAAGCGGGCGCATGGCAAATAAACCTGCCTCTCTGCACAACCGAACCCAGGCGGAACGCACGCCGCCGCTGACTCTAAAAAAACATGAAAGCTCTGATCTACAACGGCCCATGCGACGTGCGTGTGAAGGAAGTGCCCGACGCCAAAATCGAAAAACCCACCGATGCGCTGATCCGCGTCACCAGCACCAACATTTGCGGCTCCGACCTGCACATGTACATGGGGCGAACCGACATGGAAAAAGGCCGCGTGCTGGGGCACGAAAATCTCGGCCAGGTGTTGGAGGTCGGGCCGGCGGTGGCCCGCATCAAGGTGGGCGACTGGGTGTGCGTGCCCTTCAACGTGAGCTGCGGCTACTGCCAGAACTGCGAGCGTGGCTACACGGCCGCGTGCCTGACGATGAATCCCGGCGTGGCGGGCGCGGCCTATGGCTTCGCGGGCATGGGTCCGTATGAGGGAGGGCAGGCGGAATTCCTGCGCGTGCCGTATGCCGACTTCAATTGCCTGAGCCTGCCCGAGGACGCCGAGGAAAAGCAGAACGACTACGTCATGCTTTCGGACATTTTTCCCACGGGCTATCACGCGACAGAACTGGCGCAGGTCAAGCCTGGCGAATCCGTCGTCATCTACGGCGCGGGGCCGGTGGGACTGATGGCGGCGTATTCCGCGAAGCTCAAAGGCGCGGCGGAAATCTTCGTCGTGGATCGGTTGCCCGACCGACTGGCGCTGGCCGAACAGATCGGCGCGATTCCAATTGATGATTCGAAAGGCTCGTCGGTCGAGCAGGTGCTGGAACTCACCAAGGGCCGGGGCGCGGACAAGGGTTGCGAATGCGTGGGCTATCACGCCACCGATCCGAAGGGTGACGAGGAAGCGAATCTCACGATGAACAACTTGATCGAGGCGGTGAGCGCGTGCGGCATCATCGGCGTGGTCGGAGTCTTCGCGGAGGCCGATCCAAAATCACCGGACAAGCTGCCGAAGAAAGGGCACCTCGACATCAACTGGGGAAAATTCTGGAGCAAGGGCCTGCGCGTCGGTACCGGCCAGGCCAGCGTGAAAGCCTACAACCGCCAGCTCTGCCATCTCATTGAGTTGGGCAAAGTCGAGCCGTCCTTCATCGTCTCGCACGAACTGCCGCTCGATGAAGCGCCGGACGCCTACAAACATTTCGATGCGCGGGATGAAGGCTGGACCAAGGTCATCCTGAAGCCCGCTGGCGAGCGCAGCCGGCTGCCCGTGATGAAGGAGCAGAAGTCCGGGAAACGTCGCGTCCACAATCACGTTCACTGAAGGAGACACCATGCACACCCTGACGCTGCTGGCCCACGTTTCGAGTGAACACCACACCCACTGGGAGGGCGTGTGGTTCATCGTGCTCGGGTTGGCGATTGGGGTGTTGTGTTTCTACTTCCGAAAAACTGCGTGACGCCTGGTTCACGCTCGAATGGAGAAGTTATGGCCCCTGAATTCAAATTCGATCCTCCGCTGGAAAACTCCGGCCGTCGGCGTTTTCTGAAGAACCTCGGCGTGGTGGGCGCGGCTTTGGCCGCCCCGGAGTTTTTACCCACGACGGCCGTCAGCCAGGAGAAACTTCCAGCCAGCACGGGATCAATCGCGCGTCGTCCCTTCGGGCGCACGGGTGTGCAGGTTTCCATTCTGGGTGTGGGCGGTCATGCGATTGGACAGTGCAAGACGGAGGCGGAAGGAATCCAGATTGTTCGTGAGGCCTTGGACGCCGGAGTCAACTTCATGGACAACGCCTGGGAATATCACGACGGACGCAGCGAAGAGTGGATGGGCAAGGCGCTCCAAGGCCGACGGGAAAAAGCGTTCCTCATGAGCAAGGTCTGCACGCACGGACGCGACTCAAAAGTCGCGATGCAGCAGCTCGAAGAATCCTTGCGCCGGTTGCAAACGGATCACATGGACCTGTGGCAGGTGCATGAGGTGATCTACGACAACGATCCCGATCTGCACTTCGCGAAGGGCGGCGTGATGGAAGCCATCGCCCAAGCCAAACAGCAGGGCAAGGTGCGTTTCGTCGGATTCACCGGCCACAAAGATCCCGCCATTCATCTGAAAATGCTCGCGCACGATTTCCCCTTCGACGCCTGTCAGATGCCGCTCGGCGTGTTCGACGCCACCTTCCGCAGCTTCGAGCAAAAAGTGCTACCCGAATTGAACCGTCGCGGCATTGCGCCCATCGGCATGAAAAGCCTGAACGGCACGGCGGACGCGGTGAAAAAGGGCGTGCTCACGGCGAAGGAAGCGCTCGGCTACGTGATGTCCCTGCCGGTGGCCACGCTGGTCAGCGGCATGAACTCGCTCGAGACATTGCGCCAGAATCTGGAGATCGCGCGCACCTTCACGCCGATGACGCCGGACGCGATGCATGCCTTGCGCGCTCGCTGCGCCACGCACGCGGCGGACGGACGGTTCGAACTCTACAAGACTTCCAAGAAATTCGACGGCCCGCCAGGACGCGAGCAGCACGGGTTTCCCCCGTTGACTGCGATGGCGGATTAACTACGGAAGCGCCATGTCTGAACCTGACAACTTTCCAATCGCGCCCCGGCGTTCGGTGCGGATGTGCCGCCCGAATTGCTCGGCGTTGCACTCGTAACTCCACCACAGAACTCAACCATGAAAACGCTCCAAACATTCACCGCACTTGCAGCATCGACATCAATTCTCTGCGCTGCCGACAGCCCGCCAAAAGCAAACAAACAAATGCAGGCGGTGCTGGACCAACTGCAAAAGCTCGGCGGCAAACCGATTGAATCGCTGACGCCCGAAGAAGCGCGCAAACAACCCTCGCCGGCCGATGCAGTGAAAGCCCTTTTGCAAAGCCAGGGCAAGAGCACCGCCCCGGAGCCAGTGGCGAGTGTGAAGAACCAAACCATTCCCGGCGCGGGTGGTCAGATTCCGGTCCGCATCTATACGCCCGAAGGCCCGGGCCCGTTCCCCGTCATACTTTACATCCATGGCGGCGGCTGGGTCATTGCCGACCTCGACACCTACGATTCTTCGCCGCGCGCTCTCGCCAATGCCGTCAAGGCTGTCGTCGTTTCCACGCATTACCGGGTCGCTCCGGAACACCCTTTCCCGGCGTCGCACGACGACACGTTCGCCGCCTACAAATGGGTGCGGACGAATGCGCGTTCATTCAACGGTGATCCGAACCGCATCGCGGTCGCAGGCGAAAGCGCCGGTGGCAACATGGCGGCGGTGATTTGCCTGATGGCGCGGGAACAGAAGGTACCTTTGCCCGTGCATCAACTGCTCGTCTATCCCGTGGCCGGCACGGACACGACCACGCCGAGCTTCATCGAAAACGCGAACGCGAAGCCGTTGAACAAGGCGATGATGGAATGGTTTGGCAAACACGAACTGCCAAAGCCGCAGGACAAACTGGACCCGCGCATAGACTTGGCGAACGCGAACCTGCGCGGTTTGCCCCCCACGACGATCATCACCGCCGAAATTGATCCACTGCGTTCCGGCGGCACGATGCTGGGCGAAAAACTCAAAGCCGCCGGCGTGAAGGTGAGCCACAAAAATTACGAAGGCGTGACCCACGAGTTCTTCGGCATGGGCGCGGTGGTGGACGAGGCGAAGGACGCCGTGGCCTTCGCGGCCCGTGAGTTGAAGAAAAGTTTCTCTGCGACAGCGCTTCAGTCCGTGCGGAAAAAGGAGACGGAAAAGTAACGCCGCGCAGAGAGGCGGGAAAATAAAGACCTGTATGAACGAAGTGAAATCGCGGCGGCATCAGTTATGAAAACAAAAATGCTCCTGGCCTTGGCGCTCGTGCTTCCACCCGCCGTTTGCTTCTCTCCGGCGGCCGAGCCGCCCAAGTCCAGCTACGCCCCCGTGGTGGGCAAAGAGCCTTTCCCTGAAAGCATGGCGCGGATGAAAGCGGAGAAGGCCGCCGTGATGAAAAAGCAGATGGATCTGCTCGGGCAGCGTTATGACTTGCGTAACGATCCCGCGCTAGGCGCGACCATGTCCGGTGGCAAACCGGTCCAGCAAGGGGTGCGCGTGAAACTCAAAAATGGGGCAACGTGGGCCGCGCTCATGGCCGCGACCCCGGAGGAAGTTCTGGAGAAGGACATCTTCCCGGATGGATTCATGGCGCTGCCGCATCCGAATCACCCCGAAGGCGGCATGGTCTTTCCACAGTTTCACATTGATGAACTCAAGAAGCAGGAAGCGCGGGATCTGACCCGCTTCGATTTGGACTTCGATGTGCCGGATCATTTTCTGCCGGAGTTTCCCGCGCCCATTTTCCTGACGACGCGGCCTGACCTCGGCGACGTTTCCAAAGGCAAGCTGGTGACGTTGGATAATTTTTTTGAACTGTTTAACGGCGTCCTGAATCCCAAGCAACTCGAAGGCTTGCGCCTGCTGGTCACTCCCTTTCCGCAGCAGCAATTCAACGCCACGGATGACCGCCGCTCGGAACGGCCGCATCGCGGCGTGAGTTGTCTGGATTGCCACGCCAACGGCCATGCCAATGGCGCGACGCATCTGGCGGGCGACGTGCGGCCGCAGGAATTCCGACATCGCATCAAGACGCCGACGCTGCGCGGGGTGAATGTCCAGCGGCTCTTCGGTTCCCAGCGCGCGCTGAAGTCGGTGGAGGATTTCACGGAGTTCGAACAGCGGGCGGCCTATTTCGATGGCGATCCGGTGATCGCGCAGAAGAAGGGCGTGAATCCGTTGGAGCGTGGCAGCCAGGTGCATTTCATGGCGGAATTTCAGGCGCTGCTGGACTTCCCGCCCGCGCCGAAACTCGGCGTCACCGGCAAGTTGAATCCCGCCAAGGCCAGCGCATCAGAAGTGCGCGGCCAGGAATTATTCTTTGGCAAGGCCCAGTGTGCCACTTGCCATCAACCGCCGTTTTACACGGACAACCTCATGCACAACTTGCAGGTCGAGCGATTCTTCAAGCCGCGTTTGATCAATGGCGCGATGGCCGGGGCGGACGGGCCGATCAAGACGTTTCCACTGCGCGGCATCAAAGATTCGCCTCCGTATTTGCACGATGGCCGGCTGCTGACGCTGGAGGACACGGTGGAATTTTTTAACCTCATTCTCGAAACGAAGCTGACCGCGCCCGAGAAGACGGACCTGGTGGCGTTTCTGCGCGTGCTGTGAAATGAGGGTGAATTTCAGTCAATGACGGCAAAACAAAAAAAGGAAAACACATGAACCAAGAAACCAAGAAACCAATGAGTGACAGAGGAACGGACGCCAATCGCGATCCGATTACAAAAACGCCGGGCGCGCATCCCGTCGGGACGGGCGTGGGCGCAACGGGCGGCGGGGTCGCGGGCGCAGCCATCGGAGCGGTGGCGGGTCCGGTTGGTGCGGCGGTGGGACTCGTCGCGGGGGCCATTGTCGGCGGGTTGGCCGGGAAGGGCGTGGCCGAGAAAATCGATCCGACCGTGGAAGATGGGTATTGGAAGGACAATTACTCGAAGCGTTCGTATGCCGAGAAAAACGTGTCCTACGATAATTATCGGCCCGCTTACCGGACGGGTTACGAGGGCCACACCCGTTACCCCGGCAAGAAGTATGAGCAGGTCGAAGCGGACTTGCAGCGCGATTACGAGAAGTCCAAAGGGAATTCCAATCTAACCTGGGACAAAGCCAAGCATGCCACGCGTGATGCTTGGCACCGGGTGGAGAAAGCCCTTCCCGGCGATGCCGATGGTGATGGGCGTTAACCGTGGGTGGAGGGACGGACGGGAGCACGTCGTCACGTCTTGTCCCTCATTCCGCGTGGAGAATGGGTCGCCCCCGCTGTAGGAAACGGCCGTCTGGCCACAAAACAAGACTGTATGTTCGGACACGACATCATCGTCATCGGCGCCTCCGCCGGAGGAGTGGAAGCGCTGCCGAAATTGATCGCGAGTCTGCCGGCGGAACTGCCCGCCGCCGTGTTCATCGTGCTGCACATTCCGCCTCAAGGCTTGGGTTTCCTACCGCAAATTATCAGCCGGGCGGCGTCCTTATCCGTCGCGCACGGCGTTGATGGGGAAACCATTCGTCATGGGCGCGTCTATGTGGCCCCGCCGGATCATCATTTGCAGGTGGATGGTGCGCGCGTCCTGCTGTCGCGCGGGCCGCGCGAGAATTTTCATCGCCCCTCCATTGACGCCTTGTTCCGCTCCGCCTCCGACTCGTATGGACCGCGCGTCGCGGGTGTGGTGCTCCCGGGGCATCTGGATGATGGGACGGCCGGGCTGCATGCCGTGAAAAGCCGGGGCGGAATCGCCATCGTCCAAAAGCCGGAGGATGCCTTGGTGCCATCCATGCCCGAAAGCGCCCTGCGGAATGTGCAGGTGGACCATTGCATGCCGCTGGCGGAAATGGGCCCGATTCTGGCCCGACTGGCCAAGACGCGAAACATTCCCAAGAGCAAGAAAGGAGTCTCCCGCATGGAAAAACGAACCATGAGCCCCAAAGAAATGGAAAAGAAATTTGGGCAGCCGACTTCTTTCGTCTGCCCGGAATGCAGAACAACCAACGCGATTAAATTTCCCAACCAAACTGAAAAATTAACTCCCATCAAGACTGCATAAAACATCATGAAATCAATTGAGAAATCCATCATCGTCAACGTGCCCGTCAGCCGCGCCTACAATCAGTGGACCCAGTTCGAGACCTTCCCACAATTCATGGAAGGCGTGAAGGAAGTGCGTCAACTCGACGACCTGCGCCTCCATTGGAAGGCCGAGATCGGCGGCAAGATCGAGGAGTGGGACGCGGAAATTCTGGAACAGGTGCCCGACAAATACATCGCCTGGCGCAGCGTGAGCGGCGCGCGCAATGCGGGCCGGATCAGTTTCTCCTCTCTCGACGCCAACCAGACGAAGGTGAACCTCCAACTGGACTACGATCCCGAAGGCGTGCTCGAAAATCTCGGAGACATCCTGGGCGTGGTCTCCGCGCGTGTGTCCGGCGACTTGCAGCGGTTCAAGGAGTTCATCGAAAACCAGTCCGTGGCCACCGGCGCGTGGCGCGGCGAGATTCACGACTCCGTGAAAAGCGCCTGAACCGGCCATGGACGTTATTCGCGATGAATTGGCCCAGGGCCTGCCCGACCTGCCGCAACTGGTGCGCGTGATCTCGCGGCTTCTCGCGGCGGCGCTGTTCGGCGCAGTCATCGGCTATGAGCGCGAGCGTATCGGCAAGGCCGCCGGCCTGCGCACCCACATGCTGGTCGCGGTCGGCGCGGCGCTGTTTGTGGTGGCCGGCGTCGAGTCCGGGATGGACTCCAGCGATTTGTCGCGCGTGATTCAAGGGCTGGCCACGGGCATCGGCTTCATCGGTGCCGGCTCTATTCTCAAGCTCAAGGAAGAACGCGAGATCACCGGGCTGACCACCGCCGCCGGCTTGTGGATGACGGCGGCGGTCGGCGTCGCGGCGGGCTTGGGCCGGTGGGGCGCGGCGGGCGTGAGCGCGGTGCTGACGTGGATCATTCTGGCGCTCATGGTTCGCATGGCCGCGAGGAACGAACAGCGCGCGGCGACAGAACCAGACCAATCGAACCAAAGAGGAAACTGAAATAAGAACCAACCCATTCCATCATCAACCGCAGCAGCCAGAACGACTGGTCCGCCGCGAAATCAGCAAAGTTCTAAATCATGTCGTCCTCCTCGGACTGGCGATACCCGCGTTGAGTGGGCTGCCCGGATCGTGGGTGCAAGCGGCGGAGAAGTCTGCGCCCGTCGTGACGCACACCGTCCGGCCCGACAAGGAGAAGATGACCGGGGAGCAGATGCGCGCGTTGAAATTGCCTCCGGGCTTTCGCGTGAACGTCTTCGCCAAAGATTTGGGCAACCCGCGCATGATGGTGGTGACGGAGGACGGCGCGGTGCTGGTCACGCGCATGGTGGACGGCAAGGTCACGTTGCTTCAGGACAAAAACGGCGACGGCGCGGACGATCCGAACATCGTCTTGCTCCACATCACGGGTGAGCGCGCCGAGTATTGGGATAACACCGGGGCGAACCGCTTCAGTTATCTCTATCAATCGCTCAAGGCGGTGGCCACCGGCACGACGCCGGAAATCCGCGAAGGCGACCAGCACGGCAAGGTGACGTTGAAGGCGTGACCGCCCGCGTCTTGGACACCAAGCCGTGGGCCGTCCTCGCCCGACGCGCGCCGTTTTATGTCCGAAGCCATTGATGAAAAATGCCTGGAGTGGATGCCCAAGTCCGTGTGGGGTCCGATCAAATGGAAGGAACTGCACACGCGCGCGCTGATCGAGCGGGCGATGACGGACGAGGCACGATGGTTTGCCGCCTACGTGGACGGCCTGCCGTGCGCGAAATGTCGCGCGCATTTTGCAGCGTTCCTCGCGGAGTCTCCGCCGAATTTCCGTTCCCGTCCGCTCTTCTTCGCCTGGACGGTCGCGGCGCACAACTTCGTGAATGAAGCCACGGGGAAAAGAAACCTGACCGTGGCCGAAGCGTACGCCGAGCACTTCTTCAAGCCGGAAGCGGCGTCGGCTTGACGCAGCGCAGAACGTGGCGCTTCCCGATCAAGGAGTCTTCGGCGCCGACTCCACATCCTGGACTTTCACTTTTTCATCCAGCCTCGGAACCAGCGCCTGGATGAAGGCGTTGCGCAGCAACGTGCCGACCGCCGTCAACACATGCACATCCGTGTTGGTGAAGGAACCAGAGATGGGAACTTTCAGGGCCAGCCGATCCTTGGGCTGATTTTTGAAGGCGGTGGTGACGGTGCCCACGACAGCCTGCCAGATACCTTGGAGCGGATTCTTTTTCCGGTCCTTCTCCCAGTCGAAGACATCGAGGTTTTCAAACAGCACTTTGAAGTAGCCTTCGTAGCGGCCCTCTTTAGCGGCCACGGAGGTGTAGAGGCTGAAAGTGCCGCGCTTCACGTCAAACTTTCCGTAGGCTTGGAGAAAATCGTTGAGTGCCACGAGCGTCACGTTCGTGAGTTGCACTTCCACTTCAAAGGTCGGCGTGGGCGCGAGCGGATTCAGGTGAATCTCCACCGCGACTTCCCCGCCGCCCACCGTCTGGCCGTGCGCCACCAGTCCCGCCGGCAGTGCCATCGGCAAATCGCGCGTGTTGCTTAGATTGGTGGCGACAGCGGAAAGCGCGTCCACGTAAATGTCCACGGGCGGCGTGGAGTGATCGTTCTGAAAATGCACCTGGCCCTCGATGATTTCCACGCGATTCAATTGGAAGGGGAACAGGCTCTCCAACATGTTCTCCCAGCCCGCATTGGTTCCGCTCTGCGACTGCTCCGGCGTGGGGCCTTGGACAAAGTTGATGCGCGGCCGGTCAAATACGACTTCGCCGGCCACCGCGCCGTGAAACAGTTCCTGCCACTGAAGCGAGAGGTCAATCGTCTGCGCGGCAAAAAGCGGGGCGGACACACCTCCGCTCGTTTTGAAGATCGCGACGTCGTGAATCTGATACGCGCCACGCCACAGATGCACATCAATATCTCCTACCTGCCCGTCGTAATCCGGGGTCTTGTCCAATTGCCGGTTCACGTAGCTCTTGAGCGCGAAAGGCAGCGCGAGCCGCAGCAACACGAGCACCACGACCACGATGACCGCCCAGCGCACGATGCGCGAGGCGGTGCGCCAGCGATGGGCGAGGCTGATTTTTTTCATGATCGCAAACTTTTCCCCATGAGTTTTGCATCCTCGCCGGGCGGCAAATTGCCAAGGCAAAGGGGCAGGGCCGTGGGCGACCTTTCCTATCGTGTTCGTTCCTTAGCTTGAACAAGGCCACGCGCCGGCCATTTCGATTCGGATAGGTTGAAGGAGGAGTGAGCGGTTGGCCCCGCCGCAAAATGCACTAGCTGCAAGGTTCGGGTTTGTCATCTGCAATGACCCCAAGTGAGAGTCACCCGTTTCCCTCGCATTCCAACCCGGCCGGGGCTGGCACTTTCAAAGCTGTGGGGCGTCCCGATTAGCAACGACAGCAGTGAAAGTTGACGGGCATCGCGGAAACGGCCGCGAACGCCCAGACGGAGGAAGCGGACTGGCCGGAAGATCCAAATATGCTCGGCGTGCGGTTCACACAGGCCGCACGCCGATTAGTTTTCGACTCAGCGTGTGAATGAATAAGAGGACTATGAAGAAACACAAATCAGCCCAGGCCCAAGCCTTGTCCGAACCGGCCGAAACCCATCAGACCACGGCCGATCCCAGGCAATCGCTCACCACCAACCAGGGCATCGTCATTGCCGACAATCAGAATTCGCTGAAGGCCGGGGTGCGTGGGCGGACGCTGCTGGAGGATTTTGTTTTGCGGGAGAAGATCACGCACTTCGATCACGAGCGCATTCCTGAGCGCATCGTCCACGCGCGCGGCTCGGGCGCGCATGGGTATTTCCAAGTTTATGAATCGCTGGCGGACATCACGAAGGCGGCGTTTCTCCAGGACCCGAAGAAGAAGACGGAAGTGTTCGTGCGCTTCTCCACCGTGGCCGGCGGCGCCGGCTCCGGCGACCTGCCGCGCGATGTGCGCGGGTTCTCGGTCAAGTTCTACACCTCGGAAGGCAACTACGATTTGGTCGGCAACAACATCCCGGTCTTCTTCATCCAGGACGCGATGAAGTTTCCCGATCTCGTCCACGCGGTGAAGATGGAGCCGGATCGCGGCTTCCCCCAGGCGGGCACGGCGCACGATAACTTCTGGGATTTCATTTCGCTCACGCCGGAGAGTTTTCACATGATCATGTGGGCGATGTCGGATCGGGGCATCCCGCGCTCGCTGCGGATGATTGAAGGCTTCGGGGTCCACACCTTCCGGCTCATCAACGCGCAGGGCGAGGTGAAGTTCGTGAAGTTCCATTGGCGGCCGACCATCGGCGCGTCTTCCGTCGTCTGGGATGAAGCGGTGAAGATCAATGGCGCAGACCCGGACTTTCATCGGCGTGATCTGTGGGAGGCGATCCAGAACGGCAGCTTTCCTGAATGGGAACTGGGCTTGCAGGTCTTCGATCAAAAGACGGCGGACGGTCTCGACTTCGATGTGCTCGATCCCACGAAACTGATTCCCGAGGAAATCATTCCGCTGCGCATGGTCGGCAAAATGACGCTCAATCGCGTGCCGGACAATCACTTCGCCGAGACGGAGCAGGTCGCCTTCTGTCCCGCGAACATCGTGCCGGGCATTGACTTCACGAGCGATCCGTTGCTGCAAGGCCGGCTCTTCTCTTATCTCGACACGCAACTCAGCCGCTTGGGCGGTCCGAACTTTCATCAGATTCCGGTCAACGCGCCGAAATGTCCGTTTCACAACCTGCAGCGCGACGGGATGCAGCAGATGATGATTCCGAAGGGCCGCGTGAATTACGAACCGAACTCGCTTGATGCGAACGCACCGCGCGAGAATCCGACCAAGGGCTTCACCAGTTTTCCCGAAGCGGTGTCGGGGGAGATTCTGCGCAAGCGTTCCGAGACCTTCGCCGATCATTACTCTCAGGCGCGGCTCTTCTTCCGCTCGATGACGGAGCCGGAGCAGCGGCACATGGTGAGCGCGCTGGCCTTTGAACTCGCCAAGGTGGAAACCATGCACGTCCGCACCCGCGTGCTCGGCCATCTCGCGATCATTGATTCCTCGCTCCACCAGCAAACCGAGGAGGCGATGGGCATGGCAGGGAAGGCGGACAAAATTCAACCCACCATCCAGCCCCGCGCCCTCGCGCCGTCCGATGCGTTGAGTTTGATCAAAAAAGCGCACGTCACGTTGAAAGGCCGCAAAGTCGGCGTGCTCATCACCGATGGTTTCGATGCGAGCCTGCTCTCAGGACTGCGCGCTGCGGTGAAAGCCGAGAAGGCGCAACTCGCCGTCATCGCGCCGAAGATCGGCGGGGCCGAAGACAGCGCGGGCCAAATGACCAAGGCCGATCATGCGCTCTCCGGCGCGCCGTCCATTTTCTTCGATGCCGTGGTCATTCTCGCCAGCGAAGAACAGGCCGCAAAACTCAGCACGCAGGCGGGAGCCGTGGATTGGGTGCGCGACGCTTTCGGCCATTTGAAAGTCATCGGGCACACGCCGGGCGCGCAGGCGCTCCTGGATCGCGCGGGCGTGGAGGCAGACCAGGGCCTGATTCGCTTGGGCGACAAAAAATCGGTCAATACGTTCATCAAAGCCGCCAAGCAGGGACGCGTCTGGGAGCGGGAGCCGAAGCTGCGGTCGCCAGGGTAAGTGCCCGGCGGCTGGTCAGCCTTTTTGACCGCTGCGTTATCGTCGGCTGCAGTATCGTCGAGGCGTTCGGAAAAACTTTCCGACCGCATCGCGCGCCTGGTGGCCGACTTGGAAAAAGCCCGCTGGCGGGGGCGGTTACGAGCCGCCGGAAAGTCGTCAACGAACCGTTGGTCCTCGACTCGCTGGCCCTGCGTCACACTCCCGCCGCGCACGAGGGCCAGCACGTCATCGCGGGTCATCTGCATCCGGTCTTCCACCTGCACGGTAAAGGTCGCCAGAGTTTGCGATTGCCGTGCTTTCACAGCACCGAAGAAATGACAATATTGCCGGCCTTCGGAGATTTCACGGGCGGCCAGCAGATTGATGCGCAGCCCGGTCACCGAATTTTCGTCACCGATGGCGGGGGCGTCTGGCCTATCGCCGTCCAGCAAGTGCGATAGTCCTGAGGATTTTTTCCTTCCGCACAAAACTTTAGGGCCGTGCTTGCGCACGGCCCTTTGCCTGAACAGATGATTGGTTCGTGAAGATCAGAAGCCGACCCGCAAGCCCACGCGGCCCAAACCGTAGTCGCGAGTTTTATCGGGCCACACATAGCGCGCATCGGCGAAGATGCCGACGTGATCCACAAAGCGCCATTCCACGCCCGCGCCGGCGTCGAGCGTCCATTGAATGACCGGGTCAAACTGCCGCCCGCCGCCGCCGAACCCGTAGAGCGCCACGCCGCTGTGCCAGAGCGGCAGGCGGAGGATGAGGTCGCCCGCGACGTTATCCACGAAATGTTCCGAGGTACTTTCGGAGTAGGCGTAGCCTTCCACGCCAATGTAGCGGCAGAAGAAGTAGTTCGCACCCAAGCCCATGCCGAGTTTCCCATCGCGCTCGATCCGGCGGCGGGACGGATTCTCCAACGTCTTGCGACCGACCGTGCCGGTGCCGAAGACGGACAAGTTGAACTCGTGGCCTTTGTAGTGCTTCCAAACGTGGCCATGCTCGTCTTCCCTTTCCCACAGCGTCGGTTCATGGTCGTAACGCATCGAGGCGTTGGGATTGGTGGTGGTGCGGGTCGTGGTGGTCGTGTCATCTGCGGCCATGACCGCCGTGGCCGCGAGGGTGCAGACCGTTCCCGCGAGTAGCTTCCAATTCATCATAATTTCTCCTTGGTTTGTGTTGTGCGCTTGATGCGCGTCCGGGGCGTGTAGCTGCGGGAGTGCCATCAACCCGCCGCTTTGTTTAAGCGTGTTTCATTTCATGCGGGCGTGCAAAACGCCCGTCTGGTGGTTGCAAAATCTAGGCTTGGGGGTCAGGTGATCGAACCCGGCGAGACGCCCGCCGGGACCAACGGTGGACGGCTGCCGCACGATTCGCTGGCACGTTATTAGCGAGGACCTTCGCCATGCGTTTGCCGGTCGTCATGTTTGTCTGGGCTTGGGTGCTCGCCGCGCCGGCCGCCACCACGCGCTTCGCGATGGTGGGGGATTTCGGGATGGACAACGCGAACGAGCTGGAAGTGGCGAACCTCATCAAGACCAACTTCCAGCCGGAATTCATCGTCACCGTGGGAGATAACAATTACCTCGGGCCGGCGAACATCGATGCCGCCATCGGCAAGTATTACCACGCCTTCATCGGAAATTATTCCGGTGCCTACGGAGCCGGCGCGGCCTCCAACCGGTTTTTCCCCGCGCTGGGCAATCACGACCGCGACGGCGGGAACGGCTTCACCGCGCACACCAATTACTTCACGCTGCCGGGGAATGAGCGCTACTACGACTTCGTGCGCGGCCCGGTGCATTTCTTTCTTCTCAACACGGATCCGGAGGAACCCCATGGTCGGGCCGTCACGTCCGTGCAGGCGCTCTGGTTCTCGAACCGCCTCGCCTCGTCCACCGCGCCCTGGCGGATTGTCGTGGCGCACGACCCGCCGTACTCGTCCAGCGAAGCGCATGCGATCATGCGCTGGCCCTTCGAGGAATGGGGGGCGAGCCTCGTCGTCTCGGGTGATTCGCATCACTACGAACGCATCCTGCGCGATGGCTTTCCCTACGTGGTGAACGGCGCGGGCGGCGCGAGCCTGGCGGGCTTCGGCACGCCCACCCAAGGCAGCGTGGTGCGTTACAACAGCGACCACGGCGCGATGCTGATGATCGCTTCCGCCACGAACTTGACCTGCGAATTCTGGTCGGCGGCCGGCGGCGGTACGCGCATCGATCAATTCACGCTCGCAAAGCTGCGGCTCAACGTCGTGCGCTCCAATTCCGTGGTGCGCGTAAGCTGGCTGACCAACGGGGCCGACGGTTGCGTGCTCGAATCATCCGGCATCTTGCCGCCCGGCTGGGCTCCAGTCCCGCAGACGCCGGTGCTTTCCGGGAACCGCAAAGTGGTGACGCTGAACTCCACGGGGCAGGCGCGGTACTTTCGGCTCAAGCAATAGGCTGGTGAGAACAACCGGGCGAGTAAAACGGTTGTCCCCCCAGAACTATCAAACGCTGGATCACTGGAGCCGGATGCCGCCCATCGCGCGGACAGTGTTGCCTCACGGGCCGTCCTTCAGAGTGGGCGATTCAACACCCGGCGGAGCGCCTCGTCCGTTGCACACTGGGTGCAGTGTTCGCGCGAACACAGAGCAGTTGAAGGCAGAGGCCAACTGACGGGCCGGGTTGGCCAGTGTCCTAATCCTCATTATCATTTAATCCTCCCCGGGCGGGCGCGAAGCACCGCAAAAACTTGAGGGAAATCTTATCCACCGCGTGTCCCCACTACTGGTGACTAGCCGGGTCGGGGAACTACGGTAATATCTTCTCGTTGTTGCTGCGCTTCAGTTCTCAGAAGCCAGTGTGTGTGAAAAGGCCGGACCTGTTGTCCGGCCTTTCTCTTTTTCCACGGCTCGCCGTCCTGCGCCCAGCGCGGACTCTCGTCCGAGAACATGTCTCTGACCGCGAACCTTTCGTCCCCCACCGCCGACCGCCGAACGGCGCTCCGACCAAGACGACGCCCCAAGAACAATGAAGACACAAAAATGCCCGAGCGAATCCGCTCGGGCATCCCCGGTTTCTTAAGCCACCAAACAAGGGCTTAGAAACCCAAGTGCTCTTTCAGGAATAGGCGGGCTTCGGGGCGTCCTTGTCTTTCGGAGCCGAGGACTCGCCCGTGCTGGAGATGTCTTCCGCGCCCGCGTCCTTGAAGATTTGCTTGGCGCGTTTCACTTCTTCGGAGTCTTCGGTATGCACGGAGATGAGTACGTTGCCGTCCTTGACCTTGCCCTCATAACGCTTGGCTTCGTACTCAGGAATGCCCATGCCGACTAGGGCGCCAGTGATGCCGCCGAGGGCGCCGCCGACCGCCGCACCACCGAGCGCCGCCATGATGGGGCCGGCCGCGATGAAGGGGCCGACGCCGGGAATCGCCAGCGCGCCGATGCCGACGAGCCAGCCCGCCACGCCACCGAGAACGCCGCCCGTCACGCCGCCCGCCGCCGCGCCTTCCGGCGCCTTGGTGTGCTGCTCGTGGGCGAAATCCTTGGTCGTGCTCTTGTCGGGGAGCAGGACCGAGATGTCGTTGTTGGAAAAGTTGGAGGCCTTGAGTTGTTCCACAATGCCGATGGCTTGGGACTCAGTTTTCGCGATGCAGAATACGGATGTTTTGGACATAATGTTTTTCTTTCGTTTTGGTGTTTTGGTTTACGGATTGGCTTTCACTTCGAGCTGGTCTTCCACGTTGTCCTGGCCCGCGATGTTTTTCGCGAGGCTGACAATGCCCGTCTTTTCGGCGTCGGTCTTGACCGGGCCGCGCAAGGTGACCTTGCCGTTGACGGTGATGATTTTCACGTTCTGGGCCGTGACCGAGTAGCCGTTGTCATTGCTCACCAGGCTCTTGCGAACCTGCTGCGTGATGTTGCGGTCGGACTCGGTCGTGCCCTGATCGCCGGGCGTGAGCGTGGCGTCGTTGCGGTCCCGCACGTTCTGCTTGCTGTTGTCAGCATTGGCGTTGGCGTTCGTGACCACCGTGCGGTCATAGGCCGTTCGTTCCGAACCCATCGAGGGCGCGCCGGCATCTGAGGATTTGGCGTCCGAGGAACGGGACATGTCGCCCTTGCACCCCACGCCCACGAGGACGACGGAGAGCAGCAAGGTCGCTGACAAGGTCAGCAGTTGGATGTTTGATTTCATAGATGATGTTTTTATTTTTATTGTGTTTGAAACTGCGGCACGCACCTCAGGTGCAGCCCCGGAGGAGAAAGAAAATCAGCAGCACCGGGATGGGAATGCCCAGAAGCCACAGGAGAATCCATCCGGCTTTTCCGGCCGTCGTCTTCGGGTAGTGAATGGTCTTCATGGTGGTGGTGGTGGTTGAGTGGATGTTCAGCGGCGGCCGGCGGTTTTGACGGACGCGCGCCCGTTGCGTTTGGGCGCGGGACGGGTAGCGGTGGACTCCGAGTCCTCGCCCTCGCCCATCGCGCCCTCGTTGTTGCCCATGCGGGCGACTTCCGTCAGAACCTCGTCCGCGTTTTTTTCCTGGGCCAAAGTTTCCTGCAACAGCACGGAGGCTTTTTGGTAGTCCAGCAGCCCCGCCCATTCCACCAGGCAGCCGTAGGTGGCGATCTCGTAATGTTCCACCTTCTGCGCGGCCGCAATCAGCGCGGCGTTGATGGCCGGCGACCCTTTGAATTCCGCCGCAATTTCATCGGCCTCCTCCAGCAGTCCCACGGTGGCCTCGCACTTCTTGCCCTTGGCCTTGACACCGACGGATTTGAAAACTTGCTCGAGGCTTTTGATTTGCCCCTGCGTTTCACGCAGATGTTTTTTCAACGCCGCTTGCAAATCCGGGCAGGTCGCGGCTTTGACCATCTTGGGCAGCGCGCGGACGATGCGATGTTCGGCGTCATATATGTCGGCCAGTTCGTCCAAGAAAAGAGTTCGCAGATTTTTCATTGGAAGCGTTTAGCTCAAACTCTGCCAGCGGGGCCGTGCATGAAAACCGGCTTCAATCAGGCATTTCCTTGCGGTCGAGCGCGGGAGTGGTCGGCTACGGTGTGCAAATTACCAGTGCCCGGCCTCCGCATTTTGCACAGTTCACACGCCCTGGCCCTCACGGAAACCGCGACGCAAAAATAGCGGGATGCACAATTGCCGGCCCCATCCCTCAGCCGCAAATTTTTCCGGTCATGGGCTCATCCGAACTGCTGGCCAACGATTCCGGCGACCTCGTCTTTCTGGAGACGACGGTCGCCGAGCGCACCAAATCAATCAGCAATGGAACCGCGCCCGTGTCGGAAAGCGTGATCTCGTTTCCCAGCCTCACGAAGGCTCGGGGGCTGCGCGTGCAAAAGTTTCACGACCATTTGCACACGCCGAAGTTTGATAAATTTTTCCGCCCGGTGAGCCTCAGCCAGGTGGCGGTGGCGATGGAATTTCTCGATGCGGATTATGGCCGGTGGGATGGCGATGAGGATCTCGCGGTCTGGGAATATCTGCTGCCCGCCCTGCACAAGCTTTTCCCCGAACACCGCGTTTATGGCTTCCGCGCCGCGTTCGGGCCGCCCCAGCCCGCTTCCGTGAAATGGAGCCTTCCCCTGTGGCTGACCATGAGTCTAGTGGCGGCTCTCGTCAGTCTGGGCGTCCTGTGGTGCGTGCTGGACAGATGAGCCTCGCCCAAGCCTGTCTCTCACCAGGAGCACCCCGTCCCTTAAAAACGGAAAAGCCGCCAGGTTACCCGACCCGGCGGCTCTGGCAGCGCAGGAACAGCCTGCGAGCCGCAGCAAGCCCGATGGACGGATTGGGTCCGTTGTGCTTGCCACTCCAAAATCAACTCACTTCACCGCGCCGGCCCCGGTGCGCTGGACGGAGACGCAGGTCGTGCGGGTGCCACAGGGCTGGCGGGTGCGTTTGGCTGCGCGGTCCTCGTTGGCGCGGTTCTCGGGAAATGGGGATCGTTCGGAATCGTTTGCCCCGGCAGAAGCTGGTTCGGCGGCACATTGTTGCGCGGCGTCCGATTCGGAGGAACACCCGCCGGGGGCACCCCGTCCAGCGGCTGATTAGGCCGGGCCGGAACGGTATTCAGCGGCACCTGTCCGGCGGGAAGAGTGTTGGGCGGTAGCTGGTTCGCAGGAACGGTGTTGATAGGCAACTGTTCCGCCGGCAGCGGATTGACCAGCCCTCGGCCCGAAGGAATCACCGCCGGGCTTGAATAATCCGGTGCCGTGGCCGGCGGTAGCGGTAGCGCCGGACGAACCTGCACGGGCTGGCTCGGCTCATATCCAGGCGGCGGGACGTAGCCGGGCGGAAACTGATTGGGCGGATACCAATTGGTGCCGGTGTAGCCCGGCGGAATGTTGGTGAGACCGCGCGGCGCTTTCGTGAACGGCACGCCGTTCGGATTCGCAAAGGCGGGCTGGGCCTGGCCGTGCTCCAGAGCCACAAGCATCGCCACTGCGGTCACGATGAGAGGCATGATCCATTTCATGCCCTCAATCCAGCACGCGGAGGGCCGTCCGGTTTTTCCGACGCTTCTTCATCAAAAATTCCGTGTTTCGGTCATTTCTTTGCTCACCCAGTGAAGGCTGCGCCCTTGGCTCCATTGCAATTCACCGGACTGATTTGCAACCTGCCCGTTTTACTCGACGGCTCATTCGTTTGCGATGGAGCGAGATCGCTCATTGGCACTGAAGTCACGCCCACCACCAGGCACCCATCGGCAACTAGAACCCCTCGCGACGGCAGGAGAATTCCCTCTGACTCACGAGGATATGTCCGGCGAAGAATCGGGCGATGAACACGCGTTCGGTTGGAATAGCGCTTTGGATAACTCGGAAATTCTGCTCTCCTCCGAGTGATGCCGTCTTCTTCCAGAACTCTTTGCGCCACTCCGTCATTCATCCCGCTTCTGGCCGCACTGCTGGCTGGGTCGCTCCTGCTCCACACTACGAGGGCGGCCTCACGTGCGCCGCTCGCGGCGGGCGCGCCGACCGTCGCGGAAAAGTTTCTCCTCGATCAAGTGGCCGCGGGAAAAGTGGCGGACCTGACCACCGCGTTTCCTGACGAAAGCGCGCGGGTGATTCGCGGCGTCTTTCTGGAGGAATTGATCACGGGCGGACGCAAGGACGTGGTGCTGCATCGAAACGGCGTGATGATCGAAGGCGCCATTGTGCGCGAGCTGCTGGATCTCCGGAACGCGGAGATCGCGCACGACACGCGGCTGGTGCGCTGCCGTCTGGAAGGCGGCGTTAATTTCTCGAAGAGCATCTTTGCCGACCGGCTCTCGCTGGAGGGAACAGTTTTTCCGGCGGCGGCGAATTTCGAGGAGATGAAGATCGGGCGCGGATTCAACCTCCAAACGGCCGTCTTCCAACGCGGCGCGAACTTCGATCAGGTGGAGGTAACAGGCGTGTTGCAGGCGGGCGGAGCGGCTTTTGAAGACGCGAGCGCCGTGGTGAATTTCAGCAACCTGAAAATTGGCGGCCCCGCGTTCCTCACCAATGCCATGTTCGCCGGGGCCGTGGATTTCAAGGGCAGCCGCTTCGGCGGCGACTTGCGATTGGACGGCGCGCGCTTCACTCATGCGAAGGCCTTCGCGAGCTTCGAGGGCTTGAAGGTCGAGGGCAACACGTCCTTGGCGCGCGCGCAATTCGCGGGCTACGCATCGCTCAAGGACAGCCGTTTCAACTCGCTCGATCTCACGGGTGTCCGATGGCCCGAGCGCGAGTACGGCGAATGGCTCTGGCTCAACGGCGCGGTGTATCAACGCATCACCGCCGGAGCCGAGCGGAACTCCTCGAGCAATCTCCTCGCACTGGTCAACCGCGCCGCCCATCGCTCGGCTTACAGCACGGACATTTATGCGTCGCTCGCGGAATTTTATCGGCGTGAAGGGTATCCGCGCGAAGCGAACCAGTTCTTGATCGCGCAGAAGCGCCGCGAACGGGAAGAGGCGCTGCATGGGATGGAATATTGCTGGAGTTTGTTTCTCGACTGGTTTGTCGGCTACGGACGCAGCCCCGGACGCGCGCTGTTCTGGAGCGCGCTGATTGTGGCCGTGGGCATGGTGGTGTTTCGCCCGCAGCGCATGGAGCCGCGCACGACCACCCTGAAGACGGACTGCTACAGCGCGTTCTGGTACAGCGTGGATCTGTTCCTGCCCCTGATCAAATTGCGGGACGCCGAGATGTGGAAGCCGCGCGACCATCTGTGGTTCGTGCGCTTCTGGAGCCGGCTGCACACCATGCTCGGCTGGGCGCTCATTCCCATCGCCCTCGCGGCGTGGACGGGAATGTTGGGGAAGTAATCAAAGCGCGGCGGCCACATTTCTTTCCGGTTTCCTCGCCTGAGGCCGCGCCTTAGTTTTGCGCTCGTGCGCCCGGTGCTTCTTCGCAGCCTGATCGCGTTCCTGCTGCCGATGGTGGTTTTCCTCCTCGGCGCGGGCGTGATGATCGGAGTGAGCCGGCATGTTCAAGTTTCCCGCCAGTTGAACTTGCTGCCGGGCGAAACGGATCGGCAGCCGCTGAACCAGCGCCTGACCGGCTACGATCTGGAAACCGTGCGGCGGCAGTGGAGCATCTTCACTCCCGAAGTCTCCGGCGCACGGCTAGCCGGAGAAATGCGACGCAGTGAAAAACTGATTCTCCAACTCGATTTGGTTTTCCCGCTGATCTACGGCGCGAGTTTTCTGTTCAGCTACGGATTGATTTGGACGCAACTGGGCCGGCCCCGGGCCGCGCGTTGGATGATCCTGCCGGTGGCGATCACGGTGGTGGCGGACTGGACGGAAAACCTGATTCACTTGCACCAGCTTCAGCGCCATGCCGCAGGTGGAGCGGAAGCGTTGCAACGGGAATGGATGCAAGTCGCCAGTCTGGCAACTTCGCTCAAGCTATCCTTCTTCGCGGTCAGCGGTCTGCTGGGGTTGGTGTTGATCGGCTGGTTTATTTTCCAATCAGCGAAGGCTTTGCGGAACGAGTCTGGCCTGGCGTGAATCGCTTTCGATCCCGAAGTGCTGAAAGCCAAGGTCGGCATCTACGCCAATTTATTTTTGAAAACACTCCGGCTCGAAGGTGAAAAGCGTTTGCTGGAGGCCAGTGAGGAACGTTACCGCCTGATGATTGAGGCGGCGCAGGAGATTATTGCCGGCATCGACAACCAGGGCACGATCACGTCGCTCAATCTCTCTTTTGAAAGATTGACGGGCCACCGGTGCGCGGACTGGATCGGAAAATCTTTTCTCCCCTTGTTGGAACCAGCGGATGCCACCGAGTTCCTCTTGAGACCGGGATAAATTAACCCGCCCGAAGTGATTTCACCCCGGAGGGGAGGCGAAGCAGAACGGCCGACGTGAAAGGCCCTCGGTGCTTACGATGGTGGCGGTACCCTTGGCCCGGCACCGTCGTGATGTGTTCGCCTGCGTCCAGTTGTTTCCGAACCAAACTCACCGTCTGGTCAATGACCCGGGAGCGAGGGTCGAGACAATACTCCCAAATTTGCCAGGACAGATCGTCGCGAAGCAGCACGCGCCCGCTGTGCGCGCGAAAAAATTCCAGGAGCCTCCCTTCGACAGACTCTGAGGCCGGCGTGGAAGAAAGGGGGCGCTCCACCGGGGCCGTGATGGTGTCGTTCGGCATGGCGGGTTATTTGGCGGTTTTTTTGGAACGAGAGGCGGAAGTTTTCTGACGCGTCTTCGACGGGAGGCCAACGGCGCGGCGAACCGTACGAGCGGCTGGAGCCTTCGGCTTCCGGGCAGTTTTCTTCACGGCCCGGCGCACGGTTTTTTGGACGGCGCGGGCGGCGGGAGATTTTTGTAGCGCCTTTTTCACGCCCCCATTTTCTGCCGCGCTCCCGACCACCGTTCCCAGGACGCCGCCGATGAGCGCACCGACCGGCCCGCCGACTACAGCTCCGAGCACCGCGCCCGTGGTGCCCCCCGCCACTTTCTTGCCGATATGAATTTTTTTGTCCGAGCGTTGTTTAGTTTGCATATTTTCGTAAGCCGCCCTCCGCATTTCCCAAGCCACCCGTTTCTATTCGGGTTTGTTCTCCATTGCTTTTCGGCGGCACGCGGGGGCTGGCGAAATGCACATGGAAACCCGGACGTGCTTTGCCAAGTGCAAAGGGGAAGGAAAGGGCCAGGTCCATTTTATGCGGCGCTCTGGTGGTCCGGGGCGTGGCACGGGCTTGGCTTAGAGTGCGGGTCCGTTTTGTGAACAACAGTGAAACAACAACCATCAACAGAGGAAATTTATGAACAAAGATTTGAATCCTGAAGGTAATCGCCAGCGCGCCCCGAAGAACACCAATCCCACCGGCCGGAACGGCTCCCGTCCGGCGGACGACGCGGAGGAAAGCAATGATGAGTCGAAGGAAGACAGTGGCCTGCGTGAACTGCTCATTGATGAAATGGCCGACGTGCTGCACGCCGAGAAACAACTGCTCAAAGCGTTGCCGAAGATGGCGAAGGCTGCGCAGTCCGAGGCGTTGACGGAAGCCTTTGAGAGTCATCTGGCCGAGACGGAACAGCAGATCGCTCGGTTGGAACAGGCCTTCACCATTTTGGATGAAAAGGTGAAGAGCAAGACCTGCAAGGCCATGAAGGGCCTGCTCGAAGAAGGCACGGAGATGCTGGAGGACCACAAAGGCAAACCGACCATCGACGCCGCGCTCATTGCCGCCGCGCAAAAGGTGGAGCATTACGAAATCGCGTCCTACGGCACGTTGTGCGCGTGGGCCAAACAATTGGGTGAAGAGGAAGCCGCCGAACTTTTCGGCGAAACTCTCCAAGAGGAGAAAGCCGCAGATGAAAAACTGACGGGCATCGCCGAAGAAACCGCCAACACCCATGCGGAAGAAGCTGATTGAAGACCGGCTCCCTCACTGCACCACACCGGCGCGCGGTTCTTGCTTAGGCCGCGCGCCGGTTCCTTTTGGCCTTTCATCCCAGGAGCGCGGGGTGGACGAGACAGGGAAGATTAACTGCGGTCCAGTTCGACGAGCGTGTTGACCGCGCCCACGACCTGACCCGTGGTATTGAAATGGATTCGGGATGCAGCAGGACGCGGCTGCGCGTTCCATCCGGGCGTTCCACCAAGATTACTTCGCCACGGATCACCTTGCCCTCGCGCACGGTGCGGGCCATCGGGCAGTCGTCCAGCGCGAGCGGCGAACCGTCGGGCCGGTAAATTTTCCCCGAACCGCACCAGTGGTCTTTGTTCAGTGGAGGGTTGCGCCCCCAGAGTTTGGCGGCGGCGAGATTGCAGAAGGTGACCAGCCCTTGGGCATCGCAGGTGTACACCGCCACGGGAATGGCCCGCAGCATCTGGCGATGGCACAGCTCGCTTTCGAGCCAGTAATTTTCTCCGTTTCCCGGGGACGTGAAGAGGACATCAATGTGTTCCCGCTCATGGCTTGGGAATTAAAAATATTTCGAGAAGCTGTCAAGTGCCTCCTTTGCTCAGGGTGACGAAGAGCTGATGAACGCAAATGGCAGGAGTGATTGCACGCCGCTTGACAGACGATCAGAGCAGCCGAGTTTGAGTCATGCGTCCCCGTAGAAAATCAAGACTCCCGGTTGCGCCGGTGCGTGCGGCCCGGGCGGAGTATTTATTTTTCCCCATCGCGGCGGGGCCGCACGCCCATCAGAGCCTCAGTGAATTGCAGCAGAGCGGCTGGATCATCAAAAGCACTTCCACCAATCACCACGGGGACAAGATGTTGCTGCTGAGCCGTCCAAAATCCTGCCCACCGGACAAGACGACGGTTCAGGAATAGCCGGCGTTGCGCATGTCAGACGGAGCACCGCGCCGGGTGTACGAGGCCCCGGAAAAATTACATTCGTCGCCTGCGAGATTAAGCCTTATCGATTGTTAATGCCTGAACCCAAAAAGCCATCGGCCCATGCCATGTCCACGCTCGACGCGCGCGGTCGCGTCCCGTTCGTCCAGCCGGCGGACAAACTGAAACTGGAACGTTCCGTAAAAACATGGGTGGCGAGGCTGCTCGGCACCGCCGTCTTTCTCGCGGTGTTCACACCGGGGGCGCACGCCGTCGGCGCGGCTCCGCAGTCCACCGTCACCTTGCTCTGGGACCGGAACGTGGAACGGGAAGTCACCGGTTACCGTGTGTATTTCGGGCCGAACAGCCGACAGTACACTAACCGTCGGGACGTCGGGAATGCGACCTCCGCGTTGTTCAAGGATTTGGCGAGCGGCGTGGATCATTTCTTTTCCGTGCGGGCCCATGATGCGGACGGTTTGGAAAGCGGCGATTCGACCGAGGTTCGTTACCGATGGGATCAACCCGGGACGGACACCGGTGGTGACGGCTCGCAACTGGATGTCCGGCGCTTTTTCGACGGGCCGACGATTCTGACGGTCCAAGGGTCGGCGGGCCGGACATACACTATCGAGGCGACTCAAGACTGGCGGACTTGGACCCCGCTCACCACCTTGACCATGGGAGCTAGCGGGTGGATGGAGTTTGTGGACCGGGAGGCGTTTCGCTTTCCCGGACGCTATTATCGCCGCACCGAGATCGACCCGAACGTACCCCGGCAAATCCACGCCAGTGCACGCGGACCAATTTCGCTGACCTTCGCCGGAACTCCCGGTCAAACGTATGCCATCGATGCCACCGTTGATTTCGTAACTTGGATTACCCTTCGCACGGGGACGGTGGGAGCCAGCGGGTCGGTGGATTTTGTGGATCCGGCCGCGACGCGATTTTCTGCACGCTTCTATCGGCATCGGGGGGCCGACGCCATCACGGGGGTGCAACTCACGGCGGAGGATGAATTTCTGATCACGGTCACCGGCCCCGTTGGCCAGACATATGCCATCGAAACCACGGAGGACGATCGGACTTGGACGATGCTGGGCCAGGCCATGACCGGTGCGGATGGGCTGGCCAACTACGCGGACCCCGAAGCCTCGCGTCACGTCTTCCGCTCCTATCGGGCGTGGCGGCAACTCTGAGGGGCCAAGGTGCCAACGATGAACTTTAATCAGAGCGCGCATTATCCTCATTGGCTCAGATCAAATAACTGGGTTAGATTTCCCCATCAGCCAAACTTGTTATGAGCGGACGAATCTATTTATTGCTGGCGGCTTGGGGCGTAGTGTCCTTTTTTGCCTTGGGGGCGCTCTTGTGCGCGGCCAGCCGGGCGGTGCCGAGGTGGTCGCGTCAGATGCGCGAAGAAGCTGAGAGACAGTGGGAAGGAGTTCAGACCGCCGCCGCCGTCGTGCCCCAAACTCTCCGTGATTTCCCGCCGTTGCCAGACTCCTCGGCCTTTCTCCCGAGAGAGGCTGATTACCAGATTTGAAGGGTGGCCCGTGCGGAGGTCTGAAAGGCACAAGGTCACGGTTTCCACGAGAGCAATATCACGGGCGGCATGATTGCGCGGGAGCGAGGGGGCATTGCATTTTTCCTTATGCAATTTACAGCGACGATAGAGGACGAAATACTGGACGAAATCGGCCCCTTCAGAAAAACGACGCAGGTGAAACCGTTCGTCGATGAACGTGTGGAGGCGCTGCACCGGCGTTTGAACAGTCACGAATTCGAACTCGCCATCACTCCCCAAGTTAGCGCCCGCCGGGTGAATTCGGCCCTGCGATATCTCGACACGCATTTTCGCGGCTGGGAAAAGGAAGGCTTCATGTCCGCGTGGGAGTACGTGCTGCCCGCCCTCCATCACCTTTATCCGGAGACACGTCGCCGGGGGTATCAGGCGCAGTTCCATCCGAACGCGCAACCCATGGGCCGGTTCGCATTCGCGATGTGGATTGGTTTGTCGCTAGTCACGGCCTTGATCGGGGCAGGGGCCGCAGTGCATGCGGGCTTGTTGGTGGTGAACAGGTTTTGAGAGACCACGGTTTGGGCGTGGTTCCTGCTGACGGTTGGGGGAAAAGAGGAACCTATGAACACTATCAAAACCGTAACCGTAGCCACCTTCAACCCGAACTCCGAAGTAGCGCGCTGATTTTCCGGGGGGCGCGCCCCCGTTTCCTCAGATCATACCCCCTCCAATGGCCAGCCGGTCCAGCGGCGGCACCAACTTCGGCGACGCGGCTTTGAGCCAGTCCAACGTCGCGTCCACCAGGGGTTTGTGTTTGCCCAGCCCACCCCACGCCGCCGAGAGTTTCACCACCATCTCGCGGCCCAGCACGCCCAGCACCG
>Ga0163150_10000968_pt1 | contig 50689 bp, 28 predicted proteins | sample OliLakLV19P2IB_FD_148628 | JGI IMG/M metagenome (GOLD analysis project Ga0163150, IMG submission 148628) | Freshwater microbial mat bacterial communities from Lake Vanda, McMurdo Dry Valleys, Antarctica - Oligotrophic Lake LV.19.P2.IB | ecosystem: Environmental > Aquatic > Freshwater > Lake >... | reverse complement strand
CCGCGCCGCCAGCACCGCCAGCGGTTCGCACGAGGCGTCCGAGATTGAGAGGGAGGTCACAGGCTCAAGGCAGGTCGTTGTCATGCCCGGAGCTTACACCCCCTGTGCAAGAAACTGAGATGCGCCCCTGGGCGGGGACCAGCAGAGCAAAGAAAGTTTTTACTTCTCATTCCTCCGGCCTCTTGCCATTGATGCATGGATGAAATGCACACAATTTCTGAGGAACCTTTTCGCCCTGATTACGATGGGCGTGGCGGGCACGGCCTCCGCCCAGTCGGAAGCTGAATATCAGATTCAGCCCATCTTCACGCGCTACGCGGAGACGGTGAAGAAGATAACTTTTAACAGCAGCGTGACCCTGTTCCACGACGTGCAGTTGCAAGAAGCTGACAATTTCGACGGCTGGTCGGTGGATGCGGATCTAACGATACCGATTCCTTACACCAAGACCTTTCAGTTGCGAGTCGAGTGGCCGTTCTACACCGACGGCAGGGCGCGGGTAATTGAGAAGGAGGCACCGGATCGTGGCCAGCGGATCGACGTCCGCGGCTACAATGGGACGTTCCAGTTTGCCAATGTTCAGTTGGAGTGGCAGTTCCTGAGCGAGAGCAACCACGGCGTGAACATGGCGGCCTATGGTGGCATTGGCGAAAGCCAGCGCGTGCTGTGGACGGGCGAGGAGGCCGAGGATGTTTATAACCACAAAGGAAATGTGGGCATCCTTGGCTTGAAGGCCGACTGGCGGGCGAACGATGAGTGGCGCTTCGTGGCCAACATGGGTGCCCACTGGTACTACAAGTCGGATGATATAAACCCGGAGGGAACTTCCGGCCCCGACGATTTTGCCCTCTCGGACTTCTCGGTGGCCGCCATCTGGCATCCGTGGAGCGCGCCAGTTTACCCCGTGGCCGAACTGGTCTATCAGACCACGTTCTTCGAATACAACGCGGTGCAACTGGTGCCGGAAGTGATCTGGGCGGTCTGCCGGAACTTTGAGCTGAAGGCGGGCGCGCCCCTAGGATTGACAAGTGATGGACAGGACTACGGCGGGCGGTTCCAAGCCACGGTTCGGTTTTGATGGGGCGGCTCAATCCCGGCGGTCTCGGGTGCCGTGTTACGAAGGTGACGCGGCGGAGTTCTCGGAACGTCGTCGTTTTTCCAAGTGGTGCAGCCGGATGCGGTGCCATTCCTTTTTCGCTGCCGGGGTCATGCGCCGCACGCCCAGGTATTCGCGGAAAAAGTGAACATGCTCCGACCGGCTCCACGGCATTTCCAATCCCACGAGCCGCCGGAAGTCGCGCAGAATCCCGGTTCGATTAAAAAGCCGGCTCTTGGTCTTCTCCAGATCGATCACCCGCGCTTCCACCTCCACCCCACGAATGCACAGAAATATGTGCTTCGGATAAAAGCAATTGTGCGTCAGACCACGATCATGAATTTTACGGAGCAATTTTGCCACCGCGCTGGAGATGGCGAGCCGCTGGTCGCGCGGTAGTTGCCGCCATTCTTGCCCAAAGTCCGCGAGCGAACGGAACCCGGGCAATTCCTCGGTCAGCAAAATAGCCCGGCGTTTTCCGTCCTGCGTCCGGCAGGCGAAATAGAGCGGGTGGAGCGATGGGATGCCACGTTCGCGGTAGAGCATGATGGCGCGGAACTCGCGCTCGAACGTGAGGATGCCGTGCCACGGGTGGGTCAGGGTGCGGGTGGTGTGGTTTTCCTGGCGCTTGAGGAATACGCGCGCCGTGCCCCCCTCGGGACGCTTCAACTCGCAGCGGGCCACGCCACTCCAACCGCCCCGCCGCTGGTTCGGCTCCTCGAACCACTTCACCTCCAGCTTCCAGAAATCGTCGAAGGAGCGGAGGCCGTTGTAGGCGAAGATCGGCTGCCATTCGGCTGCTAGATAGTCATTCATTTTTTTGGCCCGCGGGCGCGTCGGCACACTTCCCCAGCACGTAGGTCGCCCACATCGAATAGTATTTGAGGAAATCCACGCGCCCGATCACCGTCAGTCCGCATTCCGCAAACTCCTGCTCGATGGCCTTGCGGGCGACGACGTGGCAATCCGATCCGCGACCGGGCCGCACCGGTCTTCGCTGCTGCCGTCGGGCCCGGTAATTTCCGTCTATCCACAAGGAAATGATGATCGTGGAAGAACTCACCCGTTTGAACTCGCGCAGGATTCGCAGCCGGTCCTCGCGCTTGGCGATGTGATGAAACAAGCGAATGCAGAAAACACAGTCCACGAATTCATCCGGGCGGGGGATGGAAAAGGCGCTGGCTTGGAAAACCTCCACGCGCTTCGTCAACTCCACCGGACGGAACTGCAAGCCCGCCTGAAACATCGGCGGATTCAAGTCGGCCGCGAAGATTTTTCGCCCCGCCTCCTCGGCCAGCACGCTCCAGAACCGGCCCGTGCCGCAGGGCAAGTCCAAAACTGTTTTCGGCTGTCCCGCCAGATGCAAGGCCCGGCGCAGCATGCCGGCTTCATGCCAGGTCTTGAAGCGACGCCAGAACCCGTGCTGGTGCTTCTCGAAGTATCGAAGCGCCATGGCCGCGTCATACTTGCTCGAGAACGCCAGTTCTCCATCGCTTCGCATCATGTCGTTACTCATTCTCGCTGACAGGCAGTTTAGAAATGAAACTACGCAATCGCGTGGCGACGCATAAAGCACATTTGAATCAAAGATTTGTCATCCAACCGATGATCCCGTTGAGACTTGATCTCCGGACAGGCGCTCCGGCTGATGCCGTTTTGCCCGGCAGAACACGCCCCGCCGCCCCGCCAGCCTTCTGGCCGCAGACGGAAACTTTCACGAATACCGGTCGGAACCGGGCGTCTGGATATTCGTACGTGTAAGTACAATTTGGTTGCCATGACCGGGGCGCGAGCGGATAGTCCGCCCACTTGCACTCAGGCGCGTCACGATGTGGCATCGGCCGCGCCCAAACGAATCGCGATATGAAATCTGACTTGTTGAAATTTTTTGCGCTGGCGACGGCGCTCACCCTGTCCACCTCCGCGCGTGCCGCCGTCACCGGCTGGCTCAATTGGCGCGGCCCGTCGCAAAACTCCACTTCTCTGGAAAAGGGCTTGCCGCAAAAAATCGACGCGAAGGAAACGCTCTGGACGGTGGACTTCCCGGGTCAGTCCACACCGACCCTTGCCAACGGACGCCTCTACATCAACGGCTTCCGCGGCGAGGGGCAGGACTTGCAGGAATTCGTGGCGTGCTTCGACGCGGAGACCGGCAAGCTGGTCTGGGAACACGGCGAGAATGATTTTCTCTCCGACACCATTTACCTGCGCTACGCCATGTCCTCGCCGACCATCGATCCGGAGACGGGCAATGTTTATGTGCAGGGCGCGCAAGGTCTGTTTTCTGCATTCACGGCGGACGGCAAAATGATCTGGCAGCATTCGATGATGGAGGAATTTGGACGGCTCACTTTCCCGAACGCGCGCACGGCTACTCCCACCGTGGATGGGGATCTGGTTATCACGCGCGGGGTCACGACGGCGTGGGGCGCGCATGGGCCGGCGGGAGACCGCTTCTATGCCTTCGACAAGAAGACTGGACAACTCGTGTGGTCGAGCGCGCCGGGCGGACGCCCGCAGGACAACACCTTCTCCAATCCGTACATGGATTGGTGGAACGGCCAGCGCGTGCTCTACAGCGCGGGCGGCGACAGTTCGATTCTCGCGATCAATGCGCGGACGGGCGAACCGATCTGGCGGTTTGCCTTCGCCAAGGCGGGCGCGAAAGGCGGCATCAATGCCTCGGTGGTCAAGCACGGCAACAACCTCATCGCGCTGCATGAATCCGAGAACATCGACTCGTCCGAAATCGGACGCATGGCGGCTTTCAAAATTCCCGCGACGGCCACTCCACCCACGCCCTTTGCGCCGCAGGTTTTCGAGCAGTCGGAATTGGAAGTCTGGCGCAACGCCGTCGGTTCGCTGGCCAGTTCGCCCGTGGTGGCGGACGACGTCATTTACGAAATGACCGGCACCGGCGACCTCGCGGCCGTGGACGCCAAGGATGGCAAAAAGGTGCTCTGGAAAAAGAAGCTTGGCATCGAGCAGCGCCAAAGCACGCCGTTCTACGCGGACGGTCTGCTCTATGTGGCGATGTACACTTCTGCGGGCGACGCGGCCACGAGCGGGGACACAGAAGCGGGCAGTACCTGCGACCTGTTCGTGCTGAAGCCGTCGCGCGAAGGCTGCGAAGAGGTGAGCAAGACCACCTTGATTGGCAAGGCTTACGGTTCACCGCTCGGTTACAACGGAAAGATTTACATGCAGACGGACAAGAAACTGTATTGCTTCGGGAAGGCCGGGAACAACCCCGGACTGGCCGCCGCCCAGGCCGAGTATGCGAAGCTGGTTCAGCCCTGGCCCAAGGCCGGCCCCGCCAAGCAGCTTCAGATCATTCCCTACGAAGTGTTCTTGAATCCGGGCCAGTCGGTGTCGTTCAGGATTCGCTCGCTTGATGCCAACGGCTTCACCGTGGATGAGAACATTGATCCCAAGTCCGTGAAGTGGGAGTCGTTCATCCCGCCGACGGCGCTGGTGAAGGTGCGGATCAATGGCGGCTTCAACACCGACGGTCAGTTGGTCGCCGACAAGACGCCGGCCCCAAGCGCGGGTCAGTTCAAGGCCACGCTCGGCGCACTGACGGGCTACATCAAAGGCCGTGTCATTCCCGCGCCGCCGATGCTTCAGGATTTCGAGAGCTTTGAATTAAGCAACACCACGACCAACACGGTGGAGCCGCCCACAGCGTTCGCCTATCCGCCGCTGCCGTGGAACAGCGCCCGCATCCGCTTCGAGGTGCGCGAGAAGGAAGTGGATGGCGTGAAGACCAAGGCGCTGACCAAGACCATCGAGAACAAGCTCTTCCAGCGCGGACAGGTTTTCTTCGGTTCGCCGGATTTGAAGAACTACACCATCGAGGCCGACGTGCTGACGGAAGGCAACCGCCGCAAGATGTCCGAGGTCGGCATCATCAATCAGCGCTATGCCATCATCCTCAAAGGCAACGCGCAGGAACTGGAAGTGAACTCGAACCAGGAACGCATCAAGACCGCCGTGCCTTTCAAGTGGGCGCCCAACGCGTGGTACCATCTCAAGGCCCGCGTCGATGTCGCCGCCGACGGCAGCGGCGTGGTGCGCGCCAAGGCTTGGAAAAAAGGCGAGGCCGAGCCGGCCGCCTGGACCATCGAAGTGCCGCACAAGAAGGCGCACGCTCACGGCTCGCCCGGGCTCTTCGGCTTCGCGCCGCAGGAGCAGCGGGTGTGCATTGATAACGTGAAGGTGACGGCGAATTGACGCCGTTGCCGTGACGCGACCAAACCATTAACTTGCCGCCATGAGTACCGCCGAATTGATTTACGCGAAAGCCAAGTTGCTTTCAGAAACGGAAGCGCAATCTGTGTTGAGCTACGTCGTGAAACTCAAGCCGGCGGCGCTCACCGCACGCGAACTCCGCCGTCTGCCGAGAGCCGAGCGCGACCGTCTGCTCGCCGCACAGACCGGCGGCGCGGAGACGCTCTACCGCGAGCAGTCGCAGATGCTCAACGATTGCGTGGACGCACCCCTCGACTATGGACAAGCCGATTCGCGGTGAGATTTGGGAAGTGAACTTCAACCCATCTATCGGCGCGGAGATACAGAAGGCTCGCCCCGCGGTGGTGATGAATGTGCCGGAAGTCGGGCGGCTGCCGCTGCTCATCGTGGTGCCCGTGACGGAATGGCAGCCTCCTTTCGCGCAAAGGCCGTGGTTCACAAAACTGGCGCCGACGCCGACCAACGGTTTGAGCAAGGAGTCGGGCGCAGATGCTTTTCAGGTGAAGTCCATCTCGGTGCTTCGCATGGTGCGAAGAATCGGGCGAATCACCGAAGACGAAACAGATTTGATCGGAGAAGCCATCGCATTGTGCGTTGGCGTGTAAATCAAGACACTGAATTATGAAGAGAGTTGCACTGTTCACCGCCGCGCTGCTTGCCTGCGGCCTCGTCACCCACGCCCAAGACTGGCCCCAGTGGGGCGGCAACGATCCGGGGCGCAACATGTATTCCTCCGCGAAGAACATGCCCAGCATGTTCAACCCCGGAAAGCTCAAGGCCGGCAGCGAGGACATCGATCTCGCCACGACCAAAAACGTGCGTTGGGCGGCCAAGCTTGGCTCGCAGAGCTACGGCAATCCCGTGGTGGCCAACGGAAAAATCTACGTCGGCACCAACAACGAAGTGCCCCGCAACAAGAAGCATCTTGGCGATCGCTCCATTCTCCTCTGCCTCGATGAGAAGACCGGCGAACTGCTCTGGCAGCTCGTCGTGCCGAAGCTCGCCTCGGGCAAAGTCAACGATTGGGAAAACCTCGGCATGTTTTCGTCGCCCGTCGTCGAGGGCAACCGTCTCTGGGTCGTGACCAGCCGTTGCGAAGTGCTTTGCCTCGACACCGAGGGCTTGAAGAACGGCAACGACGGCGACTTCAAGGACGAGGCGCAATATTTCGTCGGCCCCGGCAAGGCGAAGGAGGAAATCACCGACATCGACGCCGACATCATCTGGAAATACGACATGATGGACGAGCTGGGCGTCTTCCCGCACAACGCCTCGAACTGCTCCATGATCATCCTCGACGACGTTCTCTTCACCTGCACCTCGAACGGCCAGGACTGGACGCACGTCAACATTCCCTCGCCCAATTCTCCCAGTTTCATCGCGCTCAACAAGAAGTCCGGCAAGCTCATCGCCGAGGACGACGCCGGCATCGGCCCGCGCATTTACCACGGCCAGTGGGCCTCGCCTTCGATGGGCAAAATCAACGGCAAGAACCTCCTCTTCTTCGGCGGCGGCGACGGCTGGTGCTACGCCTTCGACACCAAGCCGGTGAAAAAGGACGACCTCGATATTCTCCCCGTCGTCTGGAAGTTCGACGGCAACCCGCCCGAGTACAAAGTGAAGGACGCCGCGCACAAATATCCTTCGGCGGAAGGTCCGAGCGAAATCATCGCCACGCCCGTGCTCTACAAGAACCGCATCTACATCGCGACCGGCCAGGACCCCGAGCACGGCGAAGGCGTCGGCCGTCTCGTCTGCATCGACGCGACCAAGACCGGTGACATCAGCACGAACGGATTGATTTGGGATTACAAAGGCATCCACCGCACCATCTCGACCGTCTCCATCGATCCCGCGACCGGCCTGCTTTTCGTCGGCGACTTCTCCGGCTTCGTCCATTGCCTCGACGCCGAGACCGGCAAGCTGCAATGGGTCTATGACATGAAGGCCCACATGTGGGGCAGCACCTTCGTTGCGGACGGCAAAGTCTATGTCGGCGACGAAGACGGCGACTTCGTGATCCTCGCGGCGAAGAAGGATTTCGATCCCAAGAAGGAAAAGCCCATCTTCGAGACCAACCTCGGCGCACCCGTCTATGGCACACCGATGGTGGCCAACGGCGTGATGTACGTGATGAGCCAGACGCACCTCTACGCCGTCGGCGGCAGCGCCATCACCACCGACCAGCCGCAGAAGTTGGAGATTAAGAAGTAGTCGGTAATGGTTTGGCGTCGCAACAGCGGCTCGCAATCCAGAGATGAAATCAATCTCCCTAAACGATGCCGACGGCTCGGATGGGTTGCCAATCTGCCGGGCTCAACGCGAGTGGTTGGTGTCACGCTACAAGTTGGAGGCGATGATCGTGCTGAGGTTCTTCTCGGATGATTTTCCCGCCGCAGAACGCGATGTCAGTACAGACACAAAGGCTATCGAACACGTTCGCAAGTGTCCGAAGTGTCGCGACTGGATTCATCAAATTGTTCCACCTGATGTTTTCCGGCGGCAGAGTCGCCTCAGCCGCTATTGTTGTTCCGGTATGTTTGTGGCTTTTGAGGAAGCCGACGAGCGCAATAAGAACAGAGTGACCTTCGAGTTGTACCGTGGCGAAGACCCGTGCTGGATGATTGACGGTATTCGGAGCTTCATTTCCTTTTGCCCGTGGTGCGGCAAGAAGCTTCCAGAAAAACCATTCATCCCTGAGCCGTGATTCCCTATTCAACAACTTCAGCGAGTGCGGGTTTCGAAGCCCCGAAGGGGCGTCATTCGTCAGCCCAGGGCAAAGCCCTGGGTTCACGTCCCAACCATTTCATCAGCCCTGAAAGGGTGTCACTCCCCGCGGTCGCGAAGAGTTCCGCCCTTTCAGGGCTTGGAGCGTTTCGGATACCCCACCCAGGGCTTCGCCCTGGGCTGTCGAATGAAGGCCTTTCAGGCCTGACCGACCGGGCGCTCCGTTCCGGGCAGCCTGGAGGGCTGCCAGAAATTAGCCGGGGGTTGAGCGCAGCGACACCCCCGGTCGCCGTGCAAAGATTTCCCGCACCCCGGAGGGGTGCCAGAGATGCTAAGACCGCTCGAGGTGTTCACGGTTCTGGCATCCCTTCAGGATGCGGAACGCCCGGCGGCGTGACCGGGGGTGTCGTCGCGCTCCGCGCTCCTCAACCCCCGGCTAATGTCTGGCAACCTTTCAGGTTGCAGTCCCCGGACTTCGGAGCGCCGGGGTTTAACGCCAAGACGCCAAGACGCCAAGACGCGGAGAAGACGGACGAAACGCACGCAGGCGGTAGGGCGTCGCTGTCCTCAGCGCGCCGGGGTGAGGCGTGGGCAAGTTCCGCAACGTCTCTCCGCTTCCGGCGCGGCGCGGTGAGGACACCGCGCCCTACCAGCAACTGTGGCTCTCAAGCTCCGTTTCCAGATACACGCTCTCAAAAGCTTTTCCCCCTCTGCTCCTCTGCTCCTCTGCGTCTCTGCGTTAAAATTCTTTTTGCCCTCACTTTCGTTATCACCACATCCGTTCACGCATCCGACTGGCCACAATTCCGCGGCCCCACCGGACTCGGCTACACGACCGATAAAAATCTCCCGCTCCACTGGAACGCGAAGAGCAACGTGAACATCGCGTGGAAGGCGGCGTTGCCGAAGAGCGACAATCCCTACTCGTCGCCCGTCGTCTCCGGCGACCGCGTGTTCGTCACCAGCGCGGTCAACAACCCCGTCGAGCATCACGTCCTCTGCTTCGCGCGCGCCGACGGCAAGCTGCTCTGGGACACCACTATCGAACCCGGCCCGTGGATTCTCAAAGACCTGCGCGGCGGCTACGGCGCACCCACGCCCTGCGCCGATGGAAAAAATGTTTTCGTCGTCTTCGGTTCCGCCGTCATCGCCTCGCTCGACTTCGACGGCGAAGTCGTCTGGCGGAAAAACATTGAGCCGTACAATTTCGACGTGGCGCTGGGCAGCAGCCCGATTCTTCACAAGGACACCGTCATTCTCGATTGCGATCAGAACAACAAGACTTCGAGCTTCATCGCGTTCGACAAGGCGACCGGGGAAATCAAGTGGGAGCAGAAGCGTCCGCAGGCCATTTACGCGCACAGCACGCCGGTCATCGTGGAGGTGAACGGCCAGGCGCAGATGCTCGTGAGCGCGAACAAAGCCATTGAAAGTCTGAATCCCGACAACGGTGAGATGATCTGGTGGTGCGCCGCGCCCGGCGACGCGTCATCACCGGCCTTTGCGAAGAACCTCGTCTTCGCCGACAGCGGACGCGGCGGCAAAGCCGTCTGTGTCGAAGCGACCGGCACCGGCGACGTGAGCAAGACGCACTGGAAGTGGACCTTCCCGCAAATCCCCGAAGGATTGTCGTCCGCGATCATCGTCGGCGATTTCGTTTTCCGAACGCACAATCCCGAGACGGTGAAGTGCTTTCGGCTCTCCACCGGCGAACTCGTCTTCAACGAACGCCTGCCCGGCGTTTCGACCTGGGCCAGTCCCTTCGCCACGCCGGACGGGACGATTTATTTCGCGAGCGCCGGGAAGAGCTACGTCATCAAGGCCGGCGACAAACTAGACGTGCTCGCGACGAACGACCTCGGCGAAGAGAACCGCGCGACGGCTGCGGTGACCGACGGAAAAATCTTTCTGCGCGGTAACAAGAACCTGTTCTGCATCGGGAAGACACCATGAAAGCGATCATCAGACTGGCGCGAGCCGTAGCGCAGATTTCCAATCTGCTGTATCGCAGGTTTGCAACCTGCGTCGCGCCCGAAAAATCCAACGCCTCATTCCTTGCGAGCGTCCTGCCGATTGCAAATCGGCGATACAGCAGACTGCAAGTCTGCGCTACACCGCTCGCGTTCGCGTTTCTGCCCGCTTCAGCATCAGTCGATTCGGCCCGAACTACGCTTGAGACGCAAAGGCCAACATCTTTTACGCTTCAAGGATGACCAAACCCACTTTCAAATACCAACGTTGACCATGACACCAGACCAAATCAAAGCGGCCCAGGCCCAACTCGACGCGCACCTCAAGGAAATCATCCAGTGGCATTTCTCGCCGGAGACGGGTTGCCCGTACTGGCTCGAATGGATGAAGAAGAATTTCGACCCGCGCCAGGAGATCCACTCCTTCGCCGACATGCTGAAGTTCCCGCACTTCGCCGACGAATCTTTGCGCGACTTGCAGCCCGAGGTCTGGGTGCCGGCGCAGTTGAAGGGCCAGCCGTTCAACATCTTCGAGACCGGCGGCACGACCGGCATGCCCAAGCAGCGCATCGGCTGGAATGACTTCCGCGTGGATTACTCCGAGTTCAGCGAAAAAATCTCCGACGAACATTTCCCGCGCGGCGGTGCCTGGCTGATGATGGGACCGACCGGCCCGCGCCGCTTGCGTCTCGCCATTGAGCATCTCGCCAATGTCCGCGGCTCCTCGTGCTACTTCATCGATCTCGATCCGCGCTTTGTGAAGAAGCTCATCACGAACAAGCAGTTCGACGTGGCGAAACAGTACATGACGCACGTCGTGGATCAGGCGGCGACCATTCTCAAGAATCGCAAAGTCACCGGCCTCTTCACGACGCCGAAGCTGCTCGAAGCGTTGGCTGAACGGGAAAACCTCTGGGAAGCGGGCATTCGCGGCGTGTTCTGCGGCGGCACCTCGATGAAGCCGCAGGAAGTGCGCTTCATCGTCGAGGAACTCTTGGAGAACCGCATCGGCTTCTACCCCACCTACGGCAACACGCTCATGGGCCTCGCCGCCAGCGTGCCGCTCCGTCCCGAGGACAACTTCAGCGTGACCTATTACGCCCCGCAGCCGCGCGCCGTCCTGCGTGTGGTGAACCCGAACAAGACCGACGAGACCGTGGCCTACGGTGCCTGGGGCCGCGTGGAACTCACCACGCTGACCAAGGAATTCTTCATGCCTCGCTTCCTCGAGCGCGACGAAACCATCCGCCGCGAACCGCGCGCCCCCTACGCATGGGACGGCGTGGGCGACGTCCGCCCTTTTGGTGCGATGGAGAAGAACATTGTCGAGGGAGTGTACTGACACATGGCGAAAGCCTCGGTCTATATCGAGCCGACGATTGTCAGCTATCTGACGGCGCGGCCGACGCGCGATGCGTTAAAGGCCGCGCGTCAGCGCATCACGCGCGCGTGGTGGACAAAACAGCGTCCGTTGTTTGACTGCTACGTTTCCAAACCGGTGCTGGAAGAAATTGTCTGTGGAGAAGCGGCAATGGCAGCCAAGCGATTGGATGCCGTCCGCGACATGCCCACGCTGGCGGTCTCCGATCTCGCGACCGGGATTGCGGCGGAAATTCTTCGGCGCGGTTATTTGCCGCCTAAAGCCGCCACGGATGCGCTCCATGTCGCCGTCGCCGCCGCCAGCGGGATGGAGTTCTTGCTGACTTGGAATTGCACGCACATTGCCAACGCGCAGATCGAGAAGATGATGATGGCTTTGTGCTCGGCCCGTGGTCTGGCCTTTCCAGTGGTTTGCACACCGGAACAGCTTATGGGAGTCTGAAATCCATGAAACAGGATCCAATCGTTGCCGAAGTGCGCCGGGTGCGTGACCGCCTCGCCGCCCGTTTCAACTACGACATCACCGCTATCGCCGCGCATTACCAGAAACAGGATCAGGAAGCCGGGAGCAAGTGCGTCCAACGCCCGCCACGGTTGCTCGCAGCCAAGCCAGCGAAACCGGCCAAGCGATAGCCTATAATCGCACCACCATGACCCTTGCTGAAAAACTGGGCACCACTTCGCACCTCTCGGGTTTGCTGATCAAGGCCCGACGGCTGGGCATGGAAACGCCCGAGGCATTGGAAAGCCTCGCGGTCGCGCGGGGCTGCTGGCACTACAAGCACGCGGAGTTGGTGCCGGCACCAAATGTTTCGGAAGACCAGTTCAGCAACGAAGAACTCGCGGTGGCGCTCCTCTCGCCTTGCCAGCCCTACTCGCCGCACACCATCCGAGTAGGAGCCGCGATGCTGGGGGCCACGGGCAATGCTCCTGAATCGTTGGCCTGGCTGGCCGTGGCCGAAAGATGTGAACCGCAAGTTCGATACATCGCGCGCGCAGCGATGGGGTTCGAGGCGGAAAATCCATTTTGGCCGGGGTTGCTGGCGCGTTTGCCGGACATGCCGGAAATGAAAGACGGCGTCATGCCGCATCCGACTCGATTCGTTTCCATGACAGGGATGACCCGCGCGGGCACGCAACGAGTGACGGTATGGATTCGCCCCCGTGCGACGCTCGCGCTCTCTCATGGATAATCCCACGCTCATCCTGCAAACGGTGGATCGCCATCTCAACCATGCGGTTCGCCTGGTTCTGTATGGCCGGGCCGCGTTGTGGCTGGGCTTTGATTCCGCCCCGCCCGAAGCGTCGAAAACCCAGGACGTGGACGCCATCATCAGTGTCGCTCAATCCGAAGAACTCACGGCCGACCTTCAGTTTTGGGATGCGATGGAAGCAGCCAATGCTGAACTGGCCGAGCAGGGTTTGTACATGACGCACTTGTTCAACGAACGGGAAATTTTTCTGCGCCGAAGCTGGCAGGAGAACGTGGTTTCTATCTCTCGTCCGGCGCTGCAATGGCTGAGGCCCTTCCGCCCTGCCACCATCGACTTGGTGCTCACGAAAATGATGCGCGGCCCCGATCCGCAGGACATGGCCGACGCCAGATTCATGATCGAGCACGACGGAATCACGCGTGAAGATTTGCAATCCGCATTCGATCAGATGAATCCAATCGCGCTCTTTGAGTTGCGAGAAGCCTTTGCCCGCGCCAAGCCGCTGGTTCTGGCCATGGCCAGATGAATTTAGAAAACACCATGAGCAACATCCCCCATCTCCCTGTCCTGCGGCTGGGCCGCGCGTATGAATCGCTGGAAAAAACCGAGGTCAAGGACCACCGCACGGGCGAGGTCTTGGCGCTCGTCTCCACGGTCAACGGCGGCATCGTCAAACGCGACCTCGCGAAGATTGGTTCCGCGCGGGCGGCGTTGAAGCAGTTCACCGTGGCGCAACTCATGGAGATGAGCGCCAAGGCGGGCGAATTGTTTCTCAACGGCACGCTGCCTTTCGGCGACCAGGGCCACGCGCAAAGTCCGCAGCAATACATCGAGACGTTGAGCGGCACGAGCGGACTGCCGCACGTCATGGTGAAGCGCAACATGACCAAGATCCATTTCGCGCTCACGAACATGAAGTTCGTCCTCAACGGCCTGTCGCGCGGACTCGACCTCTCCATCCTCGACAAGGGTGTGGGCGAACAGTTCGGCACCAAGCTCTCGTTCTTCCCGACCTGCTCGGCGCTCGGGCTGGTCATGCCCAGCAACTCGCCGGCGGTGAACTCGCTGTGGATTCCCGCCATCTCGCTGAAGACGCCCGTGGTCATCAAGCCGGGCAAGGAGGAGCCGTGGACGCCGTATCGTTTGATTCAAGCGTTCATCGCGGCGGGCGTGCCGGCGGAAGCATTTGGTTTTTATCCGACCGACCACGACGGCGCGGCGACCATTCTGAACAACTGCGGACGCGCGTTGATCTTCGGCGACAAGAGCACGATGGCTCAATACGCCAACAACCCGGCGATTCAGTTGCACGGGCCGGGCTGGAGCAAGTTCGTCATCGGCGACGACTGCATCGAGAACTGGCGCGAGTACATTGACGTCATCGCCGGCGCGATCAGCGACAACGGCGGACGCTCGTGCATCAACGCCTCCGCCGTCGTCGTGCCGAAGTACGCCGCCGAGATCGCCGACGCGCTCGCGCAGAAGCTTGGCCCCGTGCAGCCCACGACACCGGAGGATGCGAACGCGCGTCTCTCCGGCTTCGCCAATCTCAAGATGGCCGACTTCATTGACGCGCAGATCGACGACGGTTTGAAAACGCCCGGAGCAACGGACGCGACGGCGAAGTATCGCAACGGCCCGCGCAAGACCGTCTTCGAGGGCGGCACCTACATGCGGCCGACCATTGTACTCTGCGACTCCTTCGCGCATCCGCTGGCCAACAAGGAATTCCTCTGCCCCTACGCCAGCGTCGTGACCTGTCCGCAGAGCGAGATGTTGCACAAGATCGGCTACACGCTCGCGTGCTCGGCCATCACGAAAGACCCGAAGTTCATCAGCGAGTTAGAAGCCTTCGCCGAGATTGACCGCCTCAACATCGGCCCCGTCTCGACGATGGCGATCTCCTGGGATCAGCCGCACGAGGGCAACATGTTCGAGTTCCTCTGGAAGCGCCGGAGCATTGAGCGTGCGTGGTGAATTGAATCTTGGATAAATTGCGGTGCGGGCAATGCAGTCACGGACTGCTCTTACGTGTTGAGTGACTTAGCCGAAACCCATACGCGGTGCGCGGCGCGGGTGAAGCGAGACATTTGCCTTCCGCGCGCCGCGTTGTTACCCGTTGGCGCGTGAAATTCCTCGCTGTCTGTCTTGTGGGCGCGCTGGCCGTCGCGGCCCACGCGATTGATCCGCCGATCTGGCGCGGGCCGATCTCGGGCGCGGTCACGGCGGACTCGGCGTGGGTGAAGGCGAAGCTGCGTCGTGTTGGTTCGACCGCGCGGCTGGCAGTGAGCACGAACGTGGAGTTGAAGGACGCGCGGTGGTTCGGTCCGTCCACGGCCACGGATGCCTCGGGTGCGATGGTGGACTTCCGCGTCATGGGGCTGCGGCCGGACACGCAATACTTTTACGGCCTGGAAGTGAACGGGGTGCTGCACTGGATGCAGCGCGGGGCGTTCCGCACTTTTCCCCCGACCAATGCGCCGGCGTCGTTCAATTTCGCCTTCGGTTCGTGCGCGCGGACGGGTTCGGAGAATCCGGTGTTTGATCGCATCCGCGAATTGCGCCCGCTCTTTTTCCTGCACACGGGGGATTTTCACTACGAGAACATCACGAGCAACGCGCTGGTGAAATTCCGCATGGCCTATGACCGCGTGCTCTTCTCGTCGCGGCAGAGCGCGCTCTATCGCGCGGTGCCGCTGGTCTATGTGTGGGACGATCACGACTTCGCGGGGAACAACAGCGACCGGCGCGCGCCCGCGCACTTCGCGGCGCGGCGCATCTACGAGGAATACATGCCGCACTACGACACGCCCGCGGGTGAGCGCGACGTGCCGATCTATCAGACCTTCGCCGTGGGGCGCGTGAAGTTCATTCTCACCGACCAGCGTTCGGAGCGCGATCCGGTGGATCAACCGGACGGCCCGGGGAAGTCCATGCTCGGCGCAGCGCAGAAGGCGTGGTTCAAGAACGAGCTGCGCGCGGCGAAGGGTCAGTATCCGCTCATCGTGTGGGTGAGTTCGGTGCCGTGGATTGGCACGGCGGGGGTGAACTATTATCCGATCCACGATCGCATCACGGGGTTCATTCATCAGACGAACGCGTGGCAGTTCGCGCGCGACCCGGCCTTGGCGGAGCAGAGTCGCAGCTTTTTTAGCACGGCGGATTTCTGGGGTGCCTTCGCGACGGAGCGGCGGGAGATCGCGAACTTCATTCGCGACGAGAAGATCACCGGCCTTGTCATCCTGCACGGCGACGCGCACAGCCTCGCGGCGGATGACGGCACGCACAGCGATTACACGACCGGCGGCGGCCCCCGCATCCCGGTGCTGGCGGGTGCGCCGCTGGATCAAGATGCATCCATCAAGGGCGGGCCGTACAGCCAGGGTGTGTACAAGCCGGTGCCGGGCGAAGGCTGTTTCGGCTACGTGCAGGTGCGCGACAGCGGCACGAAGATCGACGTGCGTTACAGCGGGCGGAATTATCGGGGCGAGGAAAAGCTGTCGATGAAGTTTTCCGTGCCGGTGAATTGAAGTGGTGGAAGTCGTCGCGCTGCGACGAGTCGTGCCGCGCAGAGCGGCACGCGGGATTGACCAACGCACTCGACACACCAGTCGTCGCAAGAGCGCCCGCTGAACGCGGGCGATTTGTCGCAGCGCGGCAACGGCCGCCATTCAGCCGGCAAAGGTGAATTGATTCCGGCACTAAGAAAGTTAATTCTCCGGCCATGCGTGAGTTCTGCACCGTCCTGTTGGCCTTGTTCGGTTTCGTTACCACCATCAACGCCGCCGGGCGCAGCACCAATTGGGCAGCGCGCGTCGAGCAAAACGGCCTGCCGAATCTGTTTCGCGTTTCCACCAATCTCTATCGTTGCGCCCAACCGACCGCCGATGGCCTGAAAGCCGCCGAGAAGCTCGGCATCAAGACCGTCATTTGCCTGCGCGGTTTTCACTCCGACAAGGATGAAGTGGAGTCCACGAAGCTGCGCACCGAACGCATCCGTTTCAACACGTGGCATCCCGAGGACGAGGACGTGGTGCGCTTCCTCAAGCTCGTGAGCAATACGAACAACGGCCCTTTCCTCATCCACTGCCTGCACGGCGCGGATCGCACCGGCACGATGATCGCGATCCATCGCATCGCCATCGAAGGTTGGACGAAGCAGGAGGCGATCAAGGAAATGACCGACGGCGGCTTCGGCTATCACACGGTGTGGCGGAACTTGATCAAGTATTTGAACGAATTGGACGTGGAGGAGTTGAAGAAGAAGGCGGGGATGGCGGGGGCAAACTCCAAAGTCCAAAATTCAAATCCCAACTAAATTCTAAATCCAAAATTTCAAAACAGTTCGCCTGTCCGCTGTCTTGGATTTTGGCGTTTGGAATTTGTTTGGGTTTTGGGATTTGAGATTTGAAATTTCTGGCTACCCTCCGCCCATGAAACCCATCGCGCTCCTCGCCACTCTCGCCGTGGCCAGTTCCTCGCCCGCCGCGCTGCTGGATTTCCTCAAGCCGAAGACCAACACCACGAGCGCGACCGCCACGTCGGTGCCCTCGCTCGCCGGGCTTTCGCAGGATCAAGTCGCGGAAGCCTTGAAGCAGGCGCTCGGCAAGGGCGTCTCCAGCGCCATCACCAATCTCGCCAAGCCCGGCGGCTTCCTCGCCAATCCGAAGGTGAAGATTCCCATGCCGGAGAAATTGCAGACCGTGGAGAAGACGTTGCGCGCCATGAAGCAGGACCAATACGCCGACGAATTCGTGACCACCATGAACCGCGCTGCCGAAGCCGCCGTGCCAGAGGCGCTGCCCATCTTCACCGACGCACTCAAGACCATGACCATCGAGGACGCGAAGAAACTCGTCAGCGGCACGAATGATTCCGCGACGCAGTTCTTCAAGACGAAGGGCGAGAAACAGATTCAGGAAAAGATGGCACCCATCGTGAAGCAGGCCACGGAGAAGGCCGGCGTGACGGCGGCGTACAAAAAACTGCTCGCGCAAGGTGGTGGCGCGAGTTCCTACCTCAGCCGGTTGAACGTCGATCCCGCCTCGCTGGACGTGGACAAATACGTGACGCAGAAAGCCAGCGACGGTTTGTTCAAGATGATCGCCGAGGAAGAGGAACGCATCCGCAAGAACCCCGCCGCGCGCACGACCGAGTTGCTGCAAAAAGTTTTCGGGGCGAAGTGACGTATGACGTAGTGGGGCAGCCGTCCCGGCTGCCGCGCGTCCGGCGGGCGTCTCGCCTGCCGGATCACCAATCCATCATCAGGAAAACACCAGCCGGGACGGCCAGTGGACTATGGCAGCCGGGACGGCTGCCCCACTTTCTCAATCAGGGCTTCTTCGCCGCGCCCGCCGGCACGAACTTCAGCGACACGCCGTTGATACAAAACCGTTTGTCCGTGGGCGTCGCGAAACCTTCGCCCGTGAACACATGCCCGAGATGCCCGTTGCACTGCGCGCACAAAACTTCCGTGCGCTTGCCACCGAGCGAATTATCCTCGCGCGTGATGACGTTCTTCGCATTCGCCGGGTCGTAGAAGGACGGCCAGCCGCAATGTGAATCAAACTTCTCCTTCGACGAGAACAGTTCCGCGCCGCAGCCGCCGCACACGTAGGTGCCCGCGCCCTGTTTCTTGAATTCGTCGTAGGCCGCGCCGAACGCACGCTCCGTGCCGGCCTCCCGCAGCACGCGGTATTGCTCGGGCGTCAGTTCCTTGCGCCACTGTTCCTCCGTCTTTTCGACTTTGGCTGGTGCGGTTGACGCAGCAGGCGCGGCGGCACTGGCCGTGGATTCATTGGATTTCATAGGCGCGACAGAAGTTGATACAGAAGTTGAGTTGCGCGGCTGGCATCCCGCCAACACCGCGAGCAACGCGGGGAGCAACAGGCGTGTCATCGTTGAATACATGCGTGTCATTGGTCGCCAGCCTAAGCTTTTCCTGACATCGCGCAAGGCCGGCGCAACGTGCTGCCAGTTTGCCACTGGCAGGGGCCGCGAAATGAGATCAGTTCTCGCAAGCTTCTGCATCCTGGACATGCGCGCACCTCATCTGCCGGTGACAAACCGGCGGCACGTTCCGTTCACGGCGCGGACTGGAGATACGCGAACAAGTCGCGCACCTGCTGCGGCGTGAGTGATTCCAAAAGACCTTCCGGCATAAGCGAGATGGCCGAAGCATTCAGTTCTTTCACGTCCGCGCGTCGCAGAACGGTGCGCTGGTTCTGGGCGTCGAGCAGCGTGAGCGCCAGGTCACTCTGTTCGGCGATGAGTCCGGTCAGCGCGCGTCCATCTTTCATTTCCACGTTGTGATTCACGTACTCGGGGCGAATGAAGGCACTGGGATCCACAATCTGCGTCAGCAACCACTCGGAGTTTTTGCGATCCGCACCGGTGAGTTCGGGGCCCATGGTCTGACCCACACGAAAGAGTTGATGACAATTCGCGCAAAGTTGCGTGAAGAGTTTCTGGCCTGCCGCCGCGTCGCCTTGGAAGCGCAGCGTGGTGCCGCTCGGGTTCAACACCAGCTTGAGCTGATTCACCGTGCTGGTCTTCTCCGCTGAGGTTTGCGCCTGAAGTTTACCCCAGCGCTTTTCAATCGCTGCGGTCAACGCCGCATCTTGGTGCCGCAACATCTGGCGCAGCAGATCGGGCGAGATTTCTTTCTCATCAAACTTCTTCTCCTCCAAAGCGCGGATCAGTTCCATCGACCAGCTCGCGCGACCGGCCAGACCTGAACGTGCGCGCGCCTTCGTCTCCGAGTTCAATCCGGGATAAGCACTGATGAGCGTCGAGGCGATTTTTGGATCGTCGAAATTCAGCAGCGCCGTCACGGCCGCGTAGCGAAGAGAACGGCGGTTGTCGCCCAGCCAGTTGAGGAGAATAGGAACGGCGGCCTCCAGGCGCGCTTGACCGAGAACTTCTGCAAGCGAGACGCGTCCGCTTTCGCCCACGCGATCATCCGCGACCCATTCGAGCGCCCGTTGCTGCGCCCTCTCCAGGCCAACCCGCAACCCCACGCGCACCATCAGGAGGTCACCAGGTGACCAGATTCTGGCGAGAGCACGCCTCACTTCCTCATTCGACACGACGCCCTGGCCTTCCCAGGCTTTGTCAAAACCGCGCAACACCACGTCGCGCTGCTCTTGGGCGGGCGCGGCATTGAGCAGCCACGCGCAGAGCTGAGCTGCCGGCCGGCTTGCGTCCGAAGCGGCGCGACGCGCAATGCGCTCCAGGATATGAGTCTTCATCATGGGCAAGTGCCAGTCCGCCGCCGAGCTCAGCACACCGATCCCATCGCTCAGATCAGTCATCAGGTTTTGCTCAATGGCCCACCAGAGCAGGAGCGGAATCTGCGGATCGTTCACGTCCTCATCACGCCGCAATAGTTCACGAAGCACTGGCAACGCACTACGCGATGGCCAGCGTTTGGCCGAACACGCCAGTTGGTTGCGCACGGCGGAGGTCTTCTCGGCGCGGGCCAATGCTGCGACTTGTGAAAGCAGGGCTGGCGAAAGTTTCTTCGAGTCCCCAAGCAGGCGAACTGTCCATGCGCGAACCGGTGCGTGGGGATGCGATAGAAGTTGGGACGCGACATCGTCAGCGAATCCGCCGCTCACCTGAAGTGCCCAGAGCGATTGCAGCGCGAGCGGTTGATTCGTGCGCTGCAAACTTTGTGCGCGCAAACGCGGAATGACATTCGTGTCGCGCCGCTCGGCGAGGAGTAGCCGCGCTTCACGGCGGAACCAGTCGTTGTGGTTGGTGAGTTGGTTGACGAGTTGATCGCTGGAGAGTCGGGCGAGATCGAAGCGCGCGTTCGGAGCGCCGATTTCCAAATCGGCGCGCTCGATCCCGGTAGGATCGCGCCGAACTGGAGTTCGGCGCTCCGGAGCAATGCGATAAATTCGGCCGCTCGCCTTGTCCCAGTTGTCCACGGGATCAACGTGCGAGGCGCGCGGGTCGCACCAATCTACGACATAGAGCGCACCATCCGGGCCGGTCAGGCAGTCAATCGGACGAAACGTGCTGTCGTCGCTCTCCAGCAGCGGGCCACCAAAACTGCCTTTCCAACTCGATCCGTCGCGTTCCAACTTGTGCCAGTAGATGGCGCTCGAAAGCAGATTGGCCGCGATGTAGGTGCCATTGAACGAATCAGGAAACGCGCCGCCCTGATAAACAATCCCGCCGCACGTCACATGACCGCCTTTGAAGCCGCGCATCGGGATGTGATCGAAGTATCCGTAGCTGTGCGGATTGTGCAGCGGGCCGTGCTTGGCAAAACCTTTCACGTAATACGCACCCTGCACCTGATGCAGCCCAATCTTCTCACCGAAGTTGGTGCCCGCGATGATTTCGCCGTCCTCGTTGAAGTCCACGCCCCAAGTATTCCCACCGCCTTCCGCGAACAGCTCGAACTCCCGCGTGATCGGATGGTAGCGCCAGATGCCTTGCTGAAACTCGAGGCCGCGAATGTTCGCTGTGACCGTGCTGCCGTGCGCGCCGTAGAGCCAGCCGTCGGGGCCAAACTGGAGCGAGTTGGCGAACGCGTGCGAGTCCTCCATGCCGAAGCCGGTGAGCAGCACTTCCGGATCACCATCGGGAACGTCGTCGCGATTTTTGTCCGCGTAGAAAAGCAGATACGGCGGCTGCGCCACGAACACGCCGCCATGCCCGAGCGCCATGCCCGAAGCGAGGTTCAATCCGGTGACGAAGTCCCTGAACTTATCCATCGCGCCGTCGCCATCGGTGTCTTCGCAAATGGTAATCTTGTCCGCGCCCTTCGGCCCGCGCGGCGGCGGCTCCGGCACGCGGTCGTATTTCGTGCGGAGATATTGGTCCACGCTCACCGCCTTCAGCCCGGCGGGATTCGGATACTGCAAATACTGCACGACCCACATTCGCCCGCGCTCATCGAAGCTCATCGTGACCGGCTGGCGAATGTCCGGTTCGCTCGCGACGAGTTTCACTTCGAAGCCAGTGGCCACGCGCATTTGCTTGAGCGCCTCCTGTGCAGAAGGCGCGGCGGTGGCGATGACCGCAGGGCAGAACAACCATGCGATGATGTTGCGCATGGCACGCAGTGTGACGGCCCGGACGAGACTGGCAACGATTTGCTGTCCAGCCGAGGAGCGCGACGGACTCGCTGCGGAGCGCGGGCATCCCCTCCACCGCCGAAGCCAAGCACCAGAGACTTGGGGCTGCGGTCGTAGGCCCGTCCGGCGGGCGACCCCCGCGCTCCTCCAAGGGCGGCAATCTCACCGCGACCCCCGCCCGTCCGGCACAGCCATGTAAAAATCCTCCTAGCAAAAGATTCAATCCGCCAAGGAAAACATGTTGCCTGTAGCACAGGTCTGGCTTCATAAATGCCCGAACCCAAGACCACGTTCCAGCAACGGCGATCCCGTACGCTCGTTTTCTGATTCAGACGTCTTGTTCCGGGTTCAGTCGGAATCGGATGAATACTTTGCATGAACGCTGCAGTGGCTCCGCTCTAAAGGAGCACCGGCCCAGGCTGGTCGCGAACCTTTGTGGTGAACGGCTGACCAAGGCCGGTTGATTTCCCCCCCAAACAAACAAACAAACAAACTATGAGTGCGAAAAAAATATCCTTGGTGAAACGAGGACTGCTGCTGGCGGCCTGCCTGGCGCTGGCCCCCCTGGCCGGGGCGGCTCCGGTCACCAACTGGACCGTCTTCAACGACCACGTCCCCGGACCGCTGCCCAGCCCCGGCGTGAACAACAACTGGGGCACGGCCGCCAACGCCAACCGCTACAACATGCGCGGCATCGTCGGCACCCCGCCCGAGCCGACGTCCGGCGTCTTGAATGACATCGCCACCGGGCTGCCGACCCCGGCTTACATCTTCGCCACGGCCACCGGGTCGCCGGATTTCTTCGGGTCAATCCAATATCCCGGCGGTGGCACGCCCGGCTCGAACCTGTTCAACGGCATCGTGGACTTGGGCAACAACAACAGCGCGCTCGGCGTCCGCTCCAGCGCGAATTCCACGATCACGCTCACCTTCTCGAACCTGAATCCGGCCTACCGCTACATCTTTCGCGGCACGGCGGTGCGCGGAGGCAACTACTTGCGCCGATGGACGCTGGCCTCTCTTCGCGATGTCGATTCGTTCACCAACGCCCACCAGGGTGCGGGCGTGTTCACGGTGGAAAATTTTCCGACCGGCACCATGACCAATGGGCAGGCCGCCTACAACAGCGGTGAGAACCGGGCCAACGGCGCAGTCATCGGTTGGGACGATATTGCGCCGGGTGCGGATGGCGTCTTCACCGTCAAGTGCGAACAGTACGTGGACAACCCGTTGCCAAATGCACAGACGCCCGATCTGACCACTTACGGCTACGGCTTCTCCGGCATCCTGCTCGCGGAAGTGGGTGAACCGACGCCGGTGAGCATCACCGTGCAGCCGCCCGCCACCATCAACATGGAACAGAACCGCACCCTGAGCCTCGCGGTCACGGCCCTCGGCGCGCCCGCCCCGAGCTACCAGTGGTTCAAGGACGACCTGGAAATTCCCGGCGCAACCGCGCGGACTTACACCAAGCAGCTCGCTCAGGCCGCCGACTCGGGAAGCTATTATGTCATCGCCAGCAACGTCTTGAACTCGGCCACCAGCATCGTCTCGTCCGTCACGGTCACGAACGATGAGACCGTGCCCGTCATCGTCTCGGTCGCGAGCATCGACTACACGAACGTCAGCATCTGTTTCAGCGAGAAGCTGGATCCGGGCACAGTCATCGAGGCCTCGAATTTCTTGGTGGATGAGGGAAACACCTTCGCGAATTTCTCCAAACTCCGGGCGGATGGCATGTCCGTCGTGCTCCATCTGGCTTCGCCCGTGGGCGAAACTTTCACCTTGGGCGCGTTCGTGGGCGATCTCGCGGGCAACTTCATGGATGGCACGCCTTCGACCGGCACCGTCGTGCATCTGACCCCCTTCGACGTGGGCAGTCCATCGACGGCGGGGAGCACATTTGCCTGCGACCCGAACCTGATCGAGTTGACCGGCGGCGGGGCGGACATCTGGGGCGTCTCCGATCAGGGCCAACTCGCGCTGGCCACACGCACCGGAGACTTTGATGTGAAGGTGCGCCTCGCCGGGCTCACCCAGACGGACGCCATCGCCAAAGCTGGTTTGATGGCGCGCGAAACTGCCGCCGCCGACAGCCGCACCATCCATCTGCTCGCGAATCCGCCCGGAGGCCGCAATGGGATCGAGATGGGCATTCGCAGCAACACCGCCAGCGTGACCACCACGCTGGGCAGCCTCGTCACCCCGGCGGGGATTCCCAACGCGTGGCTGCGGCTGCGCCGGTTCGACAACATCTTCTCCGGCTATCGCAGCAGCAACGGAGTGGACTGGGTGCTGGTCTCGCAGACGACCCAGCCTTACCCGGCCAGCATCCTGGTCGGTCTCGCCGCCACGGCGCACAACAACGCCGTCGCGCCCACCGTGGCGAGTTTCGTCAGCTACGGAGATTTCACCTATGCTGGGGCGGCCATCGGCATTACCCAGCAACCGGTGGACACCAGCATCCCCGAGAACAATGTCGGCTCGCTCACGGTCGTGGCCGTGGCGACCAACGCTCCGCAGAATGAAATCGCCGTGCATTGGCAAACTGAGACCACCCCCGGCGGCAATGACTGGACGAACATCCTCGGCGCGACCAGTACCACGCTGACGCTCGGTCCCGTCAGCCCCGCCGACAGCGGCCTCCGTTTCCGCGCCATCGTCTCCGTGCCCGGGGCCAGCGCGACCAGCGCCGTGGCCACGCTCACCGTGGTCACCGACACCTTCCCGCCCACCATCACGAGTGTGCGCGGCACCGCCGGCCTCAACGGGGTGTCCATCCGCTTCAGCGAACTGATGAACGCGGCTTCGCTCGGCACGCTGGCCAACTACAGCCTCGCCGACACCAATGGCAACCCGCTCGCCGTGACCGCCGTGACCGTCGGTGGCGACAACCAATCCGTCGTGCTCAGCACCGACCCGCAGACCGCCGGCACCTACTACGTTCTCCACGCGGAGAGCCTGACCGATGTGGGGGGCAACACCCTGGCTCCCGTTGACCTCACCTTCCAAACGTGGCTCTACACCCGTGGATTCGTGCTCAAGGAACTTTATCTCGGCATAAGCGGTGGCGTGGCGATCAGTACACTGCGGGGTTCCCCCAATTATCCAAATTCGCCCAGCATTGTTCGCTATGGTGCTACGCCCGAACTCAACACCTTTGATGAGTTCGACGACTACGGGTCACGGATGAGCGGCGTGTTGATCCCGCCAGTGAGCGGCAACTATGTCTTCTACATGAGTTCGGACGACAACGGCGAACTCTGGTTGAGCACTAATTCCAATCCGTCAAACATCGTGTACATCGCCCGGGAACCGGTGTGGTCGGGGCGGCGGACTTGGACCGGTGAAGCCGGCGGCGGCGGCCGTCTGGCCAACGCGTCGCCATCCGGCGGGTCGCAGGCCAACATCTCCGGCCCCATCAGCCTGGTCGCGGGCCAGCAGTACTATTTCGAGACCCTCATGAAGGAGGGCGGTGGTGGTGATAACCTCGCGCTGAACTGGCAGGTTCCGGGCGGTCCGGTCCCGGTCAATGGGTCATTGTCCACGGGAGGACTCAGCTTTGCCGCACTTGCGGATCCTGTCGGAGCCTCCATCACCATCTCGCAACAACCCGCGAGCACGAACATCCAACTTGGACAGACCGCGTCCTTCGCCGTCCGCGCCACGGGCACGAACGCCAATGGCGCCGCGCCCATTATTTATCAATGGCAGCGGAAAATCTCCGGTGTCTGGCAGGACATCGCCGGAGCGAACAGTTCCAACTACGTCACCGCCGCGCTCGGAGCGCCGGACAACGGAGCGGAGTACCGGGCGCTCATCTTCATCCCGGGCACCGATACGGCCAGCGCCGTCGCGACCGTCGCCGTCGCCCTCGGCTCACCGACCCTCAGCATCCGGACCATCGGCGCGGACGCCGTGCTCTCCTGGCCGGCGAGCTTCACCGGATACACGCTGGAGTCCACGCCCGTGCTGCCCGCCGTGACGTGGACGCCCGAGGGTCCGATCGTGGTGGACGGTAGCGAGAACACCGTGACCGTGCCCATCAATCCGGGCACCAATCGCTTCTTCCGCTTGAAAAATTAAGTTGGAAAGACCTCTCGCGACGGGGCCGGGCGCAAGCCCGGCCCCGTTTTGTTTTTCTCATCACCGCGATGGGGAGAATTGGCAGTGGCGGGCAGGAGCGCGGGCGTCCCGCCCGCCCGAATGGAACCAGGTGCCGTGGCGCCCTGACCGCGTGGGGCGACGGCAAACTTTCCGCGCGATCCGGCGGGCGAGACGCCCGCGCTCCTGCGCGGTTGACGACCACTTCCAATCACACCCCCTTGGGATAGCAGGCTTGCCGTCTTGCGGAGCGTGGGGCGATTCTCACCAGCCATGTGCGCAAGAATCTTTTTCGGAGTGGCGCTCGTCGTCCTCGCATTCATCGGCCAGGCCCAGCCGGCGGCAACACTGCCCCAAACAGCGCCGCTCGCCACCGTCGGCGATCTCTCGGCACAGATGGTCGAAGGGATCGACCGCTGGCTGCTGCGAGAGACGGAGCGCGTGGCGAGCAACCGGATGGTGCTTTGGTCGGAGGCGATGGCGAGCCAGCAGTCTCGGGATGATTTTCTGACCACGAAGCGACGGCAACTCAGCGAAATGATCGGGGACGTGGATCGTCCGGTGAGCGGCGGTCTTGAATTCATCGGCGACACCGCGCGGGGTCCGGGACGGGGTGGAGAAATTTTTCGTTCGAACGGTCCCCATGGCTTCGTCGCCTGGCGCGTGCGCTGGCCGGTGTTCGAGGGCGTGTTTGGTGAAGGTCTTTTGCTGGAACCGCTCGGCGCAGAGGGACAACCGCCGCTTTCGGCCCCGCCACTCGCGGTCGCGATTCCCGACGCGGATCAGGCACCGGAGCTGATCGCGGGACTGCGTTTCGGGCTGCCGCCGGAATCGCAGTTCGCGCGGCATCTCGTTGAGACCGGCTGGCGTGTGCTCGTGCCCGCGCTCGTCAGTCGCGACGATGCTTTCTCCGGAAACGTGCGGCTGAAGAAGTTCACCAACCAGCCGCATCGCGAATGGATTTACCGGCCGGCTTACGAAATGGGCCGGCACATCATCGGCTACGAAGTGCGGAAGGTCATCGCGGGACGCGACGCGGTATTGGCCACGATGTCCACGACGGCGGAACAGCGGGTGGTCGTGGCGGGCTATGGCGAAGGCGGCTTGATCGCGCTGCACGCGGCGGCGCTGGACACGCAGTTCGACGCGGCGTTGGTCAGCGGTTACTTCGGCCCGCGTGAACAACTCTGGCGCGAACCGATTTACCGGAACATATCCGGTTTCGTGCGCGCGTTCGGCGATGCGGAATTGGCCGCGCTCATCGCGCCGCGCCCGCTCATCGTGGAATACAGCAAGCCGCCGCAGATCAGCGGCCCGCCCGCCGCGCAACCTGGGCGCGGCGGTGCGGCCCCCGGAATCATCAGCACGCCGGGCTTTGGCGACGTGGAGGGTGAAGTGGATCGGGCGAATCAACTCACAGCCAAGCTACGCGGTGCGCCCTTCGTGGAACTGGTCTATGGCAGCGAGGGCAGCGCGGTGAAATTCGGCTCACGCAAGGCGCTCTCGCTGCTCGCGACCAAGGCGCGCGTCACAAACGCCGTCGTCTTCGACAACACGAACCGTGAACTCACCGCCGTCTCGCTGGCCGCCATCACGAACCGGCAGGCGCGGACGGTGCGCGAGTTGGAGAACTTCACGCAGAACGTTTTCCGTCGCTCCGAGTCTGTGCGCAACGAACTCGTCTGGAAATCTCTAGGCAAGACCAACGACTTCCTCGACGACGCCAAACGGAACCGCGAGTTCTTCTGGCGCAACGTCATCGGCAAACTCGACGCACCGAAGCTCCCGCCGAATCCGCGCACGCGAAAGATTTATGACCAGCCAAAGTGGACCGGCTACGAAGTGCTGCTCGACGTGGTGCCGGATGTTTTCGCGTGGGGCACGTTGCTGGTGCCGAAAGATCTGAAGCCGGGCGAGCGACGTCCCGTGGTCGTGTGTCAGCACGGATTGGAAGGTTTGCCCGAGGACACGATCACGGATGATCCGAGGTCACGCGCCTACGGTTCTTACCAAGCATTCGCCGCGCGCCTCGCCGAACGCGGCTTCATCGTCTATGCGCCGCACAATCCGTATCGCGGCCAGGACAAGTTTCGGGTCTTGCAGCGCAAGGCGAATCCGCTCGGGCTGTCGCTGTTCTCCTTCATCATCGCGCAGCATGAGGTCACGACGGACTGGCTGGCGTCGCTGCCGTTCGTCGATCCGCAGCGCATCGCCTTCTACGGCCTCAGCTACGGCGGCAAGACGGCGATGCGCGTGCCGGCGGTGGTGGAGCGTTACTGTCTCTCGATTTGCTCGGCGGATTTTAACGAGTGGATTCAGAAGAACGTCACCACCGAGTCGCCGTACAGCTACATGTTCACGGGCGAATACGAGATGCCGGAATGGAACCTCGGCCACACGTTCAACTACGCGGAGATGGCCAGCCTGATCGCGCCGCGTCCCTTCATGGTCGAACGCGGCCACGATGATGGCGTGGCTCCCGACGAATGGGTCGCCTACGAGTACGCGAAGGTGCGCCGGATGTATGACAAGCTGGGCCTCGGCGACCGCACGGAGATCGAGTTCTTCAACGGGCCGCATACGATCAATGGCTTGGGGACGTTCCGTTTTTTGGAGAAGCATTTGCAGTGGCCGGCTGTGGAAAAGCGTCGCGGAAGTGCCGCACTCCCAACGCTCCGCGAGTGACAAGGCGGCGGGTGCTGCGCGTCACCGTTTGGAGTGCGGTCGCTTCAGCCCCGCTTTTCTGACTCTCGCCGCAGACTGGGCGGCTACGGTGAACTGCGTAGCGATGATTGAGCGCAATCCGCATTCATCGGCTGGGTGTTACCACTCTCCCCGCCTCCGTGTTTCAGGCAATTGCTGTCGTCCGTCCGGCCCTGCTTAAATCACTGTCGATGCTGGAGAGGCAGTAGTTCTGGTCACTCTACGACCGGGACTGAATTCGTTGGTGACAGAAATACGTCGGGCGAGCGCTTCCTCGCCTGTACGCGTATGCGAATCGAACGCACTTCTCCGGGCATCATTGGGATCAGAAGGTCATGCAGCAAAAAACTCTAGGTGCCGTGCCTTGCGCACGGCGGACGGTCATCGATTGCGAATCAACGGCGGCTCCACGCCCGCGCAGCGGCGCGTCGTTACAGTCCGGTGGCGGGCGCGGTACATTTCGGCGAACTCTCTCCGGGCGGCTGCTGGCCGTGCTCATTTTCTGCGTTTCACTTGCGCCCGCGTTTGGCGTCACCTTTCGCTGGTCGGCGGGTTCGTATCGCATCTACATCACCGGCCCCGGCTCGGCGACGCTTAGTGATCTCAAGGCGGGGATGCCGAACGCGCTCGTCACGCAGGTCACGCCCGGCGTCTGGCATTTGCGCGCGAATCTCGTGATGGAAAACGGCGCGCGCCTCGTGTTGCACGGCACGAAGATCGGCGGCGACTGCAACGAGCTGCGTCTGCAAAGCAACAACGACGGTTTGCCGAACGCCTTTGTCCACGTCACGGCCGACTGGGGCAGCATTGACATTCGCAGCACGAAGATCACTTCTTGGGATGACGCGGTGAACGGTCCCGACACCGAGTCGGGCGCGCTGCGCCGCGCGTTCATCCGCGTGCGCTCCAACCTCTCCGCCAACGGCACGCCGCTCGAATCGCGCATGGACGTGATTGACAGCGACGTGGGCTACCTCGGCTCGCACGACGCCGAGGCCTACGGCCTGACGTGGAAGGTGATTGAGAACACCAACCGACCCTACGGCGACGTGAAGAACCTCTACAATTTCGTGGAAGTGTACGGCGACATCCTGAACAGCCGCGTGCATCACAATTATTTCGGCCATTATTCCTACGGCTCGCTCGGCCAGCGGCTCGCGGATAACGAGATGGACCACAACATCGGCTACGGTTTCGATCCGCATGACGATTCGGACTATCTCGTGGTGGAGAACAACAACGTCCATCACAACGGCTGGCACGGCATCATCGCCTCGCAGCGTTGCAACAACATCATCATCCGCAACAACACCACGTGGAACAACGGCAAGAACGGCATCATGCTGCACCGTTACTGCAACGACTCGATCATCGAGAACAACCGCTCGTTTCACAACGGCGACTCAGGCATCGCGCTCTTCGACAACAACACCACCATCGTGCGCGGCAACGTCTGCATCGGAAATTTCAACTCCGGCATCCGTCTCTCCGTCGGTCCGGCGGACAACTTGATCGAGAACAACGAGTTCGGGCACGGCGCGAACTACGGCATCTATCTCTACAAGGGCGGCGACCTCCCGTTCCCCGGCGAGGACGGCCATCCCAAGCGCAACCGTTTCGTGAAGAACTACATTCATCACAACGGCAACGTCGGCCTGCTGCTCACCACGTCGGATGACAACTTGTTCGCGGGCAATATTTTTGAAGGCAACGCGGGCGATTTGGTTTTGGTGAACGGCAAACGCAACCGTTTCGAGAGCAACGCCATTCCGCGCGAGGTCGAGGTGCGCACGCAGGGCACGGCGGAAATTCTCGCCTCCACGTTCGCGCGCAACCAGCCGGGGCTGGCCATCGCGCTTGATGCGTTCAGCACCATGACCTTCGATGACGCGGGGAACCGCATCTTCGATCCCGAAGAGTCCGGCCTCGCCACCACGACGCGACCGAGCGGCGGCTCCACGCTCACGCTGGCGACGGCGCAAATTGCCAAGGCGTCGTATGTGCAGACGCGCAACCTGCAAGTGACGCCGGACGCCGGCACGGCCAAAGTCACGATGATGGTCTGGAACATCGCGGGCAATCTGCCCAAGCGCTGGCTCACCCAGGCCAGCGCGGCCACGCGGCGCATCACTTACAAAATCGGCGACCTCACGCCGGGTGTGGAATATCTCCTCCTGCGGAACGCGGTCGAGTTCGAGTACGTCGCCGACGCGCAGGGCTACATCACCATTTCTGACACAGCGATCACCACGGCCGTCGTGGACTGGCAGATTACGTTCGACAACTGATTTGCCACCCACGCCATGTTGAATCGCACTCAAAAACAGAAGGAGCAGCGGACAGCCTTGTCCGCAGTGCAAAAGCGCCGGGAGAGTTTGTCCAGGATCTTGAAACACGAACGGCGGACATGGCTGTCCGCCGCTCCGCTCGTCCTGCTTCTGCTGACGCTCACTACCGCAACCCACGCCGCGCAGTTTCCCGTCTCCACGGTGGCGGAAATTTCCTCGGCGGCGGCGCTGGCGCAGCCCGGCGACACCATCGTCATGGACGACGGCGTTTGGAACAACGCGGACGTTCTGTTCTCCGCGCACGGGACGGCGGCGCAGCCGATCACGTTGCGGGCGGCCACGCTTGGACGTGTGCATCTCACGGGCCAGTCGCGTCTGCGGCTGTCGGGAAATTATCTCGTCGTGGACGGACTCACCTTCACGAACGGCTATCGCACCAGCGGCGATGTGATTGCCTTCCGCGAGAACACCACGACGTTCGCGAATCACTCGCGGCTCACGAACTGCGCCATCGTTGATTACAACCCGCCGAATCTCACGAACGACACCAAGTGGGTCTCCCTCTACGGCCTGAGCAATCGCGTGGAGAACTGCTATCTCAAAGGCAAGGCCAACATCGGTGCGACGCTCGTGGTCTGGGTCAGTGCGGCGTCGAACGCGCCGAACCATCACGTCATCGCGCGCAATCATTTCGGCCCGCGCCCCGTGCTCACGGCCGCGTCGAACGGGGGCGAGACCATTCGCGTCGGCACATCGGACGAGTCGCTGAACCAGTCGCGCACCATCGTCGAGGACAACCTGTTCACGCAATGCAATGGCGACGCGGAATACATTTCCAGCAAGTCGTGCGGGAACTTTTTCCGCCGCAACACCTTCATCGAGTGCGAGGGCGCGCTGACCTTGCGCCACGGCAACGGCTGCGTCGTCGAGGGCAATTACTTCTTCGGCAACCGCCGTGCGCTCACCGGCGGCGTCCGCGTCATCGGCGAGGATCATCTCATCGTGAACAACTATTTCCACGAACTGACCGGCACCGGCACACGCGCGCCGCTCTCGCTGATGCAGGGCCTCGTGGACAGCCCGCCCAATGGCTATTTGCAAGTGAAGCGCGCGACCGTGGCATTCAACACCTTTGTCCACTGCACGAACTCCCTCGTCATCAATCTCGCCGGCACGCTCGGCAGTTCGGCCACCACGCTGCCGGTCGTGGATTCGGTCATCGCCAACAACCTCGCGCGGCAGACGGCGGGACGCCTCGTGGATTTGCGCGTCGCGACAGCAGGGCCGGAAATCATTTCGTGGGAGAGCAACATTCTCTTCGGCACCACGCTCGGCATTCCGACGAACAGCGGCACGTTGCGCATGGATCCGCTGCTCGCGACGAATCTTGTGGACGCGCTCTGGCGTCCGGCCACGAACAGCCCCGCGCTCGGCGCGGCGGCGGGAACGTACGCCTACGTGACGCAGGACATGGAAGGCGACGCGCGTCCGGCTTTGAAGGACATCGGCGCGGATCAATTCTCTTTATCTGCACACGCGTATCCGCCGCTCGCCGCGAATGTTGTCGGCCCGCTCTGGCAGCGCGCGCCTGGCACCGCGCTGGCCTGGGCAAATCCCGCGAGCATTTCTTACGGCACGCCGCTCGGAGTGGCGCAATTGAACGCCAGCGCGAACGCCGCGGGAACATTCGCCTACTCACCTGCGGTGGGAACTGTGCTCGACGCGGGTGCGGCGCAACTGCTCACCGTCGTCTTCACGCCGAACGATCTCGCGAGCTTCAACATCGCCACCCAGACCGTGACCATCACCGTGCTTCCGGCGACCCCGACCATCGTCTGGTCGAACCCCGCGCCCATCGTCCACGGCACCGCGCTCTCCGCCGCGCAACTCAACGCCACGGTCAACGCCTCCGGCTCGTTCCAATTCATCCCGCCGGCCGGCACGGTGTTGGGCGTCACCAACGCGCAACCGCTCACCGTGCTGTTCACGCCGGACAATCCCACGAATTTTCTCCCGGCCAGCCGCACCGTCTTCATCAACATCACCCGCGCCACGCCGGTCGTGACGTGGCCCGCGCCCGCGCCCATTGAGCAAGGCACGCCGCTCAGTGGCGCGCAGTTGAACGCCATCGCGAGCGTCCCCGGCACGTTCACTTACACGCCGATCACGAACACGATTCTCGCCGCGCATCCCTCGCAGCCACTCGTCGTCACGTTCACGCCGGACGACGCGGCAAATTATCAGTCCGTCACGCGCACCAATTTTCTGAACGTCCAGCTCGGCGGGAAAACCGTGCCGTTCCTCACCTGGCCCGCGCCGGCGCCGGTTCTTTCGGGCAGTCCGCTCGGCGCGTTGCAGTTGAACGCCAGCGCGAATGTCCCCGGCACTTTCCTTTACGCGCCACCCGCTGGCACGGTGCTGCCGGTGGGCAACGCGCAGCCGCTCTCCGTCGTTTTCACGCCCGACGACGGCGCGACTTACGCCACGCTGACCAACCAGGTGTTCCTCGATGTCGGCGATCTCTCCAGCAACGCCCTGGTGCGCGTCGCCTATCTCGTGCCGCAGAATCGCACGCCGCAAGCGCACGCCGTCGCTTCGCTGCAACAGCTCGTCGTGCGCTACCAGCAATGGTTCGCGGACCAGATGGAAGTGAACGGCTTCGGGCGCAAGACCTTCATCTTCGAGACCGAGCCGGACGGGGTGACGCCGTTCATCCATGTGCTGCAACTGCCGGCCACGGACAGCTTCCTGCGCGCGGACATTTACGGCGGGCGCGTGGTGGACGCGGTGCGCGCGGCGGGCCTGCCGGTCGGCGCGGCGGGCCAGATGTGGTGGCTCATTCCCGAGACGCACGTCGAACAGCCGGACGGCGCGATCAGCGGCGGCTTCGGGTTCGGCCGTTTCGAGACCGCCACGCCGATGGACGGCGGGTGGGCCTTGAGCGGCAGCGACCGGCTCGCGATCTATCCCCCGAGCTACCACACCAACGCCGCCTATTACGATGGTCTCACCCTGCCCGATCTCGGCCCGTTCCCGCTCGTGCAGGACGTGTCGTTCCCGTGGTTCGAGGGCGAGACGTTCAGCGGCATCAGTTCGTCCGCGCTCGGTCTCGGACTGCGGAGTTTCGGCGAAGCGTTCGGACTCAATCTGGATTTCCGCAACGACGAAAATTTCAACGGCAACGTGATGGGCTTCGGCTTCCGCGGGCTGCGCGGGATGTTCTACCCGAAAATTTATCCCTACAATTCCTGCGCCCTCTCCTACGCCTCGGCGCTGGCGCTGGATGTGAATCCTTTCTTCAACATGGGCCGGCCCGTCACGGACACCGTCGCGCCGAACGTCGTGATTCAAACCAGCGGGGAGCGCGCGCCGTTCAACGGCCTGCTGCAAATTGATTTCCTCGCCACGGACAACCTCGCGCTGCACGCCGCGCTGCTGACGTGGGAAACGGACGAGGGCTTTGTGATGGCCGATGAATTCCCGCTCACTGGGACGGGCGTGCAGACGAGTTTCTCGATTCCCTACTTCAACGCCGAGCGCACGAACCGTTACCGCCTCACCGTTTTCGACCGCCAGGGACTGCGCCACACGGCGGAGACGTCGATCTATCCGCTCGCCACGTTCAACCGCTCGCCGCAGCCGTTCATTTCCGCGCTGCCCATCGTGGCGGGACTCGGGCAGGACATCGTGTTCAACGGTGCGGCCACGTTTGATCCGGAGTTCAGCCAGAATCTTTTGGAAATCGAATGGGATCTCGATGGCGACGGCAATTACGACACCGTGCCGACCACTGAGCTCGTCATCACGAACAACTACTACACGCTCGGCAGCCGCATCGTGCGGGCGCGCGTCACCGATCCGGCGGGCGCGAGCGCCGTCTCCGCGCCCATCGCGGTCAACGTCACCATCTGCCTCACCACGCTCTCGCCGCTCACGCGCTTTCATGGCTTCGCGGGCAGCGCCGGCACGATTGAAGTGACGGTGGGGCCGAAGTGCGAATGGACGGTCGTGAACACGAACGACTGGGTGGTCATCACGTCCGGCGCGTCCGGCTCCGGCCCCGGCGGGGTGAATTATCTGGTGCTGCCGAATCCTGATTTTGCCGGGCGCAATGGCTACCTGAGCATCGGCGACGACGTGTTCCTCGTGCGCCAGCATCCGCTTGATTGCAATTACTCGCTCTCGCCCACGAGCCGTTTCCACGGCTTCGGCACGGGCAGCAACAGCTTCAAAGTCACGGCCAAGGCCGATTGCGCGTGGCAGGTCATCAACACCAACTCGTGGATCACGATCACGGCGGGCGCGAGCGGCGTGGCCACGGGCAACGTGTTTTATGCCCTCGCGGATAATCGCGTGACCGGCAAACGCGTTGGTCATCTCACGGTGTGGGGCGAAGTGTACACGGTCACCCAGTGGGGCACGAACTGCGACGTCACGTTGAGCGCGACCGCGCGCACGCACAGCGAGTCGTCAGAATTTGGCACCGTCAATGTCACCACCGCCGGCGGCTGCGCGTGGCAGGTCGTCAACACGAATGACTGGATTTTCCTCACCACTTTGGATCGCGGCACGAACAGCGGCAGCTTCACGTATCTCGTGGGCGAAAATCCCACGTTCCTTCCGCGCGCGGGCCATCTCACGGTGGGCAGCCAGGTGCTGGCCATTTCGCAAGCCTCATGTTCGTACGCCATCACGCCGTCGGGTCGTGTTCACACCTTCATCGCGCAGACCGGCACGGTGACGGTCACGGCGGGCGCGGTCTGCGCGTGGTCGGTGAGCAACACGAATTCGTGGATCACGATCCTGCCGCCGGTGGCTGGCTTCGGCAGCCAGGAGTTGAAGTATGACCTCGCGGCCAATCCCACCAGCCATCCGCGCACGGCGGTCTTCAACGTGGCGGGCTTGGTTTTCACTGTCGAACAAGCCGGCAAGCCGTGTCTCTACACGCTCGTCCTCGACGAAGCGGCGTTCCCCTACACGGGCGGCACCGGCAGCGTGACCCTGCGCGCCGAGCCAAGCTGCTTCTGGTCGGTTGCGGATTTGCCGCCGTGGATCAGCCTCATCAGCGGCGGCAGCGGTGAAGCCACCGGCACCGTGACCTACGTCGTGAGTCCGAACGACGGCGCCGCGCGGACCACAACGTTCACGGTCGGCGGTCAGGATTACTCGGTGTCGCAGGCGAGCGCGGTGCGCGACATCACCGTGACGCCGTTCGAGATCAGCAGCGGCCAGACGAGCTGTCTCGCCATCACCCTGGATGCGAAGGGCGGCGAAAACTCGGTCGCCTTCACGCTGTGCTACGACACCAACCTGCTCGCGTTCACTTCGGCCAGCCTGCAATCCAACGCCGTCGCGAACGCCACGCTCTCCATCAGCAATCAACAGGCGTCTCAAGGCCGCATCGGCTTCACGATCCGCCTGCCGGCCGGCCAGAGCCTGACACCCGGCCTCGCGCCGCAACTGCGCGCCTGCTTCCGTGCGCTCAACGTCTTCGGCCGTCCCGTCACGACGCTCGCGATGTGCGATGCGCCGGTCGCGCGCCGGCTCAATGACACGTTGGGCGCGGCCCTGCCCGCGAGCTTCCACGACGGACTCGTGAACATCCTCGGCCTCTGTTCGCTCGCCGAGTCGCTCGACAACACCAACGTGAGTTTCATCTCCAGCGGCTCAGGCTGGATCTGCCAGACGAGCGTGACCCACGACGGCGTGGACGCGGCGGTCACCGGCGTGACTCCGCACAGCGGCGAGGCGCTGCTCGAAACGACCGTGACCGGTCCCGGGGTGTTAAGCTTCTGGTGGAAAGTTTCCAGCCAGCCCGAGAGCGACCGCCTGCGCTTCTACCTTGATGACACCGAGCAACTCCGCATCTCCGGCGAAGTGGACTGGGAGTTCCGCACGTTCAATCTGACGGCGGGCGAACATGACCTGCGCTGGCGCTACTCGAAGAACAGCAGCGTGGTGGGCGGGTCCGACCGCGCGTGGATCGATGAAATTATCTTCACGCCCCTGCCCCCGGCCATCACCAGCCAGCCCGCGAGCCGGCAGGCGGACGAAGGCACCGTGGTCACGTTCACCGTCGCCGCGTCGGGCCAGGGGCCGATCAGTTATCAATGGCTGTTCAACGGACTCGCGCTCAACAACGACGGGGACCTTCGCGGCGCGCGCAGTGCCACGTTGAGCCTGTCGAATGTCCAACCGGCGCAGGCCGGCGGCTACTCCGTGGTCGTCGCGAATTCCGGCGGCAATCTCCTCAGCGCCAGCGCCACGCTCACCGTCACGCCTGCCGTGCCGCTCGGCGAAGCGCTGGATGCGCCGCAACTCACCTGGATCAGCGCCGCCCCCGCGTGGATCGGCCAGCCCGTGATCACGCTCGACGGCTTCGATGCCGCGCGTAGCGGCAACATCACGCACGGCCAGACCACGAGTTTTGAAACCACGGTGCAGGGACCCGGCTCGATCAGCTTCTGGTGGAAAGTTTCCTGCGAGACGAACAACGACCGCGTGGCCTTCTTCGTGAACGGTGCCGAGCGCGTCCGCATCTCCGGCGAGGTCGAGTGGAACCAGCGCACCGTCGCCCTCCCCAACGGCGAGCAGACCTTGCGCTGGAGCTACACCAAGAGCACCAGCGTTTCGGCGGGTGCGGATCGCGCGTGGGTGGATCGCGTGGAGTTCGCGCCGCTGCCAGTGAGCATCACCGCGCAGCCGCTCGCGCAGATCGTGGACGAAGGGGCGACCGCGTTCTTCTCCGTGACGGCGGGCGGCGCACCGCCGTTCAGTTACCAATGGCAGTTGAATGGAATGAATTTGCTGGAGAGCGCGACGGTGCGCGGCGTGACCGGGGCCACGCTCACGCTTTCCAATGTCACGCTCGCGCAAGGCGGCGACTACTCCGTGCTCGTGAACAACCTCGCGGGCAGTGTCGCGAGTGCCAGCGCGCTGCTCCAGATCAACACCCTCGTCCCGCTCGCTGACGCGCTCGACGCGCCCGGCTTCGCGTGGACCGTCAGCGGCACGCCGCCCTGGATCGGCCAGACCGCCGTCTCGCGCGACGGCTCGGACGCCGCGCGCAGCGGCCGCATCGGGGACGGCCAGACGACTTCCTTCCGCACCACGGTCGTTGGTCCCGGGGTGGTGAGTTTCTGGTGGAAAGTTTCCAGCGAGGCGAATGACCGACTGCGTCTCTACCTCAACGGTTCGCAGCAGGAGTTCATCTCGGGTGAGATTGATTGGACTTGGCGCTCCTTCACCGTCGGCTCAGGAAATCAAATCCTGGAGTGGCGTTACGTGAAGAGCAGCAGCTTCGCGGCGGGCCAGGATCGCGGCTGGGTGGATCAATTTGTCTTCGTGCCGAACGCCACGCCGACCGCGCCGCTGATCGCGATTCAGCCGACGAACCGCACTGTGGTCGCGACGGCGGGCACCGTCTTCACCGCGTCCGCCGCCGGTTCCACGCCGCTGGGCTGGCAATGGTTCTTCAACGGCGAACCGCTCACCAACGGCACCGGCGTCAGCGGCGCGACGACCACGAATCTCACGCTCGCCAGCACCAGCGACGCGCGTGCCGGAGATTATTTCGCCGTGGTCACGAACCCCTCGGGCAGCGCGACCAGTTCGGTCGCGACGCTCACCGTGATTACTTCGCCCATCATCATCACCGAACCGCTGAGCCAGAACGCGGCGCAAAGTTCCACCGTGAATTTCTTCGTCAGCGCGCTCGGCACGCCGTCGCTCAGTTACCAATGGCGGCGCGACGGAACCAACCTTCTCAACGCCGGCAACATCAGCGGCGTCACGACCACGAACTTGCGGCTCACCGCCGTCACCGCCGCGCAGGCCGGTGAGTACTCGGTGCTCGTGAGCAATGCTTTCGGCAGCGTCACCAGCGTCCTGGCGACGCTCGTCATCAGTGCGCCGCCGAGCATCAGCAGCCATCCCGCCAGCCAGACGGGCCTCGCGGGCGGCAGCGCCACGTTCAGCGTGAACGCCAGCGGCAGCGCGCCGCTCGCGTATCAATGGCGCTTCAATGGAATCAATCTCACCGACGGCGGCGGAATATCCGGCGCGACCAGCCCCACTCTGGTCCGTGCCAATCTCCAGCCCGCTGCCGCCGGTGTTTACTCTGTGGTGATCGTGAACGCGGTGGGTAGCGCCGTGAGTTCCAACGCGACGCTCACCGTGCTCTCGCCGCCCAGCATCGTGGTTCAACCAACGGCGCAGAGCGTGCCGCAAGGCGTGACCGTGGTGTTGACCGTGGGCGTGACCGGCACGTTCCCGCTCAGTTATCAATGGCAGCGCGATGGCTCGAATGTCGTGAATGGCTTCGGCGTGCTCGGCGCAAACACGACCGCGCTTTCGTTCAGCAACGCGCAGCCGGAGCAGTCCGGCTTCTACTCCGTCGTCGTGAGCAACGTCGCGGGCGTGGCCGTCAGTTCGAATGCCTTCGTCGAAATCATTCCGCCGCTCACGCTCGCCGAGTCGGTCAACGCGCCGTATCTCCAGTGGCTCACCTCGCCGAACGGCCCGTGGTTCGTGCAGACCAACATCTCGCATGACGGCGAGGCGGCGGCGCAAAGCGGCTTCATCGGCCACACCAATGAGACTTCGATGGAGACGACGGTGACCGGTCCCGGCACCATCCGTTTCTGGTGGAAAGTCTCGTCGCAGACCAATGCCGACACGCTGAAGTTCTTCGTGGGCAACGCCGAGTGGGCGCAAATCTCCGGCGACGAGGACTGGCAGAAACTTTCCTTCAACCTGCCGGCCGGCGCGATTCCGCTGCGCTGGACCTACGCGAAAAATTCCAACGTCCTCGCCGGACTGGATCGCGCGTGGCTCGACGAGTTGGATTTCATCCCGAACAACGCGCCGTCGGTGCCGGTGATTCTCACGCATCCGGTCGGGCAGGACGTGGCCCCAGGCGCGACCGTGTCGCTGAACGTCGAAGCGCTCGGCACCGCCCCGCTCATTTACCAGTGGCGCTTCGAGGGCCAGAACATTTCTGACGGCGGCAACATTCTTGGTGCGAATTCCTCCACGCTCCGGCTGTTCAACGTGACGGTGCCGCAGAGCGGCCTCTACGACGTGGTGGTGCGGAACAGCTACAGCGTGGCCAACAGCGAGCCGGTGCTGGTCAACGTGGCCACGACCGTGCCGCTGAACGTCGCCCTCGACACCGACCACACGAACCTCTTCTGGCGCACCGGCGGCTTCTCGCCGTGGGTCGGCCAGACCGTGACGAGCCTTGACCAGCTCGACGCCGCGCAAAGCTCCGCGCTGAACCACGGCCGGTCGAACTGGATTCAGACGACCATCGACGGCGGTCCGCTGGCCATCGCGTTCTGGTGGAAAGTTTCCTCGCAGACCAATGCGGACCGGCTGCGCTTCCTGATCGATGGCGTGGAGGCGTCGAACATTTCCGGCGAAGTCGGCTGGCAGCGCCGCTCGTTCGCGCTCACGAATCTCAGCGCGGTGTTGCGCTGGGAATACAACAAGAATGCCAGCGGCAGCGCGGGCCTGGATCGCGCCTGGGTGGACAAGATTGAGTTTCTCCACATCGCGCCGTTCATCACGAACAGCGCGCCGGACACGAACATCGTGGATCAGGGCACGACCGTGCGCTTCAAGGTCGCGGCGTCCGGCACCCAGCCGTTTCAGTATCAATGGCGGCGCGGCACGACGAATCTTCTCCCGAGCGTCAACGTCATTGGCGCGACCACGGAGTCGAAACTGATTCTCTCCAATGCTCAGCCGAACCAGACGGGCTTCTACTCCTGCCAGGTCGGCAACGAGTCCGGGATCGACATCAGCGACAACATGTATCTGCGCGTCAACGCCGCCGCGCCCATCGGCCCGGCCGTGAACGCGAACCACCTCGTGTGGGAGACGGGCGGATTCTCGTGGTTCGTCGGCACGACGGACGACAGCCACAACGACAACCAGTCCGTGCGCAACGGCTACGTGGATGACGGCTACTCGACCTGGATGCGGACGACGGTCGTTGGCCCCGGCACGCTGCGTTACTGGTGGCGGGCTTCGACGCAGCCGAACGCTGACTTCCTGCGTTTCCTGATGAACGGCGTGATGCAGGTGCAAATCTCCGGCAACGTGAGCTGGCAGGAGCGCATCATCGCCATCCCGCCCGGCCCGACCGTCGTGCAGTGGGAATACGCGAAGGACTTCGCGCTCACGAACGGCTCGGACCGCGTGTGGGTGGATGACGTGAGCTTCACGCCCGCGCCGCCGAGTTTCGTCGTGCAGCCCGTTTCGCAGGACGCTGAGGCCGGTTCGACCGTCACCTTCACGCCGCTCGTCACCGGCGGCATCGGACTTCGGTATCGTTGGCGCTTCAACGGCGTGTCGCTGGTCGATGGCCCGAACATCAGCGGCACCACGAACATGATCCTCCGCATCACCGGCATGTCCTCGAATCGCGCGGGCACCTACTCGTTGCTGGTCACGAATCTCGGCGGCACGGCCACGAGTTCCAACACCGTGCTGGCCTTCACGCCCGTGTTGCCGCTGGCCCAATCGCTCGACACCACGAACTTCACCTGGAGCACCGGCACGCCCGCGTGGATCGGCCAGCCCATCACGAAGCACGACGGCGTGGACGCGGCGCGCAGCCCGACGCTGAACGACAACCAGTCCGGCTCCCTTCAGACCACGATCACCGGGCCGGGCACGATCACCTTCTGGTGGAAGTCGTCGAGCGAACTGGACGGGGACGCGCTGATTCTCTACGTCAACAACGCCGAGCAGGCGCGCATCTCCGGCGAGACGGACTGGCAGCAACGCGCCATCTTCATTGGCGGGGGCAACCAGGTCGTAAAGTTCACTTACCAGAAGAACGCCGCCGGCAAGGCCGGACAGGATCGCGGCTGGGTGGATGAATTTGCCTTCACGCCGCTGCACCCTTCCATCGTCACGCATCCGGTGGGCCAGAATGTCGAGGCCGGCACGCACGTCACGTTCACCGGCGCGGCCATTGGCACGCCGCGCTTGGATTACTACTGGCAGCGCAACGGTGCGAACCTGACCAACGGGCCCGGGATCAGCGGCGCGACTTCGCCCACGCTGGTTCTTTCCAACGTGCAGCCCTCGCAGAGCGGCACCTACGCGCTGCTCGTCGTGAACGACGCATCCGCCGTGACCAGCGACGGGGCGCTCCTGAGTGTCACTCCGCTCGTCCCGCTCGCGACGGCGCTCGACGGCGCAGGCTTGAACTGGGCCACCAACACCAGTTCGCCCTGGGTCGGGCAGCAAGTCGTCTCGCACGACGGCACGGACGCGGCCCGCAGCGGCACGAACGCGAACAACGGCTCGAACATGGTGCAGACGGTCATCATGGGCCCGGGCGGCCTCGGCTTCTGGTGGAAAGTTTCCAGCGAGCCGGTGCATGACAAACTGATCTTCACGATCAACGGCGTGGAGCAGGCGCGCATTTCCGGCGAGCAGGACTGGCAGCAACAATCTTTCACCCTCAATTCCGGCAGCCAGACCTGCCGCTGGGTGTATCTGAAGAATGCCACCGGCAGCGCCGGGCAGGATCGCGCGTGGCTCGACGAGGTCTTCTTCGGCCCGCAGCCGCCGTCCATTGTCGTGCCCCCGGCGGATCAGAACGTCGATGTCGGCGCGACCACGAGCTTCCGTGTCACGCCCGGCGGCACGCCGCCCTTCACCTATCAATGGCTCTACAACGGCACGCTGCTCGCCAATGGCGGTGGCGTCAGCGGCGCGACGAGTTCCAATCTCACGCTCACCGGCGTGCAACTCGCGAACGCCGGCAGCTATCGCGTCATCGTCAACAACGCCGTCGGCACCGTACCGAGCGCGCATGCGTCGCTCGCGGTGTTCACCAATGTCACGCTCGCCCTGGCGCTCGACACCACGAATCTCAACTGGACCACGAACGGCGCGAACACCTGGATCGGCAACGGCGCGATCACGCACGACGGTGTGGACGCGGCGCGCAGCCCGGTGCTGGCGCACAGCGCATCCGCGTGGTTCCAGACCACGGTGACCGGCCTGAACACCGTGAGCTTCTGGTGGAAAGTTTCCAGCGAACCGGCGAACGACCGGCTGCGTTTCCTGATCGATGGCAGCGAGCAGGCAAACATTTCTGGGGCGGTGGACTGGCAGTTGCGCGCCTTCCACATCGCCGCCGGCACGCACACGTTGCGCTGGGAATATCTGAAAAATGGCAGCGTGACCGGCGGCGTGGATCGCGCGTGGGTGGATGAGGTCGTCCTCGGCCCGCTCGCGCCGGTTATCACCGCACAGCCCACGGACCGCGTCGTCAGCGCGGGCGCGAGCGCCAGCTTCCACGCCACGGCCGTCGGCAGCGCGACGCTCACGTATCGCTGGCGTTTCAATGGGTTGCCGCTCGCGGACGGCGGCGGCATCAGCGGCTCCGGCACGCCGACGCTCACGGTGGCGAACGCGCAGACGAACCGCATGGGAAATTACTCTCTGCTCGTCAGCAACGCGCTCGGCACGGCGATCAGTTCCAACGCATCGCTCGCGCTGGTGCAACCCGTGTCGATTCCGGTGGCGCTCGACAACACCGCGCTCACCTTCACGCTCGGCGGCACCGCGCCCGCGTGGACCGGCCAGCAGGGGGAATCCTCGGACGGCGAAGACGCCGCCGTGACGGGTGTGATGACGGACGCCACTTACACCTTCATCAAAGCCAACGTCACCGGCCCCGGCACGCTCACGTTCTGGTGGAAAACTTCCACGGAGGAAGGTAGCGACTATCTCCGCTTCATGCTCGATGCCGCAGATCAGGTGCGGATTTCCGGCGAGGTGGACTGGGAACAGGTCAGTTTCCAGGTGCCGTCCGGCGCGCATGAATTGCAGTGGCGCTACTCGCGCAGCCCGAGCGGCGTGGGCGGACAAGATCGGGCATGGCTCGATCGTGTGACCTACGGAACAGGCGGGCCAGTGGTCGGCACTCCGCCGACGATCCTGATTCAGCCGGGCAGCCAGACCGTGGACGAAGGCGAGACGGTGGACTTCACCGTGGCGGCGGGCGGCACGGCACCGTTGAGCTACCGCTGGCTCTTCAACGAAACCAACCGGCTCAGCGACGGCGGCAACATCGGCGGCGCGACCACGGACGATCTGACGATTTTCAACGTGCTCGACACGCAGCGCGGAGATTATTCCGTCATCGTCAGCAACGCCGCCGGTTCCATCACCAGCCTGGTCGCGCGGCTCACGGTCAATGACGTGCTCTCGCTGGCCGAGGCGGTGGATCAGCCGACGTGGGATTTCCTCACCGATGGTCACTCGTTGTGGGAAGGCCACACCGTCGTGACGCACGACGGCTTCGACTCCGCGCGCAGCGGACTGGTCGGCGACGGCCAGAGTTCCACGCTGCAAACGATCATGGACGGGCCGGGCGCGTTGCATTTTTGGTGGCGCGTGTCGTCGGAGACGAATGCCGATGTGCTGGTCTTCGCGGTCAACGGTCAGACCGAGGCGCTGATCTCCGGCGAATCCGAGTGGCAGGAAGTTTTGTTCCCGCTCTCGTCAGGTCCACAGTTTGTCGATTGGACGTATTTCAAGAACGCCACCGGCAGCGCCGGCACGGATCGCGGCTGGCTGGATCAAATCACCTTCACGCCGGACAGCGGATCCACCGCCAAGCCGGAGCCTGTGGCGACCGGAGCCATCACGCCGCGCCTGACCATTTTGGAGAACACCGTGCGGCTCGAATGGACCGCCCAGACGCACAAGAGCTACGAGGTTTATTACAAGGACGATCTGGCCGATGAGACCTGGACGCGGCTCGACGGCGAGGTGCTGGCGAAGTGGAGCGAGGTTGGCGGCAAGGTGCGCTCGGATGTATATCACGCCACCGTGGAAGACCTGCCCGCCGGACGCACGCGGTTTTATAAAATCTTGGAATACTGATTCATGAAGTGGTTTGGATTGAAGTCATGGCTGGTGCAGCGAGGAAGTGGCGGGATGGTTTTTCGGAAGCCCCCCCTCGCCCCGGGCGAGAGGGAGAACGGCATTCAGCGGCCGTCGAGTCAGGCGCGTGCTGTCGTGGTGCTGGTTCTTGCTTCACTGCTCCTCTCCTGGAGCCACGCTGCGGATCGCGTCATCCGTGTCGAAGGCATGACCGTCGCGCCCGGCGAAACGAATCGCGTCCGGCTCGTCCTGGAAAGTCTCGGCAACGAGAAGGCGCTCGGCTTCAACCTCGCCTACGACCCCGCGCTGCTGACCTTTGTGCGCGCGGCGGCGGGCGATGATTCCGTGTCTCTGGGCGCGGCCCTGAACTCGAATCCCAACGAGACGACGAACTTCGGCCGCCTCGGTGTGCTCCTCAGCTTCGATCTGTTTTCACCCGACACGTACCCTGCGGGCACGAACTTCATCGCCGACGTGTTCTTCACGACCGCAGCGGGCGTGACCGGCGGCGTGAGCGCGATCACCTTCACGAACGAGCCGGGCATCACGGAAATTTCTGATCCGAACGCCACCGAACTGTTCGCCACGTATGTCGGTTCCAGTGTCGCGGTGGTGTTGAACTGTGGATTCTCGCTGGGCACGAACGCGGCGAATTTTCCCGACGTCGGCGGTGCCGGCTCTGTGAGCCTTGGGGCCAGCCACCCAGTTTGCGCGTGGTCGCTGGTCAACACGAACCCGTGGCTCAACCTCACCTCCGCCACGAACGGCGCGGGCAGCGCGACGGTGGAATTTCTCGTGGACTCCAATCCTGATCTCACCGGGCGCACCGGCACGGTGGTCATCGCGGGGCAGAATTTCACCGTCACGCAATCAGGAATTACCTGCACCTACGCGCTCGCGCCTGGCAGCGGTTCGCATGGCCCGGGGGCGGAAACCAATTCGTTCAACGTCCTCGCCGCCGATCCCTGCGTCTGGTCGGTGGGCAACACGAACGCGTGGGTGACCATTCTTTCCGGGGCCAGCGGCTCGGGAAATGGCGCGGTTACTTATGCCGTCGCGAATAATTTCTCCGCCTCGCCGCGCGCTGGAGCGTTCTCAGTCGCGGACCAGACGTTCAGCCTGACGCAGGCCGCTTTCGCCTGCACCTACGCGCTGCTGCCCGTGAGCGGGGCGCATTCCGCCGCCGCCGCCACGAATTCTTTCAGCCTCAGCGCGAGCAATTTCTGCGCGTGGTCGGTGGTGAACACGAATCCGTGGATCAACCTTCTCTCCGGCGACGGCAGCGGTGACGGCACTGTGACCTACGCCCTGAGCGCTAACGAGTCGCTCGCCGCGCGCAGCGGTGCGCTCGTGGTGGGCGGGGAAATTTTCAACGTCACGCAGCAGGCGGTCGTGTGCGGCTATGGGCTTTCGCCCGCGGATCGCGTCCACGCCTCCGGGCCTGCCACCGACACCATTTCCGTGCTCGCGCCCGGGCCGTGTCCCTGGTCGGTGGCGAACACCAATCCGTGGATCAACCTGCTCACCGGCAGCAACGGTGCGGGCGACGGCGTCATTACTTACTCGCTCGCCGCCAATCCCACGGCCCTCACGCGCACCGGCCTGCTCGAAGTCGCCGGGCAGACCTTCGTGCTCGCGCAGCAGGGCGTGCTCTGCGCCTACGCCCTGTCGCCCACGCGCCGTTCGCACGGCCCCGGCGCGAACTCGAATTTCTTCACCGTCCAGGCCGCGAGCGGCTGCCTCTGGACCGTGAACAACACCAACCCTTGGATTCAACTGCTCGGGGACAGCGGCGACGGCACGAACGCCGTGGGCTATCTGATCGAGGCCAACCCCACGCCGCTCGAGCGCCTGGCCTGGCTGACGGTGGACAGCGCCACGCTGATCATCACGCAGCGCGCGGGCGCGAGCTGCACGTACGAGCTGACGCCGGTCAGCCTGGCTCACGGTTCGTCCGGCGGCACCGGCACCGTGAGCATCGCGACCGGCGCGGGCTGCGCGTGGGACGTGACGACCACGAACGACTGGATTCAATTCACCACCGCGACGAACGGCACGGGCGGCGGCGGTTTTGATTACGCGCTGCTCGCGAACTGGGAACTCACAGCGCGCACCGGGGCCGTACTGGTCGCGGGGCAGACGCTGCCGGTCACGCAGGAGGCTTACACGGGAGGATTCGTTTTCCGTTCCATCAACGCGACGGTGCCGGGCGAAGTTTCCTTGAGCATCACCGGCGGCCCGCTGGGCGTGTGGGAACTGCAAATCTCCGGCGACCTGAGCAACTGGTCCCGCCTCGCCGATCTCACGAACACCACCGGCCGCGTGGACTTCGCCATGCCTGCGGTGGAAAGCAACCGGTTCTACCGCGCGTTTTTGCCGTAGCTGCCCATTCGATCCACAGAAGCAAACGAAGGGAAAAAACTGGCAGCGGGCGGGAGCGTGAACGCCCGAACAATGCCGGTTTTATTTTTCAGCTATTTCCGGTCTTCGTTTCCTTCGTGGCCTTCTGTAAATCCGGCTCCGGCTTAATTCACCTGCTGCACCCGGTAGAAGCGATGCGGGTTCGCAGCACTGTCGGAAATGCTCGCGGTCGGGTTCGCCGCCACAAAGTCGGGGCCGAGTTGTGTCCACAGCGGCGCATTCAACTCGTCCTTGTAAAACACGCGGTAGGTGCGGCCCACGGTGGTGTCGATGGTGAAGGTAGCCTGGCCGCCCGTGACCGCCGCCACGGAATGGATTTGCGGCCCGAGCGCGCCATTCGTGCTGACGGTGCCGGGCAGGCGCACGATGTAGGAGAAGGTCATGGTGTCGCTGAGCGGCGGCGTGCCGCTGTCGGTCACGGTGACGGTGATGGGATATTCGCCGAGCGGCTGGTTGGTCGGCACGTTCCAGCGGTAGGTGCCGCCTTGCGACAGAGTGGAACCGGGCAGCGCGGAGGCGGCGTTCGTCGTGTAGGTCAAGAGTTGCGCGTCGGGATCGGTGGCGCGCACGAAGGTGGTCAGAGCCTGGCCCGGCGCGATGAAAACATTGGTGAGCGCGGGCGGGCGCGGCGGTGAATTGTAGCTGGCAAGGCCGTTGGGATTTCGGGGCGTGGGGCGTGTCATGTAGTAAGTCCCGTTGCCGCCCAAACCGGCGTCACCGCCATCGCCGTAGCGTCCGGAGCTGACGTCGCCGCTCTGCGGGCCGTAGGCGATCAAGTCCACCGGTGTCGCGCCGTCGGGCGCCCAGAGGCCGATGAAACCGGTGTTGTTCGCCAGCCGGAAATTCACGTGCAGATCGGCGCGCGTCGGATTGTTCTGCCCCGTCTCGTCGTCGGCCCACACGAGCAGGAAGCCGCCGGGCGCGATCCGATACTGCCCGTTCGTCGGCACGCGAAACTTGAGCGGATCAAACTGCGAATCGGTGAGGTACATCCCGCCGAGATCGATGGTGTGCTGTCCGCCATTCCACAATTCAATCCAGTCCTCGGCCTCGTTGTCCGCCGGGTCACGCAGGCTGTTCACGTTCGCGGCCATGAACTCGTTGATCATGATCGGGTAAGGGCGCCCGACATTCACCGCGCCCGGCGTCGGCTCGACCAGCGTGGAGCGGAAAATCAACTGGCCCTCGGGATGGCTGCCGCGGGTCACGTTCGCGCCGAGCCAGCGCCACGCGAGATGATCCACGACCTGCGGCATGCCGTTCGTCAGGCGCGTGAGTGCGAGGCGTCCGTGGCGTCCGAGGGCGAAGCTGGTGTGCCAGTCGGTGGCGGTGTCTTGGGCGGGATTGCCGTCGGCCCAGATGACCTTGTGCTCGCCTGCCGCGAGCGTCGCGCCGGGCGGGAACGGCCAGGTCGTGAGGTTTGTGGCAAAATCTTGCCCAAGGAAATAATTCGTGAGGCTCACCGGGGTCAGGCCCGCGTTGTAAATTTCAATCCACGGCGACGGCTCGCCGAAGTTGTCCACGAGGCCGGCGAGGCTGACGTGTTGAATCTCGTTGATCCAAATCGGATCAAACGGCGGCAGCGCGAACGCGACGGAGTTGGACGCGCCGGGCGTGACGGGCACGAGCGCGCTCACGTCCCAGTTCGCGGCGCGGCCATTGTCCTGCGCGGCGTCGATCAACTGCATGGACTGGCCCGGCACGGAGACGACCCACGGCGCGCTGCGGTCGAAGCGCACCGCGTCCACCGTCTGCACCACGTTGCTGATGGTGCGCGTGAGCATCAGAAGCTGCGTGGCCGTGAGCGTGGTGGGGAAGGTGTTGAACACGGGCACGCCGGGGAACGCGCCGATGAACGCGGAACGATTCCGCGCGAGCACGATGGTCTGGCCGTCCAAGACAATCGAGCCGATCGGGAAGACGAGTCCCGTGCCTTCGAGCCGCCAGCCCGAGAGGTCGAAGCTGTCCGTCGAGCGGTTCACAATCTCGATGAACTGCGTGTTCGGAACTGCGGGCGTGTGCAGCACTTCGTTGATGACCATCGCGCCCACGGGGTTCGGCTCGTCGCCGGTGAACACCGCCGTGACCGTGGCGGTCGCGCCCGCGATGTTCGTGCCGAAGCGGTCGTAGCCTTGCAGCGTGAAGGTGTTGTTCCCCGCGTGCAGCACGAAGCGCATCACGAAATGCGTGGGCGAGAGCCACGTCATCGGATAGGCCACGCCGTTCATCAGGATCGTTTTCACGCCCACGGGCGCGGTGCCAGTGAGGATGATGAGGTTTGTGTCCGCCTCGAAATACGGCGGCACGTCCACGGCGAACGGCACCTCGACCGTCGCCAACTGGCTCTGCAAATACGCGCGGCGGTCGGCGATGTACTGCTTCGTGTTCGCGACCTCGGCGAGATCAATGTTGATGTTGTTCGCGAGCAGCGCCGTCACGCGCGTCGTCGAGATCCTTGCTCCGGCCCCAGCGTAATTTTTGCACGACCACATCTTCCGGCGTGGGCAACCAGGTGTTTCGGCCAATTTGCTTCGAGAACAACTTTCGCTTGCGCTGAAACTGCGCGAGCACAAACGGGTCATCGAAAAGCTCGAACAGTTCCACTTTGAGCGGCGGGCTTTGGCGCGCCACACCCACGAGGCGCCGTCCCCAAGTGAGCGTGTCGAACTGAACCTGCGGTTTGAATTCAACGATGGGTTCGAGCCTCAGCGCCACGCGACTGATCGCGTCGCCACGTCCTAAACTCAGGACGATGTCCACGTCCTTGGTGGATCGTGGAATGCCATAAACACTGGTCGCGAAAGCGCCCGTGACCATGTGATCCACGCCTTCTGAATCGCACGCGTCCAACACGGCAGCCGCCAGTTCTTCAACAGTCATGTCGGGACGGGTTTGGTGTTCACGAAACGTCCCTCGTCGTGGATTCGGTCCAGTCTGTCGAGGCGACGGCGAACTTCCTGCCAGCCGACTTCAGCGTCCGTCGTGCCTAACTGCCACATCGCGCCCTCGTGCATCCGGGCCATGACGCGGTTGGAAAGTTCAAAGACCTCCGCCAGCCGCTGCTCCACGGTCATCCGGCGCGCGCGCAAGATGCGCTCGCGATAGATGTCATCTTGCAGCGCCTTCAGCGCGGCCGGGTCATCGTGAATATTGGCCATGCGCGGGGAAGTTATCGGGTTCACCGGATGAGCGCAACGAGTGTGGAACTGGTGCGCGCGCAAGCCTCGTTCAGAAGGAGAACGCGTGCGGGAGCAAATCGCGCACGGCGAACTCACGGACTTTTTTCGGTGCACGCGTGTCGGCGATCCACACCACGGCCTCGGGCGCGTACTCGAAGAGCAACTGCCGGCACGCGCCGCAGGGCGTCGGCCCGTCCTTTAATGCGGCCACGACAGCGATGGCGGTGAAATTCTTCTTCCCCTCGGTGAGCGCCTTGAACAAGGCGATGCGTTCGGCGCAGCAGGTCAGGCCGTAGCTGATGCTCTCGACATTCGCGCCGGAGATGATTTCGCCCGAGCGCGTGAGC
>Ga0163150_10000966_pt1 | contig 50737 bp, 38 predicted proteins | sample OliLakLV19P2IB_FD_148628 | JGI IMG/M metagenome (GOLD analysis project Ga0163150, IMG submission 148628) | Freshwater microbial mat bacterial communities from Lake Vanda, McMurdo Dry Valleys, Antarctica - Oligotrophic Lake LV.19.P2.IB | ecosystem: Environmental > Aquatic > Freshwater > Lake >... | reverse complement strand
ATCCAGACCGTGTGGGGATTCGGCTACGTGTTCGTTCCGGACGGGAACTTGAAGTAGCCGCGTTGCTTTAAACTGCGCGAGGTGAGTTCAGCCCCGCCCGCAACACCGTCCCCACCGACCGGCAACCCGCCGCGGAGCCCTCCGTTCTGGCGCGCGGATTCGCTGCTTGCACGGTCCTTCCTCCTGATTGCGCTGCTGCTCCTGCTCTCGCTCGGAGGCTGGTTCCAGATCTACCGCTCCTACCAGCGCGAGCCCATCGCGCGCGAGATCGCGCAGCAGATGACCACCACCATCAACCTCACGCGCGCCGCAATCGTGAACTCCGATCCACGCCTGCGCCGCGAGCTGCTGCTGGACCTCAACGAGACCGAGGGCATCCGCGTCTACGCGGGCTCGCCGGAGGAGAAGCTCGAGCCGGTGCCGGAAGAGGTGATGTTCGAGCTCATCGGCGGCCGCATCAAGGCGGCCCTCGGGCCGCGCACCCGCCTCGCCTTCGCGCGCAACGGCATCGAGGGCTATTGGGTCAGCTTCAACATCGATGACGACGAGTTCTGGGTCAAGCTCGAGCGCGAGCGCCTCGAGCCCGACTTCGCGACGCAGTGGATCGGCTGGGGACTTTTCGCGCTCCTGCTCTCGCTGGTGGGCGCCTGGGCCATCGCTTCGCGCATCAGCCGGCCGCTGGCCGCGCTGACCCGCGCCGCGCAACAGGTGGGCCGCGGCGAGCGCGTGGAACCCGCGCCCGAAAAAGGTCCCGGGGAAATCCGCATGCTGGCCGCCGCCTTCAACCAGATGTCCGCGGATCTCGCCACCCTCGAACGCGACCGGGCGATGGTGCTGGCCGGCATCTCGCACGACCTGCGCACCCCGCTTGCGCGCCTGCGCCTTGGGCTCGAGATGATCGGGGGTGACGAATCCATGAGCGAGGCGCTGGCAGCGGATATCGACGAGATGGACAAGATCATCGGCCAGTTCCTCGATTTCGCCAAAGGGGAAAGCGAGACGCGCACCGACGGCGATCTCGGGGCGCTGGTGGCGGATATCTGCGAGCGCTACGCCAAGCTCGGCCGCGAGCTCGTGCATTGCAAGTCCGACGAACCGATGCAGATGCAGCTCGCGCAGATGGCGGTCCGCCGGGCGATCTCCAACCTCATCGACAATGCGCTGCGCTATTCGGGTGGCGCCATCGAGATCGAATCGCGCCACGAAGGCGATTACGCAGTTGTCGAAGTGCGGGATCGCGGCCCCGGCATTCCGCTGGCGGAAGCCGAGCGCATGAAGCGGCCGTTCACGCGGCTCGAAGAGGCGCGCAGCGGCACCGGCGGTTCAGGACTGGGACTCGCAATCGTGGACCGCGTCGCGCGCATGCATGGCGGCATGCTCGAACTGCTTGCCCGCGAAGGCGGCGGACTCACTGCGCGCATGACCTTGCCGATGCGCGGCGCCCCGCTGCGCGAGCCTTTCGCGATGACGCCGTTCAGGACGCCGGTGGCTCCCCCGTAAGGCCTTCGCTTGCGGGACGTCCCTCAAGCTTGGCGCCCGGCCTTCTCGATGCGCGCACGGGCGAACCTGTCGGCATGCTGAAGATCGATGCCTGGTAGGCGTTCGCCCGACGTCCACTGAAGCGACGCTGGCGTACCATGGCGCCGACCAGCCTGACTTCCGCCACCGATGACCGCAACGATCGGCGCGCTCCACCGCGACTACGACCGCATTTCGATTCCCACCGTCTGGGTGGCGTTCGCGCTTTCGATCGTCCTGCATGCGGTCGGCCTGCTCGGCTGGATCCCCAGGCCGCCGATCCCGTTCGAGGAACCCAGGCTCGGCGAGCCGAGCGGCACGCTTGCGATCAGGCTGGTGCCGCTTACGGCCCCGAAGGTGGAACCACCCGCTAGTTCGCCGAAACGCCCAACACCGCCGCCCGAGCCTGCGGTGCCCAGACCGCCGGCACTGCCGCGGCTCGCGCCCGCCCCAAGGGAAGTCGCGCCGGCGCCGCGCGCGCCGGTGATCAGCGTCGAGCGGCCAGCGGTCGATGCGCCTCGACCGCCTCCCGCCGAGGACCTTGCGGCCTATATAGCCTCGAAGCAACGCGCGCGCCAAGGGTCTTCGCCGCCGGCCGCTTCGCCAGCGCCCTCGACACCCGCGGAGACCGAACAGGAACGCCACAATCGCGTCGTCGCCGAGAATCTCGGCCTCAACAGCGTGCCGAGTTTCGGCAACAACCCGGAGAAGGGCGGTGGCGTCTTCCAGCTGCGCAGCATGGGCTACGACATCGCGGAATTCGCGTTCTTCGGCTGGAACAAGGACATCAAGCGCAACTCGCTGCAGGTGGTCGAAGTCCGCCGCGGCAACAATCCCAACATGGAGCTTGCGGTGGTGCGCCGGATCATCTCGATCATCCGCGAGCGCTCGCGCGACGACTTCCTCTGGCAATCGCAGCGGCTGCGCAAGGGCATGTGGCTGTCGGCCCGCGCGGCGGACAATGCGGGCCTCGAAGACTTCATGATGCGCGAATTTTTTGCGGAGGCTGTGCCGGCGAAGCCGCGCTGAGCTTCAAGTCCCGGCGAGGCCGGGCCGAAACTCAGGCGGTTCGTTCGCCGCCGAGCGAACGCGCCATCGGCTCAGGCGGCCTTGACGCGCAGCCCGTCGAGCGGCACGCCCGGCGTGCGTCCGGCCACGAGATCCGCGGTGATGCGCGCGCCACCCGAAGCCATGGTCCAGCCCATGTGCCCCAACCCGACGTTGAACCACAGGTTGCGGTAACGGCCAGTGCCGAACAGCGGCGTGCTTTCGGGCGTCATCGGCCGCAGGCAGGCGCGCGCCTGCGCGCGCGGGAGGTGGGTCGCGCCCGGAAACAATTCTTCGGCCAGGGCGATCAGCCGCGCGGAGTCCTCCGACCGGTGCTCGTTCCCGTAGCCCGAAAACTCCGCGCCGCCGGTCAGCCTCAGCCGATCGCCCATCGGGCAGTAGGCGACGAGTTTCGATTCATCCATGCCCGCATATCGCGGAGCGAGCCCCATATTGGTTAAGGGAATCGTGACCGAGCAGCCCTTGACCGGGTAGATCGGCAGTTCCGCACCGAGCTGGCGCCGGAGCGTTCCCTCGATCAACCCAAGCGCCACCACTGCGCCGTCGGCTTCGATCCGGCCCGTGGACGTATCGACGGCAGTCACGCGATCGCCTTCGGCAACGATGGCTTTCACTTCGCAGTCGAGCCGGACCTTCGTGCCCATCGCCTCGCACGCCTTGAGGAGCTCGCGGCAGAACAGGGCCGAGTCACCGCTCTCGTCGCTTTCCGAGAATACGGCGCCTGCAACCGGCGCGTTCGCGAGGCCCGGGTCGATGCGCACGGCCTCTGCCTTGTCGAGGACACGGAACGGGAATCCGAAGGCCTTCATCGGCGCCACTTTCCGGAGGCCGGCTTCGAGCGCGGCCTGCGTCCGGTACAGGTACATTACCCCGCCCTGCTTGCGATGGAACTGGACCCCCGACTCGGCGGCGATGCGGCCGAGCTGTTCCTGCGAGTAGCGCACGTAGCGCACCTTGCGCTCGAGCAGCCGTGCGTAGCTCGCCGCATCGCAGCTCGCGAGGAATCGCAGTCCCCAGGCCCAGAACGCCGGGTCCCAGCGCATCGGGTACACGCGCACGGCCTGGTCGTTCCTCACCAGCGCCTTGAGGAAAGTCTTCAGCATCTGCGGGCTTGGCCAGGGAAACGCGCGGCTGGCCGAAACGATGCCGCCGTTCGCGCCGCTCGCGGCATCCGCAATGCGCGCGGCTTTCTCGATCACCGTGACTTCATGGCCGTCCTTCGCAAGGCACCAGGCCGTGGTGACGCCGGCGAGGCCCGCGCCGAGGACTGCGATCCGCACTACTTGTCCACCGCTACTTGTCTACCAGGTGCTTGCGCATCAGCGGGACGAGTTCGCGCTCCCAGGGAAACCCGGACTTCTCGAGTTCCGCGGTGATGAGCTCCATCTCCTGGCGGCCGCGGTTCTGCGAAAGCTTCCAGCGCGTTTCGAGGCGGTCGATAGGGATCTCGAAAGCCACGATGGCGCCGAGCATCCCTTCCATGTAGCCGGGCGACAGCTTCTCGAACTCCGGCTGCCATTGCGGATCGTGGTGCGCGACGAGTTTGGCGACCGCCTTGCGCTTGGATTCACCGTCATGGAGGGCCCTGACCTTGCCGTACGCGTGGACCGCCGCATAGTTCCACGTCGGCACGCGCTCTTTTTGCGCATACCAGCGCGGCGAAACGTAAGCGTGGGCGCCATGAAAAACGACCAGCACCTCGTCGTTAAAAAATCCCTCCCACTGCGGATTGCTCTTTGCCATGTGCGCCAGGATCACAAGCTGATCACCGCGCTCCTCGACGAGCGCAGGCAGGTGGGAGGCCCGCGGCTCCCCCGAGGTTGCGGTCACCACGACCGCAAAATTGTTCGCGCGCATGAACTCGACGATTTCGGCGCGGTTTTCGATTTGGTTGTACGGTGGTGAGTACATGGCAGTGGGCTCAGTAGGAAGACAACACGTCGGGTGCCCGCGGCACGAGGAGGGCGATCGCCTGCGCCGCGATGCCTTCGCCGCGGCCGGTAAACCCAAGCTTTTCGGTAGACGTGGCCTTGACGTTGACCACGGCGCCGGCCGGCAGGCCGAGGTCGGCGCTGATGTTCGAAACCATCTGTGCGATGTGCGGCGCCATGCGCGGCGCCTGCGCGATGATGGTCGCATCGACGTTACCCACGCTGAAGCCGGATTGCGCGACCTTCTGCGCGACCGAGCGCAGCAGCACGCGGCTGTCGGCGCCCTTGTAGGTGGGATCGGTATCGGGAAAATGCCGGCCGATATCGCCGAGCCCCGCGGCGCCAAGCAGCGCGTCGCAGATCGCGTGGATCAGAACGTCTGCATCCGAATGGCCCTCGAGCCCCTTCTCGTACGGGATCTCCACGCCGCCAATGACGAGCTTTCGCCCGGCGACCAGCGCGTGCACGTCGAATCCCTGTCCTATGCGCATCTTTGCCCCAGCATCGATTCCGCGATCGCGATGTCTTCCGCGAAAGTGACCTTGAGGTTGCGCCGGCTGCCCTGAACGATCCTCGGCTGCAGGCCCATGCTCTCCACGGCGCTCGCTTCGTCGGTCACCTCGCCGGGCGCGCTGCGCAAGGCTTCGGCGAGCAGGCCCGCGCGGAACATCTGCGGTGTCTGCGCAAGCCAGAGCCGGCTGCGATCCTCGGTGCCGGCGACCCGCAGGCCGCCCGCTTTGGTTGGGTTGCCGTTCGCCACCCGCTTCACGGTCTCGGGCACAGGCAGCGCAAGCAGGCCCCCCACGGGGTCGTTCGAAATCTCGGCCAAGAGCCGCTCCAGGTCCGCCGCGGGCAGGCAGGGGCGCGCTGCGTCATGCACGAGCACCCAATCGTCCGCGTCGACGGCATCCATCGCTGCGACCAGACCGTTCAGCACGGAGTCGCGCCGCGTGGTGCCGCCGCAATACAACGGCTCGACCTTGTCGCCGAATTCGCTCCAATCATGCTGCGCAAACGCCTTGTCCCCCGGCGCGAGGACCACAAATACGGTATCGATGGGCGGCATCGCCACACAGCGGATCGAGTGATGCAGCATCGGCTTGCCCGCAAGCGGCAGGTATTGCTTCGGCGCCCCGGCGCCAATTCGCACGCCGGTGCCCGCGGCCGGAATCAAAGCGACGTAAGTCAAGCGGAATTACTCACGTCGGGTTTCATTGAAACAGCAAATTATTCCGGAAATTCAAGCTTGTATAATACATGACGCGTTTCATCGGACAAGCGGAAACCCGCGCTTGCCGATGAACGCTATTTGCATTTGTGGACCCGGAATTGCTGAGCATGCATCGCGACACCCTGCCTGACCCGAACACCTCCCAGCCCGCAGGCCGCCGCCGGCTCACCCACCTCGCGGGCTCCAGTGACGCGCTGGCCATCGCGCGGCTGGCCGCCGAAGGCCGGCCGCTGGCCGTCATCAGCGCCACCGCGCTCGATGCGCAACGCCTCCTCGACGAGGTGCGCTGGTTCGCGCCGCAGCTGCGCGTCTTCCTGCTGCCGGACTGGGAGACGCTGCCCTACGACAATTTCTCGCCGCATCACGACCTGGTCTCGGAGCGGCTCGCCACGCTCTACCAGATCCAGCGCGGCGATTTCGACGTCGCGATCGTACCCGCTTCCACCGCGCTGTATCGGCTGTGCCCGCCGGCCTATCTCGCGGCGTACACGTTCTTCCTCGAGGTCGGCAAGACGCTCGACCCTGAAGCGCTCAAGGCGCAGTTGCTTACCGCCGGCTACGCCCATGTGACGCAGGTGGTCGCGCCGGGCGAGTACTGCATCCGCGGCGGCATCATCGACCTCTTCCCGATGGGCAGCGTCCTGCCCTACCGCATCGACCTCTTCGACGAGACGATCGAGACCATCCGGACGTTCGACGTAGACAGCCAGCGCACGCTCTACAAGGTGAACGACGTGCGGCTGCTGCCGGCGCGGGAGTTTCCGCTGGACGAGGCAGGGCGCGCCAAGTTCCGCACGCGCTTCCGCGAGATCTTCGAAGGCGATCCGTCGCGCAAGGGCATGTATCGCGACGTGTCGAACGGCATTCCGGCCGCGGGCGTCGAGTACTACCTGCCGCTCTTCTTCGACGAAGTCGCCACGCTGTTCGACTACCTGCCCGCGAAGGTGACCGCGGTCATCCATCACGACGTGCAGGGCGCGGTGATGGCGTTCTGGCGTGATGCGGCCTCGCGCTACAAGCTGCTCTCCCACGATCCGGAGAAACCGCTGCTGCCACCAGCGCAGATCTTCGTCCCGGCCGAGGAATTCTTCGTCAGGCTGCAGCCGCTTGCGCGTGTCGATGTAGGCGCGCCGCCGGACACAGCAACTGCGCCAGCGGCCGGCCCCCCTGCGGAATTCACGACCTCCGGACTGCCGGAGCTGGCGGTGGATCGCCGCGCCAACGATCCGCTCACGCGTCTCAAGGCCTTTTTGGACCGCTGCGGCCTCAAGGTTTTCCTTGCGGCCGAATCGCCCGGCCGGCGCGAGACGATGGCCTCCTACCTGGCCGAGTACGGCCTCAAGCCCGCGCCCGTCGCCCACCTCCCGGGCTTCCTCGTCGGCCTCGAAACTTTCGTGATCGGCGTGGCGCCGCTTTCCAACGGGTTCACGGTCCCGGCCGAGGGCTGGTGCATCGTCACCGAGAGCGAGCTGTACGCGGGCACGGTGCGGCAGAGAGCCGCGCGGACCGAGGCGGGCAAGTCCTCGGTCGAGGGCATGCTGCGCGACCTGTCCGAGCTCAAGATCGGCGACCCGGTGGTGCATGCGCAGCACGGCATCGGGCGCTATGTCGGGCTCATCAGCCTCGACCTCGGTGAAGGCGTCACCGAATTCCTGCACCTCCAGTACGACGGCGGCGACAAGCTCTATGTGCCGGTCGCGCAGCTTTCGGTCGTGTCGCGCTACAGCGGCGCGCAGCCGGAGGCCGCGCCGCTGCACAAGCTCGGCAGCGGCCAATGGGACAAGGCCAAGCGCCGCGCCGCGCAGCAAGTGCGCGACACAGCCGCCGAACTGCTTGCGCTCTATGCCAAGCGGGCCGCGCGCAAAGGGCATGCCTTCACCATCAAGCCGCACGACATGGAGGCTTTCGCCGACGGCTTCGGCTTCGAGGAAACCGTAGACCAGGCCGAGGCGATCAACGCGGTCATCCAGGACATGACTTCGGGCAAGCCCATGGACCGCCTCGTTTGCGGCGACGTGGGCTTCGGCAAGACCGAAGTGGCGCTGCGCGCGGCCTTCCTTGCGGTTGCGGGCGGCAAGCAGGTGGCGCTCCTCTGCCCGACCACGCTGCTCGCAGAGCAGCACTACCAGACCTTTACCGACCGGTTCGCGCATGTCGCCGACCAGTGGCCGGTCAAGATCGCCGAGCTGTCGCGCTTTCGCACCGGCAAGGAAGCCACGCAGGTGCTCAAGGACATGGCCTCCGGCGCAGTCGACATCGTGATCGGCACGCACAAGCTCATCTCGAAGGACGCCAGGTTCACGCGCCTGGGCCTCGTGATCATCGACGAGGAGCACCGCTTCGGCGTGCGGCAGAAAGAAGCGCTCAAGGCGCTGCGCGCCGAGGTCGACGTGCTGACGCTGACCGCCACGCCGATCCCGCGCACGCTCGCCCTGTCGCTCGAGGGATTGCGCGAGTTCTCGGTGATCGCGACCGCGCCGCAGAAGCGCCTTGCGATCAAGACCTTCGTCTCGAACTGGTCCGACGGCATCATCCGCGAGGCTTCGATGCGCGAGTTGAAGCGCGGCGGCCAGGTGTACTTCCTGCACAACCAGGTCGACACCATCGACACCATGAAGGAAAAGCTCGCGCGCCTGCTGCCCGAGGCGCGCATCGCGATCGCGCACGGCCAGATGCGCGAGCGCGACCTCGAGCGCGTGATGCGCGAATTCACCCAGCAGCGCCACAACGTGCTGCTGTGCTCGACCATCATCGAGACCGGCATCGACAACCCGCATGCCAACACGATCCTCATCAACCGCGCCGACAAGTTCGGCCTGGCCCAGCTGCACCAGCTGCGCGGGCGCGTCGGCCGCTCGCATCACCAGGCCTACGCCTACCTGCTGACGCCGGAGGAAGAAGCGCTTGGAGCGCAGGCCAAGAAGCGGCTCGAGGCGATCCAGATGATGGAGGAGCTCGGTTCCGGCTTCTACCTCGCGATGCACGACCTCGAGATCCGCGGCGCCGGCGAGGTGCTCGGCGAATCGCAATCCGGCGAGATCCAGGAAATCGGCTACTCGCTCTACACGCAGATGCTCGAGCGCGCGGTGCGCGCGCTCAAGGCCGGCAAGATCGTCGACCTCGAGGACGCGACCGACATCACGACCGAAATCAACCTGCATGTGCCCGCCCTCCTGCCGGATTCGTACTGCAGCGACGTGCACGAGCGCCTGACGCTCTACAAGCGGTTCTCGAACTGCGAAACGAAGGACGACCTCGACGCCATGCACGAGGAGCTCGTCGACCGGTTCGGCGAGATGCCGGAGCCGGCCAAGGCGCTGCTCGAATGCCACGCGCTGCGCATCCTGGCCAGGCCCCTGGGCATTTCGCGCGTAGACGCGACGCATGAGTCGGTCGTGATGCAGTTCGGCAAGGACACGATCGCCAAAGGGGCCGTGGACGGCGCGAAGATCATCGACCTCATGCACAAGCGCCGCAACTGGCGCCTCGCGGGCCCTGAAAAACTGCGCATCGAAGCGAAGCTGCCCTCGTGGCAGGAAAGGGTGGAGGCCGCCCGCGATGCCTTCAAGGCGCTGGCTGCGTGAGCCCGCGCGCAGCCTGGTTCGCGGCTGTCTGCGTACTCGCATGCTCGCTCGCGCCGACTGCGGGCGCCCAGGCTCCCGAAACCGATCCGCGCATCACTCCGGCCCAAGGGTCGCTCGAGCGCGGCGACTTCGCGCAGGCGATCGATTCGCTCAAGCCGCTCGCGGCCGAGGGCATTACCCAGGCGCGGTTCCTGCTCGCGCTTGCGCTCGAAAGGGCCCCGCCGCCGCTGGGCCGCCCGGCGGACGCGCTGGGGTGGTACCTCAAGGCCGCCGAGGAGGGCATGGCCGCGGCGCAGAATAACCTCGGCGCGATGTACATCGACGGCCGCGGCACCGCGCCCGATCCCGTCCAGTCCGCGCGCTGGTACCGCGCCGCGGCCGAGCAGGGTTTCGCGGTGTCGCAGTACAACCTCGCCCTGCTCTACGCGAACGGCAAGGGCGTTGCGCGCGACAACGCCGAGATGGCGAAATGGATGGAGAAAGCCGCACTGTCGGGCCTCGCATCCGCACAGGCGCAATACGGCCAGTTCCTCCTCAACGGGCTGGGCGTGAAAGCCGACCCGATCGAAGCCGCGCGCTGGTTCCTGTTCGCGGCCAACCAGCGGCATGCGGGTGCGCAGTACTTCCTCGGCCTGATGCTGCAGAAAGGCGTGGGCCTCGAGCGCAATCTCGCCTCCGCGCACGCCTGGTTCATGCGCTCGGCCGAAGGCGGCAACCGCAACGCCATGCTGGAGCTATCCAGGATCTACGATCTGGGACTGGGCGTGGCCTCCGACCCGGTCGAGGCCAGGGTCTGGCGGGACAAAGCCGGGTTCGAAAAGAAATGAACCTCGTCATCCAGGGCACGGGCATTGAAGCCGCCGACGCATCCCAGGTCGCGGGGATTTTGGGGGCCGGCTCAACCGAACAGCTCGCGGCGACCGCATGGCGCCTGCGCCCGGTCACGCGCTCTGCGCAAGCCAACGCGGACATCGCGAACTATTGCGAAACACGTTCGCTGGACTTCGCCTGGGTGCCCGAGGGCCGCAAGTTCGCCGGTCTCGGCCTGCTTGCGATGGACATGGATTCCACGCTCATCACGATCGAATGCATCGACGAGATCGGCGGCATGCTCGGCATCAAGCCGCGGATCGCCGCGATCACCGAGCGCGCGATGCGCGGGGAGATCGACTACACGGCAAGCCTCGAGCTGCGGGTCGCGCTTCTGGCGGGCCTCGGCACCGAGGCGCTCGATCGCGTGTACGCGGAGAAGCTGCGGTTCTCTCCAGGCGCGGAGAAGCTGGTCGCAGAGGCGCAGCGGCAGGGCATCAAGACGCTGCTTGTATCCGGCGGGTTCACCTTCTTCACCGAGCGCATCAAGGAGCGCCTTGGCCTCGACTATGCACTGTCCAATGTGCTCGAGATTGAAGACGGCAAGCTGACCGGGCGCGTTTCGGACCCAATCGTCGATGCCGCCGCGAAGGCGGAGCGATTGATCGCGCTTGCGCAAGAGCTCGGCCTGTCGATGGACAGCACGCTTGCGATCGGGGACGGGGCGAACGACATCCCGATGCTGGCCGCGGCCGGCGTTTCCGTCGCCTACCGTGCCAAACCCGTGGTGCGCGCCAAAGCGACGCACGCGCTTAGCCACTCGGGCCTGGACGGAGTCATCCATCTCTTCGAATAGCGCGGACCCCTTCGCCGCGAGCGATCGCAAGCCTGCACCCTCTCGCGCAGCCCTCGTGCTGGTGCTGCTGCTTGCGGCCGCTACGTCGATCAGCCAGTTCTATCGCGTTTCCAACAGCGTGATCGGCCCCGAGCTTGCGGTCGAGCTCGGGCTGGACGCGCGCGACCTCGGCTTCGCCGGCGGGGCCTTCTTCCTCGCGCTCCTCTTAGCCCAGATCCCGGTGGGCGTCGCGTTCGATCGCTGGGGCGCGCGCGCAACGCTCGCCTCGGTCAGCGGCATGGCGGTGCTCGGCGCGCTATGGATCGCGCGCTCCTCCAGCGGGGGCGAGCTCATCGCGGCGCGGTTCCTCGTGGGCCTCGGATGCTCGGCGAGTTTCATGTCGGCCGTGTACCTGTGCTCGCGCTGGTTCGGCGTGCACCGCTTCACGTTGATCCTCTCGTGGGTGTTCGCGATGAGCAACTTCGGCACGCTCGCGGCCTCCACGCCGCTCGCCTGGGCGGCGCAGACCATCGGGTGGCGGAACGCCTTCGACGTGCTCGCCGCCGCTACCGCCGTGGTGGCGGCGCTCTTCTGGTGGCTGGTGCGCGACGACCCGCCCGGGCAGAAGTCGCCCGCGAAACCGGGGGAGACGCTCACGCAGGTCTGGCGCGGCCTGCTCGAAGTCTGGCGCACGCCCGGGCTCGGCCCGGTACTCGCGCTGCAGGTCTTCGCCTACGCGGGCATGCTCACCGTGCTGGGCGTGTGGGGCGGCCCGTACCTGCATGACGTGCATGGCCTGGACGGTTTTGCGCGCGGCAACGTGCTCTTTGCGATGGGCCTTGCGCAGATTGCGGGATTGCTCGCTTTCGGGTCGCTCGACCGAATCTTCGGCACGCGCAAGAAAATCGTGATCGCCGGCGCAGTGGGGTCGATCGCGGTTTTCGGCACGCTTGCGCTGCTGAGGAGCCCGCCCCTCTGGATCGCGGTAGCGCTCCTCATGGCGATCCCCTTCCTCTCGTCCTACTCCATCGTGATCGTCGCGCAGGGCCGCGCGCTGTTTCCGGATGCGCTCGCGGGGCGCGGAGTCACCACCGTGAACATGGCGCAGGTCATCGGTGCCGCCGGGCTGCCGGCGCTTAGCGGCTACATCGTCGGCGCCTTCGCGCATTCAGCCGGCGCCGCGGCACCCGAAGCCGCGTACCGTGCGGTATTTGCGATGCTTGCCGGCGGCAGCATGCTCGGTCTGGCGGTGTACCTGCGCTCGAAGGACAGCAAGCCTCGGATGTGATCGTGGCCGCCATGGGATATTCGCATGGGCGCGGTTCGATGCTAGTGTCTGTGCTGGACAAACCATCATCGGCGAGCTCTAAGAAGACGTGAAGAATCCGCTCAAGGCGCTGCAGGCGCGCCACAAATCAGCAATCATCGCGACAAGCGTTACCGCGGCCATCCTCGCAATTCTCCTGGTTGCCCGGGCGTTTGGGGCACTTGTACCGCTCGAGTTGATGGCCTACGACCTTGGCGTGCGCACGCGCGCCGGACACGACATCGACCCGCGGCTCGTCATGGTGTATCGGACCGAGGAAGACCTGCAGAAACTGGGCTTCCCAACGACGGATGAGACCCTGGCCCAACTGCTGGAAAAGCTGGTTGCGATGAAGCCAACCGCAATTGGCGTGGACATTTACCGCGACTTCCCGGTCGCGCCCGGCAGCCAGCAGCTCGACGAAATTCTGGCGCGACAGGACAACATCGTTTGGGTCTCGAAATTCGCCGACAAAAGCGGGCACAGTGTCCCGGCCCCAAAGGTGCTGCGGAAAAAGGATGGACAGGTCGGGTTCAACGACCTGCTCGACGATCCCGGCGGCGTGATTCGACGAGGCCTGCTGGTTCTCGACAATGGCAAAACCTCGGCCTTCTCCTTCGCACTTCAACTCGCCACGATTTACCTGAAATCGAGCAAGCAGGGCGGCCTCAAGCCCGACCCCGTGAATCCGAATGTCCTGCGCCTTGGAAATACATCCATCCCACCCTTCGAAAAGGACGACGGCGGGTACGTCGATGCCGATGCGGCCGGCTACCAGTTCCTGCTGGACTTCAAGGGGATGAAATCGCGGATTCCGAGCTTCAGCGTGCAGGAGGCTTTGCGCGCAACCGACGCCGCCGCGTTTGCCGGGAAGATCGTCATCATCGGCACATCCGCAAAGAGCATCAACGACTCCTTCTATACGCCGCTCAGCTTCGGGACCCAGGGCGACGAGCAGCGCATGATCGGTGCCGAATTGCACGCGCACATAGTCAGTCATCTGCTTCGGTTTGCCAGCAGCGACGCAAAGCCGCTGAGGCCGCTCGGCTACGTGCTCGAAGTGGCGTGGGTCATCCTGATGGGCATTCTCGGCGCGACGATCGGTTTCGTGGCACGCGATTTCCGGCATTTCCTGCTGGCTTTGGCGGCAGCAACTGCGATCATCGTCGCGGTCAGCTACGCGCTCTTCGCAAACGCTCTGTGGATGCCGGTCGTCGCTCCGCTGCTCGCGTGCGTTGCCTGCCTTACCGCGGCCTCCGCCTTCGCCTCGCAGCATGAAAAGGAGCAGCGTAGCCGCGTGATGCACCTCTTCTCGCAGCACGTCTCCAAGGACATCGCCGAGGAGATCTGGCGCAGCCGCGACGACTTCCTCGAGAACAACCGCCCGCGCCCCGTGCCGCTCACCGCCTCCGTCGTCTTCACCGACCTGCAGGGCTTCACCGAGATCTCGGAGAACATGCGGCCCGCGGAACTCTTCGAGTGGCTGAACGAGTACATGCAGGCGATGAGCGCGGCGGTGGTCAACAACCGGGGCATCGTCAACAAGTACATCGGCGACGCGGTCATGGGCGTGTTCGGCGTGCCGATCCCCCGCCATACCGAGGCGGGAATAGCCACCGATGCGCGAAACGCGGTTGCATGCGCACTGGAGATGTGGCGTACGCTTGACCGATTGAACGCAAAATGGACAACGGAGGGCAAAAAGACCGTCCGCATGCGCGTCGGAATCTTCACCGGACCGCTGGTGGCGGGTTGCCTGGGCGGAGCCGACCGACTCGAATACACCGTTATAGGAGATACCGTGAATACCGCCGCCAGACTAGAATCTGCGGGTAAATTGATCGATCTTCCCCAAGTCAAGGATCGCGCGTGCTGCATCACGATCGGCCACTCCACGGCGCGCCTGCTGGGCGAATCGGTGCGCCTGATCCCGGTCGGCTCGGTAGAACTGAAAGGCAAGGCGGAGAAGATACGCGCGTATTATGTAGACGGTGAAACAATCAAGGAGAAAACATCATGAATCGCCATCATCTGAAATTTTTCGGCCGATTATTGGTTGCCATTTTCTTCTTCTCCTTCGCAACGACCGCGTCCGCGCAGCCTGATACCGAAACCCCGGTATACAAGCCTCCGGTTCGTGGCGCCCCCGCGAGCAGGGTTGGCGGAGGATCGCGGGGCGTCGGTACGGAATTGCCGAGGATGTACGCCCTTGCGCCGGTGGATATCGGATTTACTACCAAACCCAAGCCCGACCTTTACTGGTTTGCGTCAGATCCGTCCAGTGCCAAGGTGCTGCTTTCAATCTACACGGAAGACCCCGCCAAGCCGTTGCTCGAGCAGGCGCTGCCCGCGGTGTCCGCCCCCGGCATCCAGCGCGTAAAGCTTTCGGACTTCCCGTTGGAACTCCAGCCAAAAGTCGAGTATCGCTGGCGAGTGACCATGATCGACGAGGCGCGCCCGGCGCGCGCCGTTGCGAGCGGGACGATCCAGCGAACCAATTCCTGGCCAAAACTGCAAGCGCGCCTGCAGAACCAGGGCACCGATGTGCTCGCTGCTGCCGGCGTCTACGCCGATGAGGGCCTTTGGTACGACGCGCTCGAGGCGATCGGGCAGTCGGGCGAGAACTCGCGCGCGAGGAAATTCCGCGTGGCTTTGCTCGAGCAAGTCGGGCTCACCGAGGTCAGCCAGTTCGAAGCCGGCCGCAAGTAACGGCGACTTAAGGCTAGAAACTCCAGCTGAGCGAAGCCCACACCCGTGCACTGTCGCGGGTATTTTCGCTGTTGCGCCCGTTCACGTCGCGCCCCGGGTTCGAACCGAAGGGCGTGGCCAGGATCGCGCGGGCGACAATGCGCGGGTTCGGCGCCCACGTCACGCCGACTCCCCCACCGCTCAACGAATACTTGTTCCGGATGTTCGGGTTACCGGCCTCCCAGTTCGCCCAGGGACTCTTGTGAAGCTGGATGTAGCCATAGTCGATGAATACGCTGCCCACCCACTGGGGGACGATTTCGCGCTGCAACTCGGCGTTCAGGATCAGGCCCGCATCCCCCACCGCTTCACCGGTCGGATAGGCGCGCACTCCACTCACGCCGCCCAGGATCAGCTTCTCCGATGAGTCGAGGTTCTTGGATGCGTACTGCCCGCGAGCTGCGGCCAGCAGCGTCCAGTTCTCGCTGAGCTTCTGCACCCGCGCAAAGCTGAGTTGCGCCTTCTCGTAACGGCCGGTGGTCGCCGCAGTCGCGGTATCCAGCGCCTGGTCGGGCGATGTCGAAAGGTTCACCCGGCCCGAGGTGAATAGAACCGCCCAACTGCTGCGCGCGGCCATGCCCCACCACTTGTCCTGCCAGTCGCCATAGAGCCCCGGGGTCCATGAATCGAGACGGTGATCGCTCGTAAGCGCGCCAAGCGAACGGCCGACAATGCGCCGGTCGCCATAGACGACGGATGCGGAGACGTTCTTCGCCAGCGACCGCACCAGCGGGTAGTTGGCGAACAAGTTGCCCGATCTCGCCCACCCTTCCTGGTTCAGCGGGGCAAACTCGCAGCACAGCTTGTAGTCGTTTAGCGAGTACGCCATGCCAAGCGACAAGCCGTTGGCGCCGACCGGCACCGAGTAAGCCACGCGCGCGAAGTTGCTGTGCGCAGTGAAAGAAGCATGCGCCGAGAGCAGGTCGCCAACGCCCATGGGGCTGTTGAGCCTCAGGTCAGCGGCAGCGCGTGCCCGCCCGGTGAATTTGTTACCCGTGTTGTCGGCCGAGAGGTAGCCCTGCACGAATGGTTCGGCGAGCGCGCTCAGCAGCAGCGTGGTGCTGCCCGGCTCGTTGCCGGGCACCAGGATCGCGCGCGCACGCACGCCGGCGAGGTCATTCGCAAGCAGCAGGTCATGCTCCATCTTGGACTGCTGCAGCAGTCCGCCGGCGCCCTCGCCTTCGACCGAGAAATAGCGCTTGAGCGTCTCGTCGGAGACTCGCAGGCCTTCGCCGCGCTGCACCTGGATCGAACTGATGCGGCTTTCGACGATGCGCAATTCGACGACGCCATCCTTTACGTCCTGCGTCGGCACGTAGACGCGTGCGAAATAACCCAGCTTGCGCAGGTACTCCTGCACCACGGTGGCCGCTTCGTGAAGCTGGGTCAGCGTCAGCTCCTTGTTGCGATACGGCTCCAGAAGCGCCTGGATCGGCGCCTCACCGGTCACCGTAAGGCCATTCAGTTGAAACTCTTTCACTGGCACCCGGCGCGTGGCGGAGGTCACCCCCGGCGCCTGTTCGGGACGCCGGCCAGCCGGGCTGAAGTCACCCTTGTCCTCGATTTCCGCCGGCTTGGCTTCGGGCAGCCGGGGCGCCGGTTGCTGGCGCTGCTGCTGGAAGATCTGGCCCGGAGTGGGAGGGTCGGCGGCGAACGCAACGGCCGAAAATGCAGTGAACGAACAGGCAAGTATGCGAAAGCGCAGCCTCATCATTTCTTCTCGATCAGATACTCGCCGCCCGCGGAATGGCCGGCCGTGACCAGCGCGCCGTACTGCGGATCCTGCGGGTATTCCTTGACGATGGCGGTGCGGATCTTCTCGTGGATGTCGCCGCCCACGAGGTCCCCGTCGAGCTGATTGAGGCTGCGAAGGAGGTGGTACGCGAACAGCGAATGGTTGTCGTGCCCGCCGTCGGCCACCGGCTCGTTGCCGCCGGAGGACATGACCATCACCGAACGCTTGCGCAGGATCTCCTTGCGGTCGAACACGGTGCTGTCGCTCGTCCGCACTTGCTGCTCCTGTGCGAGCGTGCCCGAGTAGCAACTGTCGGAGATCAGCATGACCTGGCGCGAAGCCATGTTGGCGAGGAATTTCGAGATCGCGCTGTTCGAGATCCAGCCGGAAGCGTCGCTGTTGTTGGCGTCGACCGGGATCCAGTACCCGCCGCCGCCCTTCTCGGCCTGGTAGCCGTGGCCGGCGTAGTAGACGATCACGCTGTCGTCCGGGTCCACCTCGGTGACCAGGGTGTTGAGCTCGTTGACGATGTCATCCTTGGTCGCATTACGCACGACGCGGACCTCGTAGCCCAGGCGCTCCTTGAGTACCTTGCCGATGTCCTCCACATCATGAATCGGAGTCTGCAGCGCGGGGATCGGCGCCAGATACCGGTCGTTGCCGATCAACAGCGCCACCCGGCGCTTGATGACCGGCTCCGAATCGGCGAGCGTGATGTCCTTCTTCGCTTTGCCTTCCTTCACGCAGGTGCCTTGGCCCGCGCCGGAACAATCCGGCACGTCGGCCACCGCGGGATCGCGGGCAAGCTGGTTCAGGGCGGGCGAGAACATCTGCGTGCGGGCCTGCTGGATCTGCTGGTCGATCTGGCGGATAGTTTCGCGGGACACGCCGCTGCTCGTGGTGAGGCGCGTCGTGCCTGAATCGGAGGAGGACGCCGCAGTCAGCGGCGCAGGCGGGGGGCCTGCGGTTGCGGCCGAAGCTGTAGCGGCGGCGACCCCGGTGCTGGAGGTCGGCTCGCTGGAGGCGCTCGTCAGCGACGTCGGTGAAGAATTCGCCGATGTCGATACGAGATCCGGCGCGATAGAAATTACAGCCAGGGCTGACTGTGCAGAAATCGACTGAGCCGCCGTTGCCGTTGAAACCACGGGGATTCCCGTACCGCTCAGGACGATGCCAGCCCCCACCGGACCGTTGAATGTCGTCACGCCGGAGGTGTTGACCACCAGGCTCTGCGTGCCATTTACCGCGCCCTGGAAGGTTACGTCGCCGCTCCCCGCATTGACGGTCAACCCATTGCCCAGGGTCGTGGTCCCAGTGACCGTGAAACTGCCCCCGTTCGTGGTTTCGGTGCTGTTGAAGGTGACGCTGCCGTTCCACAACTGGTTGCCAGTGGTCGTCGTGTCGTGCGCGATGATCGTCGGTGCGTTCACGGTCAGGCTTCCGCCGAGCGTCATGTTGCTGAAAGTGATCGTGTTGGCATCCGTGATCTGCACCGCGTTCAGGCCCGAATTGCTCAGCAGGACGGTCCCCGTGAAGTCGTTGACCTGCGTCAGCGTGATAGGGTTGGCGCCGGCGACGAAGGTCGCGGTGCCGGCACCTGCCGCCTGTGCGATCGAGCCGGTCTGGGCAATCGCCCCATTGGAGGTCACCGAAAGAGCGCCGCTTCCCACGTTCGAAGTGGCCAGAATCGTCGCCACGTTGTTTACCAGCGTGACATTGTTCGCCCCGCTGTTGTTCAGGCTCACCGTCCCGTTGAGCGCGTTGGTCGTCGTGCCCAGTGCAATCGCGCCTGCGCCCGCATTCACCGTCGTTGCGCCGCCCACCGTGAGGCTTCCGCTTTGCGTGATGCCCACGCCCGACACCGAGAGGTCATTCGCCGTGGTTACCGTGCCCAACTGAAACGCATTCACGTCGACAACTTGGATCGCGTTCGCACCTGAATTCGACAGAGTTACCGCACCCTGGAAGTCGTTCGCCGAGGTGAGCGTGATCGGCGCGGCGCCTGCCGTGATCGTCGCGGAGCCTCCCACGGTGAGCCCGCCGGTTTCCGTGATGGCGTTGCCGTTGGAGGTGGCGACCAGTGCCCCGCTGATCGTGCCGCGGCCCAGGTTGAGCGGACCGCCGGAGGTTGCGTTTAGCGAACCGACCTCAAGCGCGTCGAGCGAAGTCGCGCCCGTGGTTGAAGTCGTCAGCGCATTCGCGGCGATCCCGCTCCGACCGTTCGTGCCTTCGCTGATCGAGGTTCCCTGCAAAGCCACGTTGCCGGTCGTCCGGAGCCCGGTGCCGACGCTGGCGCTGTCGTTGAACGCTATGGCGCCGCCCGCGCTGATCACGATATTTCCGCCGGCCGGGTTGGATGCGGGCGACCCGATGCGCGCCCCTGCGACCGTGCCGGGGTTGAGCGTGAGATTGCCGCCGATCGTAATCGTCATGTCGGTCGGCTGTCCGCCCAGATTGCCGCTGCCGATCGACGAGCCCGCATTCGCGACGCTGCCGCCGTTCAGGGTGGCATCCCCAGTTACTGTCAGGGAGAGGTTGGTCGCTGTTGCCGAGGCGCCGCCCCGCCCGCCAAGTCCAGCGCCAGAGCCGTTCACCGCCCCCGTTGTGGAGCCGCCCCCGCTGAGCACCAGGTTTCCATTGACATTGATGATCTGTGAAGGCGCCTGCATGAATCCCGCGTTAGTGAAGCCTCCTGCGCCGGCGGAAATAGTCAGGTTGCCCGACGTAATCGTCTGCAATCCGCTGTTCGCGAAGATCCCCGCGTTGTTGCTCTCGAGATCCAAGCCGCCGCTTGCGCCGCCGGTGATGGTGATCGTGGGGGAACCGGTGATTGTTTGAGTGCCGTTGCGCGCCTGAATGACTGCCCCATTTCGGCTTCCGACAGTGCCCCCTGTTACCGTGATTGCACTGCCTGAGGCAGCAAAATTGACTTGCTGCGAGCCCCCGTTGCTGGTGATGGACGCGAAACTGCCGCTGGAGGCGGAGCCAATTGCGGACTGCCCCGTCGAACCACCGGTCAGCACAATCGAACCGCCCGCGTTGACGTTGATCGTCTGGCTGGTTCCGACTAAACCACCTTGAAAGACAGCGGCATTGTTGTCAGTATTGCCCGCCCCACCGCCGCCTCCCGCCAGCGTCAACCCGCCGGCACCAACTGTGATGACCTGATTCCCCGACGAGCTGAAAATGGACGTACGGTTTCCCGAGTTCAACACGCCTCCGCTCGGTCCTCCTTTAGTGACAATGCCGGACGTGGCATTGACTGTCTGATCTCCAGTGCTGCCGAGGAATGCTCCGTTGCCGTTTCCAACCGCACCGGCAAGCACGCTGATCGTGTTCGCGTTCACGGTCTGAGTGCCCGTGGCGAACGCTTGGGCGAACGCGTTTGTGCCTGTACCGCCCTGAAGTTTGAGGGCATTCGCCACGTTCAGATTCATCGTCCCCGACTGCAGATTCGCAGATGAGCCCGAAGCCTGCACGATCATGTCGCGGCCAGCCGTTACATTGAATGCGCCCGTACTAACAGCTCCGGAGTTGAAGAACACGTCCCGGCCCGCACTGGCAGAAAACGAGCTCATGTTCGACAAACTCGAGTTGAAGGAGATGTCGCCTGTCGGCCCGCTTGCCAATAGCGTCAAACTGCCACCGACTGCATTCAACGAATTGTTGATGGAAATAGTGCCGGCGGACAAGGTCGTTGCACCGGCACCGAGCGACACGGGGTCTGAGTAACTTTGGGTTCCTGAGGTCGTCACTGCGCCGCCGATCGCCGTCGTACCGCCCGGATCGGTAATAAGGCTCACGAGCGCAGTAGAGTTGCCCACCGCGCTGCCAAAGTTCGTTGTGCCGAATGAGTTGATCGTCAGGGGAGCCGCCCCGTTCACCGTGCCGGCGAAGGTCACGTTCCCGCTTCCCGCCAACACTGTCGTCGGCCCTGCAAGGGTAGTCGTACCAGCCACGCTGAACGGGCTGTTCGTCGTCGCGTAGGTGCCGTTCAGCGTTGCATTGTCGTTGTAGCTTTGAGCACCGGTCGTCGTGACCGCCTGCAGTGAGGTCGTGCCTCCGGCGTCCGTCGTAAGACTCGCCAAGGGCGCCGAGTTGCCCACCGTGCCGTTGAACGTCGTCGCGCCCGACGTGTTCACCGTCAGCGTCTGGCCGTTGTTCACCGTCCCGCCAAGGGTGATGTTGCCGCCGCTCATGGAGGTCAGCGTCGTCGGCGCCCCAAGCGTCACGTTGTCACCATAGGTCTGAGCACCCGTGGTTGTCACCGAAAAACCATTGATCGCCGTGATACCCCCGGCATTGGTCATCAGGCTGGCCAGTGGCGTGGTGCCCCCCACCGCGAAGTCGAAATTCATCGTACCGCTGTCGTTCACCGTGAGCGCGCCTGGCCCGTTCACGGTGCCCTGGAACGTAGTGTTCACCCCCGTGAGGATGGTGGCGGTTGCACCGAGCGTCACCGCGTCCCCGTAGATCTGCGCCCCCGTGGTGGTCACCGACCCGCCGTTGATCGCCGTCGTGCCGCCGAAATCCGTCTGGAGGCTGGTAAGAGCGGTTGTGTTGCCCACCGCACCCGCGAAAGTCGTCGTACCCGTCGTATTGACCGCCAGCGTCTGCGCCCCATTTACGGTCGAGCCCAGAGTGATGCTGTTGCCACCCGAACTAAGCGTCGTGGCCGCCCCCAGAGTGACTGGGTTGCCGTAGGTTTGCGTCCCCGTGGTGGCGACAAAACCGCCGTTGATCGCCGTCGTGCCGCCGACAGTGGAAAGGCTGGCCAGAGGTGTCGCGTTGCCCACCGCCCCGGTGAAGGTGATCACACCGGGACCGCTGCTAACCGTAAGGGAATTCGCGCCATTGATGCTGCCACCGAAGGTAGCGCTAGCACCTGCGACGGTTGCTGGCGCCGTCAAAGCGATTGCAGGAGCAATCACCAACGCACCCGGACCGAAAGAGACGTTAGCACCCAAATTTACGGGACTAGTACTGCCATTGTTGAACACATTGATGTTTCCGCCGGTGGAACTCAATGCGGCATTCAGATTCACCGTTCCTCCAGCCGTCTGCGTGCCCCCGGGATCTCGTGCGCTAAGCGTAATGGCTCCGTTGTTGGTCGTAATGCTGGCATTGACGTTGATGTTGTTGCCCGCCTTGGCGTCCAACCCGGCACCCGGCGTCGTCAGGTTGATCGCGTTGGTGACCGTGATGTCGTTCGTGGCCTGCAGGCTGACGTTTCCGGCGACTGCATCGAGCGTCGCCGGGTCGATCGTTTGCGTGGTGCCGGGGTTCGCCGCAAACGTGCTTACGTTTGCATAGGGCGCTCCCGTCCCGGTCGCGACGATGATGTTCAAGGGATCGAGCAGCAGCGTCCCGACGCTCCCATTGGCCGCTTTCAGGTCAACGAGTTTCGGGCTGAATTCCAGCATCTGCTTACCCGACACTTCGGCGAATCCGCCATTGCCCGCGGACCAACCCCCACGCGCCTGCAGTGTTCCCGCGAAAATCGTCGTTTCGTCCGACCAGACGATGACCTTGCCGCCATCGCCGCACGCACCGGCATTCGCGCGAATCGACGCGTCCGATCCCACCACGGTGATTGAGGCATTCTGTTCCGGGCCCTTGCCCTGGTAGTTGCCGCCCACGAGGACGGTTCCGCCCCCGGTCTCCCCGGAGGCGTCCACGCTGGCAGCGCCGAACAGGCCGACCCGGCTGCCGAGCAGCCTGATCTCCCCGCCCTTGCCCTCGCTGCCGCGCGCGCGCACCGATCCCGAAACGACGGTCGTCCCGTCGGAGCTCAGGCTGACCCGACCTCCGCTAGCACCATCGGCGACAATGCTGCCGCTGCTCGCGATCTCAGCGGCCTCGAGCCGGATCACGCCGTCGTGCTCTGTGACGCGCCCCGCATGGATTTCGCCCGCATTGTTGATCACGCCGCCTGCGAGTTGCCCAGCGGCGCGCGCTGCCATGTAGACGACGCCGCCATCGGCCTGCACCAATCCCTTGTTCTCGATCAGCGCGTCTATCGCCGCCTGCTCGACCCGCATCGACACCAGCCCGGTGCCGCCGATGTCGAGAGTCACCACGTTGCCCGAGCCGATCGCCACCGTGCCGAGCTGGGCTGCGATCACGCCCTCGTTGCGCACCTGCGGCGCGAGCAGCGCGATATATCCGCCCGGGGCCGCGGTAAGCGTGCCCTCATTGACGATCGAACCGGCCAGGCCGCCCGCGGTGAACCTGTAATTCCCCTTGAGAAAGTTATCGTTGGTGATATCGAGCGTGGAGGCCACCAGCCCGCCGACGTTCACCTGCGCGCCGCGCCCGAACAACGTGCCGGCGGGGTTCACCAGGAACACCTGCCCGTTGGCCGTGAGGCTGCCGTAGATTTCGGAGACGCCGCCGCCGGCGGCGACGCGGTTGAGGACCACGGAGCTTGCGCCCGGCTGCTGGAAGTCGACCGAAGCCTTCGAGCCGATGTTGAAAGTGTTCCAGTTAAGGATCGCCTTGCCGCTCTGCTGCTGGACGCTGAGCCTGTTGCCGGCCTGGCTGATGCTGGCGGCGCCGCTTGCGACTGCGCCGCCGCTTGGCAACGCATTGGGATCGAGAGCTGCCGCGAACGTCGGTATGGCAGCAGCCAATGTGACCAAGAATTTTCGAATGCATCTGAAACGTCCTGCCGAAAACAGCCCGCCCTTGCGCGCCCCCGTCTTGCTATTCACATGCTCTCCCTTGCGCGTGTGCGCTAGCGTACAAACTCGTTGATCTGATTGGAATTATTCTGTTCTTATACACGGTTTTGCCGATTGCCAATACCCCAGAGAGACGTTCGTACCCATCAGCGATGCCATCGCTCCCACAATGAGGCGTCGAAGGGCGAGCACGCGGCAACTGTACTGGTACCGGTACAATGATGACCCTGGAAGCCGCTCCCAGAGCCGATCTTCCAATCCAATTCTTTCGAAATCACCTTTGAGGCTTTCATGAACGCCATTCCCGCAGCGACTGCACTGCAGCTTCAATCCGTGGTCCGGCAGGACGGCCTGCTGGAGGTTTTCCTTGCGCAGGTTCCTGTCCCCGTGCCCAAGGCGGACGAAGTGCTCGTCCGTGTCGAGGCCACGCCGCTCAACCCATCGGACCTCGGGCTGCTCTTCGGGGCCGCCGACATGAGCACCGCGCGCGTGTCGGGTTCAGCTTCGCAACCGGTAATCACGGCCCGGGTTCCGCAGGAAAGCATGCAGGCCATGGCGGGCCGGGTGGACCAGCCGATGCCGGTCGGCAACGAAGGCGCCGGGGTGGTCGTGGCTGCCGGAGACGCGCCCGAAGCCCAAGCGCTGATGGGCAAGACCGTCGCGATTCTCGGCGGTGCGATGTACGCGCAGTACCGCGCGATCAAGGCGAAACAGTGCCTCGTCCTGCCGCCGGGCGCGAGCGCGGCGGATGGGGCGTCGTGCTTCGTGAACCCGCTCACTTCGCAAGGCATGGTCGAAACCATGAAGCTCGAAGGCCACACTGCGCTCGTTCACACCGCGGCGGCATCCAACCTCGGCCAGATGCTCAACCGCATCTGCATCGCGGACAAGGTGAAGCTAGTGAACATCGTGCGCTCGAACGAACAAGCGGAACTTCTCAAGAAGCAAGGTGCGAGCTACGTGTGCGTCGCCTCCTCGCCTTCGTTCGTTGAGGACCTCACCGAAGCCTTGGTCACCACCGGCGCGACGATCGCTTTCGATGCGATCGGCGGCGGACCTCTCGCCGGGCAGATCCTCGCTTCCATGGAAGTCGCGGCCAACCGCACGGCCAAGGAATACAGCCGCTACGGCTCTGCGGCGCATAAGCAGGTCTACATCTACGGCAACCTCGACACCGGTCCGACCCTGCTGAACCGCAACTACGGGATGATCTGGAGCCTGGGCGGCTGGTTCCTCACGCCGTTCCTGCAGAAGATCGGCAAAGACGCCGCCCAAAAGCTGCGGATGCGCGTGGTTCGCGAGCTGAAGACCACCTTCGCCAGCCGCTACACCAAGGAGATTTCGCTCGCCGAGGCGCTCAGCCTCGACGAGATCGCGCAGTACACGAGGAAGTCGACAGGGGCGAAGTACTTGATTAACCCGAACAAGGAAGTCGCTTAAGGGTTGCGAGAACGCTCTGTATTGCCTGTGTCCGCGCTGCGTGTAACCTTCGTCTACCTGATCTTATTCCGGCGGAATTCCTGCCGATCCAGAGGAGGTAACCCATGGCCGACGTACGCAAGATCGTCTTATCGCGCGAGACCGTTTTCTCCGAAATGGGCCGCAGCGGCGAGCGCCCGGTGGTGCGCGCAACCGCGATCGCGGTGATTGCCAATCCCTTCGCAGGGCGCGTCGTCGAAGACCTCTCGCCGCTGTTCCGGATCGGTGGCGAGCTCGGCGAGCGGCTGATGGCGGAACTCCCGCAGCTGCTCGGCGCGTCCGCGGTTTCGTACGGCAAGGGCGCCATCGTCGGCGTGGGCGGCGAGCTGGAGCACGGCGGCGCCTGCGTCCACCCGATGCTCGGCAAGCCAATGAGGGGCGCGATCGGCGGCGGCAAGGCGGTGATTCCCTCGAACGTGAAAGTCGGCGCGGCCGACACACAGCTCGACGTCCCGCTCGGGCACAAGGACGACGTCTGGTCGTTCGACCATTTCGACACGATCACCTTGTTCGTCGCCGACGCGCCGCGTCCGGACGAGATCCTGGTCGCGATGGCGATCGCCGACGGCGGGCGCATCTATCCGCGCTGCGGACAAGGGCCGGTGCGCTGACGCAATCGACCGGCCGGTGCTTCTCGCATCCCGGCGCGATGCCGCGCGCGAGCCGCGCTGAGTGCTTCGTGCAGGCCCCGGGTTCCGCTTGGAATTCCTCAAGGGCTCGGTTAGTCTTGCCCGTCAACTCCCACTCAGGATCGTCCTGATGACGCAATCTCCCGGCCGCGAAGCAGCGGACCTTCTCACCGCGCTCGAATCGCTGCCTCTTCGCGAACTGATGCAGGAAGCGCGCCGGCTGCGCGAGCTTGGCCATGGCCGCGTCGTCAGCTATTCGCGCAAGGTGTTCATCCCGCTGACGCGCCTGTGCCGCAACGTCTGCGGCTACTGCACCTTCGTGCGCGGACCCAAGCACGTCGACCACCCGTACTTGCGCCCCGAAGAGGTGCTCGAGATCGCGCGCCTGGGGCGCGAGTCCGGCTGCCGGGAAGCGCTGTTTACCCTCGGCGACCGGCCCGAGGCGGTGCACGAATCCGCGCGCGCGGCGCTTGCGGCCCTCGGCTACGCTTCCACGCTCGAATACCTCGCCGCGATGTGCTTGCTGGTGCGCGAGGAGACCGGCTTGCTTGCGCATACCAACCCGGGCGTGCTCACGCAGGACGAGATCGGCGCGCTGCGCAAGGTCAGCGTGTCGCAGGGCATGATGCTCGAGAGCACCTCCCTGCGGCTATGCGAGCCCGGGGGGCCGCACCATGGCTGCCCGGACAAGCTGCCCGCCGTGCGCCTCGCGGCGATCGAGGCCGCGGGCCGCGCGCGCGTGCCCTTCACGAGCGGCATCCTGATCGGCATCGGCGAGACGCGGCTGGAGAGGATCGATGCGCTGCTCGCCCTGCGCGAGGCGCATGGGCGTCATGGCCACCTGCAGGAAGTGATCATCCAGAATTTCCGCGCCAAGGCCGACACGCGCATGCGCGCGCACGGCGAGCCCGGTTTCGACGACCTGCTCTGGACCGCTGCCGCCGCGCGCGTCGTGCTCGGCGCAGATGCGAACATCCAGATCCCGCCGAACCTGAGCGAGTCGCGCTTTCCCGAACTGCTCGCCGCCGGCATCAACGATTGGGGCGGCATTTCGCCGGTGACCGACGACTACGTGAATCCCGAAAGAAAATGGCCGCAGATCGACGCGCTAGAGAAAGCCACCCGGGATGCAGGACTGATCCTTGCCGAGCGGCTCGCGGTGTATCCATCCTACGCGGCCGCGGATGCGGCCCTGCAGTGGCTGGATCCGTCGCTGGTGCGCCACGTCCTCGATGCGATCGACTCGGAAGGCTATGCCAGAGCCGACTCGTGGAGTCCGGGCGTCGCGAACGCCGTGCTGCCGGCGGCGAGAAAACAAACCGGGGGCAGTGCAGCCAACGCGCCGTTCGATGCCCTGCTGGCGCGGGCGGCCGCCGGAGACCGTCTGGACGAGCCAGACCTGGTGCGCCTGTTCGCCGCGCGCGAAGGCGAAGCCGACGCAGTGCAGGCGGCGGCCGACGCCCTTCGCAGCAGGGTCAGCGGCGACACCGTTCGCTACGTCGTCAACCGCAATATCAACTACACCAACATCTGCTCGCTGAGCTGCCGGTTCTGCGCGTTCTCCAAGGGCAAGACCGCCGCGACGCTGCGCGGCAAGCCTTACGACCTCGCTCTAGAGGAAGTCTCGCGCCGGGTCACCGAAGCCTGGTCGCGCGGCGCCACCGAGGTGTGCATGCAGGGCGGCATCCATCCGGCTTACACGGGCGAGACCTATCTTGCGCTGCTCGGGGCGGCCAAGGAGGCCGTGCCGCAAATGCACGTGCATGCGTTCTCGCCGCTCGAAGTCACCCACGGTGCAAAGACTCTAGGCGTGAGCGTGGAGCGTTTCCTCGCGCGGCTTCGCGACGCCGGGCTGGGCTCGCTGCCCGGCACTGCGGCCGAGATCCTCGACGATCCGGTGCGTGCACGGATCTGCCCCGACAAGCTCAGCACTGTCCAGTGGCTGCACGTGATCGAAGCCGCGCACCGCATCGGCGTGCGCACCACGGCAACGATCATGTTCGGTCACGTGGAGACGCCGCGATCCTGGGCGCGCCACCTTCTCGCGGTTCGCGACCTGCAGGAACGCACCGGTGGCATTACCGAGTTCGTGCCGCTGCCCTTCGTGCATATGGAGGCGCCGATGTACCTGCGCGAAGGCGCGCGCCGCGGCCCGACCTGGCGCGAGACCCTGCTCATGCACGCCGTATCGCGCCTGGCGCTGCATCCCCTGATCCCCAATATCCAGGTGTCCTGGGTCAAGGTGGGGCCGCAAGGCGCCGCCGCCTGCCTTGCGGCGGGCGCCAATGACATGGGCGGAACGCTCATGAACGAGAGCATCTCGCGAGCCGCCGGGAACGAACATGGGGAAGAGCTCCCGCCCGAGGCCATGCATGCCCTGATCGAAAGCGCGGGTCGCGTGCCCGAACAGCGCGGCACGCTTTACGGTCCTGTGAGCAACGAGCGCCGCGAGCACAGCTTCGCAGCCGCGGCCCTCGTGCCCATTGTCCTTACCCCCCCGGTCCTTACCCGCCGCGCCGGACGGATGCCCCGGCCGCCAGGCCCCGTTGTGCGCGAAAGCACCTGCGCATAGGTCCCGGCGAAGGACTCGTGATCATCCGGAGTGGCCGAAGACCGGAAGCGGCCGGCTCGAGCACGGGATCCAGGCTCGAACTGATTGCCCTCGAAGGCATAGGCGCGGTGCACGCCGGTGACGACCTGGGCGCGCTGCTGGTTCGGGCGTTCGAAGCAACCGGACTGGTTCCCCAGGACGGGGACGTGCTGGCGATCGCGCAAAAGGTCGTTTCGAAATCCGAGAACCGCTACGTGCTCGTCGACACGGTCGTGCCCTCGGAGCAGGCGGTCCGGATTGCGCGGCTTTGCAAGAAGGATCCGCGCCTCGTCGAGATCGTGCTGTCGGAAACGCGCGCCGTCCTGCGCACGGCGCCGGACGTGATGATCGTCGAAGACAGTCGCGGCCTGGTCCTTGCCAATGCCGGCGTCGACCGTTCGAACGTCGACCAGGATGCGACAGGACGCGAGCGGGTGCTCCTGTTGCCCGTCGACCCGGATGCCAGCGCGGCCCGGTTGCGGGAATCGCTCGCGGCATTTTGCGGGGTCGATATCGGCGTAATCATCAACGATAGCCTCGGGCGCGCATGGCGCCTGGGCACCGTCGGTGTGGCCATAGGGGTTGCCGGCCTGCCGGGACTCTTCGACCGGCGCGGCGAAAAGGACCTGCAGGGCCGGCCTCTGCTCACGACCGAAGTAGGCATGGCCGACGAACTGGCGGCGGCCGCCTCGGCGGTGATGGGCCAGGGGTCCGAAGGCCGGCCGGCGGTGTTGATTCGCGGTGTTCCCTGGCCTCGGCGCAACGGCAGCGGCAAAGAGTTGCAACGCTCGCGCGACAGGGACTTTTTCAGGTGATCCTTGCGCTGGCCGGTGGCGTAGGCGGGGCGAAGCTGGCCGACGGGCTGGCGCGATCTCTCGACCCGCGAGAACTGGTGATCGCCGTGAATACGGGCGACGACTTCGAGCATCTCGGGCTGCGCGTGTCGCCGGATCTCGATACCGTGATGTACACCCTTGCCGGCATCGCGAATCCCGTGACCGGCTGGGGACAGGCGGGTGAAAGTTGGGCCTTCATGGAGGCGCTCGAGAGGCTCGGCGGCCCGGGCTGGTTCCGCCTGGGCGACCGCGATCTCGCGACCCACGTCGAGCGCACGCAAAGGTTGGGGCGCGGCGAATCGCTTTCGCAGGTGACCCGAGGACTGTGCGAGCGCTTGGGCGTCCGGCAGGCCCTGGTCCCGATGTCCGACGAACCGGTGCCCACGCGCGTACGGACCGAAGCAGGCTGGCTCGATTTCCAGCACTATTTTGTACGTGAGCAATGCCGGCCCGCGCTTGGCGCGATCGAATACCAGGGCGCCGAATCGGCCCGCCCGAGCATTGAACTGCGCGCCGCGCTCGACTCGCTCGAGCTCGAGGGCGTCGTGATCTGCCCGTCGAATCCTTACTTGAGCGTGGCGCCCATCCTCGCGCTCCCGGGCGTGTCGGACGCGCTGCAGGCTTGTCGCACGGTCGTCGCGGTTTCACCGATCGTCGGTGGCGAGGCGATCAAGGGGCCGGCTGCAAAGATCATGCGCGAACTGGGCGCAGAGCCGACGGCGCTGGGCATCGCGCGCTACTACGCGCGTTTGGTCGACATCCTGGTGATCGACCGCGCGGACGCCGCCCTGGTCCCCGAAATCGAGGCCCTCGGCCTACGTGCCGTCGCCTGCGACACGATCATGCGCGACGCCGAAGAGCGCGCCCGGCTGGCGCGCGAATGCATTTCCCTGGTGCGCGGAACCTGCTCGTGAGCGCCGGCCGCCGTGTGTACGCGCTGGTGCCGATCAAGGATCCCGCCAAAGGCAAGGTGCGGCTCGCGCCATTGATGAGTCCCGCGGAGCGTTACGAGCTTTGCCTTTTCTTCGCATGGCGCACCCTGGAGACCTGCGCCGCCGCCTTCGGCGCGGATCGCACGATCGTCGTTACCGCCTCTGCCGAGGTCGCGGATTTAGCCAGGTCATTGGGCGTCAAGCTCGTGGCTGAGGACCCGCCAGGGTGCGGCCTCGACCCTGCGCTTGCCTTGGGTTGCGCGCGCGCGCGCCTCGACGGCGCGGAGGCGTTGCTCGTCGTGCCCACCGACCTCCCGTTTGCGAGTGTCGAGGAACTTCGCGCCGTTTCGGCGGCGATCCCCGCGGCTCCCGGGTGCCTTCTCGTGCCCGACCGCCGCAACACCGGAACCAACCTGCTTGGCCTGGCCCCGGCGCGCGGGGACCTGTTCGCGTTTGGGGAGCACAGCCTGCGCCGGCATTCGGCCCTCGCGGCCGGCGCCGGGTGCGAAGTGCGCCTCTACGAGAACCAGATGCTTGCCCTCGACGTTGACCTGCCGGAGGATTTCGCCGAATGGCGGGGGCGTCCAGGCTGGCCGGATCGCGACAGCCGGCGTGCCGCAAGCGAATCATTTGCTCAACCCCGCCCAAAACACGCAATGGAGAAGAATCCGTGATCAAGATCGGTTACAAAGCTTCGGCCGAGCAGTTCGGCCCCGCGCAGTTGCTGGAATTTTCCTGTCTCGCCGAGCAGCTCGGGTTCGATTCGGTCTTCGTCAGCGACCACTTCCAGCCCTGGCGTCACACGGGCGGCCATGCCCCCTACTCTTTTGCGTGGATGGGCGCCATGGGAGCGCGCACGAGCCGGATCGTGATCGGCACCAGCGTGGTCACGCCGACGTTTCGATACCACCCGTCCGTGGTCGCACAAGCCATAGGCACCCTCGGCGCCCTGTTTCCCGGCAGGATCATCCTCGGGGTCGGCACGGGTGAGTCCCTCAACGAAGTGCCGGCGATCGGGATCAAGTGGCCCGGATTCAAGGAGCGGATCGGGCGCCTCAGGGAATCCATCGTCCTCATGAACCGGCTTTGGCGCGAAGACCGGGTGAGTTTCCAGGGCGAGTACTACCGGACCGAGAACGCCACCATCTACGACAGGCCGGCAGAGCCGGTACCAATCTATGTCGCGGCCGCGGGCCCTTCCGCGGCAAAGCTCGCGGGCGAAATGGCCGATGGCTTCATCTGCACCAGCGGCAAGGCGCCGGATCTCTACAGCGGGACCCTGCTTCCGAACGTCGCCACCGGGCTGGCCGCGTCAGGACGGCCGATCGACGGCATCGAACGCATGATCGAGGTGAAGGTGTCTTTCGACTCGGACGCGCAGCGAGCGAAGGAAGACACGCGGCACTGGGCCGCGTTGGCCTTGTCCGCCGAAGAAAAAACCAGCGTGGAGGATTCTGTCGAGATGGAGCGCCTTGCCGACGCGTTGCCGCTCGAGCGCGTCGCGAGCCGCTGGATCGTCTCGGCGGATCCGGACGAACAGGTGGAGCGCATTCGGCCCTATGTCGACCTGGGATTCCGCCATCTCGTATTCCATGCCCCGGGTCTCGACCAGGAAAGGTTCCTGCGGCTGTTCTCGGAGCAGGTCGTGCCCAGGTTACGCGCGGCGTTCGGATGACCTTCCCGACCCGGGAAACATGGAAGCCGATGGCAGCATTTCGCCCGCTAACCTAAGCCAGACGCGGGGTCTGCGTGAAAAGTGGCAGCAATAGGGTGGTGGCTTCCTCGCAACATATGGAAACGGGACCTTGGCGGCTTCACTCAGTATCGCGACCATCTGCTCTTCGGTGAAGTCTGCTCTTCTTCATGTCCGTCATGCTCCATAATTTGACGGACTTCTCTACTTCATACTGGTACGGCTGACGGGGGAGGTCACCAATTGCTGCTTGACTCGAGATCGACACAACGATAAAGTTGTGTCTTGATTCCTGCCCATGATCCGTCGACCGGAAACCTGCCGCCCGGCGAGCATCTGGCCGACTGGATTGCCGTCGTCGAGCGGTTCGGCACAACGCCGTGGCGGAGGCAGCTGCTGGAAGGGCTGGCACGTGCGTTGCGCGATCTACGCGCCGCCGGCTGCAAGCGCGCTTACATCGACGGCAGCTTCGTAACCACCAAGGAGCATCCCGGTGACTTCGACGCCTGTTGGGACCTCGATGGTGTCGACTTCGACATCATTGACGAAGTGCTGCTGACCTTCGACTCAGGACGCGTCACCCAGAAGGCGAAGTACGGAGGCGAGCTGTTTCCCGCCGACGCGGCTGCGGTCCCGTTGGGCTCGCTGTTTCGCGACTTCTTCCAACGCGACCACGACGGCAACCCCAAGGGCATCATCGTCATCGACCTGGAGAATTTCGAATGATCACCAACGAACGGCAGTACCAGATCAGCAAGGCACAGGTCGCCAAGTTCCGCGCGGCCATCGATGCGCCGGACAGCAACACTCGCGGGCTTCATCCACGGGCGCAGAAGGCGCTGCGTGAGGCGGCCCAAAGTCAGCTCGACGATCTCGAGGTGGAGGTGGCCGACTACGAGCGACTGCGCAACGGGCAGCTGACGGCAATCACCGCGGAATCCATCGCCGATCTGGCGCCCGCGCTGATCAAGGCCCGCATCATGCGCAACTGGACCCAGAAGGAACTGGCCGACAAGTTGGCGGTGGCCGAGCAGCAAGTCCAGCGCTACGAAGCGACACAGTACAAGGGTGTGTCGGTCGAGCGCCTGCAGGCGGTGGCCGATGCGCTGAAGCTGCGTGTACGCGAGGTGATCACGTTCGAGCCACTGTAGAGGAGATGGTCGCGATCTTGTGGGAAGCCGGCAAGGTCCCGTTTCCAGAAGTTGCGAGGAAGCACAAGGTCAGCGCCCAGGTTGCGCGTGGCATTCGGATGAGCGGCCCGACCCGGTAAACGTAGAGGCCGATGGCAGCATTTCGACCGCTACCCTGAGCCAGACGAGGGGTATACGCAAAAAATGGCAGCAATAGGGTGGCGGCTTCCTCGCCTCAGGTTTCGACAATCTCCCCCAGGCTCACGTAATTGCGCCCGCCTATGCGCGCCATCGGATCGTAGCGCCGGGCATCGATGCGGCAATCCTCGTGCAACCCGTGCTCCACATGCACCAGGAGCACTTCACCGATGACGAAATGGTTCGGCCCGTTGCCCACTTCGATGATCCTTTCCAGGCGGCATTCGAACTGGACGCGCGACTGCGCAACGCGGGGCGCACGCACATGAACTGAAGGCAGCAGGTCAAGGCCGGTGGCTTCGATTTCGCTCACTTCGGGCGGCATGTCCTCCCCGCAGCGCTGCACCAGATGCTCGAGCCCGGCCGGCACCGTGTTGATGACGAACTCGCGCTCGCGCCGGATGTTGACCAGCGTGTCCTTGTCCCCGCGCGCAATCGGCCGGGGGATCACCGTCCCGGTGAACAGCTTGTAGCGGTGCGCCCGGTCCAGGCTCCCGGGCAGGATCGGCTCGTAGTCGCCCGCAGAATGGGTACTTGCGCTCATGCCGGCCACGGGCTCACGCGGAAACCTTGCTCATCACGTCCTCGGCGAACCACTGCACCTGGTCGTTCATCTCGGTCACGGAATCCGCCGGGAACATCAGCGCGCAGCAGTGCTGGACGCCGATCTCCGCGAGCTTGCCCACTTTCTCGCGCAGCAGTTCGGGGGAGCCGACGAGGTTCGCGACCACCTGCTGGCTCAGGTCGCGCCCGGTGTAGGCGAGTGACTGCCGATGCGCCACGAGCCCGCTGGCCATGTAGCGCTTCTCGGCGGCCTCGGGGGTCTTGGCAACCGTCACCGAGAACTGCGGCGCGGCCTCCACCTGCGCCGGGTCGCGGCCGTGCTCGGCGGTCCGCCTCCTCAGCAACGCGATTCGCTCGGCCAGTTCGTTCCACGGCCGCCAGCCCGGCAGCCAGCCCTGCCCTACGCGCGCGGCGCGCTCGACGGCCTCGACGTTGTGGCCGCCGACATAGAGCGGGAAAGGCTGCCGGCGTGATTTCGGGAACATCTCGAGCGCGTGGAAGCTCGAGTACTTCCCGTCATAGCTCGCCTGCTTCTCGTTGAGGAGCAGCATCAGCGTATCGAGCCCTTCGTCCATGATGTCCCCGCGACGAGCGCCCTTCACCCGGGCGCCGCCCCAGGCCGTGAACTCCTCCCGGTAGGCGCCGAGCCCCACGCCCAGGATGAAGCGGCCGTTGCTCATCTGGTCGAGGGTCAGTGCCTGCTTGGCAAGGTATACGGGTTCGCGCATCGGCAGGACCAACAGCGCGGTGCCCAGGCCAATGCGCGTGGTTGCGCCGGCAATCGCCGCGAGCGTGATCAGGGGTTCGTAGAAATTCGGCGGCTTGCCCGGAAAGAGGTCCTTCACGTAGTCCTGGGTGGTGATGTGGTCGTTGCCCCACACGGAGTCGTAGCCAAGCCGCTCGCAAAGTTTCGCCTGCTCGACAAAGTCCTCCGGCCCGGCGAACGGGATCGGGTACATCACGCCTTCGAAGCCGGTCGACAGGCAAACGCTGAATTTCATGGCACTCCTCTCTATGAAACGGGTTGCACGGCCGCCAGGAGCGCCGCGATTTGCGCGCCCTCGCGCGCCCCGCCGATGACGATTTCGTCCAGCCCGGCGGCGTGGTATTCGGCGAATCTCAACCGCACCTCGGCGGGATCGCCGCTGGCGGCGTGACGCCTCACCACGTCCTCCGTGATCAAAGCCTGCGCGGCTTCCCAGTCGTTGCGCGCGACGGCGGTGCGTAAAGCTTCTTGGTCCAGCCGCGTGCCCGCAAGTTCGAGGTTCATCCGGTGATGCGCCCCGCGCAGCGTGATGGCGAGCATGCGTTGCAGTCGCGCATTGGCTTCCTCCCGGCCCGCTCCCACCGACGCATAGACCACGCCGCAGGCGCGCAACTTGCGTCCGGCGGCGCCCCTTCGGACATGATCCATGCACCAGCGGACAAACTCCACCGATGCGGCCGCGGAAATCAGCACGCCGTCCGCGGCGGCTCCCGCAAGTTCGAGCATCTGCGGACCGGAAGCCGCCAGGACGATGGGAACGCGGCGGCGCCCGGTGGCGAGGCTGCGTTCGCGCACCCGAAACGTCTCGCCTTCGCTACGCACGGTTTCGCCTGCGAGCAGACTCCGGGCGATCTCGAGCGCTTCGCGCATCGGCCGCAACGGCTTGGCTGCGGCGATGCCGACCGACTCGAGGTCCGCAGGCGCGCCCACTCCGAAACAAAGCGTGACACGGCCGGGGTAGAACTCGTCCAACGTGGCCGCCGCCATCGCGGCCTGCACCGGGTGGACGGTAAACGGGCTCATCGCCATCAACGCGATGCGCATTCGACCGGTGGTGCCGAGCACTCGCGCCGCAAGCGCCACCGGGTCGCGCTGGAACAAGTGGTTCGCCAGCCAGATCTGCGCCGCGCCCGCCGTCTCCCCGGCGGCGACCTTGGCCTCGAACGCTTCCGCGGTATCGCGGCCGTCAGCCGAGAGGCTTACGCTGAGCAAGGTCCACCACCGCTTCGATTATTTTTACGTACCCGGTGCATCGGCACAGGTTGCCGCGAAGGTAATGGCGGATCTCCTCCTCCGTCGGCGATGGATTCATCGCCAGCAGGCTCTTGACCGCCAGCACCATGCCTGGGGTGCAGAACCCGCACTGGAGCGCGCCGTGCTCGATGAAGGCTTGCTGCACCGGGTCGAGCGCCTGCGGAGTGCCGAGGCCTTCGATGGTCGTCACTTCGCGCCCATCGGCGTCCACCGCAAGCATCGAGCAGCTCGATGCGGGCAGTCCGTCGACCAGGACGGTGCATGCGCCGCAAACGCCGATGTCGCACGAGCGCTTGACCCCCGAGAGGCCGAAATTCGCGCGCAGCACGTCGATCAGCAACTCGCGCGGCTCCACGGTGGCAATCGCGCGCTCGCCGTTCAACACGAATGCGATTTCGAGCGTCGGCACACCGACTGTCATGTCTTGCGCTCCTCCAGTCCCAATGCGGCCCGGGCGGCGCGGCGCGCAAGCACGGTGACCAGGTGCCGCTTGTATTCGGCGCTGCCACGCAGGTCATCGTGCGCTTCGACCTCCGCGGCGGCGGCCTCGGCGCTTCTGTCCAGGGTCCTCAGCGCGTCGGTTGCCGGCAGGCCGGCCATCGCATCCTCGATCGGCGTCAGCGCCGTCGGCCGTCCGCAGATCGACCCAGCGAAGAATCGCCAGGCATAGCCGCCGCCCTCGGGTACGGCCACGGCGGCGACCCCGACCGCGGGGCGTTCCAGATGGCCGAATGCGCGATAGGCAGCGCTTGCACCGACCGGCAGGCCGGGCACCTCGACGCGCAACAGCAGTTCGTCATCGGCCCGCGCAGTCGAGAGCTCGCCGAGGAAGAAGTCGCGCAATGCGAGCCTGCGTTCGCCCTTCGGCCCCGCGAGCACCGCCTCGGCGCCAAGCGCGCAGAGCATGGCGGGCGGATCCGCATGCGGTTCGCCAAAGCAAAGGTTGCCCCCGAGGGTCCCGGCAACGCGGACCCGGATGTTGGCGACGTTCGCGCTCAATTCGGCATAGGCGGGCAGGCGCTCGCGCACGAGCGGGTGGTTCGCAAGCTCATGGTGGGTGCAGAGCGCGCCTATCGCCAGCCCGCCGTCGTGACGGAGGGCGACGCTTCGCAGTCCGGCGATCCGCTTGATGTCAACGATGTGGGCGAAGCGCACCACCCTCGCCTTCATCGCGATCAGCAGTTCGGTGCCCCCGGCGTAAGGGCTCGCGTCATCGCCGTGCTCGGCGAGCAGCGCGATCGCCTCGTCCACCGAGCCGGGGCGGTGCAGGTTGAAGCGCGCGGGCAGCATCAGGCGATCCCGAGCTCGGCGCGCAAGCGCTTTTCGAATTCCACGAAAATTTCCTCCGCCTTCTTCTTCACCACGGGATACCCAAGCGAGGCCAGGCGCCCCGCCACCTGCATCGTCGACTTCACGGTGAGGCGGGTGCCGCCCGTGCCGATCCGCTCGAGGCCAACGTCGAGCAAGACGTCGAGCGTGGTGCCGGTGAACTTGTCGCGGCCCTTGGCATGGGCGCGCACGCGTTCGGGCGCAAGCATCTCCTCGACCCGGATCTGGGCCGGGACCTCGAGCTTGAACGGGCCGATCTTCTGCCGCATCACCGCGCTATAGAGCGCGAGCGGTTCCTTCTCCTCGACCTGCTCGCATCCGGGGATGAGCCCGGCAATGCGGCCGACGTCGAAGAAGATCGGCCAGATCGCCTCCGGTGCCGCGGGCAGCGTGACGTCCATCGCGAAATTCATTCCTGGACATGCCTTGCCGCGGCTTCGCGCAAGGCGCGCCATACCCGCTCGGGGGTGAGCGGAAGCTCCCGGACGCGGGCGCCGTATCTGCGCGCCAGGGAATTCGCTATCACTGGCGCCACCGGCAGGATGCCGCCCTCGCCCATTCCACGCGCGCCGCCCGGCCCGGGACCGTCGCCGCTCTCGACCAGCAGCGTCACGAACCGCCGCGGCGTCTCGTCCATTGCGGGCACGTGGTAATCGATCAGGCTTGCGTTGACCGGCTGGCCATCCTCATAGACGAGTTCCTCGTACAACGAGTGGCCAAGGCCCTGCACCGCGGCGCCTTCGTCCTGGCCTTCGGCCGCCTTTCGGTTGAGCACCCGGCCCACATCGGCCGCGCTCACATAGCGCACGAGCCGCACTTCGCCGGTATCGACGTCCACCTCGGTTTCGCCGACGCCGACGGCCGTCTCCCAGAACACCGGCGCAAGGGCGAGATCGCCGTTCCTTGACCGCGGCGTGATCCGGCCTAGGCCGATGAACTCGCCGCTGTCCACACCGTTGAGGCGATGCAGCAACTCGCGCACACTCGTGAACCCGTGCGGGCCGGCGACACCGCCATCACCGAGCACATAGTCTGCCGGATCGCCGCCGAAAAATTCCGCGGCCAGTTCCCTGACCTGCCTGGAGATGTCGGCGCAGGCTTCCTCGACCGCGAGCCCGATCACAACCGACGAACGGCTTGCGCCTGTCCCCCAGTCGAAAGGCGCAATGTCCGTATCGGGGGCGGGGACGCTGACGCGGCCAATGGGCTGGGAAAGGGCTCGCGCCGCAACTGACCGCAGTACGCCGTGGGCGCCCTGCCCGAGTTCCACCGTATTGGCGAGCACCAGCACCGAGCCGTCGACCTTCATTCGCACGATCGCGCCGCCCACCGGCAGGACCCCCGGATCCGTGGCTGCAACGGCGACGCCGCGCGAGCGCGAATCACTGCCCGGCTCGGCCTCCATCAGCGCGATCGCCTTTTTCATCATCGAGGGCATGTCCACGTCGAGCGGCCGCAGGTCGGGCCGCACGTGCTCGCCCTTGTTCAGCAGGTTGGCCAGGCGCAACGCGACGGGGTCCATGCCCAACGCATCGGCAATCACGTCCATCTGGGACTCGGTGGCCCACACCGCTTGCGGCCCGCCGATCGACCGGAAGGCGGCGCCGGGCACCGTGTTGGTGTACACCCCGAGCGACTCGAGGCGCAGGTTCGGGATACGGTACGGGCCGATCGCCCGGATCGCCGCCTTGACCGCAACCGCCGGACCGGTGTCGGCATAGGCGCCGCCATTCATGACCACGCGCACCGACTTCGCCAGCAGCGATCCGTCGGCGCCGACCGCGGTCTTGAGCTCCACGCGGGCATCCAGCCTGCGACAGGTGAGCATCGACTCGGCGATCGAAAGGCACACGCGCACCGGGCGCTTCGCCTTGCGCGAGAGCGCCGCAACCAGCGGGTCGATCTTCACCGAAGCCTTGCCGCCGAAGCCGCCGCCCACGAAAGGCGTGACCACCCGGATCCTCGCCAACGGAATCTCGAAAAGCTGCGAAAGGACTTTCTGCACTGCGGTGGGGGACTGCGCGCAACTCCACAGCGCAATCGAATCGCCGCGAAAATCGGCCACGACGACGTGCGGTTCCATGGCGTAGTGGAACACCATGGGGAACGCGAAGCTGTCCTCGAAAACGCGGAATGCCTGCGCAAAGGCTGCGTCGACACTCCCGGTTTCGTACTTGTAGTGCTGGAAGATATTCGTTCCGGGCACTGCTTTCGTCTCGCCCCTGAAGTAGAAGTCCTTGAGCGTATCCATGTGCTCGTGGAGCACGGGGGCGCCGAGGGCCATCGCCTCTTCCGGCGTCGTCACGCTCGCAAGAGGTTCGTAATCGACGAGGATTGCGTCGAGCGCTTCCTCGGCCGTGAATTCGTCCACGGCGGCGACTGCCGCGACGGGCTCGCCCACATAGCGCACCCGGTCGATTGCGATCACCGGCCGGTCGCGCAGGTACAGGCCCCAATGCGAATTGATCCCCGCGAGGTCTGCGCCGGTCAGGACCGCGACCACGCCCGGCATGGCAAGCGCGGCGGACGCGTCGATGCCGACGATGCGCGCGTGCGGCAACGTGCTGCGCAGGATGCGCCCGTGCAGCATGCCGGGAACCTCGATGTCGCTGGCGAACTTCGCTTCGCCGGTGACCTTCTCGAGGTAGTCGGCACGCACCTGCGCTCCGGCGTGCAGTTCCTTCGCGGCGTCCATCAGCCCGGCCGCTCCTTGCACCCCGTGCCGCGTCGCATCACTTCGACTTCGCCACCACGACGCGGGCGCGAAGGAATTCCGCCTCCACCAGTTTCTTCACCTCGGGCCCGGGCAGGTCGACGATCTCCATTGCCAGTGTCTGCATGGCGCTGACGAACGCGGGATCTTTCAGCGCCTTGCGGTAGGCGACCTCGAGCGTCTTGCGCACCGGCTCGGGTATTCCGGCCGGCCCGATGATCGCCTGCACCGAGCGGATCGGCGCGACGTCGAGTTCCACGAAGGTCGGCACCTCCGGATAGGCCGACGCGCGCTTCGGCGACGTGACTGCAAGCAGGCGCACGCGACCGGCCGCAACGTGCGGCGCCCAGACCGACGTTTCGGTGATGAAGTCGATGTGCTTGCCCAGGAGCGCGGTCATTGAACCGGCGGAACCCTGCTGCGGAATGTGGGTGAACTTCGCTCCCGTCGCGAGCGTGAGCGCCTCGGTGGACAGGTGCTGCGTAGTCCCTAGGCCGGCCGTCCCGTAGTTGAGCTTGCCCGGATTCGCGCGGGCCTCGGCGATCAGGTCGGCGAGGGTCTTCCAGCGGCTGTCGGCCGGCACCGCGATTCCGATCAGGTTGTCGCCGTAGTAGCTGACGTAGGTGAATGCGTCGATCGGGTGGTAAGGCAGTTCGCGGCCCTGCAGCGCCAGCAGGTACGAACTGGAGGAGAGCGTGCCGATCGTGTAACCGTCAGGCTTGGCGCGCGCGAGTTCCGCCATGCCGATGGTGGTGGTCGCGCCCGGCTTGTTGACGACCACCACGGGTTGGCCGAGGTGGGCCTCGGCCGCTTTTGAAAGCACTCGCCCGGTCTGGTCGGTGCTGCCGCCGGCGGCCCAGGGCACGATCAGCGTGATCGGCTTGTCGGGAAACTTCTGCCCCCAAGCCGCTGTTGCAACGAACGCAAGAAGGACTGAGGTGAAAGCGCTGCTCTTCATGACGAACTCCTTTTCTCAGAGTCAAATCGATAGTGGTCGCGCAGCGCGGCCAGCGCCGAGGAAAAATCGGCGCCGACCAGCGGGAATTCGCCGAGCGTACGCTCGGTCGCCGCAGGATCCTTGAGGCCGGCGGCGGTAAACAGGATCACGGCCGATTCGTGCGCTCCGATCACGCCGTCGCGCCTCATCGTCTCGAGCGCGGCGAGCGGCGCCACCGCAGAGGGCTCCCCGTAGAGGCCGTCCTGTGCGGCCAGCGTGCGCTGCCAGCGCATCAGGTCCTGGTTAACGCAACTCACCGCGCGCCCGCCCGACTTGCGCAGCACGTCGAGCGACTGGAAGGTCCCCTGCTGCGCGCCGATGGAGACCGCCACGGTGTCGAACGCTCGCGGCATCGACGGCGGCCCATCCACGCCCGAGTCCATCGCCTGGCCCAGCGAACCGTAGATCTCGGCGGCGACCATCTTCGGCAACCTGTCGATCCAGCCCCAGCGTTTCATTTCGAGGAAGCCGCTCCACATGCCGACCAGAGCGTCGCCATAGCACACCGGCAGCACGCACCAGTCCGGCACTTGCCAGTCGAGGTCCTCCGCGATCTCGTAGGCGAGCGTCTTGTAGCCTTCCACGCCGAGCGGGTTGCTGCCGACCGCCGGGCCGAAGAAAGGGGACGTGGGAAACCACCCCAGATTTCGCACGCCCTGCTCTAGCAGGGTCCAGCGGTGCGACTTGTCGGCCACCGAGAGGAGCATCGCGCCGTACGCGCGCATCTGTGTGACCATCGGCCCTGCCGTGCCACGGAAGGTGAACACCACGCACGGCAGCCCGGCGCGCGCGGCGTACGCAGCCACGGCCGCGCCGGCGTTGCCCGAAGAACTGGACGCGATCACCTTCGCGCCCAGCGCCTTGGCGGAGGAAACCGCCGTGCTCGCCAGGCGATCCTTGAACGACCACGTCGGATTGCGCGATTCGTCCTTCGCCCAGACCTCGCGCAGGCCGAGCGCGGCAGCGGCGCGCGGAAGCGGCACCAGCGGCGTGCCGCCCTCGCCGAGAGTGACTGCCTGCGAGCGCGCCACCGGCAACGTCGCATCCCAGCGCCACATCGACCGCACGGATTCGCGCGACGGGCGCGCCGGGGCTTCGGCACTGGCGTAGGTCACGAACAGGTTGCTGCGCGTAGTGGTACGGCAAGCAGGGCAATCCTCGGAATGGTGCGCGAGCGGGTACGCCGCGCCGCATCGCAGACATCGCAGGCCGCTTGCGCGCAGCGCGCTCAAACGATCCTCAGTTCGCTCGAAGTGCTCATGAGGGATTCCACGCCGTGCCTCCCCACGTACAGCATGTCCTCGACCTGCAGCCCGGCGAACCCCATCTCGTAGTACGGGGTCTCGCAGCAGATCACCATGCCTTCCTCGAACACCTCGGGGCTCCCGGGCGTGATGTTGGGCGCGTCGTAGCCATCCAGGCCGATGCCATGGCCGACGTGATTGCGCTTGTAGTGGGGAATGCCGTTCCTGCGCACCGTCTCGACGATATCGTTGAACACATCGGCGCACTTAATGCCCGGCTTGATGATCTCGTGCCCGCGCAACAGCCCCGCGCGGATCGCGCGGTGGTAGGTCTTCACCTTCTCGGAGGCCTCGCCGAGCACGGCGATGCGCGAGATGTCGGCACGGTAGTGGTCCACGCGCCCGCCGACATCGAACCGGATCACGTCGCCGTGCTCGAGCTTTCGCTCGGTCGGCTGGCCGCTCGAGAGCGCGCTGCGCGGTCCGGTGCAGATCACGCCGAGCACCGGCATGCCGCCTTCCATGATGGTCTTGCCGTGGAAAGCGTTCGCGAGCTGGCGCTCCGTGGCGCCGGGCTTCGCCACCGCGAGCGCGGCGTCGATGGAAGCCTCGGCGACGTTCGCCGAGCGCCGCAACCTCGTCACCTCCCCGGGCGTCTTTACGGTGCGCACATACCGGAACGCCTCCGCCGCGCGCTTCAGCGTCGCCTTAGGGAGCAGTGCCGCGAGCTTGTCGAGGTATTGCGGGATGATGCCCATCTCGTCCACGCCGATGGTCGCCGACTCAAGGCCCCGGTCCTTGATCGCAGAGACCAGGGCAGCCACTGCATCGCCCGGGTCTTCGCGCTCGAGCATGCGCGAGACGCGGATGTCGCGCTCGTCGTGGTCCACGCACAGCGCATCGGTTTCGATCGCGAAGTAGCCGTAACGGCGCACGTCCTCGACCGGCACGTCCTGATCGGCGATCAGGTCGAGCGTGCCGGTGCTCGCTATGACCGCCTGCTCTCCGCGCCCCTCGGCCGGCGTGAGCACGTACGCCTGAGGGCCGCGCCGGATCCACTGGCTCATGGCCCAGAAGCCGCTCGTGTAGGTCACGTTCTCCGGGGCGGTGGCGACAATGGCGTCCAGCCCATCCTTTTTCATGCGCTCCATCAGGCGCGGCGTGTTCATCAACATCGGGTTCTCCTCTACGATTGTCCGGCGCGCCGGATTACTTCATGGACGTACTGATACCGATACATAAACTGACCGCTGAGCCAATACCGGAGCCAATCTTCGAAATTAAATCTTCCGGATTTGGACACTACTTCAGCTTCGAGTAGGCCGTCGGCGCGAGGAACATGTTCTCGATGTTGGCCACCATCGGGCCGTTCTTCTCGGTCTCGGCCCTCGCCTTGTGCCACTCAGGGTCGGCGGCAAAGGTGTTCCAGATCCTTTCGCGCTCGGCGAGGTCTTTCCATTCGAGCACGTAGTAGAGGTCCTGGTTGCTCGGCCCCACCAGCACCGTCCAGAACGCCACCGGGCGAATGCCGTGCCTCTCCCAAATCTTCAACGTGACCGACTCGAAACGCTTGTTCAGGTCCGGCAGCCGGCCGGGAACGCACTTGTAGATCCGAAGCTCGTGAATCATCAGGGCTCTCCTTGGTGAATGGGGCGATTCTACCGGCGCCAGGCGCTCGCAAGCCACGGCTGCTGCTCGCGCGGCAATCCCTCGGGCCGGTAGTAGTGCTCGAGTTCCGTGAAGCCGGCCGCCTGCAGGTAGCGGCGCCAGCTCTCGATGTCGTGGTAGGCGCCGTAGCGTCCGCGGTTCCAGCCCTCCTCGTTCGATCCGCGAGGGTTGGAGCTGAACAGCACGCCGCCGGGCCTGAGGGTGGAGTGCAAGTCGCGCAGCACTCGCGGCAGTTCCTGCCCGGGCACATGGAAGAGCGAGGCGTTCGCGAACACGCCGTCGAATTTTTCCGCCGGCAGGTCCAGCGCGAGGAAATCCTGCCGCCAGACCTCGCAGCCGCTGTGTACGCGCGCCATTGCGGCAAAGCGCTCCGAGCCTTCAAGCCCGATCGCGGTGTGCCCCAGCTTCGAGAAGGCCTCCAGGTCCCGCCCCGGGCCGCATCCGAAATCGAGGATCGTGGCAGGCGGCTTTGAAACGATGTGCCGCAAGAGCGCGGCAATGTTCTGGCTGACGTCGTGCCCGCGGGTGCCGCTCCAGAAATCTTCCGCGCGCTGGTCGTAGTGGCCCAGCGTATCCGCGGAAATCTTCTTCAGGTCGCCTTCGCCGAGCTTCATGCGCCGGGCAAGGGCAGGTGCTTGGCGACTTTCTGCAGCAGGACCTCGACCCGGATCGGCTTGGCAAGGTACTCCAGCGCGCCGAGTTTACTGCCCCGGTCCACCGACTCGCCTTCGATCGTGAGGAAGATCACCGGGATTTCCGCCATGGCCGGATCCTGCCTGAGCGCCTCCACCAGCTCGAAGCCGGTCATGTGCGGCATGCGCACGTCCGTGATGATGAGGTCCGGGGTCAGCCCGAGCACCGCGTGGCCCGCCTCGATGCCGTCCGCCGCCGCGCGCACCGCGTAGCCCGCATTGGTCAGATGCAGTTTCAGCAGCTGGCGCATGGTGTCGTCGTCTTCTACGATGAGGATCGTCTTCGGCATCGGTCGGGCAACGCGGCTCGCGGTTGCGGCTTACTTGGCCGCCACCACCATGATCTCCACCAGGCAGCGCGGGTCGGCCATCTTGGCTTCGACACACGCGCGCGCCGGGAGGTTCTTCGGGTCGGCCCAGGCGGTCCAGGCTTCGTTCATGTTGGCGCGGTTGCGGATGTCGCTCACCCAGATCGTCGCGGTGAGGATTTTCGATTTGCTCGAGCCGCAGGCGGCCAGCAGCCGGTCGATGTTGGCGAGGATCTGGGCGGCCTGCCCCTTCGAGTCCTGCGACTGGTCGTCGGCGGTCAGGCCGGCGAGATAGACCGTGTTGCCGTACTCGACGGCGCTGCTCAGGATGCCTTTGGATTCGCGGCGGACGATTTCGCTCATTGCGGTGTCTCCTCTTTCTTGGTGGTGGGTGTGAAAATCTTCGGTTGCCGCGGCTTCAGCCGATCGTGCGCCGGCAGTTGCGGAACATGCGCATCCAGGGGGAATCCCCGCCCGCCCGGTCTGCAGACCACGACATCTGCACCGAGCGGAATACGCGCTCGGGATGCGGCATGACGACGGTGAAGCGGCCGTCGGCGGTCGTGAGGCCGGTGATGCCCCGCGGCGAGCCGTTGGGGTTCAGCGGGTAGCGTTCCGCTACTTTGCCTTTGTGGTCGACATAGCGCATGGTAACCAGTGCATTCTCGAGGTGCGCAGGCGAATCGAACACCGCGCGCCCTTCGCCATGCGCGGTCGCAATCGGCAGGCGGCTGCCGGCCATTCCGCCGAAAAACATCGACGGGCTTTGGGTGACCTCGACCTGCACGAACCGCGCCTCGAACTGCTCGGAGCGGTTGCGCAGGAATGCCGGCCACTGCGAGGCGCCGGGAATCAGCGTCTTCAGCGCCGTCATCATCTGGCAACCGTTGCAGACGCCGAGCGCGAAAGTGTCGCCGCGCGCGAAGAACGCCTCGAAATCCGCCCGCGCTCGCGGATTGAACAGGATGGACTTGGCCCAGCCCTGCCCCGCGCCGAGCACGTCGCCATACGAAAACCCGCCGCCGGCCACGAAGCCCGCGAACCCCGAGAGGCTCGTGCGGCCCGCGATGATGTCGCTCATGTGTACGTCGGCCGCATCGAACCCGGCCCGGTCGAACGCCGCCGCCATTTCCACCTGGCCATTGACGCCCTGCTCGCGCAGGATGGCGACGCGGGGACGCGCGCCGGTGGCGATGAAGGGCGCGGCGATGTCCTCGGCCGGATCGTAGGTCGGCGCGAACGACAGCCCCGGGTCGGAAGCATCGAGGATGCGGTCGTACTCCTCGTTCGCGCAGTCCGGGTTGTCCCGCAGGAGCTGCATGCGCCACGTGGTCTCGGACCACGCACGCTGGAGGTCGATGCGCTTTTCCGCGAACAGCGACTTGGCGTTGCGCGTGAACCGGATCTCGTCCTTGTCGTTGAGGTGGCCGATCAGCGTGGCGTACTGGTGCACCCCTTCGGCGCGGAACGTGTCCATCACTTTTTGCCGGTCGGCGGCGCGGATCTGCAGCACTGCGCCGAGTTCTTCCGCGAACAAGGCCGCGAGCGCGCGGTCCTTCACCCGGCCGGCGAGCTGGTCTTCGCCGTTGCGCCGGAATCCGTCGACATCCTCGGTCCACGCATCGAGGGCCAGGGCATCGACGCTTAGAGTGACGCCGCAATGCCCCGCGAACGCCATTTCGCATACCGTGGCAAACAGGCCGCCGTCCGAGCGATCGTGATACGCAATCACAAGGCCCTCGCGCGACAGCGACTGGATCGCGCGGAAGAATCCCGCGAGCCTCTTCGGTTCGTCGAGATCCGGCGCCTCGGCGCCGAACGCGTTGTGGACCTGCGCGAGGATGCTGCCGCCGAGGCGGTTCTTTCCCCCACCCAGGTCGACAAGGAGCAGCTCGGTTTCACCCAGGTCGGTGCGCAGCCGGGGCGTCAGCGTGCCGCGCGCGTCGCTGACCGGCGCAAATGCAGTGACGATGAGCGAGAGCGGCGCGACGACTTCCTTTTGCCTGCCCTGATCGGTCCACGCGGTGCGCATCGACAGGGAGTCCTTGCCCACAGGGATCGCCACCCCGAGGGCCGGGCAGAGCTCGAGCGCAACGGCTTGCACCGTGTCAAAGAGCGCCGCATCTTCGCCCGGGTAGCCCGCCGCGGCCATCCAGTTGGCCGAGAGCTTCACACGATCGAGCGAATCGACCCGTGCAGCCGCGAGATTGGTGATCGCCTCGCCGACGGCCATGCGCCCCGAGGCCGGGCCGTCGATCAATGCGAGGGGCGTGCGCTCGCCGATTGCGAAGGCTTCGCCCGCGTAGCCCTCGAAGTCGAGCAGCGTCACCGCGCAGTCGGCCACCGGCACCTGCCATGGCCCGACGAAGGGATCGCGGGAGCACAAGCCGCCCACGGTGCGATCGCCGATCGAAATGAGGAAGGTCTTGTCCGCCACCGACGGATGGCGCAGCACGCGATAGGCCGCGGCCTTGAGATCCAGTCCGCCGGGATCGAAGGCCGCGGGTTTGCGTTCGACGCGACGCACGTCGCGGAGCATCTTCGGCGGCTTGCCGAGGAGCGTTTCCATGGCGAGGTCCACGGGCTTGCCGCCCAGCTTCGGGTCGGCCACGACGAGCTGCCCGTCCTCGGTCGCCGTGCCGAGCACCGCGAAAGGGCAGCGCTCGCGCTCGCAGATCGCGCGAAAGCGCCCGAGGTCCTGCGGCGCGATGCCGAGGACGTAGCGCTCCTGCGCCTCGTTGCACCAGATCTCGCGCGGCGACATGCCGGTGTCTTCCGAGGGAATCGCGCGCAGGTCGAAATGCGCGCCGCGCCCCGCGGAGTGGGCCAGCTCGGGCATCGCATTCGAAAGGCCGCCGGCGCCCACATCGTGGATCGAAAGGACCGGGTTCGCCGCGCCGAGCTGCCAGCAGCGGTCGATGACTTCCTGCGCGCGCCGCTGGATCTCGGCATTGCCGCGCTGGACCGAATCGAAATCGAGGTCCTCCGTGTTCGCGCCCGCGCCCATGCTCGAAGCAGCGCCGCCGCCCATGCCGATCAGCATCGCCGGGCCGCCGAGCTGGATCATCAGCGTGCCGGGCGGCAGTCCCGCCTTGGCCGACTGCGCATCGGGGATGTTGCCGATGCCTCCCGCAAGCATGATCGGCTTGTGGTAGCCGCGCTGCAGCCCCGCGACTTCCTGTTCGAACACGCGGAAGTAACCCGCGAGGTTGGGCCGGCCGAACTCGTTGTTGAACGCCGCCGCGCCGATCGGGCCTTCGACCATGATGTCGAGGGCCGAAACGATGCGGTTCGGACGGCCGTAAGCTTTCTCTTCCCATTCGCGCACCGCGCCCGGGATGCGCAGGTTGGACACCGAAAATCCCGCCAGTCCCGCCTTGGGCTTCGCGCCCCGGCCGGTCGCGCCCTCGTCGCGGATCTCGCCGCCCGCGCCGGTCGCCGCGCCCTGGAAAGGCGAGATCGCGGTCGGGTGATTGTGCGTTTCGCACTTCATGACCGTGTGCGTGAGCTCCGTGTGCCGCCGGTAGAACGTGTCCGGCCCCGGATAAAAGCGCTCGGCCGTCGCGCCCTGCATGATCGCCGAGTTGTCCGAATAGGCAAGCACCGTGCCCTGCGGATTCGCGGCATGCGTGTGCTTGATCATGCCGAACAGCGACTGGTCTTTCTTCTCGCCGTCGACGATCCACGCCGCGTTGAAGATCTTGTGGCGGCAGTGCTCGGAATTGGCCTGCGCGAACATCGTGAGCTCGGCATCGGTCGGATCGCGGCCGAGCGCCGCATACGCATCGGCGAGGTAGTCGATCTCGTCCGGCGACAAGGCAAGGCCGAGGCGCGCGTTGGCGGCTTCGAGCGCGGCACGTGCGTTGTCCCCAAGCGCAATCACGCCAAGGGGCCGCGGCGGGACGTGCAGGAAAAGCGCATCGGCCCCGTCTTCGGAGGCGAGCACGGTCTCGGTCATCCGGTCGTGCAACACAGCCGCGAGCGCAACGCGCTGGTCGGCGGACAGCCGGCCGGAAACCTTCAGGTGACAGGCGGTGCCCCGCTCGATGCGCCGTACGCCCGGCAGGCCGCACTGGCGGGCGATGTCCGTGGCTTTCGACGACCAGGGCGAAATCGTCCCGATGCGCGGCACGACGAGGAACAGGGGCTCTTTCGAGTGATCGGCCCCCAGGGGCGCGCCGTAGTCGAGCAGTTGCCCGAGCAGCCTGCGTTCCTCCAGGCCGAACTCGGCGGCGACTTCGACGAAGTGGCGGAATTCGGTGGCAAGGCCCTGCACGCCGGGGTGGACAGCCTTGAGTTGCGGGAGGAGCTTGGCGAGACGGAAATCAGACAGCGCGCTTGCGCCGCGCAGCTTGAGAATCGTGGACATCTGGCCCGGGCCGGTAAAGCTGAATTATACCCGCCGTCCTGCCGGCTACTTCCTCAGCTGCGGTTCCTTCGAGGTGCCGGTCAGCGCGAACGTGCCGCGCTGCGACCCGAGTTCGGCATTGACCCGCCCGGTCAGGCGTCCGGTCGCGTCGATGTCCGCCACGCCGGTCGCGGAGAGGAGCCCCGCCGAGAGTCTCATGTCGCGCAGCTGCACGGCGCCTTTGTTGTACACGCCGATGCCCGAAAGCTCCGAGAACTCGGTGCGCCCGCCCACCTGCGCGCTTGTGGGCTGCAGGGCGCGCGAAAGGCTGAAGCTGCCGAGCACGCCCTTGGTGAGCGTGAACGCGCCATCGATCCGCGCATCCGCGCCGAGCTTCTCGGGCGCGACGCCGCTCATCGAGAAGGTCCCGCGCGCATCGGCCCGGCCTTCGGACATGAGCGCGGGCGCAAGCACGCTGGCGTTCATCTGCTTGACGCGCAGGTCGCCGTCGATCGCCCACTGCGCGCCCCAGCGGATGCGCGCCGTGCCCGAGAGCAGGCCATCCAGCAATTTCGCGTCCCACTCGCTGACCGTCATCTCGCGCGCGGTCGCCGTGCCCTTGAAGGCGAGCTCGGAGAGCGTAAGCGCCGGAGCGAACGGAAAGGCCATCGTGCCCGAGCTCACTTCGACGCTCGCGCTTTCGCCCTGTGGCTGGATGCGCGCGGTGAACTTGGTCGGCGTGGACTTCGCGGTGATGACCCCCACCGCGCCGTTGGGGGAGAGCGAAGCGTCGATGTCGAGGTCCGGGAGCTGCAACGCGCCCGTGAGCTTGGCCTTCTCGGCGCTGATGCGCCCCACTGTGAGCCCATCGCCCTTGACCGAGCCGAACAGCAATGCGCCAAGCTCGTTCTGCGGAACCGTAAGCCCCTCGAGCGCGACGTGGGTAAACACCTTCTTTTCGGAAAAAAGCGAACCCAGTTGGGGCTGGGCGTTCACCGCCGCGATGCGCACGCCTTCGCCGACCGAAACGCTTTCGAGCTTGACCTGGACGCCGGTGATGATCGAAAGCCGGGCCGACCCGATCTTCACCGGCTGGCCGAGCGCGTCTGAGGCGAGCTTCTCGTATTGCGAGGTAGATAACGGCATGAAGTTGAGGTACGCGAGGCCACCGCACAGGAGCACGAGCAGCGTGATCGCAGCAGGCTTGCCCCAGCGGACCGGCTTGCGGGAGCGCACGGGCTCCTGCAGGATCGAGATCTGGGAATCTGCCGCCTGGCCCGACTTGAGCGCCGCGGAATCGATCTCGGCACGGCTGACATTGTCGCGCTCCTTGTCCTTCTCCCCGCCCTTGTCCTTGGCGAGCTTCTTCGCGTCGGCCTTGACGTCGTCGAGGTCGAGGTCGGCGTCCGAGAGGTCGAACTCTGCGTCGAACTCATCGCCCTCCTTGCCCGCTGCAGCGGCCTTGGCCGGCTGCACGCCCGCGAGAAGTTTCTCGCGGCTCTGCCTGATCTTCTGCTTGCGCTCCTCTTCCTCGCGCGCGGCGCGCTCCTCGGCTTCGCGCGCGGCCTGGGCCTCGGCCTCCTTGCGCTTCTTTTCCTCTGCCTCCTCGCGCTGCCTTTTCTCGTCGGCCTCGAGCCTGGCCTTCGTCTCGGCGGCGAGCTTCGCCTGGTCCTCGGCTTCCTTGCGTGCCTTCTCTTCGGCTTCCTTCCGGGCGCGCTCCTCGTCCTCGCGCGCGGAGAACGAGTCCAGGTCGGCGAGCAGGGAATCGGCTGCGGAGGCGGCAGCGGCAGGCGCGGCCGGGGTGATCGGGGCGGCAACGGCAGTGGCGACAAGTGCGGCAGCGGCCTCGGCCTCCTTGCGCGAGTTTTCCTCGGCCTCGCGTGCAGCGGCGGCTTCGGCGTCCTTGCAGGCGTTCTCG